>Ga0070705_100000007_pt1 | contig 106933 bp, 104 predicted proteins | sample KBSK5253metaG_FD_65455 | JGI IMG/M metagenome (GOLD analysis project Ga0070705, IMG submission 65455) | Corn, switchgrass and miscanthus rhizosphere microbial communities from Kellogg Biological Station, Michigan, USA - KBS K5-25-3 metaG | ecosystem: Host-associated > Plants > Roots >... | reverse complement strand
TCGTCGTCGCCCTTACGAGCGCCGGCGCATGACTCGGGGCCGTCACGGTTGGCTAGACCTTTAACGTATGACTCTTTCATTCACTACAACCCGCCGGTTTATCCCGGCGCTCAGGAGAACATCAACATGATTCGAAGGGCCTTAACCTCTCTTCTCTCGATCGCGACTCTGTTCTGCATCCAGGCGTCCGCGCAGACCGTCGATGAGGTGATCAAGAAAAACATCGACGCGCACGGCGGCGTTCAGAAGCTCAAGGCCGTCAAGTCCATCAAAGCCAGCGGCAAGATTATTCAGCAGGGAATCGAAATACCGATCACGCTTCAACAGAAGCGAGCAACAATGGTTCGTATGGACGCCACCTTCCAGGGCAAGTCGATGGTGCAGGCCTACGACGGCGAGACCGGATGGAAGATCGATCCCTTCCAGGGCTCTTCCGATCCTGAGAAAGTCGCCGGCGATGATCTGAAAGATCTGCAGGAACAATCCGACATCGACGGCGCGCTGGTTGACTACAAAGCCAAAGGGCATACAGTCGAGCTGCTCGGAAAAGAGGATGTCGAAGGCACGCCCGCTTTCAAGTTGAAACTTACGCTTAAGAGCGGCGACGTGCGTAACATTTATATCGACGCCGACAACTACATCGAGCTCAAGGTCACCTCGAAGCGCAAGACTCCCGGCGGTGAAATCGATGTCGATCAGTACCTGGGCAACTACAAACCGGTCAACGGACTTCTGTTCGCGTTCTCGATCGAAAGCAAAGTCAAAGGTCAAACCGTCAGTCAGATCGTGCTCGACAAAATAGAACTGGACACCGCTATCGAAGATTCAATCTTCAAAATGCCGGCCAAGCCCGCGGAGAAACCCAAGCCCGAAGAGAAGAAGCCGCCGGTTCTCGATTAGCATTGAGTCGATCGGAGATTCACCGCTGATTTACGCTGCCTGCCGGAACGCTGATCTTCGCTGATCCGCGATTATCTGCGGCACGTGAGTCAGCGAGAATCAGGGGTTCATACATTCGCGAAAGGAAACGGTCTATGCGCTCTAACTTATTCATTGTGTCCGTCGTCATCGCCGCAGCACTCACGATCAGCGCAGGCGCCCAAACCACGATCAAGCTCGACTCAAACAGCTTTGGCGCGATCGAAGCGCGGCACATCGGGCCGGGAACGACCAGCGGCCGAATCGCTGCCATCGACGGAGTAAACAGCGACCCTCGGATCATCTATGTTGGCAGTGCCGGCGGCGGAGTGTGGAAATCGATCAATGCGGGCACGACCTTCAAGCCAATCTTCGACAAGTACACGCAAGCCATCGGCGCGGTCACCGTCGATCAGGCTCACCCGGATACGATTTGGGTTGGCACCGGTGAATCGTGGACTCGCAACAGCGTCTCGGTTGGAACAGGTGTTTACAAAAGCACGGACGCCGGCGACTCGTGGACGTTCATGGGGCTCGAAGACTCCGAACGCATCGCCCGAATCGTCGTCGATCCGAAGAATTCGAATGTAGTGTACGTCGCCGCAACCGGACACCTCTGGAACAGCAACGATCAACGCGGGCTCTACAAGACAACCGATGGCGGCAAGGCCTGGCAGCGAGTTTTGTTCATCGATAAAGACACAGGATGCTCGGACGTCGCGGTCGATCCGCAGGAATCGAACATCGTCTATGCGGGGATGTGGCAGTTCCGCCGCGCGCCTTATTTCTTCACGTCGGGAGGACCCGGCAGCGGAATGCACAAGAGCACGGACGGCGGGAAGACATGGAAGAGGCTCACGAAAGGTTTGCCCGACAGCGAGCTTGGACGAATCGCTATCGCAATAGCGCCGACGCGCCCGAATGTCGTTTATGCGATCGTCGAGGCGAAGAAGTCCGGGCTCTATCGCTCGGAAGATCTCGGCGAGACATGGACCAAAATGAGTTCGTCGCCGAGCGTAACCGGACGCCCCTTTTACTTCGCGCGAATCCTTGTTGATCCGAAGGACTACAACCGGCTGTACAAACCCGACTTCAACGTAGGTGTCAGCACGGACGGCGGGCAGTCATTCACGCAGCGCGGCGGACGCGCGCACGGCGACTATCACACGATCTGGGTCAACCCTCAGGACACCTATCAACTTTATGTCGGAACGGACGGCGGCGTATATCAATCGAATGACAAGGCAAACACGTTTAAGTTCTGCGGCGCGCTTCCGGTCGGACAGTTCTATCACGTGAGCTTCGATATGGAGCAGCCTTACAACGTCTACGGAGGTTTACAGGATAACGGCTCGTGGATGGGACCGTCGCAGAGTCCGGGCGGCATCGAGAACAAGGACTGGCGCAACGTCGGCTTCGGAGACGGCTTTCACGTTTGGCCCGATCCGCTGGATCGCGACATTGTTTACAGCGAGTTTCAGGGCGGACAGGTCTTGCGATTTCACAAATCGACCGGCGAGATCAAATGGATCAAGCCGCTCCCGAAACAGGGTGAGCCGAAGTATCGCTTCAACTGGAACACCGCGCTCGCGCTGAGCCCGACAAATAAGAAGGTGATGTACATCGGCGGGCAGTTTTTGTTTCGCTCGACTGATCGAGGTGAATCGTGGGAGCGAATCTCGAATGACCTGACGACGAACGATCCGCAAAAGCAAAAACAGGATGAGTCGGGCGGGCTCTCGCTCGACAATTCAAGCGCCGAGAATCACTGCACTATCGTGGCCATCGCCGAATCGCCGCTTGATGAGAAAACAATATGGGCCGGAACCGATGATGGGAACTTGCAGATTACTCGCGATGGAGGCAAGGGCTGGAACAATGTCGCCGGCAACATTCAAGGTCTGCCGAAGAACACATGGTGCACAAGCGTCGAGCCGAGCCGGTTCGATCGCGGAACCGCTTACGTTACGTTCGACGGACACCAAACCGGTGACATGAACGTTTACATTTTCAAGACCACCGACTTCGGCAAAACATGGAAGTCGCTCGCGACTGATACGATCAAAGGCTATGCGCACGTGATTCGCGAGGATCGAGTCAATCGCGATCTGCTTTTCGCCGGCACCGAGTTCGGATTGTTTCTTTCGATCGACGGCGGAATCCAGTGGGCGCAGTTCACCGGCAATGTGCCGCCGGTTGCCGTGCGCGACATCGCGATTCATCCGCGCGAAAACGATCTGATTCTCGCAACACACGGGCGAGGCATTCTGATCATCGATGACATCACACCGCTCAGGCAGCTCAGCACAAAGATACTGGAGTCGACTGCGACCATTCTCGATGCGCGGCCGACGCCGATAACCAATCCTGTAGGGTCGCAGGACTTTCCCGGCGACGGCGACTTCGTGGGCGCAAATCCGCCCGAGTCGGCGACGATCACTTATTACCTGAAAGATCGGCACGTGTTCGGCGACCTGAAGATCGAAGTATACAACGCGGAAGGCAAGCTTATGGCGACCTTGCCGACGAGCAAGCGCAAGGGCATCAATCGAGTTCAGTGGTTCATGCGTCAGAAGCCGCCAAAGGTCCCGCCTTCACCGAATCTCGCGGGTCCTGCGCTGTTCGGGCCGATGCTTCCCGAAGGCACGTACACCGTGAAGCTCATCAAGGACAAAGAGACGTTCACGGGACAAGTAAGAATCGTCTCCGATCCGAAGTCGGTGCATTCGGCGGCCGATCGTACGCTTCAACAACAGACAATGCGCAAGCTTTATGAAATGCAGGAGCGGCTCGCATTCGTCGATGATGTGATAACCGATGCGCGAGACAAAGCGAAGGAACGCGCAAAGAAATTCGACAGCGGCGATGCTGTTGCGAAGGACCTCGAATCATTCGCCGACAAACTCGATGCATTGCACAAGACACTCGTAGCTACGAAAGAAGGCGCGATCACCGGCGAAGAGCAGTTACGCGAGCGAATCGTCGAGCTCTACGGTTGGGTTAGTCAATATGGTGGCCGGCCTACGCAGTCATTGCTCGATCGAGTTCCGGTGGTGGAAAAGGAAATCACCGACGCGAACGCTCAACTCGAAGCGATGATCGCGAAGGACCTTGCGGGGCTCAACGCGAAGCTCGCAGGCAAGAAGCTGGACGCGATCAAGGTGATGACAAAAGAGGAATACGACAAGAAGCAGGAAAAATAGGCTGGCTCATTTGAGATGGAGAAAGGCGGCTTGTCCCCGCCGAACCAGGAAACGAGAGGCAGTATCAGGATGTCAGCCTGATGATTCTCTCTCCTGATCTGGCGGGAACAAGCCGCCCTTCTCAGTTCACAAGCGGAGCCTGACTGGATCGTTACCCGATCCTTCCGTCCAGTTCTCATCGCTTGTTTGCGGCAATGGATACGTTCTTTTTCTCTGCTGCCATCTTCGCAAGTCGATCTTCAGCGCGAGGCTTGGCCAATTGTTGTGTCGTTGATTCCTCCAGTCCGTACACCTGAGAGAGGAAATACTGGTCCGCATAGCGATTGAAAACGAGTTTCGGTTCCGCCTGCGAGACTTTGACCCTGGAAGCGCGCGTAAGAACAAACGCCGTAATGTGGCCGTCTGTGCTTTGGATTTTCACTGTATCCGAGCCGCCCGTCTGAACCAGCATGAAGATGTATTCGCCGGCAGGAAGCGTTCGGTCCCCGATAACAAAGTTGAACGGCACGCTGGCGGCGATTAACCGGTTAGTTTGCGCTTGAGTTGGCGCAACCGAGAACATTGCGATCAGACTTGCGATTGCAAGAAAGCTGCACGCTTGCTTCTTCATAGTCATCTCCTTTTCGAAAGGGCCGATGTTGTGCGGCCCTTGTGTTGATCCCAGGGGCGTCTCCGGCGAGGCGACCCGAGGCCTTCGTTTCAAGGCGTTGATTAATCGAACGCGAGCGTAATCTATTGCACTGAAGATCCCGCGCGAATTCGCTTCGCTTCGATAGTTGCGTCAAAGGAAAACATCACGTTCCCATTCGCGTCCAAGTCGGCGGCCGTGGCGGTACCACTCAAGTCACCCATCGTTCCATCGACTCGTATGGTCCCACTGACCTCCGACGTGCCTAAGAACGTGCCGTTCTGATCGTGCATGAGCGCGACAAACGTAAAGGAAAATACGCCGTTGCTTACTAGTTCCCACTCCCCGTGGCCTGCGCTGACGACTACGACGCCGAGCGGCGGCGGAAACGGTACGATGGTCGCCTGCGATACAAGCAGACACCCATCCTGGGTGAAGGTCAGGAGCGCCTTGAACGGTGGAAACCCAGGAGCGCTAATGGCGGCGCTCCAGGAACCTCCCATAACCTTCACCTTGGCGGCTTTCGCGTTGACCGCATTTTCGCTCAAACTCTGTTGTGCGGCATTGATTGTCATTGGACTCGCCACGATCGCGGCGATTATTAGAGCTAAACATATTCTCTTGGTAGCCATAACATTGCCTCCTTGTCAGATTTCGGTCCGTGGACTTTTCCAGCTACATCGGCGAGGACTATAATCGGCACGGCCTTTTTAGTAGTGACCGAACTGTGACCAAAGCGTGACCTTTTGATGCTGCGATACTGGGTTGCAGGATCTCGCGAGGGCGTCAATGTCGACTCCGATCCAGATTCAAACCTCCAAGTATCATTTCGACGATGTGGTCGTAGACTGCGAGAACTTTCGCGTTCAAAAGGGCACTGAGGTCAGGACACTAGCGCCTCGCGCCTTCGATTTGTTGGTGTACTTGATAGAGCATCGAGCCCGGGTGGTGGACAAGCAGGAATTGTTTGAGCAAATCTGGAAGGACACGTTCGTCACGGATAATGCTCTGACGCGCTCCATCAAAGACGTGCGGCGGGCGCTTGGCGATCAAGCTGATAAGCCGCGTTACATCGAGACCATCCCAAAGCGAGGTTATCGCTTCGTCGCAGAAGTAACCGAAGTGGCAGACTCGCCGGCTCCCGCTCAAGAGACAACCGAGTCAGGCTCACCCTCAGCCTCTCCTGTGACTGAATCGCAATCTGCTGCAACAACCACGAAGGAGGCCTACTCAGCAGGAGGAGTTCCCGCGTACCGTCGTCTGGTCAGAGGACGGTCAGGATTGTTCCTCTGGGCGGCAATCGCCATTGGCCTGCTCGTCGCCGCTCTTACAGTCCTGAGGACTCAAACGGGCCGCGGCACTACCGAAACAACGGGTGCCCCAAAGACCACAAAATTGACTTATTCGCCGGGGCTCGACGTTTATCCGAGCATTTCTCCTGATGGGAATTCCGTTGCTTATAGTTCTTATAAGACGGGGAGCCTTGAGATTTATGTGAAGCAACTTATCCCCGGAAGCCGAGAGATTCAACTCACATCTGATGGCAAGCAGAATCTTGAACCGGCATGGTCCCCCGACGGCAGGTTTATCGCTTACTCTTCAAAGGATCGGGGTGGCATCTGGATAATGCCCGCCCTGGGTGGCATCGCAAGACAAATAACCGAGTTTGGTTCGCGTCCCGCGTGGTCGCGCGATGGTTCGATAATCACATTCCAATCCGAGCCGCCCTCGGATCTGCTTGGCAACAGCATCGCTATATCCACTATCTGGGTCGTTCCTTCGAAGGCGGGGAATGCGGTACCTGTTACACAGGTGGGAAAGCCGTCCGGGGGGCATAACAGCCCGGCGTGGTCTCCAGACGGCAAAAGAATCGCGTTCGTCTCCTACGAGGCTAACGCCGACTCGGTTCTATGGACGGTCTCCATCGAAGGCGCCGACCTTAAGCAAATAGCCAAGCTAAGGGTCCTGAACGATCCTTTCTACTCGCCCGATGGCGAGTATGTCTACTATCGAGCCCCCACGCCAGGTTCAAACTTTGGGTTGTGGAAAGTACGCATTTCACCTCCCGCCGGCGAACCTGTCGGCGAGCCTGTCCTCGTTTTGGATCCAGGTTCTGGGGCGCTCAGTTTTCCGACTATGTCCGCCGACGGAAAGAAGATCGCCTATTCTCTCTTGTCATCCACAAGCAACCTGTGGTCGGTCCCGGTGTCGCCTGGTACGAATGGCGCCACAGGCTCGCCAGTGCCGATAACAAATGACACGAGCCGCCGCAACCAGCTTGCGGTCTTTTCACCAGATGGCCGCAAGATCGCTTACACCGCATCCCGAGCAGACTCAAACTCGGCTTCAAATAGTGACATCTGGTTGGTAGATGCGGATGGCAGGAATCCAGTGCAGTTGACGACCGATCCGTCGCATGACGGTCTCCCAAGCTGGTTCCCTCAAGGAGATCGAATCGCCTTCACCTCGGATCGCACCGGCGAGTGGGCCCTGTGGGCGACCGCACCGGCGGGAGGAAGAGAGACTTTGGTTCTCGATATGGGGCCGGGCAAGAACTATATGCGGTTGTCGCCGGATGGTAGACAGGTGGCCTTACACATTAGAACCGACGGGGTTGTGAATATCTGGACAGTTGGGCTCGAGGGTGGACCGCCAAAGCAATTAACGTTTGATAAGGAGCTGATGGGCTTTCCCTGCTGGTCGCCTGATGGGAAACTGCTCGCCTTCGAAATGAAACGCGGAGATGATACGCATATCGCCATTGTTCCAAGCAACGGAGGAACGGTTACACAATTGACTTTTGATCACGGCCAGAGCTGGACAGGCGATTGGTCGCCTGACGGCGATAAGATCGCCTTCGCGGGATTTCGCAATGGCTACTGGAACATTTGGTGGGTTTCGCGCACAACGAAGCAACAAGGGCAGATTACCAACTACAACAAGCTTAATGGATTCGTCCGCTATCCGGCGTGGTCGCCGCTTGGAAACCAGATCGTCTACGAATACAACGAGACAACGGGCAACATCTGGCTGACGGAACTGAAGTGAGCCTGCCGACCTAACACCTGAATCCAGTTTTTGTGGCTACAACGAATAGTGCGTGGAGTGGTCGGAGTACCGAGTCGTCGGTTAAACTGTTTTCATGAGCGCAACATCAGAATCAAAAATCATCCAGTGTCCGAAATGCGGCGCGAATAACCGGGTGCCGGAGGAAAAGATTCGCGCGGGACTCGCTCCTGTTTGCGGCCGATGTAAAAGCCCGCTTGAGGCTGCAACGCACCCGGTAATCGTCACCGATGCCAACTTCGCCGAGGAAGTCGAGCGTTCGCCGCTTCCGGTGCTGCTCGATATGTGGGCGCCGTGGTGCGGGCCTTGTCGAATGATCGCGCCTGTGATCGAGCAACTCGCGACCGAGCTTGCGGGCCGCGTGAAAGTAGCGAAACTCAACACCGATGAGAACCCGATGACCGGTTCCCGCTTCAACGTGCGCAGCATTCCAACGCTGCTTGTGTTGAAGGACGGCAAGGAAATTGATCGGTTGGTCGGCGCGATGCCCAAGCAGGAGATTCTACGAAGACTCGAGTCAGTAATCAGATGAAGACTCAGCGTCCTCGGCGTCCTCTGCGGTTTCTCTGGAACGGCCAGAGATCAAACCGCTGAGGACGCGGGGGAACGCTGAGGAGATGCGTCGAGTTAACGATACTCTAAAGGAAAATCCAAACGCAGAGGAAAATGAAAAAGCTCGCTTTGCAAAGTGCGCTCCTCTTCGCGATCCTGACCTTCGCTCAAACTATCCGAGCGCAGGAGCCGCCAAAAGAAACCGGCACATTCAGAAAACCCGACCTCGTCGAGCTCGTCAAACTCGATCGAACCATCAAGCTGGATATTCGATACGCAACTTCGAACAACTTTCTCCGGCGGCCGGTGTACACCCAAGCTCGCGCGTTTCTTCAACGCCCCGCCGCGGAAGCTCTGGTGCGCGCGAACAAATCTCTGCGACAGAAAGGCTACGGATTGATCATCCACGACGGGTATCGGCCGTGGTCGGTGACTAAGATTTTCTGGGACGCGACGCCCGCGGACAAAAAAGAATTCGTGGCTGATCCATCTCAGGGCTCGCGTCACAATCGCGGGTGCGCCATTGACCTGTCCCTGTTTGATCTCAAAACCGGCAAGGAAGTCGTGATGCCTTCCGGATACGACGAGATGACCGAGCGCTCGCATATCAACTACACCGGCGGAACTGAAGAACAACGCCGCCTGCGAGATATGCTGCGCGCAGCGATGGAAGCTGAGGGCTTCGCGGTTTACGAGCCGGAGTGGTGGCATTACGACTACAAGGATTGGAAAGAATATCCGATTCTGAATATCAGCTTCGCTGAGATAGGAAGATCAAACTCAAAGACGCGCAGTCACTAGGAAAGGGAGACCTATGCCGCTGTCAAAGAAGCTTCAGGAATTAGTCGATCGCATCTCGCGCCAGCGAGAGAAACTGCTCGGGTCGGTGTCTGGCTTGAGCGACGCGCAGCTCAATCACAAATCAGAGGACAACGCCTGGTCCATCTGCGAAGTCCTCCATCACGTCTCGCTCGTCGATGAGGCGAATGCCAAGCTCACATCAAATATGCTCAAGCGGTCGCGCGCCGAGCAGCTTCCACCGGACGCGTCGCCCGACGGTTCCGAGCTTCACTCGATGGACGAAATCTTCCCGCGAATGAACGCAGCGAAGTTTCAAGCTCCGGAATTCGTCGAGCCGCACGCGAACGCTCCAGTTGATGAGTCGCTTGCGAAGCTCAGCGTTTCGCGCGAGAGAATGCTTGCGAACCTCGAGAAGCTCGATGGATTGGATCTCAGCGGGCTGACCTTTCCGCATCCGTTCGCAGGCCCCTTGAATGCGTATCAATGGGTGTTGATGGCCGGCGCGCATGAATTCAGGCACACGGAACAGATCGAGAGAATGAAAGCGGCGGCTTCCTTCCCACAGTAGCCCAGTGCTCTCTGTTTCAGCAGTCGGCGACCCTCGCTAGAAGATATCCACCTGGCCGCTTTTATCGCCGGTGAGGTTATAGACGCCTCCGGCGATTCTGAACCCGCCGCGCTCCAACTCTCTAATGATGCCGCTCTGGCTCCTCACGTTCTCGATTTGTATCCGAACGTTTTCTTTGATGGTGTCGATCTCCGGCCTTCCCTTTGTTCTTTCGACGGCGAGTTGTATCGGAGTGACAAACCACGGCATGTTAGGGTCAAGTACTGAGCCCGCGCGAGCTGCCTGGACCGCCCCGCATTGCTCATGGCCGAGCACGAAAAGCAGCCTCGCGCCGAGACTCTTCGCCGCGTATTCAATGCTGCCCAACGCAATCGGGTCAACGGTATTGCCGGCCAGGCGAATGACAAACAAATCTCCAATCGAAAGCCATTTGCCAAAAACGATTTCGGGAGGTACGCGAGCATCCGAGCAACTCAGCACGATGACCTTAGGCTTATGCCCTCGCTCGTTAACCTTTCTGCGTTCTTCCTTGAAGTGAGGGTCAAGGAAAAAGTTCCTGTTGCCGATCCTCAATTCCTCCAACGGGTCTTGCTGTGGATCGCCCGGCTTTCCGGATGCCGACACCAAAGCCTGGGCCAACGCAATCAGAAGGAACGCAACCACAAGAATGTAACTTCGCCTGAAACACCGCGACGGCAAATCTTTTTTCATCGGTTCTCCTTTACTGGAATGACGGTCTCTCGATACGTGATAAATGTTCCGCATTGCGCGCCAAGCCTACTCTGAAGCGCTCCGTCACGCAACCGAAGAATCGTTAGGGCGGTGTCCTAATTTCAAATCTCAAATTTTCAATCGCTTCAGGCCAACGACGAGCAAAGGCGGCTTCCGGGCCCGTACGTCTGTTACGCAGGTTGGGGCGAAGAAACCAAGTCGCTCAACTATCACGGCCGGCGCCGTCCCCTTGATAGGTCGCTTATCCTACTTCTGTTATGGCTCCCCACTTCGATCTATTAAGTCCACCTTCTCGATTAAAGACTCGTTGGGGAAATCTTCGAACTGGTTCGTCAATTAAATCATCGTTAAAAAAATCGGACGCGGGAGAGTGCTTGGGTCAACCGCTGTTTGGGGGGCTCTTTTGGGTTTTTGGTTTTGTCTTCTTTTTCGGTGGGCTGCTCTGTCTCTTCTTGTGCCCTTTCATCAACCTCGCTTTTTTCTGATGTTTGGTTCAGGTCATAAGCAGTTCTGCCAAGATTCAAACGTGATCGGTTACACCAGACTCCATCGCGAGTGTCGCGCTCAAAACAAAGATCACAGAACGCAATTTGAGATTTGAAATTAGGACACCGCCATCGTTAGAGATGGTTTTCGCTGTGGTACAATTCGATCGCTACAAGGCGATGGGAATTCAGGCAGACTCAACAACAATTCGCATAACCAAGTCCGTGCGGCTGTTCATTGAAGAACACGCGCGCCGCGCAAATCCCGCCGAATGCTGCGGCGTGCTGAGCGGCGCGAATGGTGTGATAACCGACACTCATCCGCTCCGAAATGACGCCGCTAAGCCGGAGACTCGTTACGAAGCGACACCCGTGGATCTGTTTGCTGCGATGCGGCGGATTCGCGAATCGGGTCAATCACTGCTCGGCCTGTATCACTCGCACCCGCGCACACCAGCATATCCATCGTCGTCGGATGTTGAGATGGCCTTCTACCCCGAAGCGGTCTACTTTATCATTTCGCTTGAGCCGAGTATCGAGCTTCGCGCCTTCAAGATCGAAGACGCGCGGATTGAAAACATCGAGATTGTAGTTAGTTCGTAGGCGAAGCCGCCGTACTGAACCATCCGGCTTTGGTGGATTGACTACCAACAGCGGACTACTGACCGGGATTATGTCCGAGACCATAAGAATTACTGCTCTACTTTTCGGCCAGGCCCGGGAGTTTGCCGGCACTGAGAAGTTGGAACTGGATCTAGAGACACCGGCCACGGTTTCGAGCGCCTTCGCGGCGATTAAGCATCGCCACGTGAAACTCTCCGAGATGGAACACAGCTTGTTGTTCGCGGTGAATGAAGAATATGCGACGCCCTCGACGGCCCTTTCGAACGGCGACCGGCTGGCAGTGCTTCCTCCCGTAAGCGGCGGATCAAACAGCAGCGACATATTCGAGATCACTCGCGAGCCCATTGACATCGCAAGCCTAAGGGCGCGACTGCTGGAAGGCGATTCGGGCGCGGTAGTGATCTTCGACGGCGTAGCTCGCAACAACACGAAAGGCCGGCGGACTCTCCATCTCGAATATGAAGGCTACGAACCGATGGCGCTTCGCACGATGGAGCAGATCGCCGGAGAGATTCACGAGCAGTGGGCGATCAATCGCATTGGGATTATTCATCGACTCGGCCGAATCGAGATAGCCGAATCGAGCGTGGTCATCATCGTGACTTCGGCTCATCGAAAGATAGCGTTTGAAGCCTGTCTCTACGCGATCGATCGATTGAAGAAGATTGTTCCAATCTGGAAGAAAGAGTATTTCGAGGATGGAGCTGTGTGGGTGGAAAACCAGCAGGCAGAAGGCAGTGGGCAGTAGGCAGTACGCGTTGCTGCCCACTGCCTACTGCCTTCTGCCCACTATCTCTGTAACCCGCTTCTTGCCTGTGCCGCTTCCCGCTTTTGCTGTTCCAACTCCGCAACCCGGCGAACGACATCGCTCTGCTCGGGCTCTTCTTTGATTGAGCGCAGAGTTTTGATCGCTTCATCAAATTGATAAAGCCCCGCATAACAATCGGCCAGCCCGTACATCGCTCGCAGCCTGACTTTGCCGTCGCCGCTTTCGGAGGCGAGCTTGTGATAGATCGGGAGCGCCTGTTGATACTGGCTCCGCTCGATGTGATAGATCGAAGCTTCGCGCAGATAGGCTTGTTCGCTCATCTCGTCGTAAGGCACCTTCTCGATCACTTTCTCGTATTCGGTCAGCGCCTGGCTGTAGTTCCTTTGCGCGAAGTAAAGATCGGCGATTCGCAATCGAATCCGCCTGCGTTCGTCTTCGTTCTGAGGGTTAAGGTTCTCGTATTCCGCGATCGCTTCATATGAGCGCCCCATCTCGCCAAGCACTTCGGCCAGTCGCTCGCGCGCGAGCGGCGTGTCCTGATGAGAAGGATTCTGTTCGAGAAATGTCGCATACAGCGACCGCGCCTGATCGAAGCGGCGAAGTTTGAAGTAATAGATGTTGGCGAGTTGGAAACGAGCTTCGGACGCTTTCTCTCCATCCGGGCGTTGATAAAGATAACGTTCGTACTCTTCGGCGGCTCGCTGGTAGTCTCCCGAGTCCCACGCCTCAACCGCGCGAATCAGGGGCCGCTCGGCATCGCGATGACACGCACAGGTGAGGACCGCTGCGAAGATAAGAGCAAGAGCGAGGGGGCGACGCGGCGAGGGGGGGACGCGGCGAAGGGTTGCATCACTGCATTGGCTCTTCGCCGTGTCGCCCCGTCGCCGCGTCTCCCCCTCGCTTTTCCTTCTCATCTCAACTCTCCGGCTCCTCGGTCGCGTCCTGTTGCCGCTCGATCAGTGAAGCCGAAGTCACCAGATCGTCGTCCGATGCGTCGATCAGCTTGACGCCCTGCGTCGACCGTCCTGAAACGCGAATCCCCTTTGCTTCGACGCGAATCAATTTACCTTGATTGGTTATGATCAGGACCTGACTCTCATTGCTCACTGGAAGCACCGCGACGACCAGCCCGTTGCGATCGCTGGTCCTCATATTGATCACGCCCTTGCCGCCTCGCGACGTGACACGATACTCGCTGAGTTGAGTTCGCTTACCAAAACCGTGCTCGGAAATCGACAACATCTCAGCGTCGTCGGCGACCGCCGCGACACTTATAACGTAGTCGGTTTTCTCCAGCGTAATTCCTCGCACACCCGAGCCCTGTCGTCCCTGAGCTCGAAGCTTTGATTCCGGGAAGCAAATCGCCATGCCTTCGTGAGTCGCAAGGAAGATCTTCATCTTGCCGTCGGTTATTTCAGCCGCGATCAGCTCGTCGTCCTTGTCGATCCCCATCGCGATGATCCCGCCGCTGCGAATGTTGGCGAATCGTGAAAGCTCGGTCTTCTTGATCGTTCCCTTGCGAGTCGCCATCACCACGTACTTTCCTTCTTCGAAATCCTTAACCGGAACGATGCCCGCGAACTTCTCACCGTGCGGGATGTTGACCAGGTTGACGATCGCCTTGCCTCTTCCCGCGGCCGCCGAGTCCGGAATCTCGTGAACCTTCAGTCGATAGACCTGGCCCTTGCTGGTGAAAATCATCACGTAGCTGTGGGCCGACGCGACGAAAATATGATCGACGACGTCATCGGTCTTCGTGGTTGCGCCCTTGCGGCCGGTTCCTCCCCGACGTTGCGCGCGATACACCGACACCGGAGTGCGCTTGATGTAACCGGAATGCGTGACGGTGATCGCCATGTCTTCATCGGCGATCAGGTCTTCGAGGGTCAACTCGGCGCCGGATTCGATTATCTCGGTTCTTCGCTTGTCGCCGTATTCCTTCTGAACTTCTCGAAGCTCTTTGACGATCAGATTCCGTAGAACCGATTCGTTTGCCAATATTTCTTCGAGTTCGGCGATCAGCTTGATGACCTCCTTGTACTCGTCGATCAGCTTTTGCCGCTCGAGTCCGGTCAGTTTCTGGAGCTGCATTTCCAGGATCGCGCGCGCCTGCAACTCACTGAAGTTGAACTGCGCCATCAACGCTTCGCGAGCTTCCGGCGTGCTCTTTGATTTGCGAATCAATGTTATGACCGCGTCAAGGTTGTCGAGCGCCTTCTTCAATCCCTCCAGGATGTGCGCGCGAGCTTCCGCCTTCTTAAGATCGAACTTGGTTCGGCGAGTCACAACATCGCGGCGGTGTTCGAAGAAGATGTTCAGCGTGTCAACCAGGTTCAGCTCGCGAGGCTGCCCGTTGACGATCGCCAGATTGATCACGCCGAACGACTGCTGCATCGGCGTGAGTTTGTAGAGATTGTTCAGCACGATGTCGGGTATCGCGTCGCGCTTCAGTTCCATCACGATGCGCATGCCCTCGCGATCGGATTCATCGCGAAGATCCGAGATGCCCTCTAGTTTTTTGTCGTTGACCAACTCGGCGATGCGTTCGAGCAGCTTCGCCTTGTTGACTTGATACGGGATTTCGGTGACGACGATGGCCATGCGTTCGCCGGATTTTCCCGCGCGGTCGATGGAGGCTCGCGCTCGCATGATGACCATGCCCCGGCCCGTTTCGTACGCGTGCCTGATGCCTTCGCGGCCGTAGATGAATCCGCCGGTTGGGAAGTCGGGACCGGGCACCATACTCATCAGCGTCTTCAATCGAGCCGTCGGATTTTGAATCAGATAAATAGTCGCTTCGATTACTTCGCTAAGATTGTGCGGAGGAATGTTGGTGGCCATTCCGACTGCGATTCCGCCGGACCCGTTGACGAGCAGATTCGGATATCGTGTCGGCAGGACCGTCGGCTCTTCGCGCGATTCATCGTAATTCGGAACGAAGTCGACGGTGTCCTTATCGATGTCGGCGAGCATCTCGGTCGCGATGCGAGTGAGCCGCGCTTCGGTGTATCGATAGGCGGCCGGCGAGTCTCCATCGACCGAACCAAAGTTGCCCTGGCCGTCCACCAGCGGATAGCGCAGCGAGAAGTCCTGCGCCATTCGCACGAGCGAATCATAGACCGCCGTATCACCGTGCGGATGATACTTGCCGAGCACGTCGCCGACGACCGTGGCTGACTTCTTGAACGGTTTACCGGGAGTCAGCCCGATCTCGTGCATTGAAAAAAGAATTCGGCGATGAACTGGCTTCAGCCCATCGCGAGCGTCGGGTAGCGCGCGGCCGATGATCACGCTCATCGCGTAATCCAGGTAGCTGCGCTTCATTTCTTCTTCTATGTTGACGGGTATTTTGTGTGCGGCTTCCATTCTCTTTAATCTCTCGTTTCGATCTTTTTTCTAACAGGATTCAAGCGTAGAGCAGGCAAGACCAGGCAAAATTCCTGGTCCACTCTGGCGGCTTTGTTTAAGGTCTTCGACGCGCCGGCTGAGATGATTTCCTGCCTCTAAAAGCAAGAGAAAGTTTACTACACGAAGGCCGGTTTTTCAAAGTCGATTGAGGATAAAACTCTCAGCAAAATCAGCGACTTACAACGGGATTAGGGCCGGGCGAAAAGCTAAGTGGTCACCAGTCATTTGCAAGCGCATCAACCTGGTTGCGAGCCTCCTCCAGACAGCGCTGGAGTTCGTTGTGAAGGTACGGATTCGTACGCGCGGCCATCGGCAGATAAAGCGATTCGGTTGTGCGAATGTAGCGGCGTTTCTTTTCGAGTTTCGGTGTGTGAATGACCGATCTCATATTGTCGAGACGGTCACAGAGCTTCACTAACGGCGCGCCAGTTTCGGCCGCGGCTTCAATGCGCGCGAGGTATTCGGGAAGGCTCACGTCCTCGAGTTTGGTGAGCAGCCACACGATCTCAGCGATCTCTTCGTCAAACCACTCAGCGATATGTGATCGAGTCACCGGATCATCCTCCGGACTGTCTTCGATCACGTCGTGAAGCAGCGCGGAACAAACGAGCTTCGGTGAATAGAGCCTGAGTTCGTCGACTATCGAAACCGCGACTCGAATCGGATGAACAATGTATGGCGAGCCCTCGTCTCGGAACTGCGTTGCGTGAACCTTGCGCGCGACATCATATGCGCGCCGCACTTCGCCAAGTCCGTCAGCGGATACTTCAGAAGCAAGACGGCCAAGCAGATATTCGAAGTTCAATTCATAGCTCATAGCGGAATTGTTCTCACTCTAGCAAACAACCGTTCCGTGCCGCGAGTGCCCCGAGCTGCGTGGAGGGCTGATAGTGTGTGATATGTCATCGAGCCTCTCTTGCCACAAAGACGCTAAGACACGAAGCTGCTCAAAGACAGGCTTTGTGAACCTTCGTGTCTTAGTGTCTTTGTGGCAATAGGTTCTCAACACGCTATTGCACCACTGCCCCGAGCTTGCGCCGCCTCGACGCTGCATAGTTTAATGACACGATCCAATCACAACACGCACTCGCGGGAACATTCGGCCGATGACTTTTCTCATCAATCTGCTCAGACCCTTAGCCAGAATGTTTTGCCGCATCCTGTTCAAGATTGAGTTTTATGGAGTCGAGAACATCCCCCTCGAAGGCGCGTGCATCATCACTCCGAATCACGTGACCTACGCGGATCCCGTGTGGATCACGATTCCCATAGTTCGCCGAGTTTATTACATGGCCTGGGACAAGCCGTTTGAGATTCCAGGGCTTGGGTTGTTGATGCGGATGTTCGGGGCTTTTCCGGTCAACCTTGATGGCGCAGTTGACGCTTCGGCTCAACGTGAAGCAATCGATCTGCTTCGAAGCGGGCGCGCGCTTGTGATGTTTCCTGAAGGTGGGCGCACAAAGACAGGCAAGCTGATGCCGTTCAAGATGGGCGCGTTTCGATTGGCGCTCACTCACGGAGTCCCCATCGTGCCGGTCTCGATAAAGGGCGCGGAGCGCATCTGGCCGGTTGGACAGTTCATGTTTCGCCCGGGAAAACTGACGGTCACATATCACCCTCCAATCACCGTCGATCGGATGCAGGATGCGAGCAGAATTGAACTCAAGGAGCGCGCGAGGCAACTCGCAAGGGTCACACATGATGTGGTCGCCGGACCACTCGATCAATTGAGATTGCCAGATACCAGCGACGAACCCGTTTCAGCTTGACCGCATCCGATCTCACCAACCTATCGCTTGCCCAATCCAGTCAGCCAAAGTTAGTATTAGTGAAATTCGAAGATCGTCGTACGTAGATGAACATGATTCATTCGCGGGAGTGTTAAAAAATGGATATTGAAGTACGTCATCTGAATCTCGTTCGGACAGTGGCGGAAGAAAAGAGTCTCACCAAAGCGGGAACGCGGCTTCACCTTACGCAGTCCGCGCTGAGCCATCAACTCCGCGACATCGAGGACAAGCTGGGCGTTGCGCTGTTTCACAGACTCAACAAGAAGATGGTGTTGACTCAGGCGGGAGAGCGGCTGCTCAGCTCGGCGCACGTGGTTCACGATGAGCTGAAACGCGCCGCCGAAGACATTCGGCGGATGGCGAAGGGGCACGCGGGCAAGATTCGCATCAGCACTGAATGTTACACCTGTTATTACTGGCTTCCACCGGTGCTGACGGAATTCAATCGCGCGTTTCCGGAGGTCGAAGTCAAAATCCTGGTCGACGCGACGCGTCACCCCATCAAAGCGCTGGTAACCGGCAAGCTCGATGTGGCGCTTATCACCGAGACGCCCGTCGACTCGCGCTTGCGCTACGAGCCGCTGTTTCGAGATGAGCTGGTTGCCGTCACCGCGCCCGATCATCGGCTGGCCGGACGCCGATACGTCAGGGCCGAAGATTTTGCCGGCGAGCACTTGATAATCTACTCAGTATCGGAAGAGGAAAGCACGCTCTTTCAAAAAGTGCTCAACCCGGCGCGAGTCCGGCCAAGGCAAACGTCTCGCGTGGAGCTGACCGAAGCCATAGTTGAGATGGTCAAAGCCGGCATCGGCATCAGCGTTATGGGACGGTGGGCCGTGAAACCACAGTTGGAGTCGGGCGAGCTGGTTGCGATACCGCTCACATCCGGAAAAGGGTTTCACAGGCAATGGAACGCGGCGATGATCAAGGAGGATGCGCCGCCGATTTATCTCCATGAGTTTGTCAAACTGCTTGCGGCACGGACCGGGCTCTTGCTGCAAGCTCAGCCCAGGGAGATTCGCAAAGCAGCGAATCTCGATAGGCAGCCGAATCGCAAACGCATCGGCGCCTAGCTTGTTCGGAGTTGGCCGCAATGCCTGTCCGGTTCATTGCGAGATGGACCGCGTGTTACTATTTCGATACTCGATGAATCAGATACACCAAACCGGGAAACGCAACCGACGCTTGTCATTCCTTGCGAGCGTTGCTTTGCTTACGGGTCTGTTCGGTGGGTCAGGGTTCGCGAGTCGTCCCGTTGTGGATCCCGGAGAACTCCCGCTTCAAATCACCAAGCTGTCTCTGATTGATCAAGTCGTTGGTTCTAGCGAGAGACATCTTCGAACTCTGAACGCTGCTCCTCGGCGGCAGACTCCGGGCGCAATAACCTTCGTAAGCCAATTCGAGCTTACCGGCGCTTATGCCGACGGCTCACATTGCGAAACGCGACTTCCTTCTTCGGCGGCATTTGCTCGCCCCAATGATCGAGCGCCGCCCTCCCGCCTCAGCTAATAAAACCAATCGTCGAATAACACCGCGCCGCGGTTTCAATATCGGTTTGCGCCGAAGTGTCGAATTCTTCGAGGCGCACAAATCGGAGGAATGTCTATGAGCTCGGAAGCTATTGTTGTACTCGCATTGATTGCACTCGCAGTCGGCTTCATCATCTGGGTTAGAATGAACTCACGCGATCACGATCGAGAGCAGGTCAAGGAAGATAAGGAGTGAGTTTATCGAGCCGGCCGGGAACCCCTCGGGTCTCGGCCGGCAACGGAGGCCAAAGTGAACCCGATATGGGCTAAGGTTATTGTCGACGCAGTCAGAAATACGATGAAGAAATGTCCGCACTGTAAGAAGAAGGCGTCGTATGCCCAGAAGCAGCCGGGCCACTTCTACACGTGCAAGGGCTGCGGCCATCGGTTCAAAGAGAAAGGCCAATGATCTCCATCGAACACGTGCTGGTGGCGGCTTCCATCCTGCTGCTGCTCAGTGTTGTGGCAAGCAAGGCGTCGGCGAGACTCGGCATTCCCGCGCTGCTGATGTTTCTTGTTTTGGGGATGCTCGCGGGTTCGGACGGGCCCGGCGGAATTTATTTCGACAACGCTCTGATCGCCCAATCGCTCGGGGTTGTGGCGCTTGCTCTTATTCTCTTTTCCGGTGGGCTCGACACCGAGTGGGCGAGCGTTCGACCGGTGTTATGGCACGGGCTGGGGTTGTCGACTATCGGCGTTCTCATAACAACGTTGTTGATCGCCGCGTTCGCCAAATTCGCTTTGGGGTTTTCCTTACTCGAAGGAGTGTTGCTTGGCGCGATTGTTTCACCCACGGACGCGGCCGCGGTCTTTTCGGTGCTGAGAGGAAGAGGCATCGGTTTGAAAGGCCACGTGCGTCCGCTGCTCGAATTTGAATCGGGCAGCAACGATCCAATGGCTGTGTTCTTGACCATCGGACTGCTAGGCGTGATGAGGAATTCGGGAGCAAGCCTCGTGGGGCTGATTCCGATGTTCATACAGCAAATGGTGCTCGGTGGCGCGTTTGGTTTTGTCCTCGGCAAACTGGCGATCCTCATCATCAATCGCTTGAAGCTCGAGTACGAAGGGCTCTACCCGGTGCTGACTCTTTCGCTTGTACTTCTGACATACAGCGCAACCGGTTCACTGGGCGGCAATGGATTCCTTGCCGTTTATGTTGCCGGGCTGGTGATGGGAAAGCATGACTTCATTCACAAACGCAGCGTGATGCGGTTTCACGATGGCCTTGCGTGGCTGATGCAGATAGCCATGTTTCTTGTGCTGGGACTTTTGGTGTTTCCGTCGCATCTTCTGCCCATCGTGGGAATCGGCCTGATATCGGCGGTGTTCCTGATAGTCGTAGCGCGGCCAGCGAGTGTGTTTGTTACGCTGGCGTTTTCGAAGATCGGCCTTCGCGAGAAGACAATGATTTCGTGGGTCGGTCTTCGAGGAGCAGTGCCGATCGTGCTTGCAACCTTTCCTATGCTTGCCGGCCTGCCGAAAGCAGAGATGATTTTCGATCTTGTGTTTTTCATCGTGCTGACGTCGATTCTTTTGCAGGGTACTTCAATCGCGTTTGTTGCGAGACTCCTCAAGCTTGACGCACCGGCGAGCGACAAGCCCGCGTATCCAATCGAGCTCGAGCCCACCGCCGGCATCACCAGCGCGTTGGTCGATATCGAAGTGCCGGCCGGTTCAGTTATCGTTGGAAAGCAAATCGTAGATGCACGCTTCCCAAAAGCCGCTTTGATCGTATTGATCGCCAGAGGAAAAGAATTCATCGTTCCGAAAGGCGGAACGATAATACAGCCGTGCGACAGGTTGCTTGTTCTCGCGGACAAAGAAGAACTCGCCGAGGCGCGTGCAATTGTCGTCGCGTTGTCGCTAATGTAACGGCCAAACCCTGAACGGGATAGTCCGCTAAATAGTGGACATTGCCATATCACGGACGAAAACTTTGCTTATAGAGGGATTGGTGTTCAATACGCGGGCCATGATACTGTTTGTCATAGCGCTAGGGAAAACGCTCGCCGTGATATTAATACGAATACGCTCAAGGCTTCTTCGCTTTGGTCAAGCGCGGTCTAATTGGTATTTATCACAATGTGAGCAAAGAATACCTTGATCGTTATGTCTAGCAGTTCGATTTTATCTGGAATAATCGCGAGTCGAATGTTAGAGAGCTATAGTTAAGGAAATACGGGGCTCAGAGGGGAAGAGGCTGACGTACCAGGGTCCCGTCGGGCCTCTAAAGGCTTGACAGTGCAGCGCAGACAAGGCTATATGTGGGCCCTCCTAAGCCTGCGAAGGGAGGTTTGAGATGATGAAGAAACAACCTTTAGGACAGAGCAATAGCCCCGCGGTGAGCGAACGGATTGATCCCGAGGACGCAGTTTTTGCGCGAATATATGAACGATATGGTTCTGACCTTGCAGCATTCTTCCGCGACGCGCAGCGAGCTGTTTCGTTAAAAGCGGCTGAGAAGTGCGGGGATGAATCGGAGCCCGCTAGTAATTGATCACCCCAAGTGTCTTATATCGGCCCAATCCTCAAAGGGCCATTTATGTACGCGGCAAGATCAATCAAGCCTTGGTTGATCATCTCACCCCACAGATAATCTTACTGAGAAGTGAGAACACCGCTCCTATTACTGCCTATATTGATAGCGAAGGCGGGAGCGCAAGTCTGATGGAGAGGCTTCTCACTCTGTTGACCGAACCGGGCCAAGATCAAACGAGGCCTTGCCATTTGATCACCGTGGTTACGTCTGAAGCAGCAAGTGCGGCTGCTGATCTACTATCTTCGGGCGACTACGCCCTAGCGTACCCAGGCACGTCAATCTTGTACCACGGCGTGCGGGTCTCTCAAGAAAGGCCATTGACTGCCGATTGGACATCTCTGCTTGTCCAGTATCTACGAGAGTCTGACACTACCTATGCGACAAAGCTAGCGCATAAAATCGTAGACCGTTTCATGTTCCGCTTTGTTACGTCAAAAGAACATTTCGATGAAATTCGTCAGAAGTCCTCAGAGTACATGACCGATTTGGATTGTTTTCTGTCTTTTGTTTCAGGAAATTTATCTCTGTCAGCCAAACGAGTCGTGGATAGTTCCAAAGCACGGTTTGAACGGTATCAGGAGCTTCTAGAATGGGTGATGAAAAAAGCAAAGTCTAGGGGCACAAAGACAGATGCCGAGTTTGAGGCTGTCCAAATTAAGGCAATCGTGGAGTTCGAGGTACGCGCTAATAAGGCGAAGAAGGATTGGAGTTTTGCGGACGGAGGTATAGCTAGCCTAACTGACGACTTCTTTTTGCTAGATGAATATCTAGGTAATTATCGCAGTGGGTTTTTCAGACGGCTGTGCCTAAAATACGGACACTTCTTACTTGAGCGAGAGGCCAACGAAGATTTAGATAAACTCCCAGAAGCAGACAGAGTCATCCAGAAAATTGAGATGGCTTCGCCGCTATTACTACCCATCTGGTCGTTCTTCGTTGCGTTTTGCCATGCTTTGCAGCACGGCGAGAATGACCTTACCGCAACAGATGCTGCGTGGCTTGGCCTAATAGACGAAATTATCGGCGATGACGAACTGCCCTGCCGTCGCTTGGCTTTCGAGTATACGCCGGACGATGAACCCTCAGATGAAGAAGAGCAAACAAACGGTCAAGAGAAAGCTGCCGAAACCGAAGAAAGTCCAAGGCCGGCCTAAGCCAGACCTCTTGGAAATTGATGGAGACTGGTAAGGGGCTATCAAGAGATCGCTGGAAGAGAACAAAACGGCTGACGGCTGGCCGAAGTAAGGACGAGTGCGACATCTCGAAATACGCCTCGCTATCCCCCTAGCTCATTTCTAGCACGGAATCCCGAAGTGCTTTTGTCGGTTACTTCCTTTAATGGTTGCTTCAATGAGGCCGGTTGAGAATTCTAGAAGTGTTCCTCTTCTTCTTTTGCTTGCGAGCACGGCTGCTGCATGAGTCCAGACACGCGGCCCCACCTGCTTGTCTGCCAGTTGTCATAGGCGTGCTCGGCCGGAACCCACGGCGGCAGCGGGATGAACAAAAAGTCCGCAAGGGGCGCGACGAACGGCTCATACATTCGCCGCAATTCTGATAACCGGCGATCGGCATCGGCTCCCGCCGCAAGCTCGACGCCCGACGCCGACAGAAAAGCGCGCAGGCGATTCAATTCAGCCGGCGGCAGCCGCTCGGGATTCGGATCGCGCGGCGGTGAGTTGAATATTTGCGCGAGATCAACGATTGCGTGACGCGCCATCGCGAACGTGAGCTGAGCTTGGCGCTTCGAGGCGCCGTCCACGCCGACCATCACCAGCACGCTTGTATCCAATATCGCCGTGAGCGCCGTCAGCCAGGATTGATTGTTGTGTTGCGATCGGTAGTAGCAGAGAACGGGATAAGAAAGATGACTCTCGAGTAACTCCGCGGACCAGCGCTCCCACTCCAGCAGCAGCCGGTCGAGTTCCTGAATGTTTTGACCGTGACGCCGGAGCAATTCCGCGGCGCTTGGAGGCGAACCTGCTCGCGCGTCCAGTAGCGCCGTGCTCGCCTCGCGTCGCGAGAATGCCTGATAGATTATCGGCAAGTATCCGATGACCAGCGCCAGGAAAGCGAAGCCCAGCCCGGCTTCGGTAATCGCCAACGCCCTGCCCGTCGTCCCGCGCGGAGTCACATCTCCATAGCCAAGCGTGAAAAAGGTCGTACCGCTCAGATAAACATAGGTTCCAAAACCATGGATTCCATCCAGCGCAGTGAGCGGAGACCCCAACGACCAATGCAGCGCCGCGAATCCAAGAATCAACCCCACGGCCCAAAGCATTAACAACATTATCAACGAGAGCGGGCCGTAGAAACTCAGAAAAGACTCGCGCCTGCGGCTTGAGGATATTCGGCGCGCCATCGCCGAACCGGGAACCCACGTCGCTCGATAAAAGAATCGCGCCAGCCGGAGTCGCCGCGTTACTCGCCGCGGAAGAACGACGGTTTCAAACGCATCAAGCAGGATGATGAGAATCAGAAGTACGCTGAGAACAACGATGGCCGGCATCATAAGTCGGATCTCTGTGGTTTACCTGCGTTCGAGCGATTCGCGATCCCAATTTGCTAACCGCGCGCCGGCCTCGTATGTGCTCTCGCAGAATTCCAGCAGCGTTTCGTCGGGGGATTCGGCCTCGCGCACCGCGTCGTACGGCAAAATGAATTCGGACAGTTCCGTTGTGTAGAAGGCGCTGCTCGGTCGAACTACCTCTTTGTCGAGGCCAGCCGGGGCGGGCGCGGTATAAGAGTAAAAGATCGGCGACTCGACTGTGCCGCCGCCCGGCCAAAACCCGTGACTGATCACTTCGTGTGAATAGCCTTCCCGAGTGATGGAATCGGCGCCCGGCTTTTCAGGTGCGCTTCGTCCCGAGAAACGCGTGACCGCGAGGTCAAAGCTGCCCCAGAAAAAATGCACCGGGCTGCACTTGCCTATGAAGCTCGATCTGAACTGCTTGAACACCCGGTCGGCCTGAAGCAGCACCCGCCAAAATCGATTAGCGTACTCCGCATCGTAAGAGGCGTGCTTGTCATCTTCGGCGAAGGGAATCGGGTCGGCAACTTCGTCGGGTTTGCCGTGAATGCGGACCTCGATCGCAAGCGAGCGAAGCGTATCCATCAGCTCGCGATAGAAATCAGCCACCGAGCGCGGTTCGAGCGCGAGAGTCTTGACCGCGCCGTCGCTGGTGCGAATAAACAGGCGATGATCGATGAAGTCAAAATCAATATCAAAGGTTCGAGTCCCGTAAGGAATTGGTGATGTCGTCAGTCCGCGAGAGGTAAGATACAACGCGGTGTTCCACCAATGATTCACCAAAGGAGTTTGCTTCATTCGAATGTGTCCCACGATCTGGGTCCACATGTGAAGCGTCGCATAAGTCTCCTGCCAATCCTTGACTGCAAGACGCGGCCAAATTTCGCCGCGCGAAGCATCCTTCTCTGAATTCGACATGTCGCCTCCGTTCAGAACGATTCAATAAAGAGCTGATCGACGTAGCACCATCCCCAGTCTTCGCCCGGCTCGAGTGATTTGATGATCGGGTGCTTGCTCGATTGAAAGTGTTTGGTGGCGTGTTTGTTTTTTGAAGAGTCGCAACAGCCAACGTGCCCGCATATCATGCAAAGGCGAAGGTGCATCCAGGTATCACCTATCTTCAAGCATTCTTCGCAGCCCTTCGAGTTTGGCGTCACGTCCTGGACCTGATCGAGATGTGAGCAGTCCGCATCCATGTTTATCTCCTTCACGATGAAATCCGGCGAGTCATGTCTCACAGTTCGGCGGCCGTTGCGTTGGCTTTCAATGCGTCTAAACGTTTCGCCGACGGCTTGCCTCCGATCATCATAAACGCGCTCAATGCGCTTGCCAACGCGAGCGCGGCGGCCGCCTCCATCACCACTCGAAGACCTGAGCGAAACGAATCGTTGATCGCAGTCTTCAAGCTCATTCGTGTTTGATCGTCGACGCCCTCGGGCAATTCCACTGCCGCCAGCCGCGCGCGTTGCTCGAACACCGAGCCACGCACTTCAGAGTTGATCGGCAACTGCGCCAATCGACTTTCAAGCTGGCCGCCGAACGCCGCCAGGATCACAACGCCAAAAACCGCTATTCCCAGAAGCCCGGCAAGACGTGAAACCGCATTGTTCACGCCTGACGCTATTCCCGCGTAGCCATCGGGGACCGCGCTCATCACGGTTGTCGTCAGCGGCGCTACGCTGATCGCCATCCCGAGACCTACGATTACGATCGCAGGAAAAAAACTTGTCCAGTATGAATCACCACCCTCGCGGATGATGAACAACGCAAAGCCTAAGGCTGCGACAATTGGCCCAACGACGAGCGGCAGCTTCGATCCATACTTCTTCACCAGTCCACCGGACCAGCGCGAGAGAGCGAACATGATCAGAATAAATGGGAGCCAAGCAGCGCCGGCCGCGGTCGCCGAGAAGCCACGGACCTGAATCAATTCGAGTGGAATGAAAAACATTCCTCCGGAGAGCGGTGCGTAAAGAAAGAGCGTCAGTAAATTTGCCCCGCTGAAGTTTCGCGAGCCAAACAGCGCAAGCGGCAACATCGCATTCCGTGAGCGCGCTTCGACGACGAAGAAAGCCACCAACACCGCGGCGCCCCCGATGAATGCTGTAATCACTATCGCGTTTCCAAAGCCCACGCGTGATGATTCGATCAGCGCGTAAACAACAGCTCCCAAACCCGCGGCCGCAAGCCCGGCGCCGGGCCAATCCAGATGCTTCTGCTTCCCGCTGCCTTTGCTTTCGGGCACTCGCAGGATTGAGATCGCCAACACGATGGCCGCCAGCGGGACGTTTATAAGAAAGACAGCTCGCCACGACACGTGATCGATCAACCAGCCGCCAAGGATGGGACCGACGGCCGCGGTGATCGCCGTAAAACCGGACCACGTGCCGATGGCCTTGCCTCGTCTCTCTTCGTTGAAGGACGCGCTGATTATCGCAAGGCTGCCCGGCACGAGCAGCGCTGCGCCCACGCCTTGCACCGCGCGCGCTACGATCAACTGATTGATGCTTTGCGCCGCGCCGCACGCAACGGAAGCGAGCGCAAAAATCGAAACACCAACGGAGAAGACGCGCCGTCTTCCGTAGCGGTCGCCCATCGATCCTCCGATGAGAAGCAGGGACGCGAGAAGAAGCGCGTATGACTCAACGACCCACTGAACATCCTGGACTGTGGCGTTCAGATTAGCTTGCAATGCCGGAAGCGAGACGTTGACCACGGTTCCGTCGATGAAAGCCATGCTCGAGCCGAGGATGGTGGCCGCAAGAATCCACGGTTCAGCGCGCTTCATGCAGGGTGATGAGGCAGCCCCCGATCTGATAACTCCTTCATCGCACGGCGGTGTGAAGATGTTTGCCATCTCAAGAGTGTGGAACGCGCATCACTGGCGGTGATCACTCGGTGTACACGAAGGTGCCTCGGCGAAGATCCGCAAGCGCCTGTTCGATTTCTTCCCGCGTGTTCATAACGAAGGGTCCATATCTGGCGATTGGTTCATTCAACGGCTTGCCTGAAACTAAGAGGAACCGGGCGCCGTTCTCACCGGCGGTAACTCTGACAAAGTCGCCGTCGCTCCAGACAATCAGCCGGGTGTGAGAAATCATTTGATCATCATCGGCGAATGAAGCGCTCCCCTCGAACAAATATGCGAATGCGGTGTGACCGCTCGAGACTTCATGCGTGAACGAAGCGTCAACAGGGACCGTCACGTCGAGATAAGTTGGATCGGCCGCGATTTCGCTGACCGGGCCTTTGACTCCGCCGGCCTCTCCGGTGATGACTCGAACTTGAACGCCGTGTTTGATCTGGACGGTCGGAATCTCAGTGGACAGCACACCCTGGTAACGCGGGCGAGTCATCTTGAGCTTTGCCGGCAAGTTTACCCATAGCTGGAATCCGTCGATGCCTTCGGGGCGAACCTGCGGCATTTCTTCGTGCATGATTCCGCCGCCCGCGGTCATCCACTGAACATCGCCCGGCCCGATGCTCCCGGAGTTGCCGATGCTGTCGTGATGACTGACGACGCCTTTGAGCATGTAAGTGACGGTTTCGATGCCGCGATGCGGGTGCAACGGGAACCCGGGTTCATAATCCTCGCGATCGGTGTCGGCGAAGTGATCGAGCAACAGGAACGGATCAAGATAATCAAGCGTTCGGGTCCCGATGCTTCTCTTGAGTCTAACGCCCGCGCCTTCGACGACGGGTTGCGGCTCGATGACCGCTTCGACTTTTCTTTGAGCTTGATTCACGTGCATGTCTCCTTCCTGATTACTTCGCTTGTCCGTGATTGCGAGATAGCTTTAGCGCCGCGTCCCACCGCCTTCGCAGGAAGCCCTTCCGCTTGCCCAACCAGGCCTTTAATGCGGCTCGCACTCGGAGATGCAATTGATGCGCGGCTTGATAGGCTCGTGTCGCCTTGATGGCGGCATAGACTCTCAGCTTGAACGCGATGAACCGTTCATACAGCCACGCGAACCACGCGATGCGCAATAGATTCGGCCGGGTCAAGGTGAACAATCGCGCGACCAGGGCCGTGCCCGCGACTTTCGCGGCGATAACGGTCAGCAAACCAGCCAATGCGTGTCCGTGTGCGATGAAGTAAAGAGCCGCGAGCTTTACTGGAATCAACAGCGACGAAGGAATCGCAAAACACGCGAGCGCCGCGTAAGGAGGCAGCTTTGCGACAAGGGCTTCGATCTGGCGAAAGACGGGCAGGCGTCCGATCGCGGCGGCGAAACGCGCAATGTCATCCCACAGCCAGTCTTCGAGGAGAATGATAACGGCCGCCACAAAGACGAAAGGCGCGGCTATTAATCTTCTGAGTTGCTTCGCCGGCGAAACGTTTTGTCTGGTTCGCGAACTCATGGTCTGTCTCCAAGATTAGCCGACTCGCAACGAATGACAAAGCTCGGCGCGCGATGCTGTGGCTCGCGTGTGTGACTATCAGATTGATAGCGAGACTTGTCCGAATCCGCGCCGGACAACAAATCTTTCCGCAACTGAGAACTGAGCGATACAAATCCCGACCGAAGCGTTGGACACTACTGCCGACCGGGGGTGGTGCGGGAAACGGCAGGTTGCCCTGTGCGATAATTATTGCAAAACGCGAAAGCGTGATAGAATACGGCCTCTTCCCAGAACCGTACAGGCTCCCGGTTGGTGGCCCAATAGCCCCGAGACTTCCGCACTCCCGGAAGCTTTCTAACAACGTCCTGAAATTTGAAATCCATGGCCGCGTGCTGACCGGTCTGAACCCATGCGTTTCAGCCGGGGAATCTTTGGACGGACAAAATCATGCGGGCACGCGCCGCAGCGACGCTTCGCGCACACGGTGAACTGGCCCGGCCCGGCGCGCGTGGCCGTTTGAGTGATCAGGCAGAGTCTCATGCCGGCTTCAAAGACAAATGATTTGCTCTGTCGGTATCTGCGAGAGTTGATGGACGCCACAGAATCGACGCAGGGCGAGATATGCCTCAAGGTTGGCGAGGTGACAAGAGGCGTTCGAGTCATCGACGAAGACTCGTGCGCTGCCTCGCCCGAGATTCTCATTGGAGACTGCGTTCAATGCGCGATGTTCCTGAGACATAACAGACTGGAGCCTCTAGTGATAAACTCGCTCAAAGACAGCGCCGCCTGCGCCAGGATGAGCGGCAAAACTGAATCCTGCCTGCTGTTTCCGTTGCGATATCAGTGCCATCCGGTCGGACTAATTGCGTTAGCGACGGGCCGGCCGGGCCACTACAGTACGGCTCACGTTGATCTTTGCCGATTGATCGGCAGTGAGCTTACCTACCAGTTGAAGCGAAATGAATTCGGAGAGGCCATAGAGGCGGCGCTGGGAAAGGACGCCATGCTGATTGGCCGCAGCAACGCGCTCCGGCAAGTGGACGAATTCATTGAGAAGGCATCGCCGGCCGCACTTCCCGTGCTGATAACCGGAGAATTCGGTTCCGAAAGGAAGCAAGTCGCCTATGCCATGCACGCATGTGGACGGCGCGATTATCCGTTTATTGAGGTCAAATGCGCCAGGCTCGATTCGATAACCGTGGAGCAGACGTTATGCGCCCAACTCAAGCGATCCGACGGAGCGACTATCTTCTTCGACGGCATCGATGAAATGGAATATGAGCTCCAGTGTTTACTCGCGGATGTTCTCGAACGCGAAGCCGTAGTATCGACATCCAGCCGCTCGCGGCCGGAGCCTATCCGGGTGCGATTGGTGGCTTCGGCAATGAGGCCCATGGAGGGCGAACGCCGCGGGCCGTTGCTGGACAAGTTTGATTATCTAATTGTGGAGGTCGCTCCCCTCCGAGAACGCAGGGAAGACATTAAGCCGCTTGTCGATTACTACCTGAGCAAGTACTCCGGCCGCCCGGACCGGAGTTTCTCGGACGAAGCCTCGTACGCTCTCGAGGTTTACGATTGGCCGAAGAATGTCTATGAACTGGAGCGAGTCGTGGCACGTCTCGCGATACTGTCCGGCGATCGCGTTATCGGCCTCGAGGACGTTTGCAAGCACGCGCCCGGGCTTGCGAATGGAACCGATGAAACTCCCAACCCGCCCGTGCGTCCCGGACAACATCCTCGCCCACCGGCTATCCGATCGAAACGCCCAGGGGTGATATCTCAGGTCAATATGCGCGTTATGCACCTTGCCGACGAACTGATAAAGGGAGAATCGACCGAGGCCGACAAGCTCCACCCTGGATTGCAGACCGCGATGAAGTACATTGCCGAGAACCTTCACGAGGCAATATCACTGCCGGAGCTGGCGCGGCACGCCGGCGTCAGCACCTCACACCTGGCATATCTGTTCAAGAAATCACTTGGCGTGAACTTCAAGCTGTTTCTGGCGATCCTTCGAATTGAAGAGGCGAAGCAACTGCTGGCCGCCAAGCCTCACATGCCGGTCACCGAGATTTCCTTTCAAGTGGGCTTTGGTGATCTAAGGCACTTTGAACGAACGTTTAAGCGGCTGGTTGGGATGCCGCCCAGAGAGTATCGGCAAACGGCTCTTGGGGCCGCATGAGCGGATCGTCCACCGTAAACCGCGCCGGTTATGGCTGATTAGACCCGAAACAACCGTAAGATATCCCGCATAAAATCGTAAGAGCGATCACATTAATCATCGATTCGTCCTATCAGCCCGCGGGCAAAAAGAATTAGAATCCGCCCGCATCGAATTGGTGCCAGTCAAGTGCGTTGCCGACAGGCCCCGGAGAGCGAGGCTCGAGGCAGGCACTAACCCAGTACAAACGAAAAGGAGAGAATCATCATGGCAGACACTGTGAATCCGCAGATCACCGACGCTATCACTCAGACAAACGTGAAGGTGCTTGGTGAGGCGCCGGCAATGGCGATGGGCAGCCTGTATCAGACCATCGGTAACTCGGTGGCGATGGCTGCGGCCAACGCCGTCTATGCACAGCAGCAGGCTGATGTGACTTATCAGGCGGCCAGCACGATGGGAGTGGCGAAACTCTTGAGCCTCACTATTCAGCCGCCGAAGTAACTATCGGGGTTCAACCGGGAGCTTGGAACCTTTCTGGGAAGAAGAGGTTCGAAGGGGCTGAATAGAATCCGGCACACTTAATTCACTAAAAGGAGAGAACTATCATGGCAGGACCTACGACTGGAAACAGCACTGGAGATGGACTGAGCGTGAATTCGCAGATCACCGACGCGATCACTCAGACAAACGTGAAGGTGCTTGGTGAGGCGCCGGCAATGGCGATGGGCAGTCTGTATCAAACCATCGGCAATTCGGTGGCGATGGCTGCGGCCAACGCCGTCTACGCTCAACAACAGGCCGACGTGACTTATCAGGCGGCCAGCACAATGGGAGTGGCGAAACTCCTTAGCCTGACGGTCTGACCGTTGAGACGGTTTGAATAACTCGCCGCGATCTCTGAGGCAAGAGGCTCGGGGCGCCAACATCAGCTAGGCAACACGACAAAAGGAGACTTCAACAATGGCAGAAGCAACAGGAGTCAACCCACAGATCACGGATGCGGTCACTCAGACTAACGTGCAGGTCCTGGGTGAGGCGCCGGCAATGGCAATGGGAAGCCTGTACCAAACCGTCGGCAACTCAGTGGCGATGGCGGCCGCAAACGCCGTGTACGCCCAGCAGCAAGCCGACGTGACCTATCAGGCAACCAGCACGATGGGAGTGACGAAACTCTTGAGCCTCAGTCTCACGTAGTGACGGGGCGCGCGACGCCGGCATGCTGGCGGCGCCGACTCGGCGGGTAGCAGCCTTGAGCCTCAAGGCGAGGAATCATCTGACTGTGATATGGCTGACCCACAAGCAAGCCAGTCAACGCGGATGGGTTGGCGATCGCGAGCAGTTCATCTAGATAACTGAAGCGAATCGGATTATCAATGGCTGACACTGTAAACCCCATGATCACGGATGCGGTGACGCAGACGAATCTCCTTGTTCTCGGCACCGCTCCGGCCATGGCGATGGGCAGTCTGTATCAGACGCTTGCGAACTCGATTGCGATGGCCTCAATCAATGCCGTGTATGCGCAGCAGCAAGCAAACATGTCATACCAGGCGGCTACGGTTCAGGGCATTGCAAAGCTGTTATCGATTGGGACCTGACGAGCAATTCAGAGGCTTTTGAGAGTTGATCTCTAAACGGGGAGATTCTCCGGTCCGAGCAACGCCGTGATTCAAACCTATCTCTATTCTCGTCTGAACGGTAGCGCCACCGAGCGCAACGGTTTCTGACCTTACGGGCGACTGACGTTCGCAGTCATACGGAGCAGGAACAAAGTACTTTCGCGCAGGAGATGACATGGACATAGCCAACCAACAAGTCGCTGACACTGTGGCGGCGACCAACTACAAGGTGATCGGCGACGCGCCGTCGCAGTCTCAGGGCATCACCCTCGAAACCTATTCATACTCACTTTCCCTGATGATGATCAACGCCGCCTCGAATCAAAACGCGGGGGCTCAACTCGCAAACGCTTCGGTCGTGAGCACCTGCGCTGAAATTCTCAAAGCGGCCGCCGGAGTTATTCCGTGAGGGTATCGATAGCCTGCGTTTCGGGCTGCGAGCGAATTTGATCTGAAGGGACAGTCTCGATGGCGGACAAACCAAAATCAAGCCTTGATGTTGTAAAGGACAGTGTTCAGCAGACGAACCTGGCGATTTTCTCAGGAAGGGGTTCCGCGGCCGCCACAACTGCTGACAGCGGCGACCCGCTGCCGCCACTCGACTTGCCACATTCGTATGACCAGAGCGTCGCCAAAGCGGTTCAGTCGGTAGGTCAAACTACTGCCATCGTCATTCAGGACGGCGCCGACATGCTGCGCAACATAAGCACGATCGAAGTAACGGCGATCGGCGCGGCAACGGCGGCATGGCTCGCGACCGGACTGGAGGGAGTATACAAACCGATCATCGAGGAATCCGTGAAAGTAATGCAGGACTCCGCGGCCCTTTATAAGACGATCGGCGAGAACGCCTACGCGGTCTTGGAGCAGTTTAAGCCCTGACCAGGTCCCGATGAATTGCAGCGTCGAAGCGTCGAGGAGCGCAGCACGTGGAAAAAGGCGAGACTCACGATTATCGGCTCGATATGCCGAATGACCTTCAACAGGTGTTCAACATCTATCAGAAGGAGTTCCGAGTGGCTATGGAACGAGCAGCCGGCACACTGCGGAATGCGATAGCCGCCGCCCAGCAAAGCATCTCGACGCAATTAAGAGAAAGTGGTTTGGATCTCGCTCAGCAGCCTGCCATTCCGAGCGCTCAGCCGCCACGCCCTCAACCGCCGGCGGCCGAGGTTGTCGACCAGGCCTTCGTGTGGGCGAGGCAAATATGGGAGAGCATGGAGCTGGGCCTGGCTGATGGCACGCTGCCTCCCAATGAGCCTGGTTCCGTGAAGGGACTTCCAAATCCTCTGGAGCCGGGGCCCGGCGATCCGCTCGCCGCAAGCGGGTTCTTGATGTCACACGCTACGGACTCCTTGAACGACGCAATGGAATCGATCATTCAGGCGATGAACGTGCGCACTGAACAGGAAACTGGGGGATGAAGAATGGACAAGAAGACTGCCGTCCCCAACTCCGCGACACCTGATGGCCTGATTGAGAGCGTGGGTCAGGAACTGGCCCCTGTCGAAATCCAGGCGCAGACCACTTCCCCGGTCAAACCGAAGGATGGTAACTGGAGCTTTCAATTCGACCACAGGCACCCTTTAAAGTTGTCGATGTTGGTGGATGTGGTCTTCACAAGTCCTTTTCCTTTTGTTGCCGAGTTGCGCTCCCACATGAATGAGGCCCAGGTAGAGAATCTCTGGGACTGGCTGTCCCACGTGCTCGACGTTATGAACAGAAGGCCTGTGGTCGAATATTTCTCTCCACCCTTCGGCAAGGCTGGAGAAAGCGTGACCATTACCGGCAAGAATTTCTCCGAGGCCATCACCGTGCATTTTGGAAGGGACTTGATGACGGCGAATTTCAAAACGATCAGCGACAATCACATCGTTGCCACCGTGCCGCCCAAGGCCCAAACCGGGCCAATCTCCATCAGAAATCCGCGCGGCCTTGGCAGGTCAAACGAGATTTTCATTGTTCCCGGGAGCCGGCTTGACAGGGAGTGAAGGCCGAGTCGCGCCGAGTGCTTAGTCTCATCGACATCGCGTGCTCAGTCGAATGTAGCGGCAAGCTGTGCAATGGAAGATTTGATGCCGAGACGATGCGAACTCTGGCGGTGCTGCCGGTTGAAATTGGGGATCGATCCAGATTCGGCCGCGGTCTCGCCCGTGAATGGCTTTTGAAACCGGCCGCTCGACCGCGCCGAAAAGGCTCGCTCGCGGCGTGCCCGAAATTAGGAGGATACATACATGGCTACGATTCAAGTTTACAAACACAACACCGACACTCTGCTGGGTACCGGTACGGGTACGGTTGACAAGAAAAAGCAAACCGCCAGGGTCGATGCATGGACCGATAAGCCCGGGGTGCAGGTCGGCACGAGGTATAAGCTGAAAGCCGACGGGGTAATTTACACCGATACCAACTGCACCGCAGTAAATCTCGTACCGCCGCTGGCCGAATTCAATAACGTGTCGTGATTCAGGTTCCCTCGCGGGTAATTGCCTTGGTTGGGTGCGACCCGCGGACCCATCCAAGGCGTCGCTCGCGGTGCGTCTCTTCGGTGACTTATGACACGTACCGCTCAAGATAAAAGGAGGCTGTCGCCATGCTCATTGTATGCACGAAAGATCAGACCATCGTCGACTGGACCAAGAGCTCCGAGTCGGGAGCCAAGGCATGGGGAGAACTTGTCATTCTGGATCCCGGCCTGTCGCAGGTGGACGCCACAATTCAGTTGGTTGAAGCCTTAAAGAGGCTGACCGACCCGCTGTGTCTCTCCGCCCACGGGAACGATACGGAGATCGGAGACGAAGGGTCCGGAGGTAAATACTGGACGTGGACCTACAAGCAACTCGCGTCGCATTTTCTTCAAGCGCCCGGATCATACAAGGGCCCGGTGCTCATTCACGCATGTGCTAAAAGCATATCGAATTTCTCTACGTACCTTGTGCTGGCCTTGCAAGAGATCAAGGAATTGGACGGCGCCTGGATTTATGGATACAACACCCCCATCGGGTCCGAGCAGCGCTATCCGGATCCATATAAGCTCAGCATCCAGGCAGATGTTCAGGGCGCGTTAGTAAACGTTCCGTGAATCGCTGAAGCGCCAACTTGCAGTGCGTGTTGAACCGGCGCAGTCAGGCCGGTTCAAAGGTTAAAGAGGACCGAAAAAGTTTTGCCCTTATGCCGGGCGATCAGATTGAACGCGCGAACCCGTTCGCATTGATCGCTCATTCTTAAGTGAAGAGCTGCCGCCCCAGGGAAGTAGTCTCGGGCGGCGCGGATAGACGGGCAGGTCGCTATGTCAAATCAGGTTGAACGAAGCGTAAGCACCGAATCTAGTTTTGTCGCGATCCCCATTCCGCCTGAAGAATCTGACGTTGAGGGACTCGAAGACGAAGCCGGTGATAAGCGAGGGGCTCCTCGCGCTTCAGCCTCGCGAGGCCCCGTCTATCAGCAGACGACTACGTCGGTGCTTGTTGACTCGCTGCCGGAGTTCCCTCGCTTGTGGACGCGGATGATCCTTGATGCGGAGCAGGGCGCGTTTGTGCCGCCGCTCATTCATGAACACGACTTCGGTGTGCTTGTTGACGCCGGCGATTTGTTCACGCGCTGGGAGCTGACCCCCGGCGAGCAGACTTGCGTCAGCCTGTCGAGCGGCAGGGTTCTCGAACTTGGCGCGGGATTCGCCAGGGTCTCACACAGCTTGCGCAATCGAAACCTGGAAGTGATCGCAACGGATTCGGACCCAGACATTGTATCGATGTACCGGGCTCGCGGCTGGACGAACGCGCGCGAGCTGACGCTGCCCGATGTTCCGGACGACCTCGGCCGATTCGATACGGTGATAGCGCTGCGCGGGGTGTTTTCCCTCATCGGCGATCTGGATCGGGTGCTTCTAGGGCTCGAACGAATACGCGATGTGCTCAACCCGGGCGGCCGGTTGATCTTTACATCAAGCCACTTAAATACGCTGTTGCTGCTGCCGGGCCGTTCGCCGCTCGAGTACAGATATCGGCTCATCTATCGCGGATATCGAAGTCCGTGGTTACGGGCAACCGCGCTTCCGGAATGGCTGGCCGTGCCCGTTCTGAAGTGGCTCGGCTTTAGCGATATCCAGATTGTCGAGCCTTCGACATCCGAGGGCGCGGGGTACTACGCGATAGCAACACTGCCCGAGTAGCCGGCACTTCAATTCAGGTTCGACAGATCAAGCGGGATTCTCGTCGAGGTTCCTTCCTTCAAACCCGGCGATGCGGCGGCGAAGATCGCCGGGCACTCGCATGGACTTCAACGTCTTCGGATCTACGCACACATAAAGCGAAGACGCCGAGCCGATCAATCGATCTTCATTTTGCGGATAGATTTCGAATTCAAAGGTGAGGCTCGTGTTCCCGATTCTTGATATGCGAGTGTGAACTTCCAGTATCTCATCAAACTTCGCTGGTGATTTGAACACCATCTCGGTGCGAGCCAGCACGGTGTCGACACCGCTATCGGTCATTTCCTTCCAGGTCAATCCGATCTCGCGAAAGTATTCGGTCCACGCCACGTCGTAGAAAGTGAGATAGTTTGCGTTGAAGACGATGCCTTGCAGGTCGGTATCGGCGAAGCGGACTCGTATGTCGTGATGGAATCGGAAGTCTGATTTCACGGAGCCGTATGATGCCTGAATCCATAACGGTTATCAAACTCTCCCTTACTGCTTGCATTCTTGCTCCTATCTCAGAACAGTCGGCTCGAGTAGTGAATCATCAAAGCTATGCTGAGACTCAAGACTCCCGCGGCAAACGCACCAATCTGGAACCAAAACAACCGCCAAGTCACTTTTCCGAGCGTCTTCGTTGTCAGGCGTCTAGCCGCCAATTGCCTGTCAATCTCTCGATCCGCGACACCATCGCGTCGCAATTGCTCTCGATCCCGAGCAATTTGCGTGGTCTGTCGGAAGTCGGAGAGTCTATTGATCACGCACGCTATTCCGAAAACAATCGAGAGCAGAGTCAGTATAAGAGACAAAGTGAATAGCGTCTTTGCGGGATCCGATGATGCAAAATCGTCCTTGATGAGCGTAAGTGAAAACCCAAGTGACGCTGTCGCGAGAGTAAGCACCAGATTTATGACATATCCCAACTGAGTGATAGTGATGCTTTGCCATCTGACAAAGCTTTCTTTGTGTTCTATTGATGTCTCACCGCCATTACTTTTCTTAGTGTATGTTTGGTCTCGCCCTCTCACGCGGCAAATCTATCAGCATTCTGAGTTACGGGCAACGGAACAGTTCCTGGAAGAAGATGCCATTGTCCGCTACAGCTTAACTTTTCCTTTGTGCTATGCTGGGCCGCGCTCGGGTTTGAACAAATCATTCGGAGGTTACGATCGTGTTCGTTCCGCTCAATGAGTACGACTTCTTGAAGCGCGCCCTCGTCGCTCACTCAAGCAAAGAAGCCGTTGTCTGTGGAGACACTCGGTTCACATATGGGCAGTTTGGCGAACGCGTGAATCGTTGGGCTAACGCGATGCGAGCGCTCGGCGTTCAGAAGGAAGACCGCGTCGCGATGCTGTCGCAGAATTGCCATCGCGTGCTCGAAGCCTTCTTCGGCACGCCCCTACTCGGGTCGATCCTGATGCCGCTCAACTTTCGGCTGCTGCCCGATGACTTCGAATACATTCTGAATCACGGCGGCGCGTCGGTCGTCATCGTCGAAGAAGGGCTTACCGATCTGATCGACCAGATTCGCCCGAAGCTCAAAACCGTCAAACACTTCATCGTCGCCAGTGATCATCCTCAGCCGCCGACGAGCGAATGGAATGACTACGAGACTTTGCTTGCGGAAGCCTCAGCCGAGCTGCCGCCTCACGTCGAGATTGACGAGAACGAGACTTCAGCCTTGCTTTACACCTCGGGCACAACCGGCCGGCCCAAGGGCGTGATGCTCACTCACAGGAATCTTTACATCAACGCGATCAACTCGATTTGCGAGTTCGGAGTTCACGAGCGCGATGTGTATCTGCACACGCTCGCGCAGTTTCATTGCAACGGCTGGGGAGTCGGATACGCGGTCACCGGAATGGGTGGGACTCATGTGATCGTCAAGAAGTTTGAACCCGCGTCGTTCTTCGATCTTGTCGCGAAGGAAAAAGTGACGTTCGCGTGCATGCCGCCGACGATGATCAACATGGCCTTGAATCATTCGATCGACGCAGCGATGCTCGAGCGATTGCCGCGCGGTATGCGAGTTGGAACAGCGGGCTCGGCGCCGCCTCTTGCGACGATCCAGGGCGCGCAGGAGAAATTCGGTTGGCGAGTGATTCAAATCTACGGGCTCACTGAGACGGCTCCGTTCATGACAGTCTCAAAAGTGAAGCCAACAATGGATGACCTGCCCGAAGATCAAAAACTGCGCGTGCAGGCGAAGACCGGTTACCCGATGATCGGCGTCGACATTCGAGTCATCGACGACGAAGGACGCGACGTGAAGCCCGACAGCGGCGAAGTTGGAGAGGTGATCACTCGCGCGAACGTGGTTATGAAGGGCTACTGGAGGCAACCGGAAGCGACCGATGCGGTGATCGTCGACGGATGGTTTCACACCGGCGACATGGCGACGGCAGACAGCGAAGGTTTCATCGAGGTGTGCGATCGCAAGAAGGACTTGATCATTTCAGGCGGCGAAAACATCTCATCGATCGAGGTCGAAGGGTTGTTATACAAGCACGCGGCGGTGCTGGAAGCTGCGGTAGTCGCGGCTCCCGATGAGCGATGGGGCGAGGTGCCTTATGCGATTGTTGTGTTGAAGCCGGGCGCGGCGGCAAGCGAGCCGGAGTTGATCGACTTCTGTCGCGAGAGGCTCGCGCACTACAAATGCCCGAAGCGCGTCGACTTCATTGAAGCGCTACCGCGAACGGCGACGGGAAAGATTCAGAAGAATCTACTTCGTGAGAAGTACTGGCACGGAAAGGCCAAACTCGTCGGCTGAAAAGGGTCTCACCCGTGATAAGATTCACGTTACGAGGCAACCACGATGAGTCTAAACATTGATCTTCCAAACGAACTTGAGCGGAAACTTGAAGAAGAAGCCAGACGTCAAGGCATCAGCACAGATGCGCTCGCGCGAATCATGTTGGAGCAGACGCTTAAAATGGACGACGGAAATGGATCCTCTGATTTACCGCGGGTCCTGGCTAAGGATCTGCCCATCAAAGATCGCTCGCGTGAATTCGAGTGGCTCAGAAAAAACCGCGATGAATATGCCGGTCAATGGGTAGCGCTGAGCGGCGACAGCCTTGTTGCAAATGGAGACGATTTGAAGCAGGTTGCTGAGGCCGCAAGGCACCAAGGCGTGCCCGATGCGCTTATGATGCGAGTCGAACCGAATGATTCCTTACCGTTTGCTGGATTTTGATTTATGTCCTTTCAGCTCAGTTTCACACGCCGGGAAACATACAACTCACTTGCTTCGGGAATAAGCCTCGAAACTACGTTGCGGTCCGCAGAGCTGTTCATCAACTGCGACGCCAAGATCGATACGGGGGCTGAAGTTTGCCTGTTTCAACGAGCGATTGGCGAAGCTCTGGAGATCCCGATCGAGGACGGCCTCAAGAAACGATTAGAGACTTTGACGGGTGTTCTAACTGCATTCGGCCATCAGGTTGTTTTGGAAACACTGGGATTGCAACTCCAGACGATTGTCTATTTTGCCGCGAGCGACGAAGTTAGGCGCAATCTCCTGGGCAGGCAGGGTTGGCTGCAACTGATTCGGCTTGGAATTGTTGATTACGACAGCGAGCTGTATCTGAGCCTCTACGACGAATAGGATCCATGAAAAGATATCAAAACCGCAACACGATTCCCCCCGAAATCAGCGCGTTGTGCTGACGGTCCCGAAGCGCCCTCACGTTCAACGGCGGAAGCTCCGAATAGAAATCTCGCACCTCGCCTCTTATGCTTAGAATCGATCTGACCTTAACATCGAGCCCGAATCCGAAATCAAAAACGGCATCCGTCTTACTCGTCTGATTCGCGTTCGTTTGATTCCCAATCGTTGTATCACTCTCGCGAAAGTGCGCGAACCCGCCGCCCATCACCGCAAATGGCGAGTACTTCCTGCCAGGCAGCAGCTTGAGCTTCAAGCCCGGTGTGAAAAATATCGATGAGTAGCTGCGCGGCGAAAGTGCGTTGTCGGTTTTGAGCGTCGTGCGCGGCGTTCCCGCAAGCGGCATCTCGACGTAGAGCGCGGCGATCTTCGCATCAACGAGCCGCCGCGCGTAATTCAATTCGTACGTGAACCCCGTTCCGAACTTGATGAACCCGGGCCGAGGCAAATCGAAGCCTCGCTCTCCGATCTTCAAGCCCCCGGATGTAAACGCAAATTCGTTGGCTTGCGCGAATGCGGCATCACAGCCGAGCGCGATCAATAACGCGATCATCAGAAGTCTAAGTTTCACTATTCACTCCTCGCGAAAGAAATCTATCAGCACTCGATTCACCTCGTCCGGCTTCTCGGTGAAGAACACGTGACCCGTGTCTTCGAATTCCATCAGCCGCGCGCCGGGTATGCGCTCGGCGATCATGCGCGAGTTAGCCGGTGCAACAAGCGTGTCTTCGGCGCCGGTCATCACAAGCGTCGAATGCGTGATCTCGGAAAGACGATCGATCGTATCGTGCTTCATCACCGCGCCGAGCTGCAAAAGGTAAGACGACTTCGGCTGATTGTTGTTCTCCATCACCGCAAGCGCCTCTTCGACAAGCTCGGGATGTTCATCGACTGTCTTCGTTGAAAATAATATAGGCACTGAGTGTTTCAGCGCATCCCGTCTCGGCATATCGCGAGACTCGTCGAAAATCCGAATCGCCCAATCCGGCGCGCGCGCGGCCGCTCGAGGCCCCGCGTGCGTGCAAGCGAGCACCAGCCGCCGGACTCTCCGCGGATGACGAAGTGCGAATTCCTGCGCGACCATCCCCCCAAGCGAAACTCCAAACACATGCGCGCTTTCGATCTCTAGCGCATCGAGCAACGCCGCGGTATCATCCGCCATATCGGCGATCGTGAACGGCTCCTGAGGCTGCTCGGTTCGGCCGACGCATCTGTTGTCGAATGAGATCACTCGAAAGTGAGGCGCGAGTCCTTCGATCTGTGGTTTGAAACCTTCTGAGGTCGAGCCGAGTCCTCGAATCATGAGCAGCGGCTCGCCGTCCCCGTGAATCTCGTAGTACATCTTTAGTCGCGTGGTCTGAATTTCCGGCAAATGGATTCCTTGTTTGTAAGGTGAAGGAACAAGACTGTCAGTGTAACAGAGACCCCGGGGCAGCGTTGTGTGGCGGCGAGCGTTCTCAATACTCGAGCTTTCCGTCAAACATCATTTCCTTGACCTTGTAGCGCGTGTTCAACACCGTTGCCCCGAGGGGTTCAGAATGGAAAAGCACCTCACCACTTTCCGGAGTGATGATAGCTTTACCATCCACGACTCGAGGAAAGATGTACCGCGCCCCAAGCCCGTCGCTGCCAGGAGGCTGATACTCCTTGACGAAGACACGCTGGCCGCGGCCTGCAAGCAGGTACGTATTATTCACAAGCTGGTTAGTGTTGAGCTTGTAAAACGATTGTTGTGATTGCTGCAGCAGCCGGCTGGCCTTGTCGGATTCGGCCAGGACGGTGATCACGACGTAATCTGGAAAATCCGCGGACGCGAAGGCGGCCAGGCGCGCCGCGAGTTCGGCGCTAATCTTTTCCTTGTTCTTGATCTCCATTAAATGGCTTATCGCCTGTCGCACTGGCTTGGCCGAGAGAAAGCGAATTCGATAATTGACGTTGTAGACCTCGGCGACTCTGCTCTGGCTGGGGTCACTCGCGCGCCCCTGCCCGGTCATCTGCGAAGTGTCGGTCAAGGTTTGAGTTTGTGCCCAGGGCGAATCGTTAAGCAGTTTCGTTGCTTCCTTCTCCGTCCATTCGGTGTATGGCTTCTTGTTCCATTGTCCGAAACCAGCAAGAGGTTGGGTGAACATGAGGGCGAGGATCCCGATCAAAAAACCGCGCATCAGTGGCTTCATAACGCTCTCCTTGTTTGAATGACTCAATTTCCTGCGACTCCGTCGACGGGCGCGAAACCGGCGCAATTCTAGCCGCATACGGTCATCATCACAAACGGAATCCGAAGTAACTATCTTCTCGCCTCAATCTTTGAAGGGGTGTGAGAAACACACCAGAGCGTTTGACCGCGGTCTACGAAAGTGGAAGAATCCGGAAATGCCAAAACGAGCCTTGCGCCGCACCGAAGCAACCACGCTCCATTTCAACCTCGCTCAGCATAAACAAGAGACGGAGCTTACTTTTCACGTCGCGCTTGGTGAGTACGCGCTTCGCCCGCACACACCGCGTACTCTGCGATCGCACGCCGCGGAGAATCCGCTGCTGGGTTTGTTGCCCGCGACTCACTTCGTCGAGAACGTTCCGCTTCCGTCTGACGCAATCGCGCTGATGCACGTAACAAAACCGCTCAAGCTTGGCCGGGCGACAACCGAGCAGATCCTTTCGATGGCCATACACGTGCCGCGTGCGGGGCGTCGCAAGTATTACCAGACGGCCGAGCGATCCTTCTCCATGCATCCCAAGCTGCGTCGCTACGGAATCGAGCCGGCGCAACTGAAGATGCTTGCTGCAAGGCCGGATTTTCCGGATCACATCAAAGGCTATCAGGACGCATTCGATACCGCGGTCGCGCTGCTGTTTCATCATCCGAATCTCGTCAACCTGAGTACGAAAGACGGCGGTTCCATCCCTGAGTTCATCCTCGATCGCTGCATCACCGACGTGCTGGAGCAGTACCCGGGCCTGGTCGAAACTATCTACGAACTGGAAGACTCGTGGTCGCAGCGCATTCCCCTGATGGAGGATGGCAAGCCGGTGAAGGACGCTGACGGGAAGACCATTTTCACCAGCGAATTGCACGACTATGTGAAACGCGATATGCAGGGCGCGCTGGTCGAGGCGATAAAACGCTCTCAGCAATTTCAAGAGCTGCAGGGCCAGCAATGGAATGTACAATACGGGCTTACTACTTCGACTTATCAGGCTCGAAGCAACCTCAAGGGCAAGGCGAAGCCGCTGCTGACCGACAACACCGGTCTCGGACGAAGTGCCGCCGGCCCAACAAACTGGACCGTACGAAATCTCACTGCTCATAACGGTCTGGTGATCGATTCGAATGTTAGATACGCGCCCCCGAGCACGGCTAATACATGGAAGGGGTCGGGTGTATGGTCCGCGCGCGACGAGAAGGATCCGCTCACCGATGATCTGGTCGCCGATCTGCTAAACGGAAAGCTCAACGTGAAGATCGTCACGCCGGCCGCTCCGCGCGGCTTGATCATGGGCCAGCTAAAACCCGACGGCGCGGTCGAGACCAATCGGCCCGTTCAATTCAAAGCGTCGCTTGATGGAGGTCAGATGAAACCTCCAGTTGATACCAAGGCAAAAGGCGCCGGCAAGTTCACGCTCAATGTGACTCGAAGCGGACTGACCTATGATCTGGATGCCTCCGACCTTGGCGCGGCCGCCAGCGCCACCTTTTATCGCAACAGGGAATCGGCGGGCGTCGATTATCGCCACTTTCCGATCGCGAACGAAACGGGTCTCGGCCACCTGCACGTGGACTGCAAGAACTACTGGCTGCGCCACCTCGCCGCTTATGTCGAGTTCCTCGATACGGCCGGCAAACCGATCGAGCCGACGGGTTGGAGCAGCCGCATGCCGGGATTCCTGCAAGCGGCATTCGAGCCGAGCGCCACAAAGAAATACCTGGCGATGGTTCCACCGGTCCAGGCAGTCTTCGGTGTACCCATTCCGGCCGACACGACTGAAATCGATATTCCGGTCCCAAATCGCGACGTGCATACCGTTCGCATTTACTGGGGCGGCCTGGGCCGCGGGCCGTATGACGGTGGCGTGTGCGCGCCGGGAATCGTGTGCACTTCAGTCGTTGAGTTGGCTCTGCCATTCATTTTGTTGCTGGCAGGCACGGCTGTCGAAAGCTCGAAGGTCGTCCAGGACATCATGAACGATAGCGACGTGCTGTTCGCGGTCCTCGCGGTTTGCGGTTTCCTGGTCGCCGGCGGTTCCGCCGTGGCGATTGGAACGGCGCAGAACCCGGCGAAGGTCGCCAAGGACATTGCGGTCATCCTCGGCCCGCTGCTTGCGAAGCCGGCGCTCAAGGGTCTTGCGACTTTCATCATTCGCAAGATTGCCGAAGGCGCCGCGACCCGCGCGATTCCATTCGTGAACATCGGCATGCTGGTGCTGTCGGGCGCCGTCACCACGGCATTGATCTCGCAAACCACAATCGCCGTGCTCCAATCTCCGTTCTACTATCAGACTGACATCTCGCGGACAATCGATCTTCAGGTGACGCTCAAGCCGCACCGCGACACCAAGAAGTTCCCGGATTATCATGCCGTTTGCCGGGTATCGGTAGTCTACGATCGCGGCTCGACGAACCCGCTCTGGGAGACTTCACTGCCGCCGCAAACGATCAGCGATCCCATAACGGTCAAGTTTTCGAGCATCCCCGCGGGTGGCAAGCTTCGGATCTACGCCTTTTTCTATGCCGCGAACGGATGGCAATCCGGACAAGGCGAAACGGGCTGGATCGAGGCAGTCGGAGCCGGCACGTCCACTACGCTGGACGTGCCGAATCTGGAAATTGTCTCGAATGAGATTCCGCTTTCAGAGAAGTCGATCTACCGCCACACGCAAAAGACTGTCTACGAGGACGGCGAGCATAAATGGAAGGCCACCACCGACGCCCCCACAGCTACGCGCACGACAGTCTCGCCATATCCGGGAAAGAACATGATCCGGCACGTTGGAATCACGCTTGCCCAATCGCCGGCCATGCTCGGTTATGCGTGGCAGGCCACGGGTTTGAATGTGCCCAAGGATTTTCCGCACGCACACAAGACCAATGAGGCGTTATACACTTTCCAGAATCTGTCTCTGCTGCAGCATCCCGAAAAGAAATATGCGATCCCAAAAATCGGATTCAGCGCCATGACTTCGCTGCTCTATGACATTGCGAGTAAAGACGACGGGACTGGCCGCAACTTCTTCATCGATACTACGGCCGGCGACTTTGACGGTGAGAAGAAGCCCGAGGGCGGATGTCATGTCAGGCGCGTCTCGTTGAACTTCGCCGGCGACCCGCCGGATTTCTCAACCGCCACCGGCAAGAGCTGGGGACGCTTTGAGTTTCCGATGGACAAATACGTCTTCCATCCGGCGGGCTACGTTCTGGGAATCAGTTACAACCGTCACAAAGTCTTTATCGTGAAGCTGGACAAAGAGACGAGCGACAAGACGGCGCCGGTCGCAACCATGGTTTCCGGGCAGGGGCTTCGCGATGGTTTGATCGATGGCCCCGAAGCGATTGCGGTCGCGCTCGACGGCCGCATTCTGGTGCTCGAGGGAGGCAACAACCGCATTCAGGCGTTTGATCTTCTGGGCAATCCCGTGCCCTACTTTGCCGATCCGAAGAAACCCGGCGGAGATAAGATTCCGACCATGTCGCTCGTCACCGACCGCCGGGATTCGCATTACCTTGATTTGTCGGTTGAGGCGAAGGGTTATCTCTACGTTCTGGCCTACAAGGGCGACGGTCTTTCCCCGGCCGACTATCGTGTGGATATCTACAAGCCCGACGGCTCATTCCTCGTTACGACCACGGGCGTTGCGGCTGCCAAGATAATAGTGGACACCTTGCGCAGCCTCTACACCTTGAACTATCAGGTGATTCTTGGCCACCACGGGCGGCCCGAACCGTCGGTCAGCATGTGGCTGCCGCCGCCCCCAGGACCGGTGAAAATCTAGTGGCGAAAACCACATATCTGTTCATGGGCGAGTACACCTTCTCCATGGATATCGGGGGAAGCGGGTTGAACTCGATTACCCTGTTGCCGGATACCGGAGTGATCCTGCCGCGTCCCGGCGCATCCAGGCTGTCGGAGTTTCGTCTCTACAGAGTCCTACAGGATGGGGCACCCTCCGGCGACTACGTTCTGAGAACGTCGTTCGTCAAGCTATCCATCGCAGGACACGTGGTGGAAGGCGAGTTCCCCGTTGGCTTCCAGATGGATGGCGATCGCGCGGTCGGAATAATCGGCATCGAGGCATCGAGATTACGGATGAGCCCGCCTGAAATAGCTCAGGAGGTGAGGTTCAAGTTTCGAGACAAATTCTTACTCGTTAGAGATGGAAAGTTCTGGCTTCAACCGGCCGACAGCATGTATGCCAGCGCAACCTGGAAGGTGAAACGGACCCTGGGCCCGTCCTACGCCGGCGGGGACCTGCGTGCCGCCGATCTTCGCGCTTCGCTTCGGAGGGATGAGGATTTCACCGGAGCAAAGCTCGGTAAAGCGAGCCTGGCGGGTACTGAGTTTCGGTCCTGCAAGTTCGATCGCGCCGATCTGACCGAAACGAGTTGTAGCGGCACAAAGTTTGGCGTTCCTGGCCAATCGCCGTCGTCAATGACTGGGGCCGTGTTCAACAGGACGGAACTCGAGGGAGCACAATTTCATAAGTGTCCGCTCGGAGGGGCGAACTTCAAAGGCACGGACCTTGGCAACGCGACGTTGTCCGGAGCGAGCATGGAGGGATCGATACTGGACGAGGCCGATCTCCGAAGGGTGCAATTCGCTTCCGACAATCCACCGCGGTTTCACGCGGCCGATCCAAAGCCAGATAGCAAGAAAACCAGCATGGTGAAGACCAAGCTGAAGGCAAGTTTGCTGGGAAGCGACTGGACCGGGCTCGATCTCACCGGCGCCGCGATCGAAGATATCCCGGCGGCCATCACGCTGCTCAAGGCCAACTACTCGCTGATAGGACCACTTGACTTGTCGGGACGCAATCTCACGAGCGCCGATTTCAAGGGCAGCACGCTGAAGGACGTGAAGTTCAATGGCGCTACGCTTACCAGCGCGGTCCTGGTGGATTTGGATTTGCGCTCAACGACACTCACAGGCGCGACACTCACGGATGCCGATCTCGCACGCGCCAACCTGAAGGATATGACCATCGATGCGGCCGTTCTGACGCGCGTCAAGATGCCCGGCACTGATTGCACTCAAGCCAAGCTCGGCACTTGCACAGCCGCGGAGCCGGGAATTTTCTCGCGTGATCCGAATGAGCGACGCACCTGCTTCGAAAAAGCCACGATTCCCGCCGCGCTTCTTGGACTCAATTGGCAAACTCTCGATCTGCGGGATGCTACGATTTCCAACCTCCCGGTTGATCTCACCAAGCTCGATGCCACGCACGCGTTGCTGCATGGGGTCAACCTTTCCGACAAAATCCTTAAAGAAGCAAACTTCGATCATGCCGAGTTACGCCGCGGCTCGCTCGCGAATAGTGATCTGACTTCGGCTACCTTCAACAAAGCTTCGCTGCAGGGCGCTGAAGGCGAGAATCCGTGCAGCCTTTCGAAGGCCTTCATGAAGAATGCCGTGTTCGATGACGCCAATCTCACCGGAGTCAACGCGACTTACGTTTACTTTTACGATTTGAAAGCGAGCGTCGCGCGCGCCGTACTTTCCGGTTGCGACTTTTCGAATGCGTATCTTTCGGGAGTCAACTTTTCGGGTATCCGCGATGGCGCGATGCAGGGAGTCAAATTCAGCGGAGCCTGCCTGATCAACGCCGATTTCAATGGTGTCAAGTTCAGCAACTATGGCCAGAACTCCTGCTCGTTGTCGCACGCTTGCCTGCACGGGGTCAACTTTACGAACGCCACGCTGTCCGGAACTTTTATGCGCGATGCCGCCGTGTCGGTCGCAACAGGCAAACTCGATGTCACGCGTCGAATGAAATACCGAGGCAAGCTCGAACAGACAAAGCTCGCGTACAAGGTGACAGAGATCGACCCCGCCAGCGCCACGAGTAGCTCGACCGAGTGTCCGACCGCGGGCAATGGTCCGTGTACCGAAGGCAAGCTGATCTCGCCAAACGCTCCGAAATCCTGGACCGACTCGTCCGGTACATAGCCGATACTTTGTTTTCTTCTTTGGCTCCTGACCTGCGAACTAGAGCCCCGGGCTTTGTTGTAACTCGACTTGAGGCTCGGTCGTCTGTGTCTCTTTCCAACCTTGTAGGGCACCGGTTTCGAGCGTAAGCTTCACCCGCTTGAGATCGAACAACGCAACGTTGGAAGTCAAAACTTCAGCACTTTTAATCTCTTTCCGAATGCTTAAAGGAGACGCCATGAAGAGACTCTTTGCTCTCACTTTTCTGCTCGCGCTGTGGATGCCGCTGAACGCCGTTGGCCGCGAAGCCCGGCTCGGTCGGTATCCGCACTATCACCAGGGACGCATCGTGTTCACCTATTTGGCTGACATCTGGACAGCCGACGAGGACGGCAAGAACGTCAAACGCATAACCGTGAACAAGGCGCGAGACGTTTATCCCAGGTTCTCGCCCGACGGGAAATGGATCGCGTTCTCGTCGGACCGCAACGGCAACATGGACGTGTTCATTGTCCCGAGCACCGGCGGCAATCCCAAACAACTCACGTTTCATTCAGCCGATGACACGGTGCAGGGATGGTCGCCCGACGGGAAGGCAGTGTTGTTCTCGAGCAACCGCGGCGACGATTTCATGCCAAAGCTGTGGACCGTCAGCGTCGATACAACGGCCGAACGCAACGCGGGTGCTGACATGGGCACCTCTGCCTGCTACTCGCCGGACGGCACGAAGCTCGCCATCAATCGCAAAGGGCAGGTCTACTGGCGCAAATATTATCGCGGCTCGATGAACACCGATGTCACTGTAATGGATATCGCGGCGAAGAAGTTCACCGACTTGACCGCTGACTTCGAAGGCATCGATTCGTGGCCGATGTGGGGACGCGACGGCAATATCTACTTCGTGAGCGATCGCGAAGGCAACGGTCTGACTAACATTTGGCGAGTGCCCGAAACCGGCGGCAAGGCCGACCGCGTGACCTCATTCAAGGAAGGCGACGTCCGGTTCCCCGGCATCAGCGCCGACGGCAAGGTGATCGTCTTCGAACATGACTTCGGTATTTCAAAACTCGACCTGGCGACCCGCAAAGTCACTCCGATCAAACTCGACATCGACACCGACGTGCAGGAGAACATCGCCGAAGTGCGAGACTTCAACTCGCAGGCCGATGATTATGATCTCGCGCCAACGGGCCGGCGTGTTGCGATCTCGATTCACGGAGAGATATTCACAGCGCCCGCCGAAGAAGGCGATCTGCGTCAGATCACCGACAGTGCGGCTCGCGATCAATCGCCGACCTACTCGCCCGATGGAAAGTCGATCGCCTTCATCAGCGATCGAAGCGGACGCGAAGAACTCTACGTCATCGGTTCCGATGGAGTGGGCGAGCCGCAAAAGATCACCGACATCGATGCATTGAAGTTCGGCTTCGAGTGGTCGCCTAACTCGAAAGATATCGCGTTCGTTTCGTCAGACAGCAAACTGCGAAAGTACTCGGTCGATTCAAAACAGACCGTCGAGTTGGCTTCGTCGAAGTACGGGAACTTCAGCGAGCCGCGATGGTCACCCGACGGCAAGTGGATCGCGTATTCGCGACCCGACTACACCCGGACGTCTGACGTCTATTTGATTCCCTCGGCTGGAGGAGAAGAAAAGAAAGCCACTTTCGATTCTTATAACGATGGGAACCCGCGGTTCTCGCACGACGGACGCAAGCTCTACTTTGTGCGTCGCGAAGATGGCGGAGGAGGCGGCTTCGGCGGCGGAGCTCAGGCTTCGTCGCAGATTTATTCTGTCGCGCTCGAAAAAGAGGATCGCGATCCGAATGATCCTGAAGATCGCCCGGAACCTGATCAGCAGGACCAGACTGGTGACGCTGCGGCGCGTCGCGCGGGTCAACAGCGCAATCAACCGCCGCGCGATATCAACATCGATTGGAGCGGGCTCAAGCGCCGCACTCGACAGATCACCAGAATGCCGTTCGCGGTTTTCAACTACGCAGTCACCCCCGACAATCGCTCGCTCGTGTTCGTGACAACCGAGCCATCGAGTGGCCGGCCCGCGCCGACGCCGGTGATCTACTCGATCGGCGAAGACGGCAAGCGGCTGACTCGAATCATCGCGGGCGATGCGCCGACGGGTGAAGGCGGCGGTGGTGGCGGCGGATTCGGCGGCGGAATTTCTGACCTCAACATTACCCGCGACGGCCGCACGCTCTACTTCAGAGAAGGCGGCTCGATTTACTCGGTTGCGATTGGAACGGGACAAGCGGGGGGCGCGGCTTCGGCATTCGGCGCCGCGGCTGCGACCGGCTCGGGTGGACGAGAGGGCGCCAAGCGACGTGTGAATTTCACTGCTCAAGTGAAGATCGACAAACAGGCCGAATGGGCCGAGATGTTCGACGATGCGTGGCGCACGATGAAGTACCGCTTTTACGATCCGCAGATGCACGGCAAGAACTGGGACGGCGCTCGCGCGAAGTATCAACCGCTGGTCCAGGACGTCGGCGATCGGCAGGAACTCTTGAACGTCATCAATGAGATGATCGGCGAATTGAACGCTTCGCACACGGGCGCGGCCGGACCTCCTCGCGGACGCGAGTCGCGTGAGGCGAATATTACAACCTGGCACCTTGGCATCGAGCTGACGTCAGATGATGCGGCGGGGCGCTACAAGGTGACGCACATCTTCGATGACGGACCCGCCGATAAGGACTGGGTAAAGGTCTCGAACGGCGACTACCTGATCGCGATCAACGGACGCGAAGTGAAAGCCGGCGAGAACTACTGGCCGCTGTTGAATCACAAACTCAATCGCAAGATCGAGGTCACGTTCAACAACAAGCCTTCAAGCGAAGGCTCGTGGAAGACTCGCATCGAGCCGATAAACGCTCAGGCCCTCTCGCAGCTTCGATACGAGCGCTGGGTCAAAGACCGTCGCGCGATCGTCGATAAGATGTCCAACGGGCGAATCGGCTACCTTCACATTCAGGCTATGAATCAGCCGTCGCTTCGCAAGTTTGAAAAAGAGATTCGCGAGAATCGCGAGAAGGAAGCGTTGATCATCGATCAGCGCTGGAACGGCGGCGGCAACATCGAGCAGGAACTGCTGGCGATACTGGTTCAACGCGAATATCAGATATGGCAGCCGCGCGGCGCCGAAGCTACCGGACGTCCGTTTGCCGGATACTTCGGACCGAAGGTTGTGTTGCAGAATTGGCGTTCGGCTTCAAACGCCGAGATGTTTCCGGCCGGCTTCCGCGCGCTTGGACTCGGAAAGGTGATCGGCACTCCGACGATGGGTGCGGTCATCGGAACGGGCAGCTATTCGTTGATTGACGGCTCGACAGTACGCACGCCAGGCGTTGGCGTGTTTCTTGCGGACAAGAATCGAACCAACATGGAGAACTACGGTGTGAAGCCCGACATCCTGGTCGAAAACACGCCGGAGGACAACCTCGCGGGCCGCGACCGTCAGCTTGAAACAGCAGTGCAAGAGCTGATGAAAGAGATTGGCGGCAAGGCTCAACAGGCAAAGAAGGAGTAGTACGAGGAAGGTTAGGTAAATGAGCTACGCAGTGACGGTCTTCTCATATCCCTTTGGTAGCAAACGGCTGGAAGAGACTATCCGTTCGACTAACGACTTAGTTTGTTCGCTTCAGTCTCGCTACGATGTAACCTTAGGCGCAGATATTCGAAACGGCGTTGAGCTGATGTTGCCTTTAGCGGAGCTTGTGGAGGAGTTCCTCTGCTCGTGCTCTCGCGCACACGGTTGGCTCGACATTGAGTGGCTCTTTTGCCTGAACTGGGTTATCAGTCAGCCCACCGATCAAACCATTTCAACGGCAATCGGCTCGATGAAGAGCGATTGCCGTGATTTCCTCAGGCCCTTCCTCGCAAAGGCTATGCGCTGTTACGACGTTGGTCCCGTAGAATCAAGCGTGTTCGTTGCGATGAACGGCCTTAGACTAAGACCCCCATACGAGCATTTATGGGGAGCCGCATATCAGCGATGGCCATCCGGCGTGGCTGTTGAAATGGAGGGATACAGGGAGTCGGTGTTCCACGAGTTCCTTCACCTCTTCGGAGTCTCCGAAGGATATGACGAAAACACCAAAAAACCACAGTCCGGCTGTGAAGGTTGTTGGATGCAGTATGACGCAACGCAAGGTAGTGGGCTGTGTGCAAAGCATCTGGGGGAGTTGAAAGCATTCATCGCCGAAGGATCGACTCAGCAATAGCTGCTAACGAACCTTGGCGTAGATGTCCCGAAGTAAGAGACTGCAGCCGATTGATTTGATTTCGATTACGTCTGATTCACTCGTGTACTCAGTGTAGCTCCAGGATCCAGCGCGTTGTCGCGTGAACTGCTCGACTCGATAGGGGGTTTGACTAACCAATAGGTAATCGCGGAGCGAGTCGAGGCGCTGATAATGCTCCCACTTTTTCCCCCGGTCATATGCTTCAGTCGATTTCGAAAGAACCTCGATGATCACAATGGGATTAAGAAGAGTGTCTTCGTCTTGATCCTCGAACCGCTCTTCTGCGCAGGCTACAGATGCATCCGGATATGTGTACTTGCCTACACTCCCGATCTTCACGCGCATGTCGCTGTTATAAACGTTGCAATCGCGTTCGAGTAACTGAGTCCCAAGAATGCGGTTAATACTTCCCGCGACCAGGTTGTGCCGCTTTGAGCCTCCGGCCATCGCGAACGTCTCCCCGGCGAAGTACTCGCTCTTGAACTCAGAGCGCCGCTCGATCGCCAGGTACTCTTCGGGGGTTAGTAAATCTTTCGGATGTGACGCCATTCGCTTCTCCGTGATAAGTCACTTTACCCGGGACGCTGTGACGGGGCAATGATCTTTCAGACTTCTTACTTAGCTCGGCAATTTTCGCAGGCACTCTATGCAGGCGGCCCCCTGCAAAGACTTGAAAAACCATGTCGGTATGGACATTCTTACGGCTCCGGATCTGATAGTTCGAATTCCCGAGAGAAGATACGAGACTATGAAGAGAAAAGACGAGCTCAAACCAAAAGAGACGCGACGCACACAAGGCGTCGATCGCCGCACGTTTGTGAAGATGCTTCCCGCCGTCGGAGTGGCTGGGATCGCTGCGACACACGTCGAGGCTTCGCCTCCTGCGGCTCCCGAGCTGCAACAGCAACCGCCTCCAACTTCTCAGCGCGTCACCAAAGAAATGCTGCACGCCTCTGAGCAACTGATCGGCATAGAACTCACCGATGCTCAAGAGGCGATGGCACTGCCGGGAGTCAATCGAGCGCTCGCCGGATACGAGACCCTTCGAAAGATCGATGTCCCGCTCGATACCGAACCCGCGACCGCGTTTCATCCTGCGCTTCCCGGTAAGAAATACAACGGGAAGCCGCCGGCCAAATTCAAGCTCAGCAAACAAGACATTCCTAAATACAACTCGCTTGAAGAAGTAGCCTTCTTCAAGGCTACCCAACTCGCCGAGCTTATTCGAACGAAGCAAATATCCTCAGTCGATCTGACGAAGATGTACCTCGCAAGGTTGAAGCGGTACGGTCCCAAACTGCTGTGCGTCGTCACGCTCACCGAAGACCTCGCCTTGAAACAGGCTGCCCAGGCCGATCGTGAGATCAAGGCCGGCAAGTATCGCGGCCCGCTTCACGGAATCCCTTGCGGCATCAAGGACCTGTTCGCGACCAAAGGGATCAAGACAACCTGGGGCGCTGAGCCCTTTAGAGATCAAGTGATCGACTACGATTCGACGGTCGTCGAACGATTGCGAGATGCCGGCGCCGTGCTGGTCGCGAAGCTTTCGATGGGCGCGCTTGCGCAAGGCGGGCGCTGGTTCGCGGGCATGACTCGCAACCCATGGCAGGTGGAAGAAGATCGACTCGGCTCGAGCGGTTCGTCAGCCGGGCCCGCTTCAGCGACGGCCGCGGGGCTGGTCGGATTTTCGATCGGGACTGAAACACTTGGCTCGATTGTTTCGCCTTCGACTCGATGCGGCGTTGCCGGATTGCGTCCGACCTACGGCCGAGTCTCGCGTTACGGCGCGATGGCGTTGAGTTGGACGATGGATAAGATTGGCCCGATCTGCCGGGGAGTCGAAGACCTCGCGGCGGTGCTTGCGGCGATCTACGGCCCGGATCAGCGAGACATCACCGTTGGCGACGCCGCCTTCAACTGGGCCCCCGATGTTTCGCTGTCGAAGATGCGCATCGGATATCTCAAAGCGGAATTCGAAGCCGGCAACAACGAAAAAGAGAAAGCGATGTACAAAGAAGCGCTCGATGCACTGAAGACTGCGGGCGCGAGTCTCAAGCCGCTCGAGTTGCCACAGTTTTCAACCGGGTCACTGCGAATCATTCTTACCGCCGAAGCAGCCGCGGCGTTTGACGACATCACCCGCGACGGGCGAGTCAATCAACTCTCGGGCCAGACACCGAACGACTGGCCCAATTCGTTTCGCACGGCGCGTTTTATCCCGGCGGTCGAATACATCCGCGCTCAACGAGCGAGAACCTTGCTTATGCGCGAGATGGACAAGCTGATGTCGAATTGGGATGCGTTCGTGTCGCCGGCCCCGGGCAGCGCGAGCCTCCTTGTGACCAATCTAACCGGGCATCCTCAAGTGTGCGTGCCTTGCGGATTCATCGACGGATTGCCGAGATCGATCATGTTCACGGGCGGGCTGTACGACGAAGCAGCGCCGCTGAGAGTGGCGTTGGCGTACGAACGAGCAACGAAGTGGAATACGATGCACCCGAAGATGGATTGGGCTTAGTTGGTTGGTTCACGGAAGAGTTCCAGTTGCTCGCTACCATCGCCTTGGCCGGTTCTCATCGCTTGCAGAAGGCTCTTTTGTGCTGAGAGTAGCTTCTTATATACTGCGGTTCGCTTGCTGGACGTCAAGTCTAGCGGATTGTTGATGATCTCAAAACTGCCTCTATTGGCCGCTAGGCGGATGTATTTCTTGAAGTGCATACGAGATGCCTGTCTGATGGCTTCGACCAGCTTTTCCGTTACGGCTTGCCTCGCCGGTTGCCCCATTATGCTCCAAGTGTCACAGATATCTTGGCAAACTACAGCGATGTCCACTCGGGATCTTCGCTCCGTCATGTATTGAAGAACCTTAGGCATCACCACTTCCGCCACTTCCCACAGATCGGAACTCGCGTCCAATGGGACAAATCTCGACGGGACTCTTCGAAGGTCTAACTCGAGTTTAGGAGAGAACAGAGCATTTAGTTGCGGCACCTTGAAGGCGTTGTAGCTTAAACCTATCCCGTCCATGGCTACTAGGAGAAGAGGGAATGGGAAATGTCCGTGTTCGATCCCGATGCGCAATCGGTCACCGTATTCGCTGCGGCCTATTATGACTACGTCGTGACTGTGACTCGCGTCTCGCGCAATGAAAGCTCTGGTCTCTAGATCAGATTGAGTTACTCGGGAGTACCGACGAAGTTGGTCGGATTCGGTGTTCGCGCCAGATTTCCACTCTAACAGGAGAGTGTTCTTCACTTTCTCGGAAGCAACCACAAGGTCCGGACAAACGGGTTCGAGATCCTGGTTAGGGAACTTCTTCTCTATCCAAGTATCTTTATACCCTAGCAGCCTCAGATTCCTCGGAAGTCCCGCTACACCGCGGCACATTCCAATCCATAAATTGAGCAGTATCAAATCAAAAGTCAAAGACGTTCCTCTCATCTCCATCCACGGCGCGTACTAACGAGTCATAATGGTGCTGTAGATTTGTATACAGCCTAACGATAGTATTGCCACACGAACCGGTAGGGAGGTAAACGCGCATGAAGTCCGGCGCAATCTCGAACTGCAGTGGGCTCCCTACATGTAAGTCAACTGCATTGACTCGAAAGAAGTCATCGGCTAATCGCAGGGGCACCCCCCAAAGACGAAACGGCTCACCACACGAGAAAAGGCACTGACTGAATACCTCCAAGTTTGCTATCGGTCGATCGAAGAGAAAGTTTATAGGCGAGCCTTCGAGTGACAACCGGTCACCGCAGGTATTGCGACGTAGCGCATATTTCTTCTCCAGATTTTGAATCTGTTCAGCGTAGGTTTCGTAAACACGAGACACCAAACCGATATGGCTCAAGAACGAGGTGCCCCGAGCAGTGACCTTGCCATCGTATTTGATGTCATCCAATGAAAACTCCTCGTTTGTTGCTTCGTCTAGGGAGAACTTAACCTTCACCTTCGAGAGTGTAGTCTCGTGCGGAAACGCCCCTTTCTTTCGGAGTATCTCCAGAACATCTCCAGCTTTGTTTCCCCAGAGTTGCATCTTTAGGAATTCGACCGGTACGTGCGGAGACTGAAAATCAACGTCGGGTACTACGCGACGGTCATAATCCAAATTCAAACCCCTAAATGAGCCCAACTGGGAAATGCTTTCTAGGAAATCAGCAGGAAGCCAAGCCCGGTCAAGATCCGGGCCGGACGAAACTAGTCGGTCAATCATCCAATCCGCGGCATCGCTACTTGCCATCGAGTGCAAAACCCAGTAACGCGAATTTGTGAAATCTACATAAATTGTTACTTGCTCGCTTTTGACGGTAGCTTCTACAGACAGCAACGTCGGTTCCCCCGAAGTGTAGATCTTCACGTGGGAGGCTTTGCCAAATGCTGCTGGTGAGAAAGCAGATCGAGCGAGGTTCTGGGCTTGACTAGGCTCTGCCGACGCAGACAAGTGGGCTTCGACCATATAGGTCTTCACGAGTGAAGTGTCGGGCTCTAATTCTTGACGTTCAGAAAGAGTTGTATAGGTGCGAGTCATTCGGTCGCTCAGGATCTGCGCCATTTGGTGTCTGTCTCTGGCGATCATGACTGCTTTCCCTTTTACCTTCCCCCACGCCTATTTCTGTGACTAGCGAGAGGGACATCGGCAGTGAATTGTTCGGGCATTATTCGACGCGCAAGAGTTGATGTCAAGATATGCCTTCTTTCTGCCCACGCGATGTTCTGAGGAAATGAAACCGAACCTCATCGCCCTGCGTCCTGACGTCTGTGTCTCTTCAACTTGATTTCGAGCGCGGACGGATTGCTTTTCATAAACTCAGTTACAAAGTGTTCCTCACGCCGCATGTCTTCTCTGATTTCTTTGATGTGGTCGAAATAATACGCGAGCGCAGCGTGAACGTCGCTAAGAGTTATCGTTTGAATCTGTTCGACAATCTCGTCGGCCGACATGCCCATGTGCTCGTGCCAGATAACAACATCCATCACGCGCACACGATGCCCCGCGAGGCAAGCTTTGCCGCCACAGACGCCCGGTGTTCTTGTGACTCTCTCGGTTATTACTTCGCTCATGTTCCACCTATTGATAACTCAAGTTTGTCAGAAGTATAACACCTTGTTTGATCAAGTGACCGACCGGGCTATTGGCGCTCCGCAGTTCAGAGAGGCCATCCAATCAAGAGTTCTCCCACCGGTCGTCCCAAACCTTGAGGAAGTTCCGGGCAAGTTCACCCGATGGATTGTCGCGTAAGTCCTTGGCGTATGCCGTGAGGTCCTCAACGACGCTCTCAATAAATAGCTGTGGATTGATTTGCAAGTCACCGTCTCTCTTTTCCAGTGCTGTCGGAAATCGGGGGGATAGATAGACATTACCCTTAGTAAAACCAGAATGAAATAACCCAAAACGTACTAATGGATACAGTTCGGCAATTGCGTCTTCCGACGCTGTTGGCAATATTCGCCTCGCACTGTCCTTAAACCAAGCCCCATCCATCCTCCATGGTGCCCTATCCTCGCCACGACGGTATTGTTCTACTCCTTCGATGTACGCAAGCGCCACGCAAAGAGCAACTTAGTCGCCATCCACACGGTAGTCGCCATCAAAGTTGTTTGGGTGAAGCAGACCTACAGCATAGTCGAGAAACCACGTTTGGACCCGATCCTCGTAAACATCAACCTTTGCTTCATACAGCGAGTCGCTCCTTATCGTTGCGGTGCGAACGTCATAGAACTCACGTGTTGTCTTAATCCATCGATAGTTTTTGCTGACAGAAAGCAATGTTCGACCATCATCGCCGCTTAGAGATTCCGTCATACTTCGTTCCTTGGATTACTTGAAAACTCACGCAGAAACTATGCGATCTGATGCCCTATGCAGTCAGGCTCTTCGTCAATGCCTCGTGCGCGTACGGGATTACAACCTCGGCGATCAACATTCCATCCTTCTTGATCGAAGCCACGCCCGCGGCCACCGCAGTGCGCACCGCTCCTACTTCGCCGGTCAAAACCACCAGACCTTTGCCGCCTGGTTGATTCTTTGCTTCGATCAATTTTATGTTGGCTGACTTCACCGCCGCGTCACCCGCGTAAATCGCCGAAGCTACCTCTTTCGTTTCGATGATACCGATCGCTTCGATGTGATCAACCTTGACCCGACCCTTAATCGCGGGGAAGAGCTCGCTGTGGACGTTAGGAATGATGAAGTGGTCCAGGACCATTCCGGCGGCCGTCTGAAGCCCGGCTCGCACCGACGACTCGACGTCAGCAACGTTCCCGCCAATCATGATCAGATACTTTCCGCGCGGGATGATCGTCGTCATCAGCAATTCGACTTCAGCCATCTTCATCATCGCGTCCGTAGCTTCGATGCCCTTTGCGATCGAGCTCGTCTCGATGAAGCCTATGCAATGATGCCCGCCACTCCACTCATTTGCGCTCATGTTATTCGTCCTCTCTCATTTGCTTTTTGCGACGACGCCGATGTTGGCGATCGTTGCGCCTTTGGTCATCGACGGCACCGCGCAGATGTACAGCACAACGCCCGCGCCGGGCGCGCGAGCTTCGAAAATCGTCTTGCCGACATAGTCAGTGACATATCCGACTTTCATTCCCTGCTCAACATACGTGCCGCGTTTTACTAACGGATAAAAGATCCCGGTCTGATCGCTCGCGATAGTCAAAATCTTCTCGACCCACACCGGATGCTCGATAGGCACTGGCGAGCCCGGCAGCATTTTCAAGAAACGCATCACGCCAATTGAGCCGTCGACAAGCGCGGCGAGGTCCTCAGGCTCGACAGTCCCGGCGTGACAGGCTTCGACCGTGATCGAAGGCTTGCCTCGTGTGGTTGCGGTGTTCTCCAGATATCGCGAGGCGTTAGGATCCTTCGGACGGTCCGCCGAGATGATGATGTGATCGAGTCCAAACGCAAGCACCATCTCTCGCGAGAATTGATCCTGTTTCGCATTTCCCGTTGTAGTCCAGTAACTGTAAGGCCGCAGGCTTTCGTCGAGATCGCCGCCATGATAATCGATAAGGTGATCGCATTGCTCGACCACTTGTTTGGTGATCAGATACGATGCGCGATCGGTTTGAGTGCCGTCCATTTTTCCGGGATACATTCTATTCATGCTCTTGCCGTCGACGGGATTCACGTGCGGTACCTTTTGCTCGAATGAAGGGATGTTCACGAGAGGCACGATGATCACGGTGCCGGATACCTCAGCGGGGTCGAGCATTCCGATCAGCTTTTCGAGTGCGATGATGGAGGTGTATTCAGTTCCGTGAGCGCCCGACACCAGAGCAAGCACGGGCCCCGGCTTGGCTCCGTGAATCACCGCAACCGGAATGTTCGTGGCTGCATCGACACCCGCCGGCACCGCGATGACACCGGTTACTTTCTGGCCGCGCTCGGCTGTCGCAGTTCCGACGGTGAAAGTCTTTCGATCCTGGGCCGGCGAAACGCTTGCGAGAGTGAAGATCAGAAGCAGCAATCCACTTAAACGCCTCATATTCGGACCTCCAATACTTCTTAGTGCTCCTTAGTGTCTTCGTGTCGTGGTGGCAGAAGGAACAGCCAGTAAGACTCTAAGACACCAGGGAGCACGAAGGACCACCGGGCGCGAAGCGTATCGCGAAACGCTGCCCATTGCAAAGAACGAAGCGCGCGCTTTCGAGCATCCTAGTACAGGCGTTCGCCAAGTTGATATAATGACCGTCCCTTAGGATGAAGCGTAAGCCGACGGTACAAACAACTGGAGTAGATTCATGAACAGTCAATCCGACGCGCGTGACAGAAAGAAAGCGCAATTCTCAGAAGAGCCCAAGAAGAAAAGCAAAACGACGCCTGTTCTCATAGCGGTTGTATTGGCGTTGGCCGCGCTGGGAGCGTATCTCGTATTCAGCGCATCGCGAGACAACCCCGCGGCTACTCCGATCGCCAGCAGCGCTTCGCCGGCGTCGGATTCTCGAGACATCAAGATCGCGCTGACTGACCTCAATGGCACGGCGAAGTTTTTCGATTACAAGACCGCCGACAATCGGGCGATGCGCTTCTTCGTGATAAAGAGTTCGGACGGCGTGTATCGGGCGGCGCTTGATGCGTGCGACACGTGTTATCACGCGAAGAAAGGTTATCATCAGGAAGGCGACGACATGATCTGCAACAACTGCGGGCTGCACTTCCATTCGGCGAAGATCAACGAAGTGCACGGCGGCTGCAATCCTGTGGCGCTTCCGAGAAATGTCGAAGGCAATCAGCTAGTCATCAAAGCGAACGAGCTCGATAGCCGCGCGGGATATTTTTGATTCGGATTCTTCATGCGCATTAGCACAATTGCATTCGCAAATCTCAAACGCCGCAAAGGCAAAGCTGCCTTTCTGACCATCGGCATCGCTATCGGAATCGGAACCGCGGTTGCCCTCCTAAGCCTGAGCAGCTCGATCAAGGAAGAGATCGGCTCGCAGCTTGATCGCTTCGGCGCCAACATCGTCGTCGTGCCGCAGTCGAATAGCCTCTCGCTCGATTACGGCGGGCTCTCCGTCTCGAGCGTTTCCTTCGATGTCAAACAACTCCACAACGAAGACGCGAAGAATGTACTGGATATTCCTTTTCGCAATCGCATCAGCAATGTTTCGCCGAAGCTCCTGGGAGCGGTGGCCGTTGAAGGACGAGACATTCTTCTTGCGGGCGTGGACTTTGAGAGCGAGTTGACGCTCAAGCGCTGGTGGCACATCGCTGGACGAAAACCTGAGGACGAACAAGATCTGTTGGTCGGCTATGAGGTCGCGCGCGCGCTTTCGCTTATCGAATCGACGACGCCGGCTACGACGCAGCACGTTTCGCACGGCGGCTCTCACGATCCCGGCGAAGACAAATCTCAATTCAAGATCGTCCGCGGCAATCTGAAGGTCGCCGGCAAGGATCACAACGTGGCCGGAGTGATTTCCCAAACAGGCGGCCCCGAAGACCAGATGATCTTCGGCTCACTCGCGCACGTGCAATCGCTTTTGAACAAGCCCGATCAGTTGAGCCTCATCGAAGTGAGCGCCCTCTGCAAAGACTGCCCCATCGGCGACATCGTAGCTCAAATCAGCGAGCGGCTTCCGCAAGCAAAAGTCTCAGCCATTCAGCAGTCGGTTCGCGCTCGATCCGAAACCGTAGAGCGGCTCACGCGATTCTCGGGAGCGGTTGCCGCGGTGGTGCTCGCGATCGGCGCGTTGATGATCTTCACCACGATGATGGGATCGGTCATCGAGCGCACAAAAGAAATCGGCGTGCTGCGCGCGATTGGCTTCAGAAGAACTCACATCATCAAGGGTCTGATGATCGAAGTGGCGGTGATCAGCGTGCTGGGAGGCGTGTTGGGTTGGGGCGCCGGAATGCTAGCGAGCTGGTTCGCGCTGCCTTACTTCGCCGAGACGGGCGCCGCGTTTGAATTCCAGCCGCTACTTGCGATTGTTGCCGTAGCCGCTGGATTGATCATTGGCACGGTGAGCAGTTTTTATCCGATAGTTCGAGCCTCTCGCCTCGATCCTTCCGAAGCAGTGCGATACGTCTGACGTTGCGTCTTAGCGCACCTTTGCGTCTTCGCGCGAACCTCACCATGTCTTTCGTCACCATCGAAAAAGTCACCAAGGTCTACGAAGCCGACGGCGAATCCGCCGCGGTGAAAGTGTTGTCGGATGTCAGCCTCGAGATCGTCGAAGGGGAGTTCGTTTGTTTGATGGGTCCCTCGGGTTCGGGCAAGAGCACTTTGCTCACGATCGTCGGCGCGATGAATCATCCGACGACGGGCCGCGTGCTGGTTGATGAGATCGATGTGTACGGTTTGGCCGACGAACGCCGCGCGGATTTTCGCCGCGAGTATCTCGGGTTTGTTTTTCAGCAGCATCATCTGATGCCTTATTTGAATTCGCTCGAGAACGCGATGCTCCCGCTGGCGACAGCCAGCATGACTACGAAAGAGAAACGCGAACGAGCGATGAATGTGCTCGACAAGGTTGGGCTCGCGGATAAGGCGTCGCGGTTGCCGAATCAATTGTCGGGCGGCGAGCAGGGCAGGCTTGCGATTGCGCGCGCGATAGTAAACGAGCCTCCGTTGATACTTGCCGACGAGCCAACCGGATCACTCGATACGAAAACCGGTCAAGAGGTGATGGAAGTGTTTTTGAAGTTGAACGCGCAGCGCCAAACGGTTTTTATGGTGACCCACAATCCCGAGAACTCGGCGCTGGCGCATCGGATCATCAATATTGTGGATGGGAGAGTCGAATAAGGGTTCAGGGTTCAGGGTTCAGGGTTCAGGGTTCAGACCCGAAACCCTGAACCCGAAACCCGGAACCAAGACTTACAGCGGCGGCTCGAATCTGCCGTCCACCGCCGTCCATCCTCCGTCGACAAACAAAACCGATCCGGTCACGTAACTCGACGCGTCCGAAGCGAGATAAATCACAGGCCCGGCCATCTCATCCGCACTCGCCCAACGATTGAAAACGCTCTTCGCCGCATAAGCCGCGTACCATTCGGGTTGATCTTTGATCGGGCGAGTCAACGGAGTTTCAACAACACCGGGAGCGATCGCATTCACTCGCACGCCCTTCGATCCAAGCTCCGCCGCAAGCGCGCGCACCATTTGCACGATCCCGGCTTTAGTCGCCGCGTACACGCCTTGTCCGGGCTCGACAACCTGTGAGCGAATCGAAGAGAACGCAATGATGCTCCCTCCCCGGCCGGGTTCCGACATCGTTCGTCCGGCTTCGCGCAAGACTCGAAAAGTTCCTTTGAGGTTCAGCTCGACGACGCGATCGAATTCGTCGTCCTGATAATCGGTGATCGGCTTGCGAACGTTGGCGCCCGGCGTTGTGACGACGATGTCCAAACGATTGTGCCCGGTGTTGATCGAGCGAAAGAACTCGTTGACGCTGTCGGTCCGCGTTATATCCACCGCGACTGCCGTTGCGTTGCCGCCTATCGTCTTTGCGGTACGTGTGGCGGCTGGAAGTTGATTGTCCGCGCACACTACGACGGCGCCGTGCGCGGCAAGACCCTTCGCGGCAGCCTCGCCGATCCCCGAACCCGCGCCGATCACGACGGCTACGCGGCCGTCGAGCCGAAAGAGTTTTTCGTAGTCCACAGTCCTCCTCTCAAGTTGAGACATTGCGATCGCTTGTAACCGTCGCGATGATCATCACCGTTGCGCCGGCGGCGATACCAACGATCAAAGACGGCACGCCGCGAACGCCTTGTCCGCTTGTGATCAACTCGAGCGCGAACGTCACACCCACCGAAATAATCATTGTCGCAATCGCAGCGCGTGCATCTACGTTGCTCGTGTACAAACCCGCGATCAACGGCAACAGCAAAGCCGCGACCAGCAACGTGTAGAAGATCGTAAGAGCTGTGATCACTGTCGGCAGCAGTATGCCGAGCAGCGCGGCGGCAACTCCGCAACCGACCGCTGACCATCGCGCGACCAGCATCAATCGAGCATCGGTCGCCGCCGGATTAATGAACGCCTTGTACAAGTCTTTGCTCAAGGAAGTGCTCAACATGAACATCGCGGCGTCCGAGGCGCTCAGCTCAGCCGAAAAGATCGCGCCGAGTAACAACGCGCCGAGCCAGAACGGCAGGGCTTCGGTCAACAACGTCGGCAGCGCCAGTTCGCGATTCGCAAGATCGGGAAAACGTCCTCGCGCGATAACTCCCATCAACACCGGCACGATTGCATAACAAAGAAGCGCGATGGCGTTCACTCCGACTCCAACGCGAACGGCTCGTTCATCACGCGCGCCAAAGAGCTTTTGCAACAGGCCCGGCGAGATCACAAACGAAGGCGCAAGCGTCACCAAATATTTGATCACTGACGGCCAGCCCTTGCCAGCGAAGCCAAGATACGAATCAGCCTGACTGGCTCCCACAGAACTGGCCGCCGATTCTCTGACACCCGCGAGCCCGTTGCTGACGCTGAGCAGGAACAGCAACGCGATCACAAACCCCGCGAGCTTGACCGTCAATTGCAGCACGTTCACTCGCGCAGTCGCGTGCAAGCCTCCAAGCGTGAAGTAAGTCGTGATTATCACCGCCGCGATTGCGCATCCGATCGGCTTGCTTGTGCCGGCGACCGAGTTGAGTATCCACGCGACCGCGATCAACTGCCCCGCAAGAATCGTCAGTGAAGCCGCCCAGAGCAACAGCGCAACAACGCCGCGGACTTTTCGGTCGTAGCGAAACTCGAGATAGTCTCCGACGGTGTAGAGATTGTGTTGCTTTGCCAGCCGCCAGATTCTCGGGCCTACAGTGAACGCGAGTATCACCGAACCGATGCCGGCCGAACCAACCCACCACCACGCCGAAAACCCGTCGCGGTATCCAAGCCCCGCGGCTCCTACGGTTGAGCCTGCCCCGATGTTGGCAGCGAGCAGCGTCGAGAAGATCAGTCCCGCGCCGAGCCCTCGCCCCGCGACAAAGAAGTCGCTTGACCCTCGCACGCGCCGAGAGACGATCGCGCCAATAACGATCATCAGCACGGCATAGGCAGTGAGGATTAGAAGGAAGGTCATCGATTGGGTTTTCGGCGAATCAGCTTACGAAGTACAATTCGATCGTGCCAGAACTCAGCCGATTCTTCGGAATCATTATTCGAATGTATGTGGAAGTCAACGCGCCACATCACGCGCCGCACTTCCACGCGTATTATCAGGATGACGTGGCCATCTATGGCATCGATCCGATTGAATTGATCGCTGGTTCACTGCCAAGACGCCAGGCACGCTTCGTGGAAGCATGGGCTGAGATGCACCCGACTGAACTGCTCGCGGATTGGAATCTGTTGCAGGGTGGTCAGAGGCCGGTTCCTATTGAACCGCTCAAGTAGAGAAAGTAGCTATGATTCATCCCATCTATCGAGTTCAAGCATTCGAGATCGTCGCACCCCACATCCTGCGCGTGCGCTTTGACGACGACACGGAGCAGACTATTGACTTTCACCCTGTCCTGGCCGGCGAACTCTATCGGCCGCTCCGTGACCTGTCGTTGTTCAATGAGGTTCGCATCGATCCGGAAGTTCACACGTTGGTCTGGCCCAACGGAGCTGACTTCGATCCGGCGACTCTGCATGATTGGCCTCAACACGTCGATGCTCTGACTCGTCGAGCGCGCGAATGGGAATTGCAGCCTGCATAGGAATGTACGCTTAGCTGATCTCCGACACGCTGGGTAATCCCGCAATGCCGCGAGCCGCGCGTACTGCTCTCAGAACCGCTTGAGCAATCGCTTCCGCCGCGAGCGCTCCGATCAATGTCACGTTAGCCGGCTTCGAAGACTTGCCCGTTGCGAGCGCAAAAATCGTGTCCCCATCGTAAGCCGTGTGCACCGGATTGATCGTGCGCGCCAGCCCATCGTGAGCCATCTGGGCGACCTTTGAAGCCTGCACCTTCGTGAGCCCAACATCAGTCCCAACGACTCCGATAGTCGTTGCCGTCCCTGCAAACAACGGCGGGAAGGATTCGCCTCGCAAGAGCGCCGACATCGTGTTGACGAGTGACTTGCCGTCTTTCGTTCGAGCGCCTGCGATGACCTTGCCCGTCGCCGGATCAAACACATCGCCGACCGCGTTGACTGCTACGATTGCGCCGACCGTGATGCCTTCGACTTTGATTGCCGCTGTGCCGATCCCGCTTTTCATGGCGCGAGACATTCCGAACAACTTGCCGACCGTCGCGCCCGCGCCCGCGCCGACGTTGCCTTCAGCGGGCGATGTTGTCGTCGCGGCTTTGCATGCTTTGTAACCGGCTTCAGCATCGGGACGAATTTTTGAATCTCCGACTCCCAGATCAAACAGAATCGCCGCGGGCACAATCGGCACGCGAGCGACTCCGACATTGAATCCGATGCCTCGTTCTTCGAGATAACGCATCGCGCCGGTCGCCGTATCGAGTCCGAACGCGCTTCCGCCCGAAAGCATGATCGCGTGAACTTGTTGAACTGAATTGACGGGATTGAGCAGATCAGTCTCGCGAGTGCCGGGCGCGGCTCCGCGAACGTCTACGCCTGCGACCGCGCCTTCTTCAGTGAGGATAACCGTGCAGCCCGTCGGTCTTCGCGAGTCGGTGAAGTGCCCGACTTTGATCCCAGCGACGTCGGTGATCGAATGTCCTTCGACCGAAGCCAGTCCGGAAGTCGCACGCGCGGATTGATTGATCAAAACAGATCCGCCGCCGTCGTTCATCAAGGTTATGCCCGTCGCGGCCGCCGCTCCTCGCAGCACCTCACGACGTGTCGGTCTACTCATCTGGAGCGTCCTCCGAGGTGAAGAATCTGTGTAGAGGCGAGATCAGCTTAGCGATTCTGCCGGCGTTTTGAACGGTCGCCTAAGATTTCACCGTCGCGCGTTCTTCCAGCCACCGTTTGAATGAGACCTGGCTTTCACCCGACGCTTTGCCCCGCAGCAGATTCTCGACGCTTATGTCTTCGTCGAGGTCCGGCCGGTGGATCCCCTCTCGGTCGCCAATGAAGCGCCAGTTTTGACGCTCATCATCTGTGCCATTTAACAGTCGCGGGTACCACGCAAGCGGCACGGATATTGTGCGTCCATCGCTCAGGTCGACGGACAGAGAGTCGCCGGTCACTTGTATGCTTAGCGCGCGGGCCTCAACTGTTAAAGAACTCATTCCAACTCTCCAGCAAAACCCTCCAGATTCTCCTCAACCAGGTCCTGGATGCGATTGATCTCAGTTCTACTAAAGCCGCCGCTGTTTTGCAATCTTACCGGATCGAGCCAAAGCTTCGCCTTATTCGCGTCGCGCTCAACATGAATGTGCGGTGGCTTATCGCGGTCGCCAGCGTAGAAGAAGAATCGATACGGACCTGATCTAAGGACAGAGGGCATAGGTGAAGACTCAATCCCGATACGCGAAATGCATTATGAAACATCCAGCAGTCTCATCGCGCCAACCGCCATCGTCTTCGAAGCTGACACCAAATGTTCAATCTCACAATACTCATCCGGTTGATGCGCCATCTTCAAAATACCGGGTCCGTATGCGATGCACTGCTCGATGCCCGCGATCCGCGAGAAGTGCTTTTGATCATAAGTGCCCGGGCTCGCAATTAACGGCGGTTCGCGGCCCACGGTTTCATTGATTACATCGCGCATCGTCGTCACAAGGGGCGAGTCGGGCGCCGTCATCGTCGGATAAACGATCATCAAATCTTTCAGTTCATATTGAAGCTCTTCGTCGGAGACGCGCAACTGCTCGATAAGATCGATGAACTCTTCGCGAGCGTCTTCGAGTTTCTCTTCGATCAGAAAACGCCGGTCAAAAATCGCCCGGCATAGATCAGCCACGCAGGGAGTCTGAGTCGCATCGGGATCCTGACCACCGAAGATCGAATTTACGTTGATCGTTGCCGCGCGCGCGCCGTCAGGCTCGACGGGCATGCGAGTGCGGCGCTTGGCGAGTTTCGGTTTCAGCTCGCGCTCGACTCGATCGATCAAGCGGGCCATTCGATCGATCGCGCTGACGCCGAGAAACGGCATGCTTCCGTGAGCGATTCGCCCGTGCATCAGGACTTCAAACCAATACACTCCCCGGTGCCCCAAACATATTCGATCGTAATCCAGCGGTTCGGTGATGATCACGAAATCGACAAGATCGGGACGAACATAACCGTGCTCCGCCAGATAAGCCACGCCCGCGAACCCTCCGCTCTCTTCGTCGACCGTTGCGCTCTGCTCAATTGATCCGGCGAGTTTTAAACCCGCACGACGAATCGCTTCGACGGCAAACAACGAAGCCGCGATTCCGGCCTTTTGATCGGTCACGCCACGGCCGTAGATTCGCCCGTCGCGCATCTCGGCCGCGAATGGATCGAGCGTCCATCCGGCGCCCGGCGGCACGACGTCGAGATGCCCGTTGAAATGAAGCGCCGGATGAAAGCGCGAGCCGTTCTGGTGGCCGATAACGTTGACCCTTGGATGCGCCGGGGTGTGTTCGGCGCGGCCGGTCGCTTCGATGAAGCTGGTTTCGTAGCTGAATTCGCGGTACTTCTCTCCAATGAACGACGCACAGTCTCGGTAGTATTCGCCGGGAGGATTGATGGTTGGAATGCGTACGAGATCGCGCAGCCACTCGATCATCTCGTCTGCGAGTTCATCGACGCGCGCAATGACCTTTGATTCTTCGGGACTGAGCATAGAGTCGAAGAAGCGGGTGTTCAGAGAACGCGGGTGTTCAGAGAACGCGGGTGTTCAGAGTACCGACTTTAGTCGGGTAGTGCTTCTTTAATGCGCCGCAAGCCAAATGAAGTCGCAGTATGAATGACCTGAGTCACTACGAGTTCACTCCTTCGCGAAGAGCACTGCCCGACTAAAGTCGGTACTCTGAACGCCCGTTTCTGAACGCTCGCGTTGAATCTCACGCGGCCAGGCCTGAGCGAATAGTCTTCTCGACCGCATCGCAGAATGTGTCGATGTCCGAAAGCGTCGTGTATACGTTAGGCGTAACTCGAATGCCTTTGAATTCCTCGTGACCGATCGGCGTACAGATGATTCGATATTTTTCCCACAACACCGCGCCGAGCTTGCCGTGATCGACTCCTTCAACGCTGAAGTTGGCAAGACCGCAAGACTGGGCCGGATCGTAAGGCGTCAGAATTCGCACGCCCTTAAGTTGTTCGAGCCTTCTAGCCCATCGGTCTTTCAGAAAGCGAAGCCGCGCAGCCTTCCGCTCCATCCCGATGCCTTCCTGAAACGTGAGCGCTTCCGAGATCGCGTTGTGATTGGCGGCGGGGTGTGTGCCGATTTCTTCGAACTTGCGAATGTCCTCGTCCTGTTTTTTCTCGGCGGCCATCAGCGGCCACAGTTTAGCTATCTTTGATTTTCTGACATACAGAAATCCAGTGCCGTGAGGCGCAAGCAGCCACTTGTGCAGGCTCGTTCCGTAGTAGTCGCAATCGAGATCCGAGTGCTTGAACGGAAAATGCGCGAACGCGTGCGCGCCGTCGACGATCACCTCGATGCCGCGCTCGCGGCCGAGCTGACAGATTCGCTTGATGGGGAAGATCTGGCCCGTGAGATTGGTGATGTGACACACCTGAATCACTTTAGTTTTCGGAGTGATTGCGCGCTCGAAGCGATCATACAGATCGTCCATCGACAGAGGCGGCACGGGAAAAGAGAACGTGCGCAGCTTGATGCCGTCGCGTCGTTCGCGTTGCCGCCAGGACGTGAGCATTCGCGGATAATCCTGATTCGTCGTGAGCACTTCATCGCCGGGCTTAAGGTCGAGACCAAAGATACAAATCTCGAGAGCTTCGCTGGCGTTGCGAGTGATCGCCATCTCTTCAGTATCGCATCCGAACGCGGCGGCGAGCCTGCGCCGAACGCCTTCGATCTCGGGCTCGAGCACTTGCCACATGTTGACCGTCGGCGCTTGATTCGAGAACTCGAGATAGCGCCGCATCGCGTCCTGAACGACGCGCGGGGACGGGCTCACGCCGCCGTTGTTGAGATTGATCAGCGAGCGATCGACGGTGAAGGCTTGTTGAATCTCGCGCCAGAAATCTTCATCGGCGGCGATCTTATCGGGCGATGTTTCGCCGGCCGCGCGCGATGCCGCGAGAATCCGTTCGATGCCGCCTTCGCGAAGTGAGGCGAGGCTCGCCATCGCGGTTGCGGTGCCGACCGATCTCAAAAAGTTTCGTCGTGTAAACATTGGTGTGTCCTTTCCGCGCCGATAACCGCAGCGGCGCTAAGTCTCTCGGTCAGGCGGCCGCGATGTCGCGAAGGCGGCGTGATGCGCCACGATCAAAATGCCGCCAATGATCGCGACTCCTGCGAGTGCGAACCATACGCCTCCTGATTTCGCGACCTGCGAAGCTGCGATCAATACATAAGCGATCAAGGTGATCATGAATCCAACGGGCCGCCACCATCTGAACGTCAGCAGTCCCGCTGTTATCGCGGCGCAACTCAATGCGTGATACGGGAGCTGCGCGTTTGCCGGCCATGCTTTCACATCTGCGGGGATTCCGGTCACTAACCACGCGAGTACGAAGGCCAATCCAATGAGAACCACGTCGGACCACAGAATGATTCGATCGAAGCGACGTTCCTCGCGGGTGAGCGACAGGCTCATACAGCCAGGTCTCCAATGAAGAATATGATTGTTGCTGCCCAAGCAACGGAGCGCGATTCTATCACACGATCGTGGTCACCGAAACAAGTCAAATTCGGGAGCCCGGATCAACTCGCGCGCGGTGCCTTCGCGCGAGTCGAAGTCAAATCCGCGAATAATCGCAACCGGGATTCCGGCGCTTTTACGCATCACAAGCTCTGCCGCCGACGCCAGCTCATCGGCGATTGCCATTACCGTAACTTTCAACGGCCGCCCGTGCGAGTCTTTCTCTCCGCGATAGTCAACAAGCGGCGCGATTCTCGAAACTCCAAGAGCAACGTTCACCAATCCTTCGCGCCAGGGGCGGCCGAAGGTGTCCGACACGATCACGGCTAACGCGACACCGAAATGTTTTTCAAGAGCGGCGCGAATGTCGCGTGCCGATTCATCAGGATCTCTTGGCAGGAGAGTCACCGTGCCTTCGGCGACGTTCGACGTATCGACACCCGCATTCGCACATATGAAGCCGTGCTCGGTTTCTGAGATCAACACCCCGCGTTCCATTCGAACGATTCGTTTCGATTCGCGCAACACCACTTCGACAACGCGGGCGTCTTTGTCCCAGGCTTCGGCCCACTCGCGCGCGCGCTCGGACGGCTCAACTGAATCGAGTTGCACCACGCGGCCTTCGGCTTTTGAGACGATTTTCTGAGCGATGACTACAACGTCGCGATTTATGAGATTGAGATCAGCGGAGCGCGCGGCGTCGGCGATCAAAGTCGCGACGTCATCGCCGCTTGATACTTCGGGCATCCCGGGCACGCCGATTATTTGAATGCTCGATCTGGTCATCTTCTTGTCGTTCTTTGCGAGTCTTTGTTGGCTTTGCGCGAAACCAGCCTCTCGATGATTCCGATTTCCAACAGCAGATCGATGGATGCACTTCCGCGTCCGCACTCAAGCAGGCGTTCGACGTCTGATGTCTCATCGATATCCAATGCGATTCGTTCGTTGTTGACCACGCGGCACTCGACTCCTACACGCTCAGCTTCCTCTTTATGCAACGCGAGCGAGTTCGGTCCGAAGCGCGAAGGAAACAGAGCCGGCGGCGTGCGAATGATGGCATTCGTGCCCGTGCCCTCGCGTGACGGAACAAGCAGCGCACCCGGCGAATCAAGATCTATTGATAGAAGTTCGTCGACGTCCGAAGCTCGCACTAGCGGCAAGTCGGCGGGCAGTCGCATCACGGTATCGAAGCCTCGCTCGCTGAGAATTCTCGATGCCCAATCAACCGACGCGCTTTCGGAGATTTGTGATTCCTCGATCAACACTTCCCAATTCAAATTGCGGGCGCGCTCGATGGCCGGCGCGAAGCTGCTGACCAATACAACGCGGTCGGGTTCGCGCGCATTGACGACTGCTTGGATGACGTCTTCAAACATAGCCCACGCGAGCTGCCGCCGCTCATCGGCAGAGAGCAAATCCGAGAGCCGGCTCTTCGCGTTGGTTGGGTCTTTGACGGGAATGAGAAGCGCTTTCATCAATGCAACCACAGATGAACACAGATGAACACAGATTCATTCTTCTTTTGATCTGTGTTTATCTGTATTCATCTGTGGTTTCACCTCCGATTATTTCGAGCACGCGCTCTGCGACTCGGCGTTTGTCCGCGAGAGAGTTCATGATCGTGTTCGTGTTGAATACTTCCAGATCGAGAGCATTGAGATCTTTCGTCAAGTGAGCATCGGTTTCATCGAGGAGAAAGATGTCGACGAAGTCGCGATACATCTCCGCGACTCCGCGAGCCGAAACTTCGTAGCCGAGATCGCGAAGCATGTCCGCGGCTGGCCCTTTCAAAGCTTTGCCGCCAATGATCGGCGTGATCGCGATGACCGTTGCTTTTGTTTCACGAAGAGCGTTGCGCACGCCCGGCACTGCGAGAATCGGACCGATGCTGATGAACGGATTGCTGGGGCAAACGACTACCGCGTCGGCTTCAAGTATCGCACTGATAACTCCGGGAGCGGGTTTGGCTGACTCGATGTTGTCAAAGCGAATCTCGCACACCCGCGGCTCGCACCTTCGCCGTACGAAGTATTCCTGAAAGTGCATCTCGCCTTCGTCGGTGACAATGCGAGTGGGCGTGTATGAATCGGTCATCGGGAGAATCGTTGATTGAACTCCAAGCGAACGGCTCACGTGTCTCGTGACTTCTGATAGCGACAGTCCTTTGCGAAGCTGGTTTGTTCGAAAGATGTGCGTGGCGAGATCCCGATCTCCCAGATTGAACCACGACGCTTCATCGTAGCGCGCAAGCCATCGAAGGCATTCGAACGTGTCGCCCTTCAGTCCCCAGCCGGTCTCTTCGTTGATCACTCCAGCGAGCGTGTACGTGACCGTGTCGATGTCGGGACATATTCGAAGCCCGAACAACTCGATGTCGTCGCCGGTGTTTGCGATGATCGTGATGTCTTCGGGCGGCATCAAGTCGGCGAGCCCGAGCAGAAGCTTTGAAGCGCCGATCCCTCCGGCGAGCGCTGTGATCTTCATATTAGGGGTTGAGCGTTCAGAGTTCACTTAGCACCAGGCGTTCAGAGTACCGACTTTAGTCGGGCAGTGCTGCAATAAACCAATGCCTTGGAATAACACGGCACTGCCCGACTAAAGTCGGTACTCTGAACGCCTGGTACCTCTGAGCACCTACAAGCCGATGACTCTATAGCGTGCAGTCTTGATCTTGTTGCGTCGATTGATCCCGATCGCGAGCACGGTCATTCGCTCGAGTGTGCGCGCGCTGTAGAGCGTCCCGGCGTCGACGGCGCGCAACCCGGCTAATGAGCCTATGGCTTCCATCACTCGGGCTTTTGCTTCTTTCGAATCGGCCGCGACAAAGCAATCGCAATCAAGTGACTCGTCGATCTCCGCGAGGAAATGCGCCGGCTCGGTCTTGAACGCAGCAACGAGCGGGATGTTTTCGGGCAGCCGCGCTTTCAGGTGCTCGCTTGCCGAGCCTTCGGGCAGTTCGACGTAACGGACGCGGCCCTGCTCAAACGAAACCGGCACGGTGATGTCGATCAGGATCGAGCCTTCGCGAAAATCCGCGCGGTGAGCATCGAGCGTCGAAGCCGCGTGCGCGAACGGCACAGTGAGCAAAACGAGATCCGAATCTGCGATTACATCTTTGTTCTCGCCGAAAGTAATTTGATGTTGGGTCCGCGTGCCGTCCGGCGCGTTCAGGATCTGATTCAATTCATCCGCCGTCGCTTTGGCTTTTTCGATGGTGCGTGATCCAATCGACACGCGAGCTCCGGCCATCGCCCATCTGAGCGCAAGGCCGCGGCCTTCTTCGCCGGTTCCGCCGATAAGGCCGACCTTCAATTCACTCGCATTCATGCTCATCTAAGCTTCCTTTCGAACTGCTCAAGGTTGCCATCTGCCGTTATGGGTGTCAAACGCGAGCACGCTTCGAAACTCCTTCCTCGCGAGAACATGCATGGAAGAAAGAATTCTTGACTCTAAGATTTACAGCCTTGTATCATCACAACGGTTCCCGTACAACCCGTGACGTCGTTTCGACGATGTTGAACACAATCAATTTGGTTACCTTGGGCACGCCCCTGACTGGAAAGAGGTTTATGAGACGCATATTCACCGCGCTCTGTTTTCTGGCCATCCTCACCACCGTGTCGCTGGCTTCGGATTCATCAACAACAAATTCGAAACTGATGCCGCTGGATCAGGTTCGTCCCGGCATGAAGGGCTACGGTATGAGCGTCTTTCAGGGTTCAAAGCCTGAACGCTTCGAGGTGGAAGTACTTGGCACCCTCGACGGCGTGCCGAACCCGAAACAGAGCCTCGTCATTGCGCGGCTCGGGGGCCCTTTGGTTGATCGAACGGGCGTGTTCGCCGGAATGAGCGGAAGCCCGGTTTACATCGACGGCAAGCTCGTCGGCGCAGTCGCGTTCGCCTTTCCGTTTGCGAAAGAACCAATCGCAGGAATCACGCCGATCAAGTACATGATCGACAACTTCGAAGAGGTGCAAAAAGAAGAAGCGCCTCACTCGAGCCAACGCGCGAGCTTCAGAACATTGATCGGGCAAAGCGCCGGAAATTCATTGGATCCGATGGGCGCCGCGCCAACTATGAAAATCGGCGCTCGCGCGGCGAGCAGCGGGGCGCTTACGCCGTATGTCGGGCAGACGATGGTTCCGATCGCAACGCCGGTCACCTTTTCAGGAATATCTCAGAACGTGGTCGAAATGTTCGCCGGTGATCTCAGGAAGATTGGTATTCAACCGATCGCGGGCGTAGGCGGCGGATCGAGTCTCGGGCCGCTTGTTCCTGCTGATGAAAACACGCTCACGGGCGGATCGTCAGTAAGCGTTCAACTCGTGCGCGGGGATTTCACAATCGACGCGGCCGGTACTGTGACCTTCCGTGACGGCGATCGAATCTATGCGTTCGGACATCCGTTTCTAAGTTCGGGCGCAACGAGTTGGCCGATGGCTGAATCTTCGGTCGTCACGGTCGTTCCGAATTTGAACAACTCGTTCAAACTGTCGGCAGGCGGAAATCTGGTTGGCTCGATCAATCAAGATCGCTCGACCGGAGTGTTTGGTCAGTTGGGCGACAAGCCGCGAATGGTGCCGCTCAAATTAACGGTACACACAAGCCGCAACAAGACTGAAACCTACAACTTCGAAGTCGTGTCGGATTCATTCCTGACGCCGCTCTTAACCAGAATGACTTTGTTCGCGGCGATTTCATCAACCGAACGGCAGATCGGCAACCAGACGTTGAAACTCACGGGACGTGTGTCGATCAACGGACAGCCGGATGTGGTTTTGGATAACAGCTTCAGCTCGCCGAACGGCGCAGCGATGTTCGCGGTGAACACCGCGGCTCAGCCGATCGCGGCGCTCTTGAACAGCGGATTCAGCGCGTTGGATCTTCGAGGCATCGAGATTGAAGTGAGCTCGATTGACAGCCGCGCAACCGGAAGCCTTAATCGGTTGTGGGTTGATAAGACCGAAGTGCGCGCCGGCGAGACGCTCGAAGTTCAGGCGTTTGCACGTGACGATAACGGAACTGAATTCGTCGAACGCATACCGCTCGTTATCCCGGCCGATGCGCCCGCCGGCCCACTGGCGATACTGGTCGGCGATGGCGCTTCGATTAATCAAGCCGAACGGTCACAGCCGTCGGCGGATTTCGTACCGAAGGATCTTGGGCAACTGGTTCGGGCGATCAACAAAATGAAGCGAAACAATCGGCTATACGTGAAGCTCATGCGCGCGGGCTCGGGCGCGATCGTCAACAACGAAGAGATGCCTGTGTTGCCACCTTCGGTGCTGGCGACGCTTGGGTCGAGCCGGACATCGGGCGGATATACCGCGTTGTCGGTAGTGACGATCGCCGAAAACGAGCTTCCGCCTTCGCAGTTCATTATCAGCGGACAGCAGTCGATAACGATCAACGTGATCAAGTAATCCGGGCGATCGAGCAAGCTTTGCCTATTCGTTACTCGCCCCGCCCGAATGAATCCGACAGTTTGAGAAAGCCCGCGTTGTATTGCGGGCTTTCGCTTTTGCGGGAAGTGCCCTTCTCGCCTGCGGCACTCAAGTTTGAAAACTGGAATTCCAGGTACGATGATAGAGAGAGAGACGTGAGCTTGAGAGAATGTGGGACACGAAAGGATGTGTGAGATGTTTAACTTTTCCGCGCTGTTAAGAACCGTGTTGACGCTAGCCACTGTTTTGTTGATCGTCGGATCCGCGATTGCGGTTGGCCCGGTCTTCTGGGAAATATCGAAGCAGGATGATGTGATAAAGGGCGATGCTCGAGGAGTGTCGATCACCGAGAACGGAACGATCAACCTCGCTCCAGCATTCTCTCTCGTCTACGACACAAAGCAGGCTTATGTCTGGTCCAGCACGACCGATGCTGCCGGTAATATTTATCTCGGAACGGGCCACGACGGGCGAATTTTCAAAGTGAACCCTGCGGGCCAGGGTAGTTTACTTTACGACGCGCCGGAACTCGATGTCACCGCGTTGGCGACGGATCCGCAGGGCAATCTTTATGCGGGCACTTCCCCCGAAGGAAAGATTTATAAGATAGGTCCGGACGGCAAAGAGTCGGCGTTCTACGATCCGGCGGACAAATACATATGGTCGCTCGCGTATGACCCGGCGACATCGACGCTGTATGCGGGCACTGGCGACAAGGGAGTGATCTACAAGATCGACGCGACCGGCAAAGCGTCCGTGCTTGCCGACACCAACGAAACAAACATCGTGTCGCTCGCGATCGACAAGAGTGGAAATCTGATCGCCGGCACTGATCCATCGGGGCTCGTCTTGCGGGTGTCCTCGACCGGGAAACTCTTCGCGTTATTTGATTCGCCGATGCAGGAGATTCACAGCCTCGCGGTCGCCGCTGATGGGGCAATATTCGCGCTCGGTGTTAATCAGCAGGGTGGCGGCTCACAGCGATCTGGTTCGGTCGGAGTATCTTCGACGAGCTCTCTTTCAAACGAAGGAGTGATCACGATCTCGACTGGTGACGATCAGGAAGAACACTCCGGACAAGCCGTGGAGATTGCGCCGGCTTTCAGTTCAGCGGCGAGCCGCCGCAAGACTGACGGCGCGAAGAGCGTGCTGTTCCGCGTCCAACCCGATGGCGGAAGCGAAGTCTACTGGCGCACGCCCGATTCTGTTGGGTTTGGTTTGAAACCGCTCCCCGATGGGCGGGTGCTTGTGGGGACAGGCAGCAAGGGCCGGATATATCAGGTGGGCGCCGACCGATCGCACACGCTGTTGATCCAATCGCCAGAGGATCAGACGTCAACGATATTCTCGGTGGGCGAAAACCTGTACGCCACCTCGAGCAATCTCGGGAGGCTTTATAGAATTGGCCGCGACTCAGTAAGCGACGGCACGTATGTTTCGCCGGTTCGCGATACGAAGTTTGCGGGTCAATGGGGCGTGATCACGTGGCGAGGCTCGGCGGGCGTCGAGATTCAAACTCGCAGCGGCAACACCGAGAGCCCTGATGCTACCTGGAGCGACTGGTCCGCTGTTTATCGAAACTCAAGCGGTGACCAGATAACAAGCCCGCGAGCCCGATTTATTCAATGGCGCGCGGTTCTTAGGAACACAGCGTCAAAGCAGGGCGCGCGACTCGAGTCGGTCGTTGTAGCGTATCTTCCGCGCAATCAGGCGCCCGATCTTGCTTCAGTGACGGTGATGGCGCCCGGGCTTGCGCTTCAGGAAATGCCGCTTGCGATCGACCCGGGAATCGCTTCATCCGGGCTAGACCCGCAGTTGTTCGGGGTTGCTACGAATGTGCCTCCGCGAAGGTTTTTTCAGAAGGGGGCGCGCACGCTGACGTGGCAAGCGAGCGATCCGAATGATGACGCGCTGGTCTACAAAGTTTTTTATCAAACACTTGGTGAAAACGAATGGCACTTGCTGGCCGAGAGTCTCTCGCAAAACTACTACACGATCGACGGCAATCGCCTGCCCGACGGAACCTACGTCTTCAAGGTGCTGGCAAGCGATCAACCCGGCAATACTGCAGAGCAAGCGCTGACCGATGACGAGACAACAGAAGCAATCGAGGTGGACAACACGCCGCCGTCAATAAAGCTGACCGGACCTTCAATCAACGGACAGGTCGCCGAAGTGACTTTCGATGCAACTGATTTGACCAGCAGGATTGTGCGAGGCGAGTTCAGTATCGACGGAGGCGCCTGGCAATTGATCTACCCAACCGACGGAATAGCCGACTCCGCACACGAGATTTTCAAAGTCACCGCGAAGTTCGACAAGCCGGGCGAGCACTTGATTGCGTTTCGCTGTGCCGATTCCAGTTCGAATGTCGGAACCGCGAAAGTGACTGCGACCGTGCGGTAGTAAGCGTGATGAGTGATGAGTGAAAACGTGAAGAGTGAGACGTGAAACGTGAACAGTGAGACGTGAAACGTGAAACATGGAAGAATCACGCATCACTCATCACGGTTTCACTCATCACGTTTCATTCATCACGCATCACTCATCACGTTTCACTCGCACTCATCATTCAACTCGCAGAATCATGCATTTCAGATAATGTGTTTCGGGCATCGAGACCAGCACTGGATGATCGCGAGCCTGCATTCTCCGCTCGATGATCTGCGCGGTGCGGCCAGCGTCCGCCGCGGCTTCCGCGAGCACATTCAAAAACGTGTCCTCGCTCATATGATATGAGCACGTTGAGGTGATAAGCGTGCCACCTGGCGCGAGCAATTTCATCGCGCGCAGGTTGATCTCTTTGTAGCCGCGCGCGGCGGCTTCGACGGCTGCGCGGTTCTTGGCGAAGGCTGGCGGGTCAAGATTGATCACGTCGAATAGCTCACCCGCCTGTTCCATCTCGCGCAGCAAGTCAAACACGTTAGCCTCACGGAATTCGACGTTCGTCGCGCCGTTAAGCTCTGCATTTCGACGTGCCTGGCCGATTGCGGAAGACGATACATCGACTCCGATCACTTCTTCAGCGGCGCGCGCAAGGTGAAGCGCGAAAGCCCCGTGATACGTAAAGCAATCGAGCACTCGGCCGCCCGCGTAACGGCTCGCGGCAAAGCGATTCTCCCTCTGATCCAGAAACGCGCCGGTCTTTTGTCCTTCAACGAGATTCACCGAAAACCGTATTGAACTTTCTTCGATGATTATTTCGCCGGGATCGGATCCGTATAAGACCCCAGTCGAGCGCGGCAAGCCTTCGAGGTCACGAACGCGAGCTTCATTGCGCTCGATTATCGCGCGTGGCTTGTTTCGCTCGACCAGCAACTCAATCCAGGTTTGCTTCAATGCATCCGTTCCCTGCGAGAGAGTCTGAATGACGAAGCAGTCGTTGTAACGATCGACGATGAGCGAAGGCAGAAGGTCGCTCTCACCGTAGACCAGCCGGAAAGCGGTTGTGTCCTGCACAACCCGATCGCGCAACGCTTCGGCTGACGCGAGTCTCGCTCGCCAGAAGTCGCGATCGATGTCTACGTCTTCAAATGAAACCATTCGAAGCGCAATCTGCGAACGCGAGCTGTACAATGCCGAGCCCAAAACTCGCCCGCGAGGGTCGGCCACTCGCACAACGTCGCCCGGTTGAGCTTTGGTTGCGTCCGTAACGTCGCTGCGATAAATCCAGCAGTGCCGCGCGTGAACTCGCTGGACCCCGCGTTTGGTTATTGTGACCGTTGTCGGCATCGCACTGTGACTCTATGATAACCGGTGAACGATGACAAACGGCGAAGTCTCAAACGAATCACGTATCGCGGTGTATGTCGGGCTTGGCTCGAATGTGGGAGATCGATTGGCTAACCTGCGCAATGCGATCGAGCGGATTAGGAAGCTGAATCTCGAGATAACGAGAGTATCTGCGGTTTACGAGACCGAACCAGTGAGTTTTGCTGAACAACCCTGGTTTCTGAACCAGGTCCTCGCGGCCAAGGTCAGTAAAGCGAAGTCGGCGAGCGAAGCGCAACATGCCATTCAAGCCGAGCGGTTTCTTTTCGAGCTGCTTGAGATTGAAAGTGCGATGGGACGGGTACGCACATTCGCGAATGGGCCACGGCTGATCGACCTCGACTTATTACTCTTCGGTGGAGTGATCACTAAAGACAGCGAAGCGAAAATAGTTATTCCTCATCCTCGAATGCATGAGCGGCGATTCGTGCTGGAACCGCTTTGTGAGATCGCGCCCAATCTGATCCATCCCGTTCTGAAGAAAACTTGCCGCGACCTTCTTGCTCGAATCGACGACCGTTCTAGAGTGAGGCTCTTCGAAAAGCGCTCTTAAGCCCGAGGTGACGTAACTTTTGTGTAAAAAGAAGGAGGCGATGTATCGGGCTGCTGTCGTTTAAGCTTCCGAAAACCCTCTGATAAAAAGGTGAGTCTTGGTGTCTTGATTCACCGCTGATTTGCGCTGCCTTCGGTCCGCAGATGGCCGCTGATCTGAGAAAATCAGCGGACCGAAGGCCGCGTAAATCAGCGGTGAATTCGTGGTGCTCGTCCCCACTTCTAATTACCCGCTTGACGACACCCGTATTAGGACTCATTGCCTTTAAAGCTCTTGGTGGTATAATGCAACTCCCTTTCAGTCCGCACAGTTTTCATCACACAGGAGGCCCCAATGAAAAGCAAGGCGCTTACCTTTCTGACAATGTTTATTCTCTCCACCGCCGGGTTTTCCCAAAGCGGAAAGCAGAAGCCGGGCGAAGAACAAACAATCAGAATCAGCACCGAACTCGTCCAACTGGACGTAGCGGTAACCGATAAAAGCGGACAAGCCGTTCGAGGACTGACGAAGAACGACTTCGAGCTTTACGAGGGAGGAAAGAAACAGCTAATAAGCTTTTTCGAATTTGTCGATGCGGTTAAGGGACAGCGATCGCAGGGTCCAGATGCGGCGCCCACCGAAGCGCTGCCGTCTGCACAAGGACCGGGCGCGACGGACATCCGGCGCATATTCGCATTCATCGTTGATGACCTTACGATTCGATACGACGACTTGACGTACCTGAGGCAGATGCTGACTAACTTTGTCGATCGGAGTATGCAGCCTAACGACCTTGTAGCAATTGTGCGAACCGTAGGGGGAAAGGGTCTTCTCCAACAGTTCACAACCGACAAGGATTTGCTGAGGCGATCGATTGCTTCTTTGACGCCGGTGTCTCACGCGTTGAGCGCCTTTCACAATCCAGACGGAGGTCGTCTTAGCGGAACCCCGAGTGCTTCAACAGACGGCGCCATCAATGCCGGAGGAGACGCCGCGATGGCTGGAAGCTTCGATACTTCTGGAGAGAGTATCGACATAAACAGCTCCGAGGAAGATACCAACAGGACTCTTCGATCCTTCATGAGCCTCGGAACCGCCAGCTTCCTGATCGACAGCATGAAGCAGTTGCCGGGACGCAAATCAATGGTTTTGATTTCCGGCGGACTTCCGATTCTCAGCTCGAAACCGGGCAACTCGGCCGGAGCCGTTTCGTTATTTCTAAACGCATTGTCCGATAGAGCAACGCGGGCGGGCGTCGCAATAAATACGATGGACATTCGCGGCCTGCAAGCATCAATGGGAGTGGCCAGCTTTGAAGATACGCCGGCGAAGAGTTCGATGGGAGCGGACGGCGGTGGGCCTGGCTTCGGCCGCATACCCGATGATAAGCAGTTTGGCTACAAGAATCCGTTTGACCAGATGGAAGCGCAGCAGGGTCTGCGAGTACTTGCGAACGAAACGGGCGGGATCGCGGTGTTGAATAAGAACAACTTCGACGAAGGTCTCGGAAAGATCATTGGCGCAAGCGATGCCTACTATCTTCTCGCGTACACGCCGTCGGATTCCAACTTCAAAGGTGATTTCCGCAAAGTCGAGATCAGAGTCAAGAACAAGGATCTCAAGGTCCTGAGTCGCCGCGGATACTTTGCCCGAGAGGACCGGCCGGCAGCCGAAGCCGTGACCAAGCAAGACCAGGTGCTCGCCGCTATCAAGTCTCCTGTTGCGCATCGCGATGTCGACCTCGAAGCGATGGTTTTGTACAAGGCCGCCGAACCTGCCAAAGGCGCGATCGACATAAGCATCATGGTCGATCCGAAAAAGCTCAGCTTTGAGACGGTCAACGGTAAGCAGCAGACGAGTTACGATGTCGTAGGGTTTGTGTTCGATGAACTCGGCAAGCTTCGCGGCGGTTTCAACGAAACATTGACCGCGAGCCTGACGGCCGCGGAACTCGATCGCGCGACAAAAGAAGGCGGGCTTTCCTACACAACCGGCACGACACTGCCGGCCGGCACATATCAGATTAGGCTGGCCGTCCGTGATAACAAGAGCGGCGGCATCGGCACTGTGTCGCGTTATGTCGAGGTGCCGGATTTGTCGAAGGGTAAGCTTGCGGCCAGCAGCATGCTGCTGGGAGCGGCAGTAGCGGGTGAGATGAATGCCACCAGACTGACTCCGCTTTCTCCAAGCCGCCGAATATCCCGCAAGGAAGACCTCAGATACGCCGTTGTAATATACAACCCCAAACTCAAGGGCGGCCAGCCACAACTACAAACGCGGCTGATCATCAGTCAAAACGGAAACATCATCCACAAAGAGAATGATCAACCGGTTCCGGCCGGCGCCAACGGAGCGCAACAACTCAAGGTCGGACAATTCGGCCTCTCTGGAGTCAAGCCCGGCCGATACACGCTAACGCTGTTGATTACTGATACTCTGGCTGATAAAAAGACTCTGCCCCTCACGCGCAGTATGGACTTTGTCGTCGTAGACTGAAGACGCTCGAGCCAGGCGGGCTTTGGCGAGGAGAGAGGATGATTATGTTCCTCTCTCCTTTTACTATTTGGCCGTTCTTTTGAGGCTGAGAAACCTCACCTCGCTCTGTCTGAGTGCCCTTTGATGGCAGGGGCCTTGATCCCACCTAACGCCCAGTGTAATGTCTCTCCATAATCCACGCCACAGTGGTCGCAGAGGAGGCCTGTCATGAAGCACGTCGCGAGAGTCACCCTCTCAATCCTGCTTGTGTTTGTCACCGCATTCGCTCAAAGCGCGTCACAAAAGCCCGCGGAAGATCAAGTCATACGAATCGGCGTGGATCTTGTCCAGATCGACGTCGTTGTCACCGACCGAAGTGGAAAAGTTGTGAGGGGGCTGAACAAGAATGACTTTGAACTCTACGAGAACGGCAAGAAGCAGCTCACAAGCTTCTTTGAGTTTGTTGAAAGCGGCAAAGGTCGTAGTAGCGCGACACCCGGAAAAGCCGGAGCTGCGGACGGGACGCCCTCACCTCGAGCTCCGGGCGGCGCGGACCTGAAGCGGATATTCGCCTTCGTCGTCGACGACTTGACCATTGGCTATGAGGACCTGGTTTACGTGCGACAGATGCTCGGGAACTTCGTGGAGACCGAGATGCAGGCGGGAGACCTGGTGGCTATCGTGCGGACCGTCGGCGGCAAGGGCTTGCTTCAGCAGTTCACAACCGACAAAGATCTCTTGCGTAGAGCGGTCGCCGCGCTCACGCCGGTTTCCCATCAGTATTCAGCTTTTAACAATCCCGACCTCCCCGTACTGATGCCGCAGCAGACTCCGGGAGGCGAGATTCAGGTCAAGGGCACGGCTGATCAGGATTCCGGGCTTCCGAATATCGAGAGCCAGCTCGACGACACCAATAGAGCGCTCCGCGCCTTCATGAGTCTCGGTACGGCGGGTTTTGTCGTCGACAGCATGCGGGAATTGCCGGGCCGCAAGTCGCTGGTGCTGATCTCCGGCGGGCTCCCGCTTCTCAGTTCCAGCTCCGGAACCGAGTCAACGAGTATTTCAAATTTCCTCAATGCGCTTACCGACAGAGCCACCCGGGCGAGCGTAGCCATAAACACTATGGACATACGCGGCCTGAAATCGTTCTCGGGCGTGGCGGGGTTTGATGACACGCCGGCTCGAGGCGCGCTGGGTGTTCCCAGTCAAGGCCAGCGTTCCACTACAAGTATTGTCAATGATCCCAGGGGGACCGGCGGCGGCTTCGGACGAATACCCGATGAAACCATGTTTGGCGATAAGAATCCGTTCGATCAATTGCAGGCCCACGCCGGTTTGAGAGCGCTCTCATCAGCAACGGGCGGAATTGATGTGCTGGATAAAAACAATTTCAGCGAAGGGCTGCAGAAAATCATCAACGCCAATGACGGGTACTACCTGCTCGCTTATACGCCGTCAGACGGCAAATTCAACGGTGACTTTCGCAAGGTCGACGTCAAAGTGAGAGGCGACGGACTCAAGACCTATACTCGGCGAGGGTATCTCGCTCGCGAGGAGAAAACTTCCGTGGCGCCCGTCACTAAACAAGACCAGTTGCTTGCAGCCATAAGATCGCCGCTCGCCCGGCGCGAAGTCGATTTCGACGCGATGCTGTTGTACAAACCCTCAGGACGCCAGGGAGCCATCGACATAGACCTGGTCATTGATCCCAGCAAGCTCCGCTTCGAGCAGATTGATGACAAGCGGCAAGTCGATCTGGATGTCGCCGGGTTTGTATACGATCAGTTGGGGAAACTGCGAGGCGGGTTTAGCGAGAAAATATCAGCAGCTCTTAATCCAGAAGACTTCAACAAGGTGATCAAGGCCGGGCTTTCCTACTCGGCCAATACGGTGTTGCCTCCGGGCGGCTACCAGATAAGGATCGCGGTGCGCGACAACAAAACGGAAAGCATAGGGACGCTGTCGCGCTACATAGAAGTCGCCGACCTGTCAAAAGGCACGCTCACCGCCAGCAGCCTGCTGTTGGCGGCAGTACCCGCGGGAGAGTTGAAAGCCGAGAAGCCCACTCCCATTTCGGCGAATCGCCGGGTCTCGCGCACTCAAGATCTGCGGTATGCCGTGATGATCTATAACGCGAAGCAGAAAGAAAGCCATCCACAGGTTCGCACTCAGCTCATCATAAGCCACGATGGGCAGGTGTTGTTCAAGCAGCCCGAAGAGGCCTTGACGACGAGCTCTAAAGATCAAGCTCAGCTTATCAAGTGGGGGCAACTCGCGCTGTCGGGAGTGAAACCGGGCAGGTACACAATGACCCTGGTGATCAAGGACGAGCTTGCCGAGCGGAAGGCGCAGACGCTCACTCGCAGCATGGAATTCGTTGTGGTGGAGTAACCCAAATCAAGGGCGTAATCCGACGACTGGAAAGAACAAGAGATTGAGTTGAGGTTAGGATAAAGCACGTTCGATCAGGGCAGTCTTGATAAAGCCAAGCGGTTAGCGCATCAACTCTCCGAAGGGCTTTGAGGAGCGTGCCTCCTGAAGCTGTCGGCGCATTTCGCTCGCAGCTTGGTATTGGTTCATACTCTCGGCTTCCTGGATCTTGAATTCAAAATAGTCGTAACTAACCGGCAGCTTGGGTATGGCCTTAAATACCTCTTCATCGGGATCTCCTATGTCGATGCTTACGGGCTCGAGTGTCTCCACTAGATTGTTAGAGACAAAGACATGCTTGATGGGGAGACTCTGTAGGTCCGGGGCATAGTACACCTCTTTGTATTGTTGGCTCTCACCTTCCGGAAAGCGTAGCACGTACGTTTTGTATCCCATCACAACCTCTTGCCTAGCATCAGGTTTAAATGAACCTGATGCGCCGAGTCTGCCCTCAGTCATCGGCGAGAGAAAGATTAATACACCCTTCTTAGTATCAACTTGAAATACGCCCAGACCGGGCATGCCGAAGACATTGTCCTCATTACGACGACTGCCGTCTTCGCGGTAGTAGGTAGTAACCTGTCTGAAAGCACCGTCCACTCGCTGATATCTTACCTGTGTAGCGCGCAGCACAGGCTCGGGTAGTTCCCTCCCCGTTAAGACTTGTCTTGAGGCTAGCGTAAATCCCAGTCGAGGCAGAACTGGTTGAGCGGCAGACGCTTGCTTTTGCTTCATGACATATGCTAACCCGGCTACAACGATGCCGGTGAGCAATACGGTCACTGATAGTATCTTGAGCTGTTTCAAGGTAAATCGACGCCTTAACGCTTCTTTTTAACGAGTAACCTGTTTCTTTGTGCTGTCCGAACAGAGTCTGTGCGGGAAGGGTTATCCCGCACGCTCAGCGTCACAGGATCTGACACCGGCGAGTACGCTGAGTGGCCACGCCAGTCGCGCAATCATGGTCCCCAAATCAAACTTGTCACGGATTATTGCATGGAGCGATGTAGCAACGCGCCGATACGTCGTTGCCCCCATCGGTGCACAATATGTCTTCCCATAAACAGCAGAATCCATCAGGGCGCTGACAGGCGACGCAGTCGGCATCAAACTGACAACCACTGCCTATCACTTCTCCACCACAAGTGAACGTAACACGGCAAGATGCTCCTACAGTCTGCTGTCTGATCTCGGACAATCCGATAATAAGCAGGGCAATTCCTACTACCATCGAAACGGAGTAAACAAGTCCCTGTAGTCGTATGCTCATTGCGGCGACCTCCTTTTCGAAGCGGGATAGTCTGTTACTAGACTCCAAACTCGACGAGTGAAACTGGAAAAGAGGTTAGTACTGATTCCTACTTTACGTCAACAGCTATTTTGACGCATTCCCTGTAATGGATCTTTCTTAAGGCCGGGGTCGGAACGAAAGGTAAATTCGTGTCACAAGAAAACTCAGCGCTGCGAGGTTCTACCGAAAGAAAAGGGAGGAACCTTATGGGCCCCTCCCTGAGTTCAAGGTGTGTTTAGCACGGCCAAGTTAGAAGATGAACTTCACGCCAAGCTGAATTGCGCGGCGCGCATATTCGCTTTCGCCGTACAGGTTGAAGTTGACACCCGCATTCTCGACAATGCTACCCGGCGTAGCGCCGCCAGCGATAAAGCCGGCCGACGGATTCGGGTGATTGAAGGCGTTGAAAGCATCCATGCTGACTCTGAGCGTGACGGTCTCGCGAACCTTGAAGTTCTTGTAGATCCCAAGGTTGATATTGTTGAGAATCGGTCCGGCTTCGTAGTTACGAGGTACGGTGCCGTACGGATTCCCAAACAGTTTAGCCGCGTTCGGCCCGTTGACGATGTAGCGGACCTGATCCTTCGTCACCGAGACAAGCTTGTTAAGGTTAAGCTGTCCGACGTCGTAGAACCCGTTCGGATTAGTGACGGCAACCCCGAATAGGAAGGCCGCGTCAACCTGGTGGATTCCGACCGACTCGCGAGGTGCTTTCGGATTCCCGAAGAACGGTCGATTCGAGTCGATGCCTATGAACGTAGCATCCCACGTCGCATCTCCGTAGCCGGAACCCAAGCTGGCGTTGATGAGTTGGAAGGGAGTGAAGCGCTGGCCTTGCGCCAGGAGGTACGTGCCGTTGAGCTGCCACCCGCCGGCAATCTTGCCAAGCAGACTGTGCGAGTTCTTGAACAGCGGAACGTCCCAAATCCAGTTCGCGGCAAACGCGTGTCTGCGATCGAATTGAGAGTAGCTCCGCTCGTTCTTGTTCGTGTCGAACGGATTCTCCGAGCCAATCGAGTCGTTGAAAGTGAATACTTCGCTGGCGTTGTCCAACGCCTTCGACCAGGTGTACGACAGACCGAAATTGAGCTGGCTGGCGATCCTGCCTTCGTAGCGAGTCTGCAGAGCGTGGTAAAGTGACTGCGCTGTGTTATCGCGAACGCGGATCAGCGCTTGCGGCAGAACTCGACCGTTGCAGGTATTGGCCTCGTTGAGTATCCCGGCTGGCGTTGCCGGATCATCGACGCATCCACCGGTCCCCGCCACCTGCGGCGTAACCCCTGCCGGAACCAGGTTCGGGAATCCCGGGAAGGAAATGCCGCCCAGGGTGAATCCGTTCTTTAAGCGATCGATACGCGGGTTGGCGTTGTGTGTTGCGAACAGCGAAACGCCGTGCGTTCCAACATACCTCAGCTCCAACACGTTGTTTCTGGATATTTCGCGTTGGAACCTCAATGACCACTGCTGTGAGTAAGGCGAGTGGAAGTCGGGCGTCACCAGCGTCTCGTTGAAAAACTTCGGGTCAAACGTGTTTCTCGCGACTATCCCGCTGGACTTTGCGAAATCCTGAACCGCTTGCCCGTTAAGACCCGGTACCGGGAACGCGACAGCCCCCGTCGCCGCATTGAGCGTGGTGCTGTTGAACACCATCGGCGATGAAGTCGAGATGTTGAGCATGATGTTGTAGAAGACCGGATCATAGGCAACCGAGTAGCCGCCGGAGATCACAGTCTTGTCCTGCTCACCAAACAACATCTTGCCCATCCGATTGGAGGCGAACTTCGGACGCCATGCAAATCCAAATCGGGGCGCCCAGTTGTTCTTGTCGGCCGGAAGCTTGGGCTCCGTGCGCGCCTCGAGCGGCAGGCTCTGTTTCCAAAGCGCCGTCGACGTATCAGACTCGCGAGCCACGCTGATCTCATTCAGCGTGTTGATAGGCTGCCCGGTGTACTCGTACCGCACGCCCAGGTTCAGTGTGAGGTTGTCCTTGATCCTCCAGTCATCCTGGAAGTAGTAGAACTGGTCCGTCTCTCCGTAGTCGATGGTTACCTGACCGGCGGCGACGATGGAACGCTGCGGCCGATTTTGAATCAATGCGTTCGACGCAGTCGTCGTGCCGATTGCATTGAAGGTGAAAGCACCATTGACATTGGGCAGGAACGGCACCGAGTTGGTCAGCTTGCGAACGTCAACTCCCATCTTGAGCTGATGGAGCCCCAGAGTCTTCGAGAAGTTGTCCTGGAATTGATAGACGGTGACGATGCGGCCTTGCGGCAGGTTTGTCGCGGGACCGACTGTCTGCAACGATCGATTGGTTATGTTGCTGCGAATCCCGGTGAAAGCAATGTTGGGCAAAGTCTGGCCCATGTTGGAAACGGGATCCGGGATGCAGGTAGCGAACTTGCCCTCGCAGCCGCCGCCAAATACAACACCGAGCCGGTTATAGATGAACCGGAATTCGTTAACGGCGGTGTTACTGATCTGGCTGGTGAAGCTGGCGCTCGAAATCTTGCTGGTGACCGGAAGGTCGCTGATGTTGCCAGCCGATGCCGTGCTGGTATTGACGTTGAGGTTGTCAGCCTTCTGATAGAGCTGGCGGTACCACAGCGAGTTCTTGTCGTTGATCTTCCAGTCGCCGCGAACGCTGAACTCCGGCGCATTGAGTTGCTGTGCAAACGTACGAGACGCGTAGAGCACGCGGAAGGGAACTCCGCCGATGGTCACGGTCTCGTTTGCCGGAAAGAGCGCTTCGTTTCGAAACGTAAGGCTGCCTCCGCCTGCATTAGGAACCGCGAACGCTGAGAGTTTGCGCAGCGCCTGGAGCGCGGGGTTGCTGGCGTATCCGGGCAGCGTTTCCAGTTTTGCAAGGTCGTCGGGATGAATCGCCGGAGCGGTGCCCAGCGCCAACGCCGAAACCCTGTCCTTTATCTCCTGAAAACTTCCGAAGAAAAATAATCGATCCTTTAAGATTGGACCGCCGACTGTTCCGCCGAACACGTTGTAGATGCGCGGAGGAGGTCCGCTCCTGCCGCTGCGCTTCTCGATGTTGTCCAGGGTATCGAGAAAGTTGCGATTGCGGTGATACTCGAACGCGGTTCCGTGGAAAGCGTTCGTGCCGGACTTGGTCACGATGTTGACGATCGCGCCCTGATTGCGTCCGTACTCAGCAGAGAAGTTATTCGTGATGACCTGGAACTCGGCTACGATGTCCTGGTTGTCCACGAAGTAGTTCGGGCCGCCGATTGAGAGGTCGTTGTTGTCTCCGCCATCGATCGTGAAATTATTCGATCGGGCGCGCTGTCCGTTCACGGAGAACGTGGTGCCGTTACCGTTGACGTTGCCCACGCCCGGCACTACGCCGGGAGCCAGCAAGGCCAGCGTGTCGATTCCGCCGCCCGCTATGTTCGACGGCAGCTCGGCAACTTTGCGCGCCTCGAACGTGCTCGACACCTGCACTTGTTCTTTTTGGATTAGTTCTTCACCGGTTGCGGTCACCGTTACGGTTTCGGATGCCAACCCGGCCATCAATACGGCGTCGATGGTTGCGTCCTGACCGATACTCACAGTCACCTGCTGGAACTCCCCCTTCTTGAATCCTTGTTTCTGGACGCTGAGGGTGTAAGTTCCGGGAGCAAGTCTCGCGAAGTTGTAGAGACCTTCGCCGTTTGACTTGGTCTTGCTCTCACTCCCGGTCGCGTCATTCTTTGCGATGACGTCCGCGTCGGCAATGACAGCGCCCTTGTCATCGGATACTACGCCTCGAAGTGAGCCCGTCGTGGCCTGAGCCAATGCGGCGGGCGTCATAAACGGAAAGACGAGGGTCGCGAGCATCAGCAGAACAGCCGCTGACGTTAACTTCTTCATTCTGCGCAGTCGCTTCATATTTCCTCCTTCACTTGCTTCTAGGTCTTATTGGTTGGACTAAAGCAGTGATCTGTGAAAGTCCTTCACTGACCACCGCGAAATTGATTAAGCTGTTGATTTACCCGAGTGATGTAGAGCGAAGCTTGGAGCAATATACGTGCCAGCAACTACCGGAAAAATAAGGCTTTTATCGGGACTAAATAGCTCGTAAAACGAGTGGTTCGATTCTGATTAGTTTTCAAGAAAATGAATGAATCTCCAAAAAATTGGAAATCTCGGGCTCAACCCAAGCCAAATGACGGGATCCATCCGGCCGTTCAGCCCTTTGATTGACACCCATTCTCTCTAACAAAGGACCTCACACTCCGTCAGGTTTCGGCCTCCTGGAGCGTGGTCGAAAACACATCCCCAGGCTTTGGCGGATCAGGCGACACGCCAGCCCATCGTAGCCAACAATTCACAGCCTCACTTCCCGAGCACTAGCGGTCGCGCGTCGAAACTAGCGAGCACTTCGCCGACGCCTTCAGATGTGCTCTTCTTGCTCTATCTCTCAATGGCGCCCGATCGATCCGAGCTCTTCACCGATTTTCAGTGGCCCTCATGGCGTTCGAACGCTCACCCGACTACGCATCCCGAAGCTCCGAATCAGCCTCTCGCGCTTCTTGGTAATCCATCGTTTGTAATCCAACGAGAGTCCCGTCGAATTCGTTTGCGGCGAACCGGAACACTTAAGGTTGCCCGCGGGCGACAAGGCCGCGATAATGCCAGAACGCGATTGGTTGTGAACGCGCAATAAGTTCCCGTATGAATCCAGGAAAAAACCGCCGCGAAACGTTTAATAGAGATGAGAGGCGATTGGAATATGCTTGTCGAAGGAGCATTCATGAATAACACGCGATGTCTGGCGAGAGTCATTACAGCGGCAACGATTTGTTGCGCGATGACGTTCAGCTCTTTTGCTTACACTGGGCACACGGTTTCGCAGGAACCGAAGTACGAAATGGGAACCTTCTATCTGTGCCTGCTGGTCAAGCGATCGGATGCGCCAACAGGAGACGCTGTCGATCTTCAAAAGCTCCAACAGAGTCATCTCAAACACTTCGAGAGCCTGGCCGCGAGCGGAAAGGCGGTGGCGCTTGGGCCGTTTACGGACCGCGGGCGCATCGCAGGCATAATTGTGTTGAACGTAACCTCCGAGGAAGAGGCGCGCGCGATCGAGGACAGTGATCCAATGGTGAAAGCCGGCGTCGTGTCAGTCGAAGTGCTTAAGTGGTGGCCGCGAAAGGAATCATGAAGCCACCACCAACGCCATTCAACTACAGCGAGTTGAAGACCTATTACTTTGGGTTGATCAGCCGCGGACCCAAGTGGACGGCCGAACGAACACCTGAAGCCGACAAGCTCCAGGCGGGTCACATGGCAAACATCAATAACATGGCGAAGATGGGCAAGCTTGTGATCGCGGGCCCGTTTGAAAAGGCCGGCAACTACGCGGGGGTCTTCGTGTTCAAGGTTGATACGATCGAGGAAGCAAAGGCGCTGTCAGCCGCGGACCCGGCGGTTGTGGCCGGACGGTTAGCTGTGGACGTTCATCCGTGGATGGTGCTGAAAGGCTCGCTGCCGTAGTTTGGAGTCACATCAGATTCATCGGATCGACTTCAACCGAGATGGATCTCGGATTGTGACCCGAGGTCGTCACTCGATCCATCGCGATGTCCAATGCCTCGCGTGCGCGGGCGCGGCTCTTGGATTTGATCAGCACCTGGAATCGATACTCTCCTCTGATCCGTGAAATCGCCGCGGGCGCGGGACCCAGCACTCGGATGCCCGCGCCTTTGGCAGCGGTACGCAGCTCGCGCGCAAACTCCGAAGCCGTCCCGTTCGCTTTGTCGAAATCCTTGTCGTGCACCAGCACATTGATCAAAGCCGAGAACGGCGGGTAGTTCATCGTTCGGCGGAAGACGATCTCGTGCTTATAAAACTCTTCGTAGTTCTGACTCTTCGCGCATTGAATTGAATAATGCTGCGGATGATATGTTTGAATTATCACACGCCCCGGCCGGTCGCCTCGACCCGCGCGTCCCGCTACCTGGGTGAGTAACTGAAACGTCCGTTCGGCGGCGCGGAAATCCGGCAGAGCCAGACCCGCATCAACCGAGACAACTCCAACCAGCGTCACACCCGGAAAATCATGACCCTTCGCGATCATCTGCGTGCCTACCAGCAAGTCGATTCCGCCGCCGGCGAATTCCATCAGGATTTGCTCAAAGCTTCCACGTGTGCGAGTGGTATCGCGATCAAGCCGCGCGATGTTCATCTCGGGATGCATCTCTCTGAGCTTCGCCTCTAGTTGTTCGGTGCCGAGTCCGACGTAGTGAATGTATTCTCCTTCGCAAGCATCGCACAGGCGAGGAACAGGGCGAATGTATCCGCAGTAGTGACACTGCAGGCTTTCGTTGTAGCGATGATAGGTCAGAGTCACATCGCAGTTCGGGCAATGAATCGCGAGCCCGCACGATCGGCATAATAGGAATGAAGAGTAGCCGCGGCGATTCAACAGGATCATCGACTGCTCACCGCGTGCGAATGTCTCGGCAATCGCCGACGTCAGCTCATCGGATAAAGTTTGTGCCTTGCCGTGGCGTTCGAAGACCTCTCGCATATCGACCGTTTGAACTTCTGCGAGCGGCCGGTCCGCATAACGAGTCTTGAGCCGCAGGTATGTGTACTTTCCCGACTGAGCGTTCTGAAAAGACTCGAGCGAGGGAGTCGCGGATCCGAGCACCACAACCGCGCCGGCACGCGAGGCTCGCATGATCGCGGTGTCGCGTCCGTGATATCGCGGCGTTTCGTCTTGCTTGTAAGAGCCATCGTGTTCTTCATCGACAATGACAAGCCCCAACCTGTCGAGGGGCGCAAAGACCGCCGAGCGAGTGCCGATGACAACTCGCGCGTCACCGTCTTTGATTCTGCGCCACTCATCGGTTCGCTCACCTTCGGAAAGGCTCGAATGAAGTATCGCGACCGCCGCGCCGAAATGGGCTCGCAAACGGCGGGAGAAGATTGGGGTCAGCGAGATCTCTGGCACGAGCATTAGCGCGGTCATGCCTTTGCCGAGCGCGTCACGCATCGCGCGAAGATAAATTTCGGTCTTGCCGCTCGCGGTCACTCCGTGAAGTAGAAAGGTCGAGTACACGCGGTCATCGAGCTTCGCGACAATCTGATCGAGCGCCGATTGCTGTTCCTCGGTGAGGGTTATTGATTCGGCGGATTGTTCATCCAGATGCGCGAGCGGATCGCGGCGGACCTCGCGCGCAAATACTTCGACGACGCCTCGCTTTTCGAGCGTGCGAACGACCGAGGATGAAACATCGGCGGCATCAAGCAGCTCGCTGAACGGCACCGCGTCGGTGGCTGATCGCAGAAATTCCACGACTCGACTCTGCTTTTCGTTCAGCGGCTTCATTCGTGGGGGTTGGCGGTTGGGGGTTGGGGGTTGGGTGGCGCGCGCGCGAGTTCGCGGTTTGCGATTAGTCCCGTTTCCCAACTCCTGACTGGCCCTCAAACCCCAACCCCTATCCTCCAACCCCCATCCTCCATCCCCCAACCCCTGACCCGTCAGCCTGACCACGTTGTGAAGCTTGGGCTTCATCCGCGTTTCGGCGATGCGTTGTGAAACGCGAATGAGTCCATCTCGCGAGAGCTGACGAATGAGCGCGCCAGCGCGCGGCTTCGAGAGTTGGCGCTCGAACTGCCGCGACGTAATTTCACCCGGCCCCGAAAGCATCAGCTCAAGGGCTTGCTGCTTCGAGGAAGAGAGGTGTCCTTCCGTGAGCGCCGCGCGGCCCGCCGGCGTCAACTCGAGCATCTGTTCGCTGATCGAAATCGCACCGGCGGGCAAGGCTGCCCTCAGACATTCACCCCACGGCGCGAAGTAATAATCGGCGACCCATTTCGTCAGCTCGAGGATTTCCGGCGTGATGACCGGAGATTCGTCGAGCAGCTCTTCGACTTCTTTGATTTGGGTTTCATCGACCTCGTCGTCGAGCTTTTCGTGAAGGTCGACAATAAACGCGGTGAGATATTTCTTCCCGAATGGAACTTGCACGCGCGAACCCACGTGCGCGCGCGTCGCCATATCGCCGGGCAATCGATAGGTGAACGTTTGCCTGATGTAGATTGGAACTGCGACCTCAGCGAACATCGCGCGGAATTGTACATTCGGTATACGCCTGGATGAAACCAAACCCGCTTGTGTCCCTGCTGCTGCAATAAGGCTGCGCGTCATTAACACAATTCGGCAAGCCGACGTAAATGCTGTTCAGTTATGTTTGAATCGAAGTTCGAAGGTAGCGATCTCGCCGGGCTTGAGCTTTCCGTCTCCTCGGTTATCGGGGACCGCAACAACCGAACCGGCGGCGTCCTTGTCTTTACCCGCCGCAAGAATGATGTCACGCGAGCGCACCTTGCTTCCGCTGCTCGGGACCACGACGGGCGTGACTTTCTTCACTATCCCGGCCTGCAGCTCGGCGGCCACTGTCGTCGCGGATTGCGCAAGACACTGTTCGGGCTCCTTGAGCGCCGCGTCGAGATACGGGACTCGATCACGTGACATAATTACCTGCAGCACTTCTGTTCCCTTCTCTTCATCGAATTGCAATGCGTCCTTACCCGGTGGTATTTGATACTGTTCTTCTGAGGCAACCCGGTTGTCCGGGACTCCTGGATACGGGAACATCAGGCACGTCTTCCCGCTCGGCTGAATGTTGACGACATATATGAATCCGTCGAAGTTGCTCTCGAGTTGTATCTTGATCTGATCGCCGGCCTTGAATACGTGGCTCGGGTCAACGGGAACCAGAGAGTTGTCGTCTAGTTTCAACACGAGCACGCTTAACGCATCCGATCGCTTGTTCACGAACAGCCCGCGCGCGCGCCTGTCGTCATTCTTTCGACCAGGCCTGGCCTTAATCACGGACGCCTGCGTCTGCTTACGCGCTTCAACTCTCGGTGCTGCATCCGGCCCAACCTGCCCGATCGCTGAATAGCAACTCGTCGTGAACGCGAACAGTCCGGATATCATCAGCGCGTTTCGTTTTGCTTTAGCATTGCGAAGGACGAACGAGTACTTTTGCTCAAATTGACTTCTCATTGCCAACCCTCCCGAGGCTTTTGCTTCCACTAGTTAATCTACTTTTCGTCGAGACTCCACACTCTGACTGTCTTATCGTCGCTCCCCGATGCCAGAGCTCGGCTGTCGGAGCGGAAGGCAAGGCAGTCGACCGGTTGGGTGTGCCCGGTAAAAGTCCCGATCAAATTGCCATCGCTGATGCGCCATAGTTTTATGGCCCCGTGTTCAAGCCCGGCCGCCAGCGTCTGTCCATCCGCGCTAAAGGTTACGCTTACTACGCTCTCATCAAACTTGCCCAAAGCTCTTTCCATCCGGCCATCGGACACGCGCCATACTTGAACGGCCCCGTCTTCGCTACCCAACGCCAGCAACCGGCCGTCGGGTGTGAAAGCCCCGCAGTAAACCATCGGCACGTTGCCATCGAGCATTCTTATCAAGGTGTCGTCAACCAGCGACCACAGCTTGAGTGAACCGTCCTCGCGATAGTATCCGGCGAGCCGCAAATCAGGGCTGATGGTGACGATGGAGTAGCCGGCCTCGGGCCGGTTCACTGTTTTGACTAGCCCGCCATCGCTTACGCGCCAGAGCTTGATGGTCTTATCAGCGCTCGCAGAGAAGAGCATCTGGCCATCCGGGCTGAAGCCCACCGCGAAGACGTAGAACGAATGCCCACGCCAGGAATTGATCAACTGCCCATCCGTTGCGCGCCAAAGCCGAATCGAGCCGTCTTCGCTGCCGGACGCAACGGTTTGCCCGTCCCGGCTCATGGCAACGCTTCGGCCTCGCTGCGTGTGACCGATCAACTCTCTCGCACTGTCTGATTGCCACAACCGAACAACAGGCTCATCGCCTGCTGACGCAAGCGCCCGCCCGTCATCGCTGAGTGACACCTTGAAGATCTTGGTCGGCGTCGGCCGAACGCCAAATTTCAATTCGATATTATCTTTGGGAGCGGGCGGCACTGGTGGTCCGTTTGGCTTTCTCAACATCCTCACCGAGCCCCAAGCACCGAGAACAACCAGAAGACAAGCGGCGGCTATGACGAGCTTCTTCTTTGTTCTGCGTTGATCGCCATCGCGTTTCTCGAACGTCAGTTCTCCAAACCGCGGATCGAGTTGTTCGGGCTGCACTCCACCGGCGGACTCCGGGGTGCGGCCAGGCTCCGGTTGACTCGCAACCGGGACTACTCGCGTAGACCGTGGCTCGTGCTCCGCTAGTTGGGTTGAAACCTCACCAGCCTTCCCGCGTTCTTCGTTTTGTTGTGTTTCCGCGAAAGGAGTCTGGTGCGGCTGACTTGGCTCTCGATTTTGAATTTCAATCACAGTCGAGCGCTTCGCGGTGCGTAGCATCTTCAACATCTCAACGGCCGATGCAGGTCGATTGTTGCGGTGCTGCTCCATCGCTGTTGCAAGCAATGCAGAAATACCTTGTGGCACCAGGGCGTTCAACTCATTGGCTGGCCGCAAGGGGTCGGGCTCATTTCCAAGATGCGCATCGGCGCGCGTCGCCGCGTCAACCGGCGCAACGCCCGTAATCAAGTGATAGAGCGTTGCGGCCAGCGCATATAGATCGCTGCGCGGATCGGTGCCGAGTCCCCTGATCTGCTCAATCGGCGCGTAGGTTGGCGTGTACCCGTAGATGCTCCCGGTCGTGGTCGCTCTGCTCATCTGAAGCGGCTTGCCTTTCGCCAGCCCGAAATCCAGGAGAATGATTTGATCGCGTTCCGCGAGTTTCAGGTTCTGCGGTTTGACGTCGCGGTGGATTATCGGCTCGGGCCGTGTGTGGAGATATTCGAGCGCGTCGAGCAGTTGTTCCGCCCATTTTACAACCTCGTCAACACTGAACGGCTTGGCTTCGTCAATCGGCTCGATCTCCTTTTTCCGCTTTTCGAGACTGCTTCCCAGGTCTTCTCCCGGTATGTACTCCATCACAAGATACTGGCCGGTGATATCGAGGAAGTGGTCGATGACCCTGGGAAGCGCAGAGTGGCGCAACCCTGCAAGCAATCGAGCTTCGCGTTTGAAGGCCTCGATCAAACGATCATCCGTAAAGAAGTTTTGCTTAACGGCCACGGTGATTCCGAGGTTGTCGTCCTTCGCAAGAAAGACGGTGCCCATCCCACCCTTGCCGATCTGCTTCAGGATGCGGTAGCGCCCAAGCAATAATGTGTCGAGCTCCAGCATTGGGAGAGCCTCCGACGAACAACATCACCGAGTTGGGCGAGATAGTATCGGAGAACACAATCGAACACAAGGCTCGCGCCGGCTAACCTATCTTGTCGTCCGCCATCGCTTTTGCGATAGTTTACGCTTATGTATCCAGGCATTAATCCCGACGAAGCTCGCGTCGAAATGGTCCGGGCAACAACCATCATCGAAGCGCCGAGGTTGGCTAAGCATCTCGGTGTGGAACTCATCATCGCGTCTGAAACTTTCCAGCACACCGGGAGCTTCAAGTTCAGGGCCGCTTACAACGTCGCCTCCAAAATCGCTCAGCAGAAGATCATAGCCGCGTCGTCGGGCAACTTCGGCCAGGCGATAGCCTACGCGTGCGCGCTGCTCGGCAAGTCGTGCACTATCGTGATGCCGTCGACATCGGCTGCGGTGAAGATCGATGCGGTGCGCGAGTACGGCGGCGTGGTCGATCTGATCGACGTGCGTGAGACGAGCCGCGCAGGCCGGGTCGCCGAGCTGGCCGCTGAAAATCCCGACGCCTACATCGCGAGCGCTTATGATGATCCGCTCGTGATCGAAGGCAACGCGAGCCTTGGAGCTGAACTCGCGAGCCGCGAGTTCGATTTCGTCGTGGCGCCGGTCGGCGGCGGCGGACTCACTTCGGGAATTATCATCGGGCTCCGAACAGCCGGCAGCTCCGCGAAAGTCGTCGGCGCTGAACCGCTTGTGGCCAATGACGCCGCGCGATCGCTGCGCGAAGGGCGGATTGTAGTAAATGAAACAGAGCCTCAAACGATTGCCGATGGCGCGCGGACAGTTAGCGTAGGACATCACAATTGGGCGGTGTTGAAAGACGGGTTGTCGGGTATCGTCGAAGTGCCCGAAGAGAATATCAAGGAAGGCGTCAGGTTGTTGTTTCGACTCGCGAATTTGAAAGCGGAGCCAACAGGCGCGCTTCCAATCGGAGCGCTGTTAACGGACGCCGAGCGTTTTCAGGGCCGTCGAGTGTGCTGCGTAATCAGCGGCGGTAATGTTGATGCTGAAGTGTACCGAGCGATACTCGCAGGTTGAATCATCGGGGCGCCAGCCGTTCGCACTGTTCCCGGTCCCGTCGCGCTTGTGCGCGTCTCACGCGGCGATCGTGACCTTTCAAGTACTTTGATCCTCGAATCGCATCCTTGTATTTTTCTTTGCACAGCCTCATTGCCGCCCGGTGCGCGCGAGTTTGCTTTGCGAGCGACGCGGGTGCGGCAACGGTAAGCGCGAGCGCAATCGCTAGTGTGGCGCAGGTCAGAAATCGTTTCATAAGTGATTCCCTCCGAGCCTTGAATAGCAAAAGACTCGGCGACTGTAGCACAGCCGCCGAGTCTTGAGTAGTGAAGAAAAATCACGCCCGGTTATTTCTTGGGCGCTGCAGCAATACAATCCTTCTTGGCCTTCGCCGCGGCTGCCCACGCATCCTTCTTTGCCTTCGCAGCGGCTGCCATCGCCGCCGTGCGATCTTTGCCCTTCTTTCCCTTGGCATCCTTGACCGCCGCAGCGTAATCCTCATTCGCCTTTTTGGCTGCCGCAGCGTAGTCGTCGTTGCATTTCTTCAAAGCTTCCGCGCGCGGCGACATCTTCATCGCCTTCGCCGGTTTGGCCTTCGCCTTGTTGGCGTTTTGCGTCGCTAAAGCAGCCGGCGCGAGCGCAAGAGCCATGCTGATGACTGAGATCGTAAGCAATCGTTTCATCGTATCCTCCTGATCTTTCGTTTTTAGTTTATGGTTCGTGGAGCGAGTCCGCGAACATGAGAGCAATAAATACGCCAAAGCCGCATCGGACTTCCGACGCGGCTTTGGCGAAACTAATTGTTGCAGATAGAGAGGGGAGGATCCTTACGTTCGTTCCTCGGACTTATTGAAGTGTGGCGGGCTTGTTTGACGAAGCAAATCAGCCACACGATGAATCGCGGTTAAGCCGGGCCCTAGTGCATCGGCCCGATTCACCGACTCAGAAGATTCTCCGTTTCTCCGTCCGGTTCTTGTACAACCACACACCTGTGGCAGCAGCCGCGCCGATTGCAGCTCCCATCACGGCGCCCTTCTTGCCCTTGGTTACGCCGCCGACTAACGCGCCCGCACCGGCGCCCGTGCCGATCACGGTCGCGGCGCCGCCCGGTCCCGGCATCCAGCGATGCTTGTACTCATAATTCACGAAACCCGGCCCATCGAAAAAGGTGATGCGCCCCTGTCCTACTCGATAGCCGTTCTTGTCACGTCTAATAAAGTTCCCGTACTCGTCCCGGCTTTGCGCGAGCGCCGCTGCAGGCAACGCCAGCACAAACAGTGAAAGCACGAGCAAGAGACTAGCTAGCTTCCTTCGCATTATTTTTCCTCCGGAGTTTGTTGAGCGGTTCGTTTATCGAGCCGCCGCGGTGCGGCTCGGCGTTGGGAGGATGCGCCGGGAAGAAGTGGCGTTGCCCGAAAGAAAATCAAAACGCGAACTTTCTTTCGGGCTCGGCCTTTCTGATATTGATGAGTGAAGGAATGAGCTTACTCTGGCGGCTTCGAACTCACAGGTTTGGCCTTCTCGGTTCGTGAACCATCCTCGTCGTCTTCGCCGGCGTCGGCGCGAGCGTGTGAATCCCTCGACTGATTCTCGCCGCCCAGCGACATCCCCATGATCTGAGGATTGTTCATGAACTCGACCAGCCGCTCAGGACTGAATTTAGTTTGAAGCACGACTGCGTCGCGCTGTGACAGAGTCACCACCAGCAGCTTCACGTCTTCCTTTTCGCGAGAGACATAGACGTATGACCATTGCTTCTCGCGAGGCGAGGCGTACTGAACCAGCGGCGTCCATCGCGGGTCGATCTTGCTGCGAATGAAAGAGTGAAATTCACCGTTTTGCGGAGTGGGCCCTTCCGCATAATCCAGATCTCTCAGCAGCGTCATCTTGAAATTCTTGACGCCGGCCGGCTTGATCATCTTCACCGCGAATCTGGCAAGCATCATCGCTCCGAAGAAGCCCTGCTGCTTCGCGTGATAATTCGATTTGATGTGCTTGATAACCGAGCTGTAACTTTCGTCGCCGGCTAGCGCGGCTACCGGCGCAAGCGAAACAAACATCACCGTTATCGAGAGTCGAGTGAGGAGTGCTCTTTTGTTCGTCATCGCTGGTTACTCCCTCGGCTTGTCGGGTCGAATAAGCTCGGGCGGTTTCTTCTCGGCGCGCTTTGCGGTTTCAGCGGACTGCTGGTCCGGCTTCTTCTCCGGGTCGGCAGTCTTGTCTTTCTTCTTGTCGGTGACGGTCATTCCCGGTATCTGCTCGAGCCCGAAGTGCGGGATGCCGAACTTGCCTTCGAGCTCCGAGAGCTTTGCCAGATCGATCGGGCCTACAACGTTCACCACGGTGAAGGCTTTCGCCTCGGCGGCCAGCACGGCCAGGCCCTTGATCACGCTGCCTTCGCTCATGATCGAGACATCGTAGTTGCCTTCGCGTTTGCTGCGGACATTGGCGATCTTGGACCAGGCGGGCGAGCTCAACTGCGAACGGATCGACTCGACGTCGGCCATCGTGTACTCGCCTTCCTTCTCGAACTCGAATCGCTTCACGAACACGCCCTTCAAGCCGAGAATCATCTCCTTGATTTTCCCTTCATCAGGCGACCGCTTCTCATTCAGGAACGAAGCCGCAAGCCTCAACAGTTGCTCGTCCACGGTCACATCAATCACCTTGTCGGCGCGCTCGGCGAACTTGTCCAGGTGACTCATGTCGATCTTCGCCGGGTCCTGCGCGTAAGCGGTCGCGGCAGTAATCACCGAGAGCAGTGACCAGATCATCAGCGCTCTCGATGTTTTGGTTATAAGCAATTTCATAAGTCCTCCGTTGGTACTTCCAAAATTAATCAAGCTAAGGTTTGGTGCCGTCGTCGTGCACAGCCTTCTGCGCGTCGTTGAGCGTAGAACTTGCGATCGACAGCGCGAGCATCAGTTTATCTTTGGCGGCTTCTGCTTCGGATTTCACCTCCGGAGCCTTCTCGACACGTGCCGCCGCAAGCTGATGTCTCTTCAAAGACAATGTGTGCTTCTTTGGAACTACGACCGCATTGGGATGCGTGATGACCACGTCGATTTCACCTGGGTTGACCGCCGCCTTCTTCTCTTCCGGTGTCGGCAGGGCTTGTGAAAGCTTGCCGCTGTCATCCACTGCCTTCGGCGCGAGCCTCGAATACTGAGCCGCACCGATCGCGATCAACAACGCAGCCGTAACACCTATCGCCACCCACCGCATCTTCGGCGGTTCAACCAACGCCGCCAGCCGCTGCCACAGGCTCGGCCGTGGCTCGGGTTGCCGGGGGACTCGCTCCAGCACTCGCGCCGTGAAGTCAGCCGGCGGCTGCTGGCGTTTGAACGCGTTTCTCAACTCATCATCAAGGCGGCTCATAGTGTTACCTCCCCCAACGTGCGGCTCAGTTTATCTCTCAACATCGACAGCGAACGCCGCAAGTGACTCTTAACCGTGTTGAGTGGCATATCCAACACTCGAGCGATCTCGGTCGGCTCGAGGTCTTCCTGATAGCGAAGTATCACGACCATTCGCGCTTTCTCAGGAAGCGTATCCACTACTCGGCGCAGCATCTCGGAAAGAAAAAGGTCGTTCTCGGATGCGCTGGCCGACGGCTCCGCTACATCTTCGAGACTAACAGTCGGGCGAAGCTTCTGCCGGCGTGACTGATCGATGCAGCGATGGCTTGTGACCTTGCGCAGCCAGAACGTCAGGTGCTCGGGCGATTTTATCGAGTGCAGGTTCTGATGCAGACTCAAGAAGACCTCCTGCGCCAGTTCCTCCGCAAGCGACCGGTCACGAAGAAAATGGCAAGCCATGCTGAAGACCATTCCCTGGTGCTGGGTGACGATCTGCTCGAACGCAAGTTGATCGCCGAGCGCCGACCGCTCAATCCGATCATCGAGCCGCGCTCCAGTCGCGTTATCCAATGCGATTGTTCCTTCCCACCCCACCATGCATTAGTACGCAGGCTTTTTCTGAGCGAACGCAGTTATTTCGGGTGAATCAGAGATGCCTCGGATACTACTCCGCGCGCTCATAAACCGAGATATGCTTTTCGCTGGTTGCGTTGAACTCGCCTCTATTCCAGTTGCTCCACCGATGACGCAGCCTTAAGCCGGCCAGTTGAGCCATCAGATCAAGCTCGGAGGGCCAGCAGTAACGAATCTCTACCGGGTAATTATTTACCCGATTGTTGCTGAACACGATGTATTGGCTCTTGACGCGCTGCGATACGGGATCGTGAAGCGACGCCTGCAAGCTGACGTGCTCGGTTGTCACTTCGCGAGTTCGAAGCTCTTGGCCACCGCTAAAACGGTTCATATCAGGAACAAACACCTCGATCACGAATGTCCCGCCCGGCCCCAGATGCGCCGCCACGTTCTGAAAGCATCGCACCTGCTCTTCCTGTGTCACCAATCCAAAGAACGTGTTGAACACGACGAAGATTAACCGGAACTCTCCCGCGGCCTGAACGTCGGCGAAGTTCCCCATCGAGACGTTGATCGATTCTGCACCGGGGCGTCGGCGAAGCTTCGAGACCATCGCTTCTGAAGCGTCGATGCCGTGAACTTCGGTTCCACGAGCGGCCAGTGGAAGCGCAACTCGCCCGGTGCCGATTCCAAGTTCGAGAGCGCGACCGCCTGCAGCAAGCTCAGCGAGTCTGTCGATTGCGGCCTCGTCGACGGTATCGAACCAATCGTCATAAACGTCAGCTAGATGATCACCATAGGTCGATGCGATGTATTCATTCATAAGATGTCACAGGTGCGAATCCTTCAGAGAACATTTCACTGACGAGAGATTGTGTGAAAAAGATGGGGTTCGTAGGCCGGCCTTCAGGCGGAAGTTTGTATCTGGCGTGAATCACAATACATTACAAACAAACTTCCGCCTGATGAAGGCCGGACTACAAACTTTCACACAATCTCTTCAGCGAGGTGGGCAACTAACGATTCTCCAGTCTCCTCCTCCATCACCTCGATGAATCGAGATGTTAATAAGAACTTCCGTCGGCAACGGCATCGTATCATCAAGCGGAGGCAAAATGAGAGACCCAGGCATCGCGGCAGTTCTGAGCTTTTTCATCCCGGGCATCGGGCAGATTTATAACGGCAAAATACTTCGAGGGATCTTCTGGCTGATCGTCACTCCGGGAATCTGGATTGGAACAGGCGGATGGTTCGGGTGGGTGTGTCACATCATCTCGGCGTGGACCGCTTACCGGTACGCGCGCCGGCATCCGCTTGGTTAGTGCTTCTTAGAGTCTTAGTGTCTTCGTGGCGTTACCTACGAATTCTTAATCTCGCCGCGCTTCGCCATCTGACCAATCAAATCCGCGGCTCGATACGCAAGCGCCTGGATCGTACACGTAGGCTGGCCGCGCCCCGATGTCACAAGGCTGCTCCCGTCGCACACAAACAGATTCGGCACGTCGTGAGCCTGATGGTTCTTGTTCACTACCGATCGCTTTGGATCGTTGCCCATCCGGCACGTTCCCAGTAAGTGCACTCCGAACTGTTGCTCTTCAATCGGCAACGTCCACTTCTTTGTCGCACCCGCGGCATCCAGTAACTCCATGCCGCGATCCTGAAAGAACTTCGCAATCTTCAAGTCATCCGGGTGATCCTTGTAAGTCACTCGCATCGCCGGCAGACCCCACGCGTCTTTCGCCTCCGTATCAAGCGAAATACTGTTGCGCTCCATCGGCAAGGAAGTCGCGTGGCCAAACGTGAACATCGATCGAGTGTAGTATTGCTTGAGCGCTTTCTTGTATTCGCTTCCCCAACGCGGAACATCGCGAGGCAGCGCGCCCAGCGCGTAGTTGATCGGATAAACATCGAATCGCGTATCGATGCCGCCTCCACCGTAAAAGCCGCGCTTCGGATCTGTATCGTAGAAGTCGTGAATGATGCGAGTCACGGCCACGCTCTTGAATTCGTTCAGCTCGTGCTCGAATGTCCCTTGTGCAAGTCCGGCGGAGTTGAACATCAGGTACTTGCCGACCACGCCGCTCGAATTGGCGAGCCCGTTGGGAAACAGCTTCGACTTCGATATCAAAAGCAGACGCGCGCTCTCGCTGCCATTCGCGCACAACACAACAGCTTTAGCGCGCTGAAAGACTTCAGTCTTCGTCTCGTCGAAATAAATCACGCCGGTAACGCGCCCAGCGTTGTCGGTTTCAATCTTGCGCACGTAGCTGTTGGGCCGGATCTCGCAACGTCCGGTTTTCTCGGCTTCCGGGATAACCGTCGCAAGCGTGCTCGACTTGGCCTTCATCTCGCAACCGAAGCCTTCGCAGAAGCCGCAATGTGAACACGCGCTTCGTCCGCGATAATTCTCGGAGATGATCGCCATCGGCGACGGTTGCGGATGCCAACCGAGTTTCTTCGCAGCGCGATCGAGCAGCACGCCCGCGGATTTCACCGGCAACGGCGGAAGCGGATACGCCTTCGAGCGCGGTGGCGAAAACGGTCCGGGCACTCCTGAGATCCCAAGATCCCACTCGGCCTTCGTGTAATAAGGTTCGAGGTCGGCATAAGTGATCGGCCAGTCGTCAAAGCCCGTGCCCGCAATTGGCCCAAGCTTGCTGCGCTCAATGAAATCGATTTCGTGGAAGCGCCAGTAGTTCGCGGTGAAGTGAGTCGTGCCGCCTCCAACCATTCTCCCGTAAAGAACTGCCGGCTGAACTCTGGCTTTGTCTTTCGGGGTCTTTCGAAAACTGTTTGGTTGTTTCTTCCAATCGTTGATCAGCGCCCCCTGAAACAAGTTTTTGATCTCGTCGTGATCGAAATCCTTTTCCTTCAGGTAAGGGCCCTGCTCGAGCACCACGACTTGAAACCCCGCGGTGGATAATTCCTTTGCCATCACTCCGCCCGCGGCGCCCGCTCCTATCACGATGAAGTCCACCGGCGTCTGAGTTTCAAATTTTGGAGTCTGACTATTCATAAGAATTCACGCGATCCCCGTCGCCCCGTCGCCGCGTCGGTCTTACTTCGCCTCGGTGTATTCGCGATCGTAATAACCAAACGGCGGCTTGAAATAGAAATCGTCCTTGAAGCCGATGTGCTTCCATCCAATCTTGTCGTAGTTGCCGCCATACGAAGGATCGGCGAAGAAACCCATGATCGTATGCGCGCGAACCATCTCGAAGAACTCATTCTTCTCAAAAGCCTTCAGCACTTTGATTTGCTGCTCGGCATTCAAGTCGGAGAACTTCGCCGATGTCTTGAACATCTTTTTCTGCTTCGATTGAAGCTCCTTTAGGCCTTTGACGTACAGAGGCTGCTTGTCCTTATCAAAAGTCGTGAGCGCGCGGTCGATGAAATAAATCACACGAGCTTCGCGAGCGCCCGGCGTGTCATCGGTTGGAATGATCTGTGCCGCCATCGCTTCGATTTCTGCCGCTTGTTCTGGTGTCAGGTACTCGAACTTCGTCGGCGCTGAAGCCTCGGCGGCGTGATGAGCGTGTTCCTGCGCGGCTACGATCTCGGGCAAGCGCAACGCAAGCCAGGCCGAGCTTACGCCGGTGAGCGATGTGATCAGAAACATTCTGCGCGATACATCGTCGGCATTCATAGGCGACCTCCGTGGCAAAACTCATAACGACTCGGAATCATTCTGAGCCGCGGTTAGGTGAAGCTATCGGTTATGGCAGGGGATGTCAATAACCGGCGACATACCCGTTGGAGTGCGCTGGAATTCTGGTTTCGGAACGAGCGTGCGGCAGCTTTCTCGATTGCGAACAGCCTGATGCAAAGGCGATGTAGCTGCACTCACATTTTGCTTGACTGAAGTTTGGATTAGTCGTAGACTGGCGCGCGTTAGTTCATTGCGCCGAACGCGGGAGGGCAGTCCGACGATCCCGTGCCCCCCAGCTTGGTTCATTCAAAACAAAACACGCAGCCTTCGATCAGTTGTTTTCGTAACTGAACAACAGGCTGACCATCAAATGTTGCGCGATTAGTGGCACGGAATAGAGATGGAGTTCATTCTTTTCTGACCATCTGAGAACGATAACAGGCAAGCCGGATTCACGCTTTGGTAGGCCGTAATCCTTCTTGCCCTCAACACAC
>Ga0070705_100000006_pt1 | contig 118302 bp, 117 predicted proteins | sample KBSK5253metaG_FD_65455 | JGI IMG/M metagenome (GOLD analysis project Ga0070705, IMG submission 65455) | Corn, switchgrass and miscanthus rhizosphere microbial communities from Kellogg Biological Station, Michigan, USA - KBS K5-25-3 metaG | ecosystem: Host-associated > Plants > Roots >... | reverse complement strand
CAGCAACGTTCCGCCTGATGCAACGGTCGGTGAGTTGATACAGGGAATGCTCGGGCAGATGAATCTGCCGCAGAACGATGTCAGCGGGCGGCCCCTGACTTATCACGCTCGGCTCGAGCGCGAGGGTCGTCACCTTCACGCTTCCGAGCGAGTCGGGGACGCGGTTCAAAACGGCGACAAGGTCGTTCTTCAACCGAACATTGATGCGGGCCAATGAAGGAATCGGCGAGAATTGAAAATTGAGAAATGAAAATTGCAAATTAAAAATTGATGCCTGCTAGTTCAGTCACCTCTTAGCAATTTGCAATTTCAAATTTTCAATTCTCAATTTTCAATGCCGTTGCCACGCAGTTAGAAGAGAGGTCGATCAACATGTCGGCTAATGGTTATCAGTACGTCATAGAGCTGTTTCGCGAGGATGACTCGCCGCTTGGGCAGGCCTCGGTGAAGGTTGATTGGGGGCCTGCCGAAGAGTGGGCGAAGTTTCAGGCAATGCGCCGGGGGCTACTCGCTTCGAATGAGCCGGGGCGCGTTTCGTCGATCGAGCCGATCTGGCTTCGCGAAGTGGGCGAGCCTTATCTCGAAGGCTTTCGTGTGAACGTCGCGACCGGCGGCGGCGAAGTAGCGACCGAGTTTCCTTCGAGCTATTTCAAAGCGCTCGCGACTCAAGCGTCGAGTCATTTCATCGAGAAAGGGAAGCTGGAAACCGGCCAGAAGTTTCGTTACCTGGCGGCCGCGTTTCGTCAGACTGAATCGCCGAACGGTTCGCGATTTCAGTTCACGACTGAAGAAGTTGCGCCTTCGATCGCGATCAAAGATTCGCCGCTTGCGGAATCTATCGCGAAGGCTATTCCTCACGGGACGATCTGTGCGGGCGATGTGCCGGCGTTTGTGCCTCAGCGAGTTCTCGACGAAGCAGCGGCCCTCAGCCGAAGCGCCGGAGCTAAAGAAACCGGCGGGATACTGATCGGGCACCTGCACCGCGACGCAAGCGTTCCGGAAGTTTTCGTCGAGATCACGGCTCAGATTCACGCGCGGCACACCGAAGCTGATCTGACCAAGCTGACCTTTACCGCCGAGACGTGGACCGAAGTGCAGGCCGCGATCGATCTTCGGCGCAAGGACGAAATCATGCTCGGATGGTGGCACTCACATCCTGTGCGCGAGTGGTGCAAAGAATGTCCGGTCGAGCGGCAGCAGGTTTGCAAGATGTCGGGTGACTTCTTCAGCGCGCACGATCACGCGTTGCATCGCACGGTGTTCCCGAGCGCTTACAGCATTGCGCTGGTCGCGAATGATGTAGCGACCGGCGACGTGACCTTCTCGGCGTTCGGGTGGCGTGACGGATTACTCGAACCGCGCGGATTTCACGTTGTTGCAACTACGGCGCGCGTGGCTCGACAAAGCGTGCTTGAAGGCAACTGAGATAGAAAGGACCTGAAATGATACGACCGATGCGACAGGACAGCGACGCCGACATCGCGACTTTGCTTCATGAACTCACCGCGGTGGGAGAAGGAGCCGCGCCGATCGAAGAGAAGGTGCAACTCGCGCAGCTCATTCGCAGCCAGTCGAGAGACTCGGCCAGGCAGGTGGATCACTTTCTAATCGATGAAGCCACTCGAATGCGGCAGGGTCTGACCGAAGCGCTCGACAACCAGCAAAAGCTTCAGGTGATTCTGGACGACCTGACGTCGCCGCCGTGGCATCCGGCGATTTTCCTTGGGCTGGCGCCGATGGAGACTCGTGAGGCCGCGATGGTGATGTATGGAAACTCACGGCGTGTCGTCACGATCGGCGAGGACCTTGATCCCTATTCGCTTGCGGTTGGCGATGAAGTGCTGCTGGGCAACGAGCTGAACATGGTTGTCGGCAAGTCGCCTTATGACTTCTTCCAGAGTGGTGAGACGGCGACCTTCGATCGTTATATGTCCGACCGCCGGCTGGTTATCAAGCACCGCGACGATGAAATCATCGTCGATGCGGCGGACAACCTGATTCGCGGCGAATTGAAGTCCGGCGATCTGGTTCGATGGGATAAGAACACGTTGATGGCATTCGAGAAGATCGATCGCTCGAAGGGCACAGACATGTTTCTTGAAGAGACTCCGAGTGAGAGCTTCGAAAACATCGGCGGGCTCGGGCGCCAGATCGAAGAGCTGCAGCGTTCGATTCGCTTGCACCTTTATCACGCCGAGACCGCGCGCAAGTATCAGCTTCGCCAGAAAGGCTCGGTGTTGCTGGTGGGGCCTCCAGGGACGGGCAAGACGATGATGGCGCGAGCGCTTGCGAACTGGCTTGGAAGCATTTCCAAATCCGGGCGCGCGCGCTTCATGAACATCAAACCGGCCGGTCTTCACAGCATGTGGTACTCGCAGAGCGAAGCGAACTATCGCGAAGCGTTTCGAGTCGCGCGCGAGGCGGGAGATCAGGAACCGGAAGTGCCGGTAGTGATGTTTTTCGACGAAGTGGATTCGCTTGGCGCATCACGCGGGCATTCGCTTATGCGTGTGGACGATCGAGTGCTGACCGCGTTTATGACCGAGCTGGACGGGCTTGATACGCGCGGCAACGTTCTGGTTGTCGGCGCGACGAATCGGCGTGATGCGATCGATCCTGCGCTGCTGCGGCCCGGCAGAATGGGAGACCTGGTGCTGGAAGTGCCAAGGCCGAACATGAAAGCGGCGCGAGAGATCTTTCGAAAGCATTTGCAGGAGGGAATCCCATACGCGCTCGACGGCTACGTTTCCAGCGATGCTCGCCGCGAAATCATCGAGTCTTCGGTTTCGCGAGTCTACTCGCCAAACGGCGACAGCGATCTGGTGACACTAACGTTTCGCGATGGCAAGCGCCGCGTAATCGCAGCCAAGGAACTAATCAGCGGTGCGAGCATTGCAAAGATTGCGCTTTCGGCAAAAGAGCGCGCATGCACGGACGAGGTCGAAACCGGCGAGTCCGGGGTTCGGTTGAAGCACGTGCTGGATGCAATCGCGGAGGAACTGGAGAGCATCGCAGGCACACTGACTCCGGCGAATTGCCGGCATCACATCACGGATTTGCCTCAGGATGTGGACGTGGTGCGAGTCGAGCCGATCAAACGCAAGGTCACGCGTGCGCATGCGTACTTGCACGTTGCGTGAGGAAGGCGAAGAACCGCGAGGGTGTTGTATGCGATAGCGAACTGAGGTTGGGAGATCTGGAATCTCAGATTTGAGATTTGAGATTTCAGATAATTTCAGATTTGAGATTTTGGATTTGAGATTTGAAATTTGAAATTTGAAATTTCAGATTTGAGATTTGAGATACTTGAGATTTGTGATTATTTGAGATTTGAAATCGGAGGCCAACAACGTTCGAGGTTCGAATCGGGAAATGGAATTCAGAAGAGCTTAGATCTCAAATCTCAAATTTCAAATCTCAAGTTTCAAATCTCAAGTTTCAAAAATCTCAAATTTCAAATCTCCAATGCGTGTTAGAGGTTACTTCAGATCTTGAATCTGCCGAGAGACAGCAAATGAAATGAAGCGAGAGTTGAGCGCAACCAATGAAAGATAAAGCAACAAAGAAATCTCAGAATCCCGCGCGAAGCACAAAACTATTTCCGAAATTATGTGGCGCGGACATCGAGCTGGGCAATTTCGTCCTCGGCGTGCAGAGCAATCGCGGGACGGGATTCGAAGCATCGCGCTTGCTGCTTCGCGAGATCGACGGGCTTCCGCGCGCGAACACGTTCCGCGGCGAGGCTTGCAACTGTGCCGCATGTACAAAGGAGAGGGAAGCGCTCGAGAGCGCAGGTTCGCTTAAAAACAAAAACGGAGGCTCGAAGGGAAATGGCAGCCGTCAGGTTACAGTCAATCCGCAGGACTGGGGCCGCAAGTATCTGCCCTCGAACGGCGGCTGCGCTTACATCGATCTCGATCATCTTGAGCTGTGCATACCCGAGGTGATCGGCGCCTGGGATCACGTCGCGTGCTGGCACGCGATGCTGCGTATCGCGCGAACGGCGATGGTGAACGCAAACGAGAAACTGCCTGCCGAACGGCAGATTCAAGTGCTGGTGAACAACAGCGACGGAAGGGGGAATTCGTATGGAAGCCACCTGAATTTCATGATCACTCGCCGCTCGTGGGACAACATTTTTCGGCGGAAGATTCACTACATGCTTTACCTCGCGGCGTTTCAGGCATCGAGCATCGTGTACACCGGTCAGGGAAAAGTCGGCAGCGAGAACGGCGCGCCCCAGGTCGAGTTTCAATTATCGCAGCGAGCCGATTTCTTCGAGAGGCTCGTTGGAAGCCAGACGACTCACAATCGCCCAATCGTCAATAGCCGCGACGAAGCGCTTTGCGGGCGAAGCAATTCCGAGAGCGATGACGCGGAAGAAATGGCGCGGCTGCACGTGATCTTCTTCGACAATACGCTCAGTCACGTCGCCAGTCTGTTGAAAGTCGGCGTGATGCAAATCGTGCTGTCGATGATCGAAGCTGAAGACGTGAACATCAATCTGCTGTTGGATGACCCGGTCGAAGCGGTGCTGACGTGGAGTCACGATCCGACGCTGCAGGCTCGTGCGCCGCTGACTTCGGGGGAAGAGATCACAGCGGTCGAGCTTCAATTCAGATTTCTAGATGAAGCGAAACGTTTTTGTGCCGGCGGGGGTTGCGAGGGATCGGTGCCGCGAGCCGCGGAGATAATCGCGCTGTGGGAAGACACGCTGCTCAAGCTCCAGGCCGGTGATCTTGAATCGCTCGCGACGCGGCTCGATTGGGCGCTGAAGTATTCGATACTGCAAGGCGTAATCGAGCAACGGTCCGATCTCTCGTGGGAGTCACCTGAGATCAAGCACCTCGATCATCTGTACTCGAGCCTTGATTCCTCGGAAGGGTTGTACTGGGCTTATGAACGCGAGGGGATCATCGAACGGATGGTGGACGAGAGCGCGATGGAACATTTCACGGCGAACCCTCCCGAGGACACGCGGGCGTGGACGCGAGCTATGTTACTGAGGTGGGCTGGCCCGGACGCGGTGGACGATGTTGACTGGGATTCGATTCGCTTCAGGGTTGGCTCCGAGCGCTACCGCACTTTATTTCAGAGACTGGACATGGCGAATCCGCTGGGCTTCACGAAAGCGAATTCGGAAGCGTGTTTCGCGAATGCCGGGACGCTCGAAGAATTGCTCGACCGACTGGGCGCCGCGGACGATGAGAAACGCGGCGAAGCGAAGAGTGCGGGAACGAGCGCAAGCATGTCGCTCGGGCCGATTCGATACAGTTGGGATCGCAACAAGCGAACCAACAAAAGGCAGTGAAAGGAGAATGACGAGATGACATTACGTGAAAGGACCGATGACGATCGCGAGCGGCAGGGCGCGGAGCCTTCTGGTGACGGACCCGGCGATGCAAACCTGGGGCGCGCTCGAACGGCCGGCCGTGGTTTGTTGGCCGCGGGTGCTGACGCGATTCAAAAAGCGCTTTCGGGTAACAGCGAATCGTTTCTTGCGGCAACTCGGCAGCAGGGGGGTCAGTAGCCGTGGCCGAAAGGCTAATGGGTGTCGAAACTGAATATGCGTTGAGTGTGCAGTCGCCGGAGATAGGCGGTCTGGACCAGGGCGAGTTCATCAATCGTCTGACCGAGACGGCGCGAAGAAAACTTGTGCATCTGCCCGGCGTCGCGGGGGGAATTTATCTTGAGAATGGCTCCCGGTTTTACGTTGATTATGGCAACCATCCGGAGCTCTGCACGCCCGAGTGCTCTAACCCGACGGATGTTGTGCGCTACATTCTCGCGGGCGAGCGAATACTAGCGAGCATCGCCCGCGAGGTCGAACGTCAGTGGCCCTATGTCAACGTGATGCTGTTCAAATCAAACGTGGACTATGGTGGCGCGTGGACGACATGGGGCTGTCACGAATCCTACTCGCACGCGGCGCAGCCGGGCGCGCTTTCGGATGAGATCGTTCCGCATCTGGTGACTCGAATCATTTACACGGGCGCGGGCGGTTTCAATTCGACGTCTCGTGGTTTGGAATTCACGCTGTCGCCTCGGGTGTCTCATCTTGCGAACGTGGTCTCAAATAACTCGACATCGGATCGCGGAATTTTTCATACAAAGGATGAGCCTTTGAGCCGGCCCGGCCTTCATAGATTGCACATCATCTGTGGCGAGAGCCTTTGCTCTGAGACCGCGATGTGGTTGAAGGCCGCGACCACCGCGCTGGTTGTTGCAATGGCCGAGGCAGGGCTTCGGCCCGGGCTCGGCGTCGGTTTGCGTTCGCCTCTTGAAGCAATGCGCAAGATTGCCGGCGACCCGACGTGCTCGGCGAGCGTCGATATGCTCGGAGGGCGCCGGCTCAGCGCGATCGAGATTCAAGATCATTACCTGAGCATGGCCGAGCGCTATCTCGGGCACTCGTCCATGCCGGCCTGGGCCCCAGAAGCGTGCAGGCGCTGGAGAGCGATGCTCAACCGGTTGCTCGATGCGCCGGGCTCGGTTGAGACGACCCTCGACTGGGCGATCAAGCTGGCAGTCTACCGTAACCATGTAGAGAGCAGGGGAGTCTCGTGGGACTCGTTGCCTCGGTGGACACCGATTCTGACCGAGTTGCAGCAGTCCTTGGACCTTTCGGATCAATATGCTCATCCGCTCACGGCGGAGTTCGTGCTGTGCGAGAGTAATCCATTCGGCGATGCGGTCGCGCGTCTTACTCCTTTCCTGAAGGAAGCGGGACTCGCGTGGGAATCGCTTGATGCGGTCATCGCAGTGAAAAAAGAACTCTTCGAGATCGACACGCGCTTTGGGCAGCTTTGCGGCGGCGGATTATTCGCAAGGCTGGATGAAGCAGGAGTGTTGACTCATCACATCGCCGAAATTGACAACGTCGAGACTGCGACAACGCATCCGCCGGAATCGGGACGGGCTCGCGTGCGCGGAAACGCGGTGAAGCAGTTCGCCGGACGCCGGGGAAATTATCAGTGTGATTGGCAGGGCGTTTTTGATATGACCACGAAGCGAATGATCGATCTTTCAGAGCCATTCGAATCGGCCGAGCGTTGGATTCGCATTGACGAAGCGCGAGGCACTCTGGCGCTGCCTTTCTTTGATACGTACGCGCGTATCTAGACAGAAGAAACGATTGTGCGAACAAAGGAAAAGCAATTCGTGTTGGGCGTCGAGCAGGAATTGGAGAATCGTCTGAAGCAACTGCGGGTGCACGTGGATGTGCCCGACGGCGACACGGTGCTGCTGCGCAACGTGCCCGCGAACGATCGATTCTTCAGCAAGCCTCGCACGAACCTGTTGATCAAACGCCCGCGCCAGGGGATGCCTTATTTGATTTGCGTTGACGAGGATCTGGATTACACCGGGTCTGATTCAGCGCTCTGTCGCGCGTTTATTGCCGGGCACAAACAACAGGGCTGGCGCGTGCTGTCTGTTGGACACGGAGCCGGAGAAGACCTGCAGAAGGTGATCGAGGAAGCGCTGAGCGTGGTCGGCTTTGATGGGCGAGAGCCTGAGTTAAAGCCGGCTGCGGTTGCCGAGCCACGCGCGCCGGGGAAGATGCTCGCGAGTTTCGCGGTGGAATTATCAACTGATGTTGCCGATGAACCGACGATTGGACGCGAAGAGAAGATCGACGAAATCGTCGCGACTATTCTTGGATGGCAAGTGCGACTGCCGTTGATCGCCGGCGAGTCAGGCGTCGGTAAGACAAATCTCGTCAGGGCAGTTGCGCGGAGATTCAAGCAGCTTCGTCCGGCTTTCAAGGTGATGTCGGTCGAGCTTGGTGCGGTGATGGCGGGCACGCTGTTTGACTCCGAGCGCGAGAGCTTATTGATCGCGCTGCTCAAGGATGTGATCGACGAGCCTGAGACGATTGTTGTAATGGAACACCTCGAGATGGCATTGATTGGAGTGCCTCGCGGTCACCTGCTGCTCGGACAGGCGTTGGATCAGCGTGCGCGGCTGATAGGCACCACGCTGCCCGCTTATCAGGCGAGATTCGAGATCGAACCGCTCAGCCGGCGAGTTCAGATCTCGGAGTTGACGGAGATGGGGCTCGGCGAAACTACAGAAGTGCTTCGTGAGTTGCGCGGTCGAATTGCGGGTCATCATCAAGTCGAGATTGGCGAGCCGCTTCTCGATGCAGTGGTCGATACGGCGCTTCCTCTTGCGGGACACCTACCTGCAAAAGCTATTTCGCTGCTGGACTCGGCGGCGGCCCGGGCAGTACTGACTGGTGAGAGTGAGCTTGGGCTCTTCGATCTGTATGCGGCGGCTGCGAGATTTCGCGGCGATGAAGACTGAGGCTCTCACATCGTCACAACCACACGGCCGGTTATTTTTGCGTTGCGCATGTCGACGAAGATTTCATTGATCTCGTCGAGCGGCCGAGTTTCGACCAGACACTTGACTCGTCCCGCGGCGGCAAGCTCCAGCACCTCACGCATATCCTCGCGAGTGCCGGTCGCCGATGACATGATTCTGAGCTCGCGCATCATGATCGCGGGGAATGAAAGATCTTCGGCGGGCATGCCGACGACCATAAGCGTGCCGCTGGATCTCACCGCGTAAAACGCCTGATCATAAGCCGCCTTCGCAGCGGAGGTGACGACCGCCACGTGCGCGCCGCCCATCTTGCGAATCTGTTTTACTACTTCTTCTTTGGCGGCATTCATCACTACATCCGCGCCGAGACGCTTGGCGAGTTCGAGCTTGTCGTCGGCGATGTCGATGGCGATCACTTGCGCGCCGAAGCACTTCGCGATCTGAAGCGCGAGATGTCCAAGACCGCCGATGCCAAATAACGCGAGCCGCTGGCCCGGCTTTATGCCAGACGACTTGATCGCGTGATAGACGGTGACGCCCGCGCAGAACAGCGGCGCGGCCTCCTCTGAAGTCAACACGTCAGGAACTTTCAACGCATGCGAAGCCTTGGCATTCATGAATTCAGCGTAGCCGCCATCGACCGTAGCGCCAGTAATCATCTGCGAGGAGCAAAGGTTCTCGCGCCCTTCTTTGCACAAATCGCATTCGCCGCATGTCCAGTGAGTCCACGCGACGCCTAGGCGATCGCCGATGTCGAGATCGGTCACGGCGTCGCCTTTCTCGACCACGCGGCCGACCACTTCGTGACCCGGAATCAGCGGACGCTTGATGATTCGCAGGAGATGCGTCCAGTCGCCCTCGGCGATGTGCAAATCTGAATGGCAAACGCCACAGGCTTCGACCTGGATAAGAACTTCATCGGCGCCGGGAGAGGGCCGCGGAGTTTCCTCGATCTGGAGTGGTTGTTTGTATTCGCGAACGATGGCTGCTTTCACCGAAGCCTCCTTGTGTGAATCGCGCATGCTACTACTTTGCGGAAACGAATCGCCAGCGAAAGAAGAGAAGCATGAAACCACAGATGAACACAGATAAACACAGATAAAGAGACAACCACGGGGCTCACGGGGAGAAGAACCCAAAAGCCCTTGCTTTGGAGAATGAAGGAGACGAAAAGACAGATATACAGATGGGACACAGACGAACACGTGGGAGCATTGATCCAAATGTCTCTTATCGGTGTTCATCTGTGTTCATCTGTGGTTCCCCAGAGTCCCTGTGCTCCAGTGCTCCACGTGGTTGCTCAGCTTCGTGTAGAATGAGTTCGCATGTTAGTGCTGGGCATTGAAAGCTCTTGCGATGAGACAGCGGCTGCGGTGATCGAAGACGGCCGTGTGATCAAGTCGAATATCATCGCGTCTCAGATTGCGACTCACGCGCCGTTTGGCGGAGTCGTTCCCGAGCTTGCCTCTCGCGAGCATCTCGATCGCATCGCTCCCGTCGTCACGAGCGCCTTGAATGAGGCGAATGTAACATTGGAGATGATCGACGGAATAGCGGTCACGCAGGGTCCTGGGTTGATCGGGTCGTTGCTGGTTGGAATCAGCTACGCCAAGTCTCTCGCGATGGCGGCGCAGAAGCCAATCGTCGGAGTCAATCACATCGAAGGTCACATCTACTCCGTCGTGTTTGAGAATCCGGCGGCGGAATATCCCGCGATTGCATTGATCGTGTCGGGCGGCCATACGACATTGTTTCTGATACCCGAAGAAGGCCAGTACGCGGTGCTTGGCCGGACTCGCGATGACGCAGCCGGCGAAGCTTATGATAAAGTCGCGAAGCTGTTGGGACTTGGTTATCCCGGCGGGCCGGTGATCGATCGACTCGCGCGAAGCGGCGATCCTCGCGCGGCAGAGCTTGTGTTTACGCTGCCGCGAATGGATTCGCCAAATTTGGATTTCAGCTTCAGCGGATTGAAGACAGCCGTGCTCAGGTATGTGAGAGAGCAGGGAATCGAACCGCTCGCGAATGGTGATGAGCCCACGCAACGAATCATCGATCTCGTCGCGAGCTTCCAGGACAAAGTCATTCGATCGCTGCTGGCGCGATTGCGGGCGGCGGTCGGGCGTCATCATCCGCGAACGATTATTCTGGCGGGCGGCGTGGCTTGTAACAGCGCGTTGCGAGCGAAGGTCGACGCCGAAGACTTTGGCGCGCCGGTGTATTATCCGAGCCCGATTCTCACTACGGATAACGCGGCGATGATCGCGGCCGCCGGGTCTCCGAAACTCGCGCGCGGCGAGAATCACGGGCTCGAGTTCACGGCGATGACTTCGATGAAGCTCGAGAATGTTTTCCTGAAAGGCTACGAGGTTCCGGGGAAGGTTCGTTACCGAGTCTGATTTTCCGGCATGCTCGATACAGACACACTTCTGATGAAGCGCACGCTTGAGCTTGCGCGCCGAGGCGCGGGTCTGGTCAGCCCCAACCCGATGGTCGGGGCGCTGCTCGTCAACGAAGGACGTGTCGCCGGCGAAGGCTTTCATCGCTACGATTTGTTGAGGCACGCCGAGTCATACGCGATTGAACAGGCGGGGGCGCTAACGCGCGGCGCGACGCTGTTTTGCAATCTCGAGCCGTGTGCGCATCACGGGCGGACTCCGCCGTGCAGCGAAGCACTGATCGAGGCCGGAATCGCTCGGGCAATCATTGCGGTCAAGGATCCCGATCGTCGAGTAAACGGCCGCGGCATCAAGAGGCTGCGCGAGGCCGGGATCGACGTAGAAGTCGGATTGTTGGAAGATCGAGCGTTGCGGCTAAACGAAAGCTATTTCAAGTTCATCACAGGCGGCACGCCCTTCGTGCACGGGGTGGTTGAATATCCAGCCAAAGACTCATCGCAATGGCGGCCGTCGAACGAGTTTCTGGAAATGGCTTTTGAATACGACGCCGTGCTGACCGGTACCGATGCGAAGTTAAACAAGCTTGTGGTTGAGGCGGCCATAGAAAAGGAGCGGCACCGAGTGCTGATAGTGATCGCGGCCGAATCCGAAGCGCTGTTGAAGGACCTTCGACGGCGAAGCGCCCGCAAGATCTCGATCGTGCCGTTTGAGAATCAACCGGCCGATCCTGAAGCGTTCAGAAAAGTTGTGAGGTTGGATAAAGCGCCAAGCCAGAATATATCGCGCTCCCAGCTTGGCGCGTTGCTCGCAGCCCTGGCTCGAATGCAGGTGACGAGTCTGCTGGCGTTGCCGGGTCTTTTCGATGCAGAGGATGCTTCAAACTTTGATGAGTTCGATAAGATAACGCTAGCGATTCCGGGGTTCGAGAGCGAGCAGGCTCTCACAACGCAGTGGTCGTTTGGAAATATCGAGTTCGATCTTGATGACATCAAAGCCTCTGAGAGTGACGGCTACTCGGAACTGACCGGCTATCCCTCAATGCGTGGAGTCGCGTGACTGTATTGATAAAAGCGAAGAAGAGCCTCGGGCAAAATTTCCTCACCGATCATCGGATCACGCGGCAGATCATTGATTCAGTTTCGCCGCGCGCCGAGGACGTTATCATCGAGATCGGTCCGGGAACTGGCGCGCTGACCGCGATGCTCGCTCGGCGAAGCGGCCACGTGGTTGCGATCGAGATTGACGCTTCGCTTGTTGAGGAGTTGCGCCGGACAGTGAGCGCTCGGAACCTGTCGATCGTAAATGCCGACGTGCTGAAGCTGGATTGGGAGCAAACCATCGAAGATGCCCGATCCGGAATTGTTGACGTAGCTTCAACGCGTGTGCGCGTCGTCGCGAATCTTCCCTATTACATTTCAACTCCGATCATCGAGCGGCTGCTTTCGCCTGGACGCGGCCTGTTCGATATGACGCTGATGCTTCAGAGGGAAGTGGCGGAGCGAATAGTGAGCGAACCAGGGAACAAAGCTTACGGCTATCTGTCGGTGATGGTTCAGTACTACTCGCTGGCAAGCAAGTTGTTTGACGTTCCGCCGTCGGCGTTCGCGCCTTCGCCGAAGATATGGTCCGCGGTCATCAGGCTGGTGGTGCGTGAACGGCCGGCGGTTGAAGTCGCTGACGAGGCAATGTTCTTCGCGCTGGTGCGCGCGGCTTTCGCTCAGCGGCGAAAGACGATTCGGAACAATCTGAAAGCCGCGGCGACGAGGCTGGAATTCCGTAGCCCCGTGGAATCGGCTCTGGAAGCCGCTTCCATCGACCCGCGCCGCCGAGCTGAGACGTTGTCGCTGGTTGAGTTCGCCGAGTTGTGCAAACAACTCAATGAATAGTGAAAGGACGCTTTGGCAGCGCGCTTTTGTTGTTATAATTCTCGCTCGATAAAGAGGAGGAGTACATGGGCCGGATACGCCAGATGATTAACGTTCAGGGCCGAGAGAGCTGGACGCTTTTTGATACAGGTGCTCGGCGGACTTACATTGTGCCGGCGGTCGCCTCCGTATTGACCACGTCCGCGCTATCTCACCCCATTCGCACGGCCCTTGGAGGGGCTGTCCAGGAAAGCAACAAGGCAGCGCTGCTTGAGGCAGAAGTGGAGGGCTTGCCGATATCGACTCACGCGATGGTGATAGACCATATCGGGAAGGACGACGACGGGAAGCAGATCGAAGTATTGTTTGGCGCATTGGCAATGCAGGAGTGGGGCATCCGTTTGATTCCTGAACACGAAAAGCTCGACATGTCTCACTATCCCACAGAGTTTGTCGAATTCTGATTTCCTAACAGATGACAGAAGAAAAACTGGAAATAATCCCGCTCGGCGGTGTCGGAGTGTTCGGAATGAACATGATGGCAATGCGCTGCGGCGGAGAGACAATCATAATCGATGCAGGGATGGGCTTTCCCGAAGCAGACACGCCCGGCGTAGACATCATCATTCCTGACTTCTCGTTCATCGAAGACTATCGCGACGAAATCTCAGCGATCGTTCTCACTCACGGTCACGAAGATCACATCGGCGCTGTGCCGTTCCTTCTCAAAGAGATCAACGTCCCGGTGTACGGGACTCACTTCACCCTGGCAATTCTGGAAAGGAAGCTACAGGAGCACGGGCTGATCGACTCGACCGTCCTACATTCTGTCGAGCCGCGAGATCGCGTCACGCTCGACAGATTCGAAGTCGAATGGATTCACGTTTCACACAGTCTAACGTCCTGCACGGCGGTGGCGGTAACTACGCCTGTTGGAGTCGTGATCCATTCGGGCGATTTCAAGATCGACGAGACGCCGGTTGTGGGTCCGCCTACGGACCTCGAACGATTGAGTGAATATGGCGATCAAGGCGTGCTCGCGTTGCTGGCGGACTCTACTAATGCCGAGCGCCCTGGCCGGACGCAATCCGAGCGCGCGGTAATTCCGGCGCTCGAGAAAATCTTTGAAGAAGCGGAAGGCCGAATCGTGTTGAGTTGTTTCACCAGCTCGGTTCACCGGATTCAGATTGTTCTCGATCTCGCTCGCGAGTACGGAAGACGCGTGGCGCTTCTGGGCAGAAGCATGCTTCGCAACGTTGAGACGGCCGACAGCCTGCGCCAGCTCGACGTTCCCGATGGCTTGTTCATCAGCGCGTCAGAAGCTCGGAACACGGACGACGATCAGTTGTTGCTGCTAGTCGCCGGCTGCCAGGGTGACCCGATGTCGGCGATGACTAAGCTTGCGACCGATCAACACAAAAACCTTTCGGTGGACGAAGGCGACACCGTCGTACTTTCCGCTCGGCAGATTCCCGGCAACGAGCCTTCGATCTCGCGATTGATCTCGCATTGCTACAAACGCGGAGCCCAGGTGATCGATAGCTCGCTCGCGCGTGTTCACGTGTCCGGACACGGGAGCCAGGAGGATCTGAAGATCCTGATCGAGGCTACGCGGCCCCGATTTCTGGTACCGATTCACGGCGAGCATCGCCAGCTCTATCGTCATAGAGACTGGGCGTCGTCGTCTGGTGTCGTCGATCCGGAGAACATTGTTGTGTTCGAGAACGGCGACGTGCTGGAACTCGACGAGTCGCGAGCTGAGATCACGGCAAAGGAAGTTGTCGGGCGCACCTTCATCGATGCCAGCTATGAAGAGGTCGAAGACCTCGTAGTGCGCGATCGCAAGCACCTCTCATACGATGGAATCGTAGTGGCGATCGTCGCGATCAATCCCACATCGGGCGAACTCGAGTCAGAACCTGAAGTGGTGACGCGAGGATTTATTCACGAAGAGGACTCAAGCGAGATGCTCGGCGAACTGAAACGATTGATTGAAGGAACCGTTAATGGCGCGGCTCACGAAGAGCGCATCGATTACGCGGTGATAAAAGAAAAGATTCGCCTCGCATTGAAGAGGTTCATTCAAAAGGCGACTGGCCGCCGCCCAATGATCATTCCGGTTGTTGTCGAGGTTTAGATTGACAATCCAGGCCGTTCGAGCACCAGCCTTGCTTCGGTCCCGAAGAGTCCGGCTGTTGTTTGCAGCCATCTTCGTTTTGGGCTCAATCGCATTCTATTCAGCATGGATTGAACCCGATTGGATCGAAGTCACCCATCATACCGTCGCCGCTCATATCGATTCCCCGATCAAGATCGCGCATCTGACCGACATCCACACATCGGGCCTTGGCCGGCGCGAACGCAAGATGCTCGAGCTCATTGAGGCGGAGCGGCCCGATCTTATCGTGATCACCGGCGACTCGATCAATATCACGTCGGACTATCCCGGGTTTCGAGAAGTGTTGATGAGGCTTCACGCTCCGCTGGGCGTGTGGGTGGTCCGAGGGAATCACGAGGACTGGTGGCCGGTTAAGGACGAGATCGCGTTCTACGATTCGGCCGGCGCAAGGTTGCTGGTGAACTCGAACGCGCAGGTGCGGGATCGAATTTGGCTCATAGGGATTGATGATCTGTACGCTGGATCGCCCGATCTTGAAAAGGCGTTTGCGGGAGTGCCCGAGTCCGCATACAAGCTCGCGCTGTTTCACTCACCGGTCTACTTCGACAGGATGGCCGGGCGCTCCAACCTGGTGCTGGCGGGCCACAGTCACGGCGGTCAAGTGCGGCTGCCGATCGTTGGACCAGTGTGGACGCCTCCGTTTGTTGGGGAGTACTTCAGTGGCTGGTTTGAGAAACAGGGAACTAAGATGTATGTGAGCCGCGGAGTCGGCACTTCAATATTCGATGTACGATTCTGGTGCCGCCCGGAAGTTGCGATCATCATGATCGGCGGTTAGCGCGCCTCTGACGAATCTGACCCGTCAGCATGAATTAGCCCGGAACCACGAATTGTTCAAGGGCATCGACCGACCTGCTCCCACTGTCGCCGTCTGTTCATGATCCGAGGATAGCTCAGCCCGGCCCTGTCGTTGGTCTTGACAATGATGCGAGTATGGCTGAACCAATAGGTCACCTCAGGTCAACGGGCGAACGCGCCGCTCAAGCGCTATAGCTTGAGCGGGCGCGGTTCTGTAACGCTGCTAGATTCCTTACTGACCTCCTTTGAGAGGTTGAGGCCAATGCCTCCGTCGGCACGCGACGGATTGCTCGCGTCAGCCTTTTTCTTTCTTGCCACCGGTGGTCTTGGCATCCCTCCCTCCTCTCCGCATACTCAATGGAGTCTGAGGGGCCCGCACTGTCGCCAGACTTCCAGGATATGTTCGAATCACACGAATTACGTTTTTCAAACGCACGTACACATCACAACAAGTCGGGCACCTAAGCAAGTGATCATCTAGTGCATTGCGAGTTTGACCATTTACTTCGTCCTCCAATTCGTCAATTACGAGTTCATAGATTGTTTTGCCTCCTACTTGACAGTAGAGAGACAACCCAGGTTGCTGATGAAGCAAGTCTGTTTTGATCATGTTCTTTGCTCGCTTCCAGCAAGACTTCCTCCGCGTCCTTACCAGTTTTGGAACAAATGCCGCACTGGTTCTCAAAGTATCGTCGCCTGTTTGCGGCTGGCGCTACTTTCCAGGTCGTAGATACGGAACCAGGATTTCTTTCATCTTTCGAAGATGGCGATAAACAGTCTCACGAGAACAACCCAGCAGATCCGCGGTCTCCTGCACCGTGAGTTCCTGTTTTACTACACACGTGAAGATATCTACGGTCAATGTATCCGTTTGTTCTCGCAAGATCTGTTCGATCTCTAGCAGCAAGACCATGTCATCGTATGGGGGGCAAGCGAAGTAGTCGTCAGGGTTCTCTGAGACGTCTTCAATGTTCTCTTGAAGCAGGTACTTGTCCTTGCGATGGGCGCCGTAGCAGAGATTCCTGGCGATCTCTTTCACCCAGGAGTAGTAGACCCCGAGGTCCTGGAACTCTCCGACCTTGCCGATGTTAGCAAGGATCTTAAGAATTAACTCACTTTCAAGATCGGATAACTCTTTGTCACGACCCCGATACAAGCCATCCCGGTAAAACTTTGCGCAGGTGGCGTGGAGTTTTGGATCGCGAGCTAATATCTCTTGCGCTGATTGATGGCCACGGCGTGCGTTTTTGAGCGCCGCCAGATAATCTTCGCCGTTCCTCCCACTCTTTCTCTTGCTCATGGTGTCTCCTTTTAGGAGCAGCGCCACCGTAAGCGTCGTTTTACCGCGGCAGGCCGGCCGCGGGAGCAAATTGACTAGCCGAGTTACGGGCGCCACTTGATAAACACGCGTTCATTGAAATCACACGGTCAAAGTCTGAGCGGTACTGGATGTGCGCTCCGTCGCCGGGTGCGTCATGCACGCCGGACGCGAACCAAGAACGCACGCCCGATACACTAACCGCGTGAATCGCCGATACTTTGCGGATGGCAGGCACGATGTGAATCACCGACCTCTTGTGAATCTCAGGCAGCCCATGAGACATGGACTCGCTGTGAACCCGAAATGCCACTTGAGTGGAAGACACGTCTTGATCCGCTGGCGTTGCGAGGCGGCGAAACCCAGTCCCACCGCTCCGCGGTTTATCTGTTGCGCGAACCAGAATCGCCAACGCTGCAGAAGCCTTGGCGACGAACTGCTCGTTCTTCGCTAGTCCTGTGACACCCGGAGTCAAATCGCTGATGCTCAACCTGGTCGTTGATGTCTGCATGATCGGCCTCCTTAACTCCGGTGTCGTTTTCTTCACTTAAGCCTCGATCCTTCAGGCTTCATAGTTTGAGAGTCAGAAGTTCGCGAATCTGTCATGCGCAAAGAAAAAAACTCGCGCGGCTCGCACGAAGCCTGAAGGGATGCGGAAAAAAAGCCCGGGTTTCCGGCTTTTCCGCACATCGGTTCGCTTCGGGCTGAGCTGTCGGTTGCGTTTTCGAGCGGAGTCTTCGAGTGATCCGTTCGAGAAATGGCGAGGGTCTAATCTACTTCTCCCTCGCGTTGCCAAGGAAAAGCCGACTACACACATGTCCTAACGATTCGTGAAAAGAGGTGGGCGCTCGCTAAAAAATTGGCGGACGGCCCGTATCATTGCCTACTGAACAAGGCAATCGATAAGTGCGGTCCAGAATCCTTTCGGGCAGATACTTGGGCGTAGGCAATTACGAGGCCAGCTTCTCGAAGGCCGGCGTCTCAAACACCCAGGTAGTAAATATCTCACTGGATGAACTTAGCGAGGAACTTTGCGGCGGGAAACATCCGTCACGTTGGACGTTTTGGATTTTCGACCGAAAAAATGGACAGGGTTGGTCAGACTTGTTCGGAAAGGATGTGCTACTTTGCGGTACCGGCCCGCTTAGGCAGGCGCGAACGGGATGTTGAAATCGGTGAAGATGGCTAAGCAGGTAGCTGGAAGCTCAGCGTCCGGACTCTCGTATGAATCGTCGGCTACTGAACTCTTTGCTACCTACTTGCCGCTTGCTATTCGTTCCACAAACTCTCCATCTGTCGTGCTGCGAAGGGGTCGGGTCATTGGTAAGGAGCCAGAGCCTTGCTGGTCTTTTCAGGGTGTCCGTAAACGAGTTCGCGGGGCGTACCGGCGATTCCGCAACTGGCTATCAGCGTGGAGCTCCGGACACTTTAGAGCTTGAGTCGCTGATGGTTTGAATCGCCGGGGCAACACTTTCAAGGTGAAGTGATTGAAAAGCCTACCCCAGCACTGAGCCGTCGGCGCTAATAGTCACGGCCTGATAAACATCATCCTTCACGGCGGATGTGTAGAGTACGCTCCCATCCACGTGTGAGCCAACGCCCTTCACGATTGCGGACATACTATCTCCTACGATCGCGTTCGCGGTGTGAGTACCTACACAGAACACAGCAGCCATTGCCAAACAACCTGCGGCGATTAATCGATTGAGTCTCGTTATTCCCATCGTTTTTTCCTCCTGATTGATTTTCTCGAAGCCTCGGTGTTTCCGGCTTCATGGGAGGAGATTCATCTGCTGGCGATTTTGTAACTCGGAACCGAGAAATTTTTTCTCAGCGACAATCCACGGCGACGCAGGTCAGTATTCAGTACTGACTTTGTGGCAATCGGACACTCGCGCGACTCTATTGTAGAGGGTTGAAGAACAGCAAGAGGTAAAGTTTATGAAGCAGCTTATGAGCGCTAAGGATGACCGGCTGGCCGCTGTTCAGGAAAGCGAGACTTCCTGCGCAGGCGGGCAGGAGGACACACGGTTAGCGCCGGAGTTTTCCGCCGCTGTGTGCGATTGCCTTCAAGCCTACTGGGTTGCGCTGGGCTTCTCGCCCGAGAGGGCCGCAGCTTTGTCTGCTGCTTCTCTCAGAATTATTTGGGAGCATCGAGATGTTGAGGGTACTTGGGTGCTGCTACCGCCGGAGTGACGCGGAACCGCGCGCGCATTGGCCGAAAGTAACGATTGGCTGTTTCGCTCGCTCGCCGCCCACGAGTTCGCGGACTCACCCAGGGTTCCACTCCGGCGTCCCGTTCCGAGCTTCAGTCGCAAATTTCGGGCGAGCACTGCGACCGTAGGCGAAGTTTCGTAGCGAGCACCGAAAAACCTGAAGCGCACTCGATCTTGACCTCTACCTTGCGCACCACAAACCAACAGGCTACATTCTCTCGGAAATCAGGCGCGCTCAGCGCGGCAGATTATGAAGACAAGCCTTACTCACCTTCCGAAACACAAGCGAGCAGAACTCAAAGAGATTACTTCCATCATAACCTCGAAGGTTGAAGTCGAGATGGTAATCCTGTTTGGCAGCTATGCTCGCGGGAACTGGGTTGAAGACACTTACACCGAAGGACACATCACCTACGAGTACAAGAGCGACTACGACATTCTCGTGGTGGTGAAAGAAAAGGCGGACGCGGGACGACTCAACCTTTGGCGTCACGTTGAGGCCGCTATCCATCACACCAGGACTATCAAGACCTGGGTGACCATTATCGTGCATGGATTGAACGAAGTTAACAGAGAGATCTCAATGGGTCAGTACTTCTTCACCGACATAAAGAAGGAAGGAGTCTTGCTGTATGACTCGAAGCGGTTCAAGCTGGCCAAGGGGCGGAAGCTGACTCCGGAAGAACGAAAGCAGACTGCTCAACAAGATTTCATTTATTGGTTCAAGAGCGCGAGTGAGTTTATGGCTGGCTTTGAGTTCTATTTCAAGAGGCGATCATACAGGAACGCAGCTTTTCTGCTCCATCAAGCCACCGAGCGGTTTTACATCACAACGTTACTTGTCTTCACGCACTACAAACCAAAGGAGCACGACATTTCGAAGTTGGGCAAGCAAGTGAACAATTTAGACCCGCGGTTTTTCCCGGTCTTTCCCCGCTCTACACCTGAAGAAGAGCGGCTATTTGGCTTGCTCAAGAAGGCATACATAGACGCTCGCTATAAGCCAGAGTACAAGATCACCAGGAAAGAATTGGAGTACCTTGCCGGACGCGTGAGGAAACTGCAAAGCCTAACGAAAAAGATCTGCAAAGAGAAGATCGAAAGCTATGGGTAGGAGCGATGGCCCTCACCATACTTGCGTGGTCCATCTACAATAATTAGTATTCCCACTAAAGAAAGGACAGAAGCATGACCAGATTACTCGAGCAAGCTATCACCGAGATTGGCAAGCTACCGGCAGAGGAGCAGGATGCGATCGCCTCACGTATCTTGGCCGAACTTGCGGATGAACAGGAATGGACAACACGCTTCGATGCTACCACCGACAAACAATGGGATCGGCTATCCGAACTAGCGCGGCAAGAAATCAGCGCCGGGGATACTGACCCACTGGATGCCGTGTTTCCGGGTGGTGATGGAAATCTGTGAGATCACGAGTTACAAAGCAGTTCCGGAAACTGCTTGAACAGCTTCCACGGACAATTCAAGAACAAGCCGATCGAGCCTATGAGATGTGGCGGACAGATCCTCATCACCCTAGCCTCCAGTTCAAGCGAGTTAGCCAGCGACAACCAATTTACGCGGTTCGCGTGGGAATAGGCTACCGCGCCTTAGGACTGCTAGAGAACGATCAGATTTATTGGTTTTGGATTGGTTCGCACGCTAAGTACGATGAACTGCTCAAACGACTATAGCTAGCTCGCCCGCCGGAACCCCACTGCATAAGATTGCTACGTCAACCCCAACCCCGACGATTTGAAGGCCCAGAAGATCAGACCGATCACGCCGAACAACAGCGCGAACAGCACACCGAAAAGTATTAGCACCCACGCCCAGTCGCTCCAGAATGAGCCCCGTTTGCCCGAAGCGTACTTGTTCAACAAACGTAAATTGCGTGTGTTGACCTTCCACACAAAGTCGGCAGCGTCTCCGAGAAAAGGAATGCTGCCGACTACGAAATCCGCGGCGATGTTGAACACCATACGCGCAATCACTATCTTCGGCAGGCCATACTTCACCGACACCAGCACTATGTACGCCGAGACAATTGCGCCGATCGCGTCTCCGGCTACCGGAAAGAAGAAGCCAATGACCGGGTCGATGCCGAATCGGATGCCGGTGCCGGGAATCCGGATTGATCGGTCCATCAGCATGGCTATGCGTTCGAGATGCTGGTCGATTGGCGGGCGAGGGGGTATTCCGATGGCTGAAGGGATGTTCGGTGAAGATGCTATCTCAACTGAATCTCGTGTCAATCTCGCGACTCCTTCCGCGGAGGTTCTCAATTGTGGGGAGTCTTCGTCACCTCCTCGGTCGCTCATTTCATGTCCTCTGCGCGGCGAACAAAAGTCAATTTCATTCTACCAACGACGCGTCCTGAGACAAACGGACCAGCGAATTGTGGGTCGACGCAAGTAGAGGGGTTAGAGAGAAGTGAAAACGAGTTGGATTCAGCACACCACTCGTCCGGCAATGAAAGCGCAATGATTTCTACGTGCCCCCGTGCGAGACGGACTAGTCAGTTTCGATTGAGCCGGCCTTTGAGACGCTCACGCGGCGCGACTGTCTCGTGCTGCTGATAACTATGTTTGGTTGTTTGGATCCGGGTGCAAGATATCCCGATCTGCTGAAGGTGATGGTGGCGTCTTCAGAAATGTCGACGCCGGACGGGAGGTCTTCAGCCTCAAAAGCGTCGAGCCGGCCATTGCCGTTCCGATCGAGACCAAACCTCTTTTCCTTCGCTTGAAAGATCACACTCACATTTGTTCGAGCGCTGAGCGCTTGCGTTCGTGCAAGCTCGAGCTCTTGAGCTATTCCGCCGGTCGTGGAGTTCACCCGGTAGATGCTGAGGCCCATTCGCCCGAGATGCAAGAGCAACGAAGCGATGATCAACCCGAGCAAGACTCCCACGATGGCCTCCATCAGTCCGAGTCCGGCCTCGCGCGACTGCATTGATGATCTCGATAAAGCGCTCACGAATTACTCCGTCTGACGTGAACCAGGGGTACGACCAGTCCAGTTGAGCAATTGACTTGCCACGAGCGTTGGTAATCTAAACGAGCGGTGTTCAACGGGTTGGGAATCCGAATCAAGGCTGGTGAGCGGGCGGTTGGCCAGGATGTAACCTAATTCAACGATGTGCTACCGGTCTTCCACAGTCAAAGATGGGGTCGAAAGGGGCAGACGGCAATGAAAAACTGTTCCGCTCGCGTTGCTTTCTTCGACCGAGACATCGCCGCCGTGTGCAACGACAATCTTTTGCACGAGTGCGAGACCGATGCCGTAGCCCCGCGACTTCGTTGTGAAGAATGGAATAAATATTCGTTGAAGGTCCGAGGCCGCAATGCCGCCTCCGGTGTCGCGAACTCGAATGTGCGCGTATCTGGCGTCGGCTCCGGACTCCACACTTCCGGTGATCAGAATCAGCTTGCGGGACGATTGAGGATCGATCGCTTCGGCCGCGTTACGAAACAGATTGACAAAAACGCGGCGGAGTAAAGATTCGTCGCCGGCCAGCGCGGGGAACTCACCCTTGATACTGAAGTCGATGGTCTTGTCGATCGATTGAGACTCGACTTCGTCCACGCAAGTTTGGATCAGCGAATGCAGATCCACGCGCGAGAGGTGAAGATCCTGTGGCCGCGAGAAATTCAAGAAGTCAGTGACGAGCTTGCTCAGCAGCCGGACCTCGTTCAACGCCGCGTCGAGCGTCAATCGCCGGTCGGCCTCGGGCGCCGGACCTACGGCCTGGGCATCAAGCAGTTGAACATAACCATGAATAGTAGCAAGCGAGTTCTTGAATTCGTGCGCGAGACCCGCGGCCATCTCGCCGAGATTCGCGAGTTTGTCTTTCAGCTTCATTCGCTCGCGAAGCTCGATCACTTCGGTAAGGTCGGTCATCAGGCAAAGCGCGCCTTCGACATTCTGCGCGGCGTCACAGATCGGCGAGATGCTCAAGCCTATGCGGCGAGGATTAGCGCCCGGAACTGTTATCTCGACTTCTTCCCGGCGAAATGCCGTTGCGTTCTGCAGGCAGTCAGAAATCATTTCCTGCATTCGCGGCGACGCGGAAAAAAAAGAGCGGTGGTCGATGATCGGGGAAAGAAGCTCGCCGGTTTGAATCTGCTTCATCTGCTTCAGCCGCGGATTCGATTCCGCCGCTGCGAATATTTTCATTGCATGGGCGTTTACCGAGGTGACCAGCCCCCTCGAATCAACCGTGATCAGTCCGCTTGGAATGTTTGCCACAAGCCGCTCGCTGAATCTCTCGGAGCGTTCGGCGCGGTTCCGTTCGAGTGCGTGGAGGGCGGCCAGCTCGCGTTCCTTCGATTGAAGTTGATCGATGAGTGCTTGAAACGTTTGCGCGACAAACTCGCTCTCGCTCATCGCTGATGACGCATGAACCGGACTTCCTTTCGCTGCTTCGACCATCCGTCGATAGGGCCGCAGAAGCCATCGAATCAAGAGGAATACCAGTCCGATTCCAAAGACCAGCGCGATGATCTGATAGCTGAACAGATAGATAACGATCGGCGACGACGTAACGCTCCCCGCTCGCGCGAACAGCGCCAGGCTCAACGCTACCAGCGATAGCATCGATAGGATCAGGACGAGTATCGCCAGACGGGCTTTGTTTTCAACGGCGCCGAATTTCATATTTGCAGGTTATGGGCGGTGCCACTCGTCGCTGAAAGCGAATACCTTCGGAGACTGAATTTGATTCGGCTTCGCTGTGCCTGGAGCAAATCTGAGATGAGCTTTGCGCCGGCGTCGACGCAACCACGCATTTCATCAGGTTGGATCGCCTTTGTATTCGCCGTCTTCGCTCGTTGCTTGTTGCCCGGCTCGATCGGAGGCTCGCACGCTGAGAGTGTTGTCGGTCAAAAACGACAGCCGCCCAGTTCGGTTGTACCGCGCGGGAACAGCGTACAGCCGGAAGTAAGCACCAATCAGCTCGAGCGAAATTTTGTAGCCCTGCGTGTGCGGGAGAGATATCCCGGTGAAATCCAGAACGCCGTCTCTCTTGTGCAATGCGGCGTCCAACTGTTGTTTGAGCGAACGCGCAAACTCCCACAGTGTTACGGCTGCGTGATATTCATTCTCATCGAGGCGGCGTTGTTGCCTGAGCTTGAACTGCTTGTATGTGTGCAGGCACAGCACGCCCACGAAGATAGCGGCGAGGATTATCAGTATGATCGTCATACCTGCTCATCCCTGATTGATGGCTCCAGAATCTCTGAGAAGGACTAACGCGCCCGTGCGCTCATGTTACGCCGGGCTCTTCGGGGGTTCACTCCGGCTATGTTATCCGCAGCGGATACGGAAATCAACGCACGGTGTCATTTTTTCGGCCGCTCTTCCTTTTAGCGAACCCACTTGCATGAGCCTTGGTTCGTAAGAGTGTGACGCGCGTGATAAGATTCACGTCTTGATTATCCTCACCTGAATGAATCAATATTTATCGCGACGCTCGGAGCGACATTCTGCCAGCGGCTATAGGGAGCTTAGAATTTGACCCCCTCCATCCAAAAAATCAAAGAGTATCGGTTCGGACCGCCGGGAACCATCGAGCCCCTCGTTCGCAATGTCCTCTTCTTCGGCTTTCTGGTTTTGCTTCTATTGATCGCTGGCATTGGATACAGAAGCGTGCGTAGCGTTGAGCAACTGGAGAAGGAGAGCGTTCAGGTTGATGACATTGGAGAAGAACATCTTCGAATAGTACTCGAACTGTCGGAGACCGCGGGCAAGGTGGTTCCGCAGGCGCAGTACGTCGCGGCGTATCAATCAGGTTCGCTTATGCGAATGGCCACCGAGCATCAGCTTGGAGACCTAAAGCGCGAGATGGAGAAGGAGCTTGAACACGCTCGGCTGACCTCCCTCGTCAGTAGCCCGCAATGGAGCGAGTTTGAAGCCGCATATAATGATTTTTGGCGCACAATTGAAGGGCCTGGAGGCTCAAACGACTGGCACGATCAACGGGAAAGAATGCTAGCCGCCATCAAGAGCTTGAAGCTGTTTGTCGATGGAGAACGCAAGGAGGGAGACATCAGGGCTCACGAGATGAGTGTGAGCGCGCGCAAGAGGATCGTCGCGGCCACGGTTGCGGTTCTTTTGGTCGGTGTAATTGTCGCGGCACTTGCGTTCTATGAAATCAGGCGAAACCTAAACGGGCTCGCGAGTGCCTACGCGGCGAGCGCCGAATCGAGAGATTATCTTCAGTCGCTGCTCGACAGTCTTGTCTCGGGAGTTGTTGTTATCGGGCAGGATGGAGTGGTGCACACGATAAGCCAATCGTTCAAGCAACTGCCGGGAATTGGAAAGCAGCCCGCGACTCCTCAAGGTTACGAGGAATTGTTCCGCGAAAACTCACGGCTCGTGAGCTTCATCTCGAACGAGCTTGCTCGACAGGACGCCGGCAATCGCTCTCAAGACAGAGTCGAATTAGGGAACGGATTATTCGAAGTGTTCGCATCGCCGCTTATCGTCGCGGGCGAGCAACAGGGAATCATCCTGGTTTTTGTTGACGTGAGCGAGATGGCTCGCGTACAGGCTGAACTCCGGCGCAACAGGGCTCTCACGGCAGTTGGCCAGATGACTGCTCAGATTGCTCACGAAATAAAAAACCCACTCGGCAGCATTCGCTTCGCGGCCGAGTTCCTGAAACGTCAGTCCGACCACGATGAAGCCAGCGATGTTTCAACAATTCAAGTGATCGAACGGAGCGTGGATCATCTCGCTGCGATTGTCGCCGAACTCTCGGAATTCGGCCGGCCCAAGCAGTTGAATCGTCACGAGCTTCGATTGAATGAGCTGCTCGACGAGATTCTTCCAATGGTTGCCGACCGCCTCAATGAGAAACAAATGGAAGTGGTGAAACGATACGGCCGGGATATCCCGTCAGGTAAATACGATGCGACAGAGCTAAAGAAGCTGTTCCTGAACCTTATTATCAATGCCATCGAAGCCAGCGCACCGGGCGGAGTTATTGAGCTTGCGACCAACGCGAATGGAGACGGCGAAGTGTTGGTCGGAATAATGGACCACGGATCAGGAATGGAGTCGGAGACACTCGAGAGGCTGTTCGAGCCTTTTTATACCACCAAGGAGAAGGGAACCGGGCTGGGAATGGCAATAGCAAAACAGATAGCCGAGCTGCACGGTGGTGACCTGACCATCGCGAGCCGGGTTGGGCAGGGCACGGTTGCGACCGTTCGATTGCCGCTGGGAAGCTTTTCCGAGGCGGACAACAAATTCAGTGCGGCGCAACGTCTTAGCAGATGACGAATCCCCCTGGCGGAGTTCTCGATGTTGGAGGAATCAATGCAGCAGCTTAAGAATCCGATTACCGCTTTGATTGCAATTGTCCTTTTTGGCGCGGTTTCTCTGGACGCGCTCGCGCAGAACAGCCGGCCGCGTTACAACTCGCCCCAATACGGCGAAAGAAGCTGGAATATTCCTCCCGACACCGTGATCAGTGTGCAGATCAACGGGACTCTGACTTCACGAACGGCCCGAGTGGGAGACAAATTCACGGCGGTCGTGACGGTCCCGGTTTATGTGAACGGTAGAACGGTGATCCCCTCGGGGTCAGTTATCGAGGGTCGAGTCACCCAAGTCACTCCGGCAAAGCGAATGAACAGATCGGGAACGATTGGGGTCGATTTCGATGACATCGTTTTTCCCAACGGCGCGGCTGTTCAACTTGTCGGCAACCTTACCTCGGATGATCCCGAAGTTCGACGGCGAATAGATGATGAAAGCCGCGTGTCCGGTCAGGGTAATAAGCGACCCTCAGTATTCATCGGTGGAGGGGGAGCGATCGGAGCTGTCCTCGGGGGAATCGCTGGCGGTGGAAAGGGCGCAGTTCTTGGCGGGGTCGTGGGCGCGGGCGCGGGCGTAGCCAGCGTTCTGCTGTCAAAGGGTGAAGAAGCAGAGGTGCCTTCCGGAACAGCATTCGGCGTGCAATTGAAACAGGGCCTCGTTATCAGAGAAAGCTTCATATCGGAGTCTGCGCCGATTGCCGATCGAATGAATGATCCAGATCCGTCGCGAGGCGACGTGAATGAGCCTGCGCGACGGCAACCTGACCCGATTGAGCCTTCTCGACGGCAGCCCGATCCGATTGATCGACCGGCGGACCGGAGCGAACCTGAACCTAGAACAGACGTTGATCGTCCGGAGGCTGCACTTCCGCTTTCATCGCCGGAGATGGTTCGCCGGGCACAGACTGCGTTGAAGGAACAGGGATACTACGAAGGCGAACCCGACGGAGTTGTGAGCCCGCGAACGGCTGGCGCGTTGAGAACTTATCAAAAGGAACACAACCTTCCGGAGAGTGGTGATCTTGATCCTCAAACTGCAAAGAGTCTTGGGATCATGGGCGGCGGCGCTCCAAGTGATCGATCGCACGAGAGGCCCCGAGACGTCCGGCCCGAGAGCGCAGCAACTTCAGAAGCCGTGATGGCGAATGTACTTTCCGCGAGTGCCAGCAGAACTGCGGATGGCGCAGTCTACGTGTTGATTACTACACAGGCGAACTCAGGTGGATGGCGTTGGCTCGAGGAGCACGTGGTCAACGGTGACACTCTCGAGGTGTACGCTCGCGGAATCAAGCCGTCGGGCATGACGACGCAGGTGTTGACACGGGGACGAATCGAGCTAACGGAGAGAGATGGTGTGCAGTATGTTCGCCGCGTGGTGATTCACTCAGCGGGCGCTGATCAAGTCCTCCAGCTCGGTGACGTACGCGCCGAGAGGCCCGCCGATACCAGGCGCACGGAGAGAGGCGGCGACACAAGGTATCCTGAGCCCGCTGCGGATACGCGACGCACGGATACGCGACGCGCGGATGAGAGCGTGGATACAAGAGGCGGTTCTATCGAGTCGAGTTCTGCGGGGATAAGTTTGCAGCGCAAGGCAGAAGATCTGCTCTCCGAATACCAGCGGGTCTACGGAGTTCGGATGACTGGAACCGGCATTCAGGTCGACAATGCGGCGCAATACAGGGAGCCTGAGATTGAGTTGCTTTTCGCCATAGACAGCTTCGCAAACGCCACCCAGCTCTACAATCACGTGACAAATTCTCTAAGAGATCGGCAGAGCGTTCGAGGCGCCACGCTCGCGATGGCAAAACAGGCTAGAAGAACCGATCGAGTGATTTCAACAACGACTAGCCGAGGAGCAGACATGCTTGCGGCAAAGTGGGATTCGATTCGCGAAGATGTCCTTCGACTCATGCAGACCTACGGCATTAATTCCTCTGAGATCGAGAACTGATAAAACCTGAATACGATGTCCGCTCGCTGCGATCCTCGCAGCTTGTGGCGGTGTTCTAAATAACTAATACACCGCCCGGTTTGTTGTTCGGCCGTCTAGTCATCGTTAGAAGTTGGCCCATGCTTCCTTGAGCGGTTGCACGGCGAATGTTACTAGCCTATGCTCGCATCGCTCATGAGCGATCTCACGAACATTCTTAAACAGATTTTTCTGGGAACGTTGCGCGAGATCGAGCCCGCGTCCGTGATCGCGCGTTCCGCGAGCGTTGACCAGGGGCGGCTTATGGCCGGCGATAAACAAATATCCCTCGAGGTACACAGCGATGTGGTGGTGATCGGCCTGGGCAAGGCGAGCCTCAAGATGGGTGCGTCGATAGAGCGCATTCTTGGCGAGCGCTTTACACGCGGGATTCTGGTCACAGACCGCGGCGCTCCCATCGAGGTCCGGTCTGAAGTCATTGTCGCGGGTCATCCGCTCCCCGACGCTAATAGCTTGATCGCGGGGCAGCGAATCGCTGATCTCATTGAGTCCTGCGCGGATGATGCTTTGATAATTTTTCTTATTTCGGGTGGCGGATCATCACTGGTTGAGCTTCCGATAGATCGCGGAATCTCCCTCGATGATTTCAGGCTCACCAACAAAGTACTTACCACCTGCGGCGCGAGCATTCACGAGGTAAATGTCGTCAGAAAGCATTTGTCTCGAATCAAGGCGGGTGGGCTTGGTTATCTTGCTAGAGCCGCGACATGCGTCGCGCTGTATTTCTCCGACGTGAACCCCGGTGACCTTCGTGCAATTGCTTCAAATCCTATCTTGCCAGAGACTTTGATGGCGGAAGAGCTCCGCGAGATCATCGATCGATTCGATTTACTGTCACGTCTTCCGGCATCTGTTTCTCGTGCTATTGGAGATAGTGAAGCAACCACGCGTCCCAGGTGGAATTGGGAGAACAACGAACCTGTAATCAAGCTTTTGCTTGATAACTCGGAAGTGATTCGTGTCGCTTCGAGAATTGCGAGTGAGCGAGGTCTTCGGGTTGAAGTAGACGACGGCCTCGCTGAGGAAGACTACCAACAGGTTGCGCAAAGGTCAGTCGCGCGCCTTTTGAAACTCAAGGATATGTTTCCAGGCGAACGCGTTTGTGTGATTACCGGCGGCGAAGTTTTGTGCACGGTACACGGCGCCGGCGTTGGTGGGCGCAATCAGGAATTCGTGCTATACTCCGCAGCGCTGCTGGCAGGGAAGGGGCTTCGGGAAAGCGCGGCGGTGCTCTCAGTGGGTACGGACGGAATCGATGGAAACAGCAACGCCGCGGGAGCCGTCGCCGATGCAGAATCGATAGCAATAGCAGCAGGCGCGGGTTCGGATGCCGTAGGGTTCATTCAAACAAACAATTCCCATTCTTTTTTCAAGCAGACGGGAGGCTTGATTGTAACCGGACCTAGCGGCAATAACGTCCGAGACCTGCGTATGCTGATAACGCAATAATAGCAATGCACCAGGTGATCTATGAGAACAAAGGAGGCTGAGAAAACGATGGCGAGGATTATTACTGTTGTGGCAGTTCTTGTGCTGCTCGTGGGATGTGACCACAAGCCCGGACCAGTGCCGGCGAAGGCCCAAAAGGATCCAAAGGTCGCCGCGATAGAAGACCGCGCCGCCAAGACTACACCAGAGGGCAAACAAATCATCGAGAAGGCGCTCGGGTCAAAGCCCGAAGTGAACGGGAAGGTTTCATCCAAGACCCTTGGTGAAATTGTTGACGATTATGCGAAGAACAAGGGTGCTTACAACATCACATCCATTGGCTGGGAGGCCAGCCAGAAAAAACTGCTCCCAGGTGAAAAGAAGGGTCGCTGGAAGGTAGCATTCGGTTATCAGGATTGGCAGAAACAAACCCTGATTGCGGAGTGGGAGTACAACCTCGATACCGACAAACTCTATCCGTTTGAAAAGGACAACGCGATCGGTTTCTGGCCCAGTGAAGAGCCAGCCGAAAAAGGCAAGAAATAGCTCTGCGACTACTCTCCGCCGTGTCAATCTATGAAGCCGGTCGTCCTTATCGTCGATGACGAACCTTCCGCCCGTTACGGCATGAAGCGGGCGCTCGAGACCGAAGGTTATTCGATCGTCGAAGCTGAGAACCTGGAGATTGCCGAACGCGCTGTCGAGACGCACTCTCCGAATGTAGTTCTCCTTGATGTTCGGCTGGCTTCGGAATCGGGGCTGGACTTCCTTCCCAAACTGGCATCCCGCCAGTCCCCTCCGCTCGGAATCATAGTGACCGCTCACGGCTCCGAACGCATGGCCGTCCAGGCTATCAAGCTCGGAGCCTACGACTACCTTGCGAAACCCTTCGATGTCGATGAATTGAGACTCCTGGTTCGAAACGCGATCGAAGCTCACTTGCTGCGATCGGAGAACCAGCGCTTGAGGCGCAAGCTTACTTCAGCGGGATCATACGGCGAACTCATCGGTTCCGATCCGACGATGAAGAGCGTCTATTCGTTGATTGAGAAGGTCGCCCAAACTGAGGTGAGCGTTCTGATAACGGGCGAATCCGGAACCGGCAAGGAGGTTGTAGCTCGCGAGATCCATTCGCGGAGCCGAAGCGCCTCAGGCCCATTTGTGGCACTGAACTGCGCGGCGATGCCTGAAGAACTTATCGAGTCTGAATTGTTCGGTCACGAGAAAGGTGCGTTCACCGGAGCTGCGGCGAAGCGAATCGGCAAATTCGAAGCGGCAAATAAAGGCACCCTCTTCCTCGACGAGATCGGCGACATGAGTCTCTCTACTCAGGCGAAGGTACTTCGGGTTATTGAGGAGAAGCAGTTTCAGAGACTCGGCAGCAACGAAACGGTTTCGAGTGATGCACGAATAATCAGCGCAACCAACAAACCTCTTGAGAGGGAGATCGAGCAGGGAACGTTTCGCGAGGACCTTTACTACAGATTGTGCGTGGTTAGGATCCCCTTGCCGCCACTTCGCGATAGGGTGGCCGACATTCCGGCCATTGCTCAAGCATTTTGCGAGCGGTTCTCGGTCGCATATCGCAGAGAACCCCTCACTATCTCGAGCGAGGCCGCGCGTGCTTTGATGGAATACCATTGGCCTGGGAACATTCGACAGCTTAGAAACTGCATCGAGAGAGCAGTGGTACTTTCTGATACTAAAGAGATTATGATAAACGCTTTGCCTGAGGAAATACTTTCGCGAAAGATCAAACAGACGAGCGATGACTCATCTTCAGGCATCGCGGTCGATGAGCACCTCGATTTTAAAACCGCGAAGCGCGAATTCGAGAAGAGGTATGTTGAGAAGTCGCTAGAACAAGCAGGCGGAAATGTAACTCGCGCGGCTACGAGGCTCGGGATGCACCGACAGAGCCTGCAGCACAAGATTAAGGAACTGGGCTTAAGTAAGCGGTTTGTCTCGGAGGACTGACTTCAGAACGGGATATCGTCCTCGGTGACAGGCTCTGCGGATTCCGTTTCCTGCCGGGCTTGAGCACCGGCGCCCGCTGCCCTGGACGGCTGTGGATCGTCGCCACGTGCGCCTAGAAACTGAATCTCGGAAGCTGTGACTTCCAGGCTGTATTTCGTGTTTCCGTCCCTGTCTTGATACTCGCGTTGAATCAGCCTGCCTTCGACGTATACCTGTTTGCCCTTTGCAAGGTATTGACCCGCGATCTCCGCGAGCTTCCGCCAAACCGTCACCCTAAACCAGGTCGTGATCTCCTGTGGTTCACCAGAGCGATCCTTGCGTCGTTCCGTCGTCGCGACGGAGAAGTCGCAGACCGGTGTTCCGTCCGGCGTGTATCTCAGTTCGGGGTCCCGGCCAAGGTAGCCCACGATAGTTATCTTGTTAAACGAAGCCATGATGTCCTCCTGATAGTTTTTGATTTCGAGTCGCGCCACCGCAGTTATCGGCTACGCGAGTTCGAGATACATAACCTGCTCGGAGCGACTTTCGCTTACATCTTGTAGTCGCTTGCATCATCAACTAGATTTTCGGGCCATTCATCCTGGGCGGTGTTGTCTTCGCTGACGGCGGTGCTCGAATTCCGGATCACCTCATCGTTGACGTAGATGGGACAGTCCACGCGCAACGCCAAAGCGATCGCATCACTGGGCCTCGAATCGACCACCATAACCTCACCGTTTCTAGTCAGTTCTATCACTGCCAGAAACGTATTCTCGATCAAATCGGTGATTACGATTCTCCGGACCGAGGCGCCGAACTCCCAGATAATATTCTTCAACAGATCGTGAGTCATTGGACGCTGAGTTGAGAGCTTCTCGATTTCGACCGCAATTGCATTTGCTTCAAAGGGTCCGACCCAGATCGGAAGCATCGACTCGCCGTTTACATCCTTAAGAATAATGATCGGAGTATTCGCCGCGGGATCCATCATCAAACCTCGGATCTTCATTTCGATTTCCATCTCTACTCCTCAACTCCAGGCTGGCCGTCGGATCGACTCTTCCAAGTGCGATCCCGATTAAACCACATAGAAAAGTGAAAGTCTATAAGCATTGTTGTGAATTAGTCACCGATCGATGAGAAAACGTTTCTGCCCCTTCACCTCCGCCACGAAGTAAAGTTAGTCTAACCATTCAATCGCATCTCCGGTCGCTTCCTTGACACTAACCGGCGTAAGCATTAGGATGCAGTCGTTTTTGGAAGACGATCGAAAAGATGGTCATCGCTATTGCCAACCAAAAGGGCGGAGTGGGCAAGACCACAACCGCGATCAATCTTTCGGCTGCTCTCGCGTGTGCCGGCAAGAGGGTCTTACTTGTCGATCTTGATCCGCAGGCTAACAGCTCGCTCACATTCCTGGCTCACGACGAGTTTGATCTTACGGTATATGAGTTCTTAACCGACACCCAAACGAGTTCCACGGATGTTATCAGGCAAACTCGCCTTCCGGGGTTGGATATACTTCCGTCCCGAATCAGTCTGGCAAAGTTTGAAAGCAAGCTGATTGGTGAGTTCGACGCTCCATTTCGACTGAAGGACAAGATGGACGGTATTGGCGAGGCGTATGAATATGTAGTCATCGACACACCGCCGACATTGGGTCTGATCACGGTCAATGCATTGGTTGCATCGGACTACTTGATTGTGCCCATTCAGCCGTCCTACTTCGCGCTGGAGGGGACAGACGACCTGCTGGATACTGTTGAAAAAGTGAGATCGAGACCTAATCCAAATCTTAAGGTGCTCGGTGTACTCATCACTCTCCTGGATAAGCGAACCACTTTAGCTAAGGATATACATGAACAGATAAAGGGAGTGTTCGGAGAAAAGGTGTTCGACACGGTGATCAGCAAGTCTGTGAGACTCGAAGAGAGTCCGGCTTACAAAGAATCAATCTTTACATTTGCGCCGACCTCCAGCGGCGCGGTTGAATACGCCAAGCTTTGCGAGGAGGTGATGAGTCGTGTCTAAGAGAGGACTGCCTGAGAGCTTCAAGCTGCGTCATGATTCGCATTATGTGGATTTATTCACGAGCCGAAGCGAGGGAGCGCCCGTCGGACGCATGATCCCGATCGACAAGCTCGCGCCGAACCCGGCTCAGCCACGTGTTGAGATCGGGGACCTTACGGAACTTGTCGCGTCGATCAGGGAAAAGGGAGTACTCGAGCCCATACTAGTCAGACCCAGCGATGTGGGCGGCCGCTTTATGATAATAAGCGGAGAACGACGCTTCCGAGCCAGTCTCGAGGTCGGACTCACCGAGCTGCCCTGCATAGAGATGGACGTCGATGATCGTGCCGTTGCCGAGATTTCACTGATAGAGAATCTGCAACGCAAGGATCTTACCGCGTTCGAAGAGGCTGACGGACTCTTAGCATTAGCAAAGCGCTTCGGCTACAAGCATGATGAGATCGCTCAAAAACTAGGCAAGTCACGTCCCTCTGTGACCGAAACAATTTCCATCGCCAATATTCCTTCAGACGTTCGGGATTTATGTCGGCGCGCCGACATCTCTGCTAAATCCACACTGCTTCAAGTAGCGAGACAGCCGACCGATGAGGAAATGCGTGATTTCGTGCTCAAGATTGGCGCCGCCGGGATGACTCGAGATCAAGCGCGCGACATTCGGCAAGGAAAGCCTGAGAAACTTAGGAACTTTACTTACCAATATAACAACCCGAATAACGAGTGGTCTCTGACGTTAAAGTTCCGGAGTCCTGAAGCTACAAGCGATGAGTTAAAGAAGGCTCTTAGGGAGGCTCTTGAATCAATTGACTGACTTCTTCTGTCGGCAGATGGTTATTTCTTCGCGAGTTCAGCTTTATACTTCCTGGCAAGTCGCTTGGCGAGTTTATCTAGTTGCGGTTTGAATGGCTTTAAGAGTTTTACTCTCAGTCCGCCCTCCCGCTCTCTCCAACGTTCAAAGTGCCTTTCCACGTAGCTCTTGATTGCGGGCTCCAGCAATCCTTTCTTCACGCCTTTCGAAAGTGTTAGTTGATAATGCTGCGCGACTAGCGACAGTACCACTTGAGCAAGGTTTGAGTTCAACGCAAGCCGAGTAAGGAGGCGCTTAGGGAACTTCTCCTTTGGTGCTAAGACGCTTAGAGATACTTCAGCCCAAGCCGATTGACCAGCCATTCGAGGATGATACAATGCCGGAAGCGTAGCCCGTTGAATAGCCGAAAGCCGAGGCTCGGTGATCGTATCAACTACTACTATCTTGCTAAACCCTCTCAGGTGTTCCGCGGGCACAACGTCCAAAACTTTCTCGATCTTTCCTCCGAGATTCTTTAATGAACTACTTGAGGTCACTTCGATTTTTACATTCATATGTTCTTGTAATTCCTCTATAAATTAAGACGGGCACTGATTCTGGTTAGGATGATTTCTCAAGAATGCTCTCAAGATTAGCAACCCGTGACTCAAGTCTTCGCACGTTCTTTTGAATCTCAGGGAGTTTGGAAAATGCCGCTGAAGACTTCAGCCAGTTTTTATGATCGATGGCCGGGGCGCCAGAGATGATCTCGCCCGCACCGACGGAATTCGCGATTCCAGTCTGCGGTGTTGCAATTGCGCCGTCACCGATGGTCAAGTGTCCGGCGGCCCCGACTTGCCCTGTAAGGACGACGCCGACTCCGGTCTTTGTCGAACCTGCCAGCCCGACTTGTGCGCAGAGGAGGTTGTCGACGCCGACGGTACATCCGTGTCCGATCTGAACCTGGTTATCGATCTTCGTACCCCTCTGAATTCGAGTCTCTCCAAGCGTCGCTCTGTCGATCGTTGTGCATGCCCCGATTTCTACATCGTCTTCTACGATCAATGTGCCGGCTTGAGGAATCCGGTACCACGCGCCATTTTCCTGCTTCGCGTAGCCGAAGCCATCCGACCCGAGCACAGCGTTGCTTTGAACAATGCACCGCTCTCCAACCACCACCCGTTCACGAACGACCGAGCCCGAGTGCAAAACAGTCTTGTTGCCGATCTGTGCACCCTCGAGTACCGTGCACCTCGAGTGTATCCGAACCTCGTCTCCCAAGCTTACGGCGTCGCCAACATAACTAAATGGGCCGATGTGAACGTTCGTGCCGATCGAAGCGGTATCGGCAATCCACGCCGTCGGATGGATTGTTGAGTTCTGCGCCGGCGCGCTGAAGAACAATTCGACTGCCTTTGCAAAGGCCAGGTAGGGATTGTCATGCCGCAGAAGCGCGGCACTTAGCGACGGCCCGTCAGGTCCCAGCAAAATCGCAGATGCTTTGGTTCGCTGGGCCTCCTTATGATACTTCGCGTTTGTAAGAAAACTGAGATCTCCCTCGCGCGCTCCTTCCAATGTCGCAACTCCAACGATTTCAAGCGAGCCATCTCCTTCGAGTTTGCAGGAAAGTAGACTTGCGAGCTCTTCTAGCTTCAAAATATTTCCTCGTTATTCAGGGTCGCGGCGAATGAGATCAGAACACAGACGTGAAGGATCAGTACTGTGGCAAATGAACTCCAATCCTGATTTTGACTTCTTTCATGCTCCGATAGAATATGGCAAACTGGTCACGAAGCGTCAACCCTGCAGCCCCCGAGATCATATGAGTACCTCCGATATAGAAGGGTTCTTAAACTATCTCCGCGTTGAACGAGGTCTGTCGACAAACTCGCTCTCTGCATACAGAAACGACCTTGCAAAACTTCTTTCGTTTGCAGATACGCTTGGAAAAAACGTGAGGTCGCTGGAAGCCGGTGACCTTTCGAATTTCGCTCGATATCTCGGCAGTCGCCGGCTGGGTCCGAGGTCGGTCGCCCGAGCGTTCGTAGCAGTGCGAGGTCTTTACAGGTACTTGCTCCAGGATGGTCACCTGAAAACCGATCCGAGCGTAAATTTGGAGAGCCCAAAGCATTGGCAGACGCTCCCGCATTTTCTGGCTTCCGAAGAAGTCGACAAGCTGCTCGCTGCACCAGATCCTTCGTCTACTCTTGGGCTAAGAGATAAGGCTATGCTCGAGATTCTGTATGCGACTGGTCTTCGCGTCTCGGAATTGGTGCGGCTCACGGCAGGCAATGTCGATCTCGATCTTGGATTTGTGACTGTGATCGGAAAAGGAGACAAGGAACGAGTGGTCCCTCTGGGGCGCACTGCGATTGAATGGACAATAAGGTATTTGCGCATCAGAAGGCGGCTAGCCGGAGAAGCAAAGAGCGCGCGCACATTATTCGTGACGGAAAGGGGAGAGGCACTTACGAGGCAAGCATTCTGGAGAATAATCGTAGCCTACGGTGAGAGGGCTTCAATTGGACACATCACACCACACGTTCTAAGGCACAGTTTCGCGACCCATCTGCTGGAAAACGGAGCCGACCTCCGCTCCGTTCAGATGATGCTGGGGCACAGCGACATAAGCACAACGCAAATCTACACTCACATAACCAACGAGCGGCTTCGCGAGATTTATCGAAAGTTCCACCCGAGAGCTTGAGTTCGAATCAACGCGTCACAATTCTACGATGTGAGGACTGCGCGTAAACATCTCGACCAGATAGTCGTGCAGGCAATTGTAAAGCTGACGCTGGAACTCCCACTGAAACCCTCGCGCCTCGATCTCGCGCGGCTTCAACGACAGCCGGTATGGATCATCGTACACACCGCTGATCTTCAGCCGGATCACTACATCGACACCGAGCTCTGCGGGTTGCGCGTCCCAATCGAACAGAGGATGTTCGTATCGGGCGAGTTGTTCCTCGACCTCCTTCAAGTGTCGGCTGACAGTCGCTGAACTCATATCCGCCATTAGGATTTCCTTTCTTAAGAAACGATGCGTGGCAATTGCTAGCTTCCTGCCGAGATTATAGCCGCACGCATTCAAATCAATAAGCGTGAGGTTTGACAAAAGAATTCGCGCCTACCTACTATCGACTCAAGCTCTAGGATCTGGAGAAAAAAATGGCGGGTGTTGATCGAGAATCTGTGATGGTTGCGCTTCGGGAGGTTATTGAACCGCAAAGCCTGCGCGACATCGTAAGTTTGAATTTTGTGCGCAACGTCGAAATTAATGGCCAGTCTGTTAGTCTCGACCTCGTTCTCAACACGCCGCTGTTTCCCGGCAAGGTGAAGATTGAAGCGTTGGCGCGTGAAGCTGTTCTGCGGGTTCCCGGAGTGAAGTCGGTTGAGATCACAATGAAATCAGAAATCTCAAAGGGCGCCGCCGGTGAAGGGAAGCAGCCAGTGCCGGGAATCTCAAACATCATCGCAGTCAGTTCAGGTAAGGGAGGTGTTGGCAAATCAACAGTCGCTGTCAATATAGCAATCGCGCTCGCCCGCTACGGCGCGCGCGTGGGACTACTCGATACGGATGTGTACGGGCCAAACGTCCCGATAATGATGGGAGTTTATGATGAGCCAGCGGTTCGAGGGCAAAAGCTGTTGCCGCATGAGAAGTATGGGATACGAGTGATGTCTCTCGGATTCCTCAATCGAGGTGATAAACCCGTTATTTGGCGAGGTCCAATGCTGCATACCGCGGTTCGTCAGTTTCTATACGACGTGGAATGGGGAGAACTCGATTATCTGATTGTAGATATGCCTCCGGGCACGGGCGATGCACAGTTAAGCCTGGCCCAGTTGGTACCGGTGCAAGGCGCGGTGCTGGTCACGACTCCACAGGAAGTAGCCATGGGCGACGTACGCAAGGCGTTTCACATGTTTGAGCAGGTACATGTGCCAGTCCTCGGGATCGTAGAGAATATGAGTTATTTTGTTTGTGACAATTGCTCCAAACGTCATGCGATTTTTGGATCGGGCGGCGGTGAGGAGCTGGCTGCGCGACTGAGTACGCGATTGCTCGGAGAGGTTCCGCTTTCAATCGCTGTGCGCGAAGGCGGCGACAACGGAGTTCCCATTCTTGTTGGAGCGCCCGACGGCCCGCAAGCTGGGGCTTTCATTTCAATAGCTGAAAACGTGGCGACCCAGGTGAGCATCCTCGCATCGCAAGGCAGCGGACTGCCAATCATCGATATGAGCGATAGTCGAGGAGAGCGATTTTCCGTTTAACGATGCGCGAAAAGTTGCTTAGTCTTGATCGCCAAACTATAATGAGTGCTTAGAACCGCTGCCCAACTTCTAAGAAGCGGTTCGAACAGAACATCATTTGATTCGCGAAGGAAGGGGATTACGAATGCTGACACTGACAGAGACGGCTATCACTGAAGTGAGGAAGTTTATCGAAGCAGAGAGCGCGGGGCCCGAAGCTGGGCTGCGAATTCGCGTTGTGCCCGGTGGCTGCAGCGGGTTTTCGTACTCCATGCAAATCGAAGATGGACCGCGCCCCGGCGACGATATTCTCGACCACGAAGGCCTGAAGGTATTTGTCGATATGTTCTCCCGGCAGTACCTTGATGGTGTTCAAGTCGATTACGTGAGTTCGGTTATGGGTTCGGGATTCACCTTTAACAATCCAAACTCCACAGGAAGTTGTGGGTGCGGCAGTTCGTTTTCAGTATAGAACTCAAAGTGGACTCGCGCGCGTGGTAACGGGGCCTGATGCCGCTTCCAGCGGACAGTCGCTCACTCAATCCGAGAGTTGGAGCGAAGCCGAACTCTATTTCGCGAAAAATGCGCACAAAGGATGTGCGCATTTTTCGTGCATCAGCGATCAACTTACTTCAATACGATCTAGAATCCTTTGACCTTTCCAGCTCTTCTATAGCATTGCCAAATGATGTGCCAACCAAGCAGTATCACCACGAGCATTGTCGTCCACGCCCAGTCTCCCGGAATAGAGAGATTTCCGCCGGAAAAGTAAGTGGAATGTGTGTTGAGCATGGCCCAGATCAGCGGTAGCGAGAGATACGTGTTATGTCGTGACCGGGCTCCTGCCAATGCGACAATCGCGGGATCTGGTGCTTCGCCGTTTTTTACCGCAGTGATGATCTTCTTCTGACTTGGCCAAATCCGAAACCAGACGTTAAACGCCATGATGGTTCCAAACATTGCGCCGATGTGGATTAGGTAACCGCGATAAGTGAACCTCGCCCAATCGGCCATCAAGTACAGCGTGACGGCCACAAGGACGAAGCCAACGGACGCAAGGACTTTTATGTTCTTTCCTAGTCCGGACTTTGCAATGATGTCGTAGAGAAAGCTCGCCAGGAAGGTGAAAGCCACCATCACGACAGCGCTCAGTTGCCACCCCTTGCTGTCAGCCCCAAGCAGATTGGTGCGTTCGCTGTAGAAAACGATCCCGAGCAGAAGCACACCGGTAATCCAGGTATAGGCGGCACCCCAGCGAAACCAGAAAAGGGCTCGCGGCATCAACTCGGGTACGACTTTCTTCTTTGAGTCACCATCGAGCGTTCCAGCAAATGGCCCGTTAACGAAATTAAAGAAGTAGAGCATTCCAATCCATAGGATTCCTGTAAAAACGTGCAACCAGCGAAAGACTTGGTCTAAGCCACTCATAGTGTTTTCTCCTTTCGAGGTAAACCGTATGGGGCGTTGCACCCAACGTGTCTGCAACGGATCCCGCACCGGCAGCGCGACGGGCTATTATACTCACATGGTTTGGTTGGAGCTAGCGATAATGTGACTTGTTGTGTTATGAAGTTTGCGGGTGGTTCATCGATGATGAAGAGTTGAGCACAAGTACATCGCAAAGCTTTGGGAAAGGAGACGTAATGAATAGGAAGAAGGGAAGCGTCGCACTTCTAGCTATCCTGTCAATCCTGGCTGTTATGCTGACGTTTGCGAACGGTCAAGAAAACAAAGGCGCCAAACCCGAAGACGTTGCTGAGGGACCTCAGATTGGTCAGCCGGCGCCGGACTTTGAGTTACCCTGGGCCGATCAAACTGCTGTGCACGTAGCGAAGGGCGAGTGGGTAAAGCTCTCGAGCTTGAAAGGCTCGAACGTAATTCTTGCGTTTTATGTCGCTGATTGGACTGGTGGCTGAACGACCGAAGTATGTTCCTTCCGGGACGGATGGAACGACCTTGGCAAGCTCAACGCGAAACTTTTCGGAATAAGCGGCGATTACGTTTTTACGCATCACGAGTGGGCGAAGACTCATAAGCTGACGTTCCCGCTGTTGCAGGATCATGACCACGCGGTTGCGAAAGCGTATGCCAGCTTCTCACCGCAACTCGGCGGAATCGACAAGCGCACGATCTTTCTCATCGACAAGAACGGGATCGTTCGTTATCGGAACTTGAAGTTCCGCGCGGCCGCAAAAGAGGATTACGATGCCTTGCGGGCCGAGTTGATGAAGCTGCAATAACAAACGAAGCCATTTTCCGAATTGAGATTTGCCTGTAGCTTTACCTGAAAGAATCTCCCTTAGGAGTCGATTGGTCGACAGGTCATCTTTCAGTTTAGCTTTCAGCGTGGTTCACTAGAGCGGCGGCTTCGCAAGTCGCCGCTTTGCCTTTTCGGATGGCGGCGATCGCCGTCCCGAGCATCGCGAAGATTTGTTAAAGTGAGGATTGAAGTGCCGGTCGAACTAAACAGTGCGAATCAACGACAGTCGCCATTGCGGGAGACGGAGATGAGTCTAGGGGCGACCTTCGGATTGTTTGATGGTTGGGATATGCCCGAGCGATATTCCGATAGCAAGATCGAACATCTTTCTGTGCGCGACAGCGTGGGTGTCGTTGATCTTTCCTATCACGGAGCAATTAAGATATCCGGCGGAGAGGCGGCTCAGTTTTTTAACGGTATGGTGACGAATAACGTGAAGGAACTGGTCGCGGGCGGGGGAATACGAGCGGCTTTTCTGACCGGTCATGGTAAGGTCAGGGCCTTCTGTCGGATATTGGGCCTTGATGACCGGTATCTTGTCATCACTGATCCGAGTACACACGAGAGCGTGTTCAAATATGTTTTCCAATTTACTTATGCCGGCGATTTCAAAGTTGAGGACGCGTCGGATTTCTATCGCCTCTTGTCGGTGCAGGGTCCAAAGTCGCATCTCGTGGTGAAAGAGATATGCTTCGAGCCGGTGCCGTTACTTGATGAACATCATTCGTTCCATACGTTGATCGCCGGACATCAGGCGCTGGTGGCGCGGGCCTCTCACACCGGCGAGGATGGTTACGATATCTTCGTCCCGCGGAATGCCCTCGCCGACGTGTGGGATTTCATTCTACTCAAAGGCCAATTTCACTCGATCGTACCGGTTGGACTTCGAGCATTGGACTCGCTCAGGATCGAAGGTGGAATACCTGTCTACGGTGTGGATGTCGATGAGACGAACATGATGCTTGAGGCGGGTCTCGCCGATGCGGTGAGCTTTACAAAAGGGTGTTATACCGGCCAGGAAGCGGTTGCGATGGCGACGTACCGAGGGCACGTCAGCAAGAAACTCGCGGGGCTTGTCGTATCGGGAGCGGTCGCGCCAACTCGTGGGGATGTCATACGAAAGGACGGTAAGGATATCGGCGCGGTCACCAGCGCTCTGTGCTCGCCATCGTTGGCATCAGTGATTGCGTTGGCCTATCTGAAGTATGGGTTCTTTGAGGTGGGAACGAACGTTGAGATCCAAATTCAGGGGGAGACTGTGGATGCTCGAGTCGTAGAACTCCCTTTCTATCGGAAGCGTGGCTGAGAAATCTGTTTAAGATTGCTAATGTGTCACCTTTGCTCAATTCCGCGTTTTAGAATTTACTTGAAGCTGAATTCGAGCTCTTAGCGGGCTCCCGCGACAATATGAGGTACCCCTCCAAAACAAAAATTGGGGTGATGGGATCGTCGTCGGGCATCGCTGATGATGCTGAGCGCGATCGCCTCGCCGTCCTCGCTTTCGAGCTCGCCCGGGCGATAGCCGAGCGCTCGTGTGTTCTCATAACCGGCGCAACTTCCGGGCTCCCGGATATGGTTTCACGAGCAGCCAGCCAATTCGGCGGACAGTCCATTGGAATTTCGCCAGCCATCTCTGCCGAAGAGCACGTCTCGAAATACAAACTTCCTCCCGACGGCGCAGAGGTAATGATCTACACGGGGTTCGGGTTGAAGGGTCGCAACGTGATCAATGTTCGAGCCTGCGATATCGTGATTATCTTTGGCGGAGGCATAGGCACGCTCAACGAGTTTACGATTGCTTATGACGAAGACAAGGTTATTGGCGTTCTTGTTGGCTCGGGCGGCCTTTCCGATAGGATCGAAGAGATCACGTCGCTTTCAAGCAAGCCTCGCCGAAAAGTGCTATTCAATTCAGATCCCGGAGAGTTGGTCGATATGTGTCTAGCGGCTCTAAACAAAGCCGATGATCTGATGTGATTAGGCGGAGGTCTTAGGAGTACTCCAGTAGCGGTTCTCGTAGTAGTTTCGAATTCCCTCAATCCCGGTTCTGAGGCGCGCCTTCAATGTCTTTTCGTCTTCGGCCGCGGGTCCGCTTACTGCGATGCGGCCATCTTCCGAGGGCTTCATTGAGACGCCTCCGTCGGGAGTGATTAATTCGATTAGCCCGTTCCATACCGACTCGTCGAGCACCAGAACCGAGCCGCCTCCGCCAAACGCATACACTTTGTCATCACCCGCCTTGACGTAAGAGTTGTCGTGTTCGGTCTCGAGCCAATCGATCAGAGTTGCAAGTTCGCTAAGCTGTTTTTGGAAAGGGCCTTCAAAGTTTCGCTCTGTCATTGTCCTCTCATAGCCTTTGTTCGAAGTATTTGTTTGTTGGATGTCGGGCGACCGCCCGGCTTTAGTGGACCGTTCAGCCACGGCCCTCCCAACCTATTTGTTTGAGTCTTCCGTTCTCGACGATCACCGGAACGGTGGGATCACCGTCGGATATCGCCAGCATCTCGGCGCGATATTCCAAGTTGTCTTGCGCGTTCAGATCTTCGAAGTGAATGCCTTTTGCCGTGTAGTACTCGCGGGCCTTCGCGCAGTGCGGACAGCCCGGTTTGGTATAGATCTTTACTTCCATGTGATTGCGTCGCCTCGTGATGTCAACCGTTATTCTCGTTTCGTAGTCTAGCAAAGCAGGGTTTGAGTTCCAAGCGCGGCACGATGAAACGAGTTAGAACAGTTTGATAATCATGAAACGCGAATGATATGGTTGCCGCCGAACATTAAACGCAATGCAAGACGACGCAAAAAAGCGAGCGGCCGAACACGCGATTGAGATGGTTCGCGACGGAACCACAGTCGGCCTCGGCACCGGGTCTACTGCAAAGTTCGCGATTGAGGGTCTGGGTCAGTTGGTAAGAGGAGGCCTGTCAATCAAAGGCGTTCCTACATCGGTTGCCACTGAGAGATTGGCGCAAGAGCAGGGAATTCCTCTAATCAAGTTGAATGACGTCGACGAAATCGATATCACGATCGACGGCGCCGACGAGATTGATTCCGCATTCGATATGATCAAGGGCGGCGGTGGCGCGCTCACCCGCGAAAAGCTTGTTGCTCTCTCGTCGAGAAAGCGAGTCATCCTTGTCGACGAAAGCAAGCTCGTCTCGAAGCTCGGCCAATCGCACTTGCTTCCGGTCGAAGTACTGCCATTCGCTTGGAAGATGGCCCATCGCGCGTTGGAAAAACTGGGCGCCACTGCGACCCTTCGAATGCGCGAATATCAACCGCTGTTGACGGATAACGGAAATTACATCCTGGATTGTGGTTTTGGCGAGATCGACAACGCCCGAGAATTGGAAGGCGAGATAAAGCTCTTACCCGCGGTGATCGAATGCGGCTTATTCATCGGCATTGCTGATACGCTGGTCATCGGATTTGAGGATCGGGTCGAGGTTCGAGGAAGGCATTGATTTTCTTTGCTTGAATGTCACCCCTACTGTAGAATCAGCCAACCCCCTACACACTTTTCTCGCGTTTTCCCGGAGGTTCCGTGGATATCTCCCAGCTTAGAGAAGGGCTCTTTGAGGTCTTCGATGACCTTGTCGAAATAGAAGTCTGCCGGAGCAAAGCGATGGTCCCCGAAAACAACAAGCTGCTCCGGTGCTTTCAGTACATCAAGATGGACAGGGTATCGATAGGCGATTATTGCTGGAATGGCGAATGCACTAACTGCCAAATCTGGTATCGGGCGGACGACGGCGAGATCAAATCTGCGCTCGCCTGTCGATTGTATGTGAGACCCGGAATGATCATCACCGGTCTGAGCGCATGCCTGAACACAGACTTGACGGGGTAACTCAATCCCTGGGCTTGAATACGAATCTGTAAATCATGTCGGTTACGGATTCGATAGCGCGCTGCTGATCGAACTCGCACGAACCTGTCACATAATCCTGCGATAAATCAAACACAACGCGGTGGACTACAAACGCCGCCGCTTCAACATCGATGTCCCACGTTAATCCGGCTTTGTGCGCAAGCGAAATCAATTCGTGCAGCTTCGCGATCGATCGCTCCATTATCAATCTGTGCCGTGCAGCGAAGTCGGCATCCTTCAGGAGAAGCTCGCACACGACGCGATGAAGGCCCGAATGCTTTTGCTTGTCGGTTATCGTATTTGCTACCGCGTGCTTTATTCGGCGCCGCAAGTTCGAATCGAAGAGGTGTTCCGGCGTCAGCCCGTCAAATATGTTTTTGTAGAGTTCATCGGCGAGGCGATCGAAGATGGTCAACAGTAATTGACGCTTGTCGGTGAAGTAGACGTAAAAGGACCCAACGCTCACTTCGGCTTCCGATGCTATGTCGTTCGACGTGGTCTTCTCGTAGCCGCGCTCCTGAAATAACCGGATCGCAGCTTGAACGATCTTTTCTCGGGTTCGCTTGCTGCGAGCCTGTTTCGGGGCTGTTGGTAACGTCAGCCCAATGACCTCTCCCATTGTGTGTCCTCCGATGATTCTTCGCAGAATTGCAATGCGCATTATACCAGTCCGTCGAGTTATGTGAAGAACAATAAATATTATTGCGGATAGCATTAACGGTTTGGTGCGCCAGAAAAGTCGATGCTATTCTCGTTTGTCGCTGAATCAAGACTATCTTAGGGAGCAAATATGAAGGCAGTGGTCATCAATAAGCACGGCGGTCCGGAGGTTCTTGAACTGACCGAATTGCCGGATCCAATAATCAACGAGAACGAAGTGTTGGTTCGCGTGAAAGCATGCGCATTGAATCATCTTGATGTGTGGGTCAGGCGCGGATTGAAGGGCGTAGAGTTTCCGATGCCGCACGTTCTCGGCTGTGACATCGCTGGAGTCGTCGAATCCGTTGGGAGATTGGTGAAGAACACACGGCCAGGCGACGAAGTTTTGCTTTCGCCCGGAGTCTCGTGTATGCACTGCGAGTATTGCCTGTCCGAGCGGGACAATCAGTGCGCTTCTTATGACATCCTGGGTTATCGCGCAAACGGCGGGTATGCCGAGTATGTCAAAGCTCCCTCCGTCAACGTCCTTCCCAAACCGAAGAACCTGAGTTTTGAAGAAGCGTCATCGATCCCACTTGTCTTTCTTACGGCGTGGCACATGTTGGTTGAAAGAGTAAATCTCAGACCGGGCGAGACCCTCCTGGTGCACGCTGCCGGAAGCGGCGTCGGGTCGGCCGCTATTCAAATCGGCAAGCTGCTCGGTGCGCGAGTCATTGCGACGGCTGGCGCAAACGCGAAACTCGACAAGGCTAGGTCCCTCGGCGCCGACGAAACAATAAACTATGAGACCGAAGATTTCCTCGATGCAGTCAGGCGGCTGACGGGAAAACGCGGAGTCGATGTTGTCTTTGAGCACACTGGCGAAGGAACCTGGGACAAGAGCATTCGAAGCCTGACCCGCGGGGGGCGTCTGGTTACCTGCGGCGCCACGTCCGGTTTCAACGGTAAACTCGACATTCGATATTTATTCTCGAGGCAAATCAGCCTGGTTGGATCCTACATGGGTTCTAAGAAAGAATTGATCGAGGTAATCAAGTTCTTCGAGGACGGGCGATTGAAGCCTGTAGTCGACCGGGTTCTTGCTCTTGAGCAAGCCGCTGACGCGCATCGAGCCATAGAAGATCGTGCTCAGTTTGGAAAAGTTGTTCTGACGCCCTGACCGCGTCGTGTTTAGGACAAGACCGGAAGGCCAGAAGGAACAACTGGCTCTGAAGGTGCGCTGACTGGCATTGCGTTATACAGCGTATCGCGCTCGACTGGAACCCGGCCGGCGCCCCGAACCATCTCCTCGATCCCCGCTTTTGTTAATTGATTCTCGTTCCCTTCAGCCAGGTAGGACTCCATCAACGAGCCGCCTTCATTGATCGTTCCATCCAGATCGTCGGCGCCGAAGCGCAACGCGATCTGCGCAATGTTCTTGCCCAGCATCACCCAGTAGGCTTTGATGTGGGGTATGTTGTCGAGCATTAGCCTCGATACGGCCATCGTCTTCAGGCTGTCGATTCCGCTCGGACCGGGGAGGTGAGATAATTCTGTGCCCTGCGGATGAAAGGCAAGAGGTATGAAACACATGAACCCGCCGGTCTTGTCCTGAAGCTCTCGAAGCTTGACCATGTGATCCACCCTGTCTTCATAAGACTCGATGTGTCCGTAAAGCATAGTGGCGTTAGTGGGGATGCCGCGGCGGTGAACCTTCTCGGACAATTCCAGCCATCTTTCACCCGAGGTCTTGTGAGCGCAGATCCGGCTGCGAGTTGGATCGCGAAGGATCTCCGCGCCGCCGCCCGGACAGCTATCCAATCCCGCGGCGATCAATCCGTCGATCACCTCTTCGTCCGTCATCCTGCACACGCGTGTCAGATGGTCCAGTTCGACCATCGTAAAAGCTTTCAAATGCATATCGGGGAAATTGCGTTTCAACTCGCTGAGGAGCGTCGAATAGTAATCGAACTGAATCCGCGGATGCAGACCCCCGACAATGTGCAGTTCGCGCGCGCCTTCCTGATAAGCCTTTCCAGCGATCCCCACGCACTCATCAACCGACCACTCATAAGCCTCGGGATGTCGTACCCGCCGATAGAACCCGCAAAACGCGCAATCTGATATGCACACATTGGTATAGTTCATGTGGCGATTCACATTGTAATAGGTGAGATCGCCGTTGATCCGTTCACGCACTTGATTCGCTAGCGCTCCGACGGCCAACAGATCGTCGGTCTCGAACAAGGTCACGCCGTCTTCGAAGGACAGCCGCGTCTGACTTTCAACCTTCTCAGCGATCTGCTTCAGATCGGACGGGGAACTAGCGTGCATTCAGGGCCTCCATCGATGATGATTTCAGTCGGATTATACAAACAATCAGAGGGGACACCAAATCCGGGATGACTCGTTTGCCAAGGCGGGCTGATTAAACATTTGCCCCGGCCGCGCGGAGTGAACACTCCGCGCGGCAAATACTCTCTCGCGATGAATCGACAGAATCCTACTGATCTTCAGTTGGCTTTACGATGCCTTTGAGCTCCGCGCGAAGACGCTCGATTTCCGTGATCCGTTCCGATATCCGTTCAAAGAGAGCAGCCTGAGCCTTTACGCCCTCGCTTATCAGAAACGCCGCCGCTTCCGACCTGCTCTTGAAGATACCCGTTTGAACCAGGGCATCGAGGCTTCGCAGAGAGTCTTCATTGACCCTCACCATCACCACGTGATCTCTGGCCGACAATGCCGAATCGATTGCTTTGCCGATCGACTCGGTGGCTTTGTTTATCACTTCACCGGTTTTTTGCGCGACCTCTTTGACGGATGAGGCAATCTCATCGAACCCTGATTTTGGTCTCGGTTCATCATTAGGTATGTTCGTCACGACGATGTCATCCTCCGCGGAAGTTTTCTCCTCAATAATCACATCCCCAGCCGAATTTCGCTCGTTAATCATTGGACGCTTCCTCCTTACGTCTATTCTCGTAATCCACTTACGCGATTGCGGGACTTAAAGTTTCGCCTGAGCGGGCTCGGTGAGAGAAATTCGGTGAGAGAAATAATGTAGGGCTATCGTAGAGTATCGCACTAAATCGTTGCGATTGAATGATGTGTGCCATATGATGAAGAACTTTCTTGGCTTCTTGCGTCGCTCACATTTGCTCTCAATCCGATGCCCGAAGCGCGATCCCAATCGACCTAAGGCGGTGAGTTATGGAAACGCAAACAAAACCAGCTCTGCACGCGAGCATCACGGTGCCGGTAGTTCGAAAACTGTTACACCGAGGTGCTCGATCCCGGCTCGCAAGAATCCTCACCAAAGCTTATCCGGTCGAAGTGGCTCGTCTGCTTTCTACTCTAAAGGGGTCTGAGCGGCGTCAGGCGTTCGATATCCTGCTCGCGGAGAGCGACGTCGCGCATGTCGCCGCCGTGATCAGTGAAGCGTCTCCTTCCGACATCCTGCCGTTGCTCGAGAAGCTCGAACCCGTTCAAATTGCTAAGTACCTGAGTGAGATGTCCGCCGATGACGCCACCAGCCTGGCTTCGCGTCTGCCGGACCCGCTCGCGGCGCAAGTCCTCGCACTGATGGAAGCAGAACCTGCGGCGGACGTTCGTGAATTGCTCGAGCATGAGGAGCAGACCGCCGGCCGCATTATGACTCGAAACTACTTCGCGCTCGACGAAGACGTCACAATCGCCGAGGCCGTAACCGCTCTTCAAAAGCGCTCTGAAGAATTCGAGATGGTGTTTTATGTTTTCGTCGTGGACAAACGCGATCATCTTGTCGGAGTGGTCAGCCTGAGAAAGCTCTTGACAACGCATCCGGCCACGCAGCTTAAACGGATCATGGCTGACGATGTCATCAGCGCCAGGGTCGGCGCCGATCAGGAGGAAGTCGCCCGATTGGTGGCTGAATACAATCTGCTGGCGGTCCCGATAGTCGATAACGAACGGAAGCTGGTTGGAATTGTTACGGTCGATGACGTGATAGATGTCTTGCAAGATGAAGCCGAGGAAGACTTGCTTGCACTGGCCGGCGTATCCGCGGAAGAGCGAGTGGACACACGAGCAAGGAGGTCACTGCGGCTGCGAGCGCCGTGGCTCCTGGTGAACCTCGTCACTGCGTTCCTGGCGTCGTATGTCGTCTCTCGCTTCGAAGGCTCGATCAAACAGTTGCCACAACTCGCCACGCTCATGCCCATCGTTGCCGGGATGGGCGGAAACGCCGCCACTCAGACTCTGACGGTGATCATTCGAGGATTGGCGCTCAACGAGGTGGTCAACACAACGCGCGCTACCGTTAAGCAATCCATCGTGGGAATTGGAAACGGCGTCATCAATGGTGTGGTGTGTGCGGCTGTGGTGGCCGGTTATTATCGCAGCGCGTGGCTTGGGCTGATAATAGCCGTAGCGATGATGATCAACATGCTGGTCGCGGGAGTCGCGGGCACATTGCTGCCGGTTATCCTGAAGCGCTTGAATATCGATCCCGCTGTGGCTTCATCTGTTTTCGTCACAACCTGCACGGACGTAGCCGGGTTCTTTTCATTCCTCGGTATCGCAACCCTGCTGCTAAACTTGAGAGTGCTCCATGCAGGGTGATGCCCAACGGAACATTGCGGTGGAAGCGAAGCTACAACGCGATCTTCGTCTTGATCGCGCCGATTGCCGACTGGATTCGCTGCACCTGGGCCGTTGTTTCGGAGCTGCCTCTTTCCGCGCTCTTGATTGCCTCATCGATCAGCCGCTTGGCGTCATTGAATTCCAATTCCACTCTTTGAATGCGCTCACGTTCGGCTCGTCCGGCGGAAACGGCTTTGTCGATGTGGGAAGCGGTCTGCTTAAGATTGGTCACCGTATCCTGCCACTTGCGTTGTTGCGCGCTCGCAAGGGCGCTTGCCGCCGACAAACCCGCGCGATCGAGGTCGCCAGGAGATGTTTCCTGTACGTACAGCGGGGCCGCAGCCTGTGAGTTCGCATTCTGACCGGCCGGCTTGGCGCTCTCGGCATTCGCATTTGGTGCCGGCGGTTTCACACAGCTCGATGACATCAGTGCGATCGCCGCCGTCATTAGTATCAGGTTGAGTTTTTCTTTCAAACCATCATCCTCATTTATCTTTTTGCGAGGAACGATTCTATCGCTCTCTAACCAAAACTCACAGCAGCCGGCGGAACAGATTAAACCCGATCGTGAATTTGCCTGGCGGCAAATCGAGGTTACTTGAGTTGTACCTCGCTGTGGTTGTCGTCTGCGTATTCGCAAAGGTGAGCGAAAACACGTGCCGGCCGATCCGCTTCTCGATGCCGAAGCCGATCTCCGCTTCTGACCTATTCCTGAAGCCAAGAAGCTGTCCGGTGTCGTCGTTGAAGTCCGCAACAATCTGTCCCATCTTAAATCCAACTCGCGGAGTGTATTCAAATAACAGGGAAGTCGTTGGCCGAACCTGCGCATTCACGCCGAACCCGAATGACCCCGAATGCTGACCGAGCCGCAGCTTTGCGGCGAGCGGTTGGGTTCGCAGAAATTCCTTGAATCGATCGCCGCCGTTTGAATTGACGTGCACGGCTGGCGAGAAGAATACATTCACATATTTGGTCACGCTGCGCGCAAGCATCCCCTGGAAGTTCCACGTGTATCGCTCGGTAAAGTTATGATCACCTTCGACGCTCGCATAAGCCGACAGCGCAACCGGCGACTTGCCTGCTTCATCCAGCAAGTGGTATCCGAGCCCAAGCTCGATTGTCTTGCACAATCCCTGCTGACAGAGAGGCGAGCGATATACATTCGCGTACAGGCGATCGGTGATCCCAAACGTCATTCCGAAGGATGATACAGCGAAGCTGTCGAGCCCAAACAAATCCTTCGAGATTCGCGCGAGATGCTCATCCCTGGGTTCGTTTTCGAACGCCGTGATCGGCTCCTGGAAGCGATGCGTAAACGTCATGTTCAAGCTGTGACGCCGCACGCGCTTCGGAGTCGGAATGTTCACTACGCGATAATCGTAGGGCTCATACGCTTTGCTGCTTTCACGTTGCTTGGCGGGCTGCGGTTGAGATTGTTCCTTCGGAGTCTGCTGAGATGAGGCGAGCGCGGCGTCAGTCAGCCGCTCGATCGTTTTGCTTTCGGTATTGATTCTGATGCGTTCGCCGCCGGCTTCCACGATCACAATGCCCGGAGCTTCACGATCAAACATCACCTTCATATTGGAGGCTCGCTCAGCCGAATTTCCGGTCACGATCAATTCTCCGGCAACGCTATTTTCGCCAGGCGCCGAGAACGAAAAAGAAAATCGGCCTTCAGTCTCCGGTTTCAGCTCGATCGACTTCATTTGGCCCGCTGGTACTTGCTCTTCGATATTTAGGTCGAGAATCGAAAAGCGCATATCCTTTGCGCCCGAATCGAGCAACAGCCGCACGCGCTCGCCTTTGTTTATGGGGATCAACACGGGCGCCGCATTTGATGGCTGCGCGGTTACCCTGATCTCGCGAGGGTCGAGCGGATCGCTTACGAGTTTCGCTTCGCACGGCGATGAAAGCAAAAACACCAGGGTGCAAAGAGTGATTCCGGTCGCTAATCTCATTTTCATTTCTAAGAGTCTCCTCGATGCGGATATCGAAATTGCCGGCGCTTGTGTAGAAGTTTTTCTCCGGCGAGTATAAACTTCGTTACGACCTTTTCCAACGAAGTTGGTTCAACAAAGGCTAAAGAGAATCTGTCACGCGCTGTGACGGCAGCGATGTAATCAAAGTCAGCGACAAAGGAGAGCCGCCCGGCTAAGACAAAGTACATGGCGAGAAAGTCGGACAAAAAGCACGTCGCTAAGGCAACCACCGGCGGGAAGCGTAGCCGCGTGCTCATGGTGGCTGTCGGCGTTGTACTCATCACGGTCGTTGTGCTTGTTGCTCTGTCCTCGATGCGCTCAAGCTCCGGCGTCGCGCCGAGTGGGCCTGCGAGTCCAACCACTCCCGCTACGAGCGACGGACGCGCGCGGCAGGTGCCCTACGAGATCGTCAACAGCTATCCACACGATTCGACTTCTTTTACGCAGGGACTGCTTTGGCGAGACGGCGGTTTTTATGAGAGCACGGGAATGTACGGGCACTCGAAACTTCGGCGGCTGGAATTCCCATCCGGCAAGGTGCTCAAGGAAGTGAGCCTTGCCGATGACTTGTTTGGCGAAGGGCTCGCTTTGGCCGATACTCGCCTGATCCAGTTGACGTGGACCACGCATCGCGGATTCACATACGACATCCAATCATTCAAAAAGCTCGAAGAGTTCCGCTATGACACCGAGGGTTGGGGACTGACCTATGACGGCACGAACCTGATCCTGAGCGATGGCTCAAGCGATCTGTTTTATCTCGATCCGCACTCGTTCAAAGTGGTAAAGAAACTGGCGGTCACCAGAAACGGCCAGCCAGTTACTGAATTGAATGAACTCGAGTTTATCGAGGGCGAGATCTGGTCGAATGTTTGGCAGACCGATTTGGTCCTGCGCATCGACCCGGCGACGGGGCGGGTCACTTCATTCCTGAACATGAAGGATCTTCTTGCTCCGGCTGATCGAACGGGAACCGAAGACGTGCTGAACGGAATCGCTTACGACGCGGACAAGAAAAGAATCTTTTTGACAGGCAAGCGGTGGCCGCGCATCTTCGAAATCAAAATCAAGTAATAAGATCAGCGAACGCTAACCTACTCATCGAGTCGCGCGGCAAGATCTTCGACCTTTGTTGCCGGCTCGAGACAGGTGTAGTTCCTGCAAACATACGCGGTTACTTCGTCATTGATTGCCGATCTTCCCGCAAGCAATCTTATTGCGTCCGCGGCCTGCTCGTCCCCCGGTTCACAACCAGCCAGGATCTTGTTGGGAATGTACCGCGAGTAGATTTCTTCAACGAACGTCCGCACTTCGTGCGAATCGAGGCCACCGACAATTGCTATCTCTTTGGGCTCGGACAGATAGAAATCCAGAGCGCTCAGCATGTAGCCAAAAGCACTCGGATAGCGGCTCATCGCAGGGCGCAACGCCCGCAGGATCGTCACCGCGTGACGTGAATAATCCTGCTCCTGGGTGAGGATTCCCAGTTTCAGCAGCGCCATCGCCGCAACCGAATTTCCGGACGGCGTCGCATTGTCGAAGTAGTCTTTCGTCCGCGCGATCAACTTCTCGTGATCCGCTGACGTGAAGTAAAACCCGCCGTCCTGTTCATCCCAGAATTGCACGATCATCGTGTCGGCAAGCTCACGCGCTGAAATGAAGAACTTGAGATCGAACGTCGCTTCGTACACCGCGAGCAGGCCCTCGATTACGTAAGAATAATCCTCGAGATAGCCGTTGAGCTTTGCCTGACCCGCCTTGTAGGTGCGAAGCAATCGGCCCTCGCGAATCAATTGCGTAGCGATGAACTCAGCGTTGCGGACGGCGACCTGTCGATAGTCGTCGCGGCCCAGGATGTTCGCCGCTTCAGCGAATGCCGTCAGCATAAGCCCATTCCACGCCGCAAGCGTCTTGTCGTCGCGGCCGGGCCTCACGCGCTGTTCGCGCGTATTGAAGAGTTTTCGTTTGCCTGCGTTGATTACTCGATTGATCTCATCGAGGCTCTTGCCTTTCTGATTCGCAAAAGTCTCAAGCGCAACCGGCGTATTGAGAATTGACTTGCCGTCCTCGAAGTTCCCTTCATCGGTGACGTCGAAGAATTCGCAGAACAGCTCGCCGTCCTCCTGGCCTAGAATGTTCAGGACTTCACTCTTCGTCCAAACGTAAAACTTTCCTTCCACGCCTTCGCTGTCCGCGTCTTCGGATGAGTAGAACCCGCCGCTCGAATCCGTCATATCGCTGATGTATTCGAGCGTCTCTTCCGCGACTCGCCGGTAAAGCGGATTCCTGGTCTGTTGGTATGCATACAAATAAATCCGCGTGAGCAGCGCGTTGTCGTAGAGCATCTTCTCGAAGTGTGGCACCAGCCATTGAGAATCGACCGAGTAGCGCGCGAAGGCCCCGCCAAGATGATCGTACATGCCTCCGCCCGCCATCTTCTGAAGAGTTGTCTCGACAATATTGAGCGCTTCGCTCGAATGAGTACGCTTGTGATGACGTAGAAGAAACATGAGCGACATCGAGGGAGGGAACTTGGGCGCGCCGCCGAACCCTCCGTGCTTCGGATCGAAACTGCCGGCAAGCGCAGAGAACGCCTGGTTCAGCACTTCGGTCGTCAGCATTTCATTTGAGGCGATGAACCGATCGCTCTTTTTCAATTCAGCGGTGATTGCCTCGGCGCTCGTGAGGATTTCCTCACGCTTGTTCTTGTAGGAGTCGGCGATCGCCGCGAGCACTCGTGGAAACCCGGGCATACCGCGGCGATCCTCAGGCGGATAGTAGGTGCCGCCGTAGAACGGTTTGAGATCCGGCATAAGAAACATCGTCATCGGCCAGCCGCCGTGCCCGGTCATCAACTGCACCGCGTTCATATAGATCGAATCGAGATCGGGGCGCTCTTCGCGATCCACTTTTATGCAGACGAAGTTTTCATTCATCACTCGCGCGATGTCTTCGTTCTCGAATGACTCGTGCTCCATCACGTGGCACCAGTGACACGCGGAGTAACCGATCGACAAGAGGATCGGTTTGTCTTCGTCGCGCGAGCGCGCGAGCGCTTCGGGACCCCACGGATACCAATCGACCGGATTGTGCGCGTGTTGAAGAAGGTACGGACTGGTCTCGTCGATCAATCGATTTGTGTGCTGATGTTGAGTCATCGGTGTCCCCGCTCAGTTGGTTGCTTGAATTCACTATAGCGGTTGGACGTTGCGTTTTTCCAGCATGCCCACGTTGGAACGGGAGTGATTGCAGCGGACTGGATTCTGGATGAAACCCTGTCCTTCTGATAGGCAGATCAATTCATTGAGGTGTTGGAGTGGGCTTCGATGGGCTGAGCATCAGCGAACTTGTACATCATGTGCTGCACGCGCGCGAGAATTATTGACCGCCAAATCGGACAGCATCTTCAATTCGGCGCGATAGAATCGTTGCAAGAAACTGATTGCCAGGAATCGTTCCAGTACTCCCAACAGGCCGCTTCTTTCGGTTGTGCGCTCGGTTGCAATCGTTACTTCGCACGATTTGTTTTGATCTCGGCCATCAACAATAAACGACGTCGTCGATGCTGCGCCGTCGAGATCCGATTCGGCCAGCACTCGGCCGGGTTCAGGTTCTGTGATCGCGGCTCGAAAGGTCTGCACCTTTCCGAAGATGCGCATTTGAAAACTAATGATCGTACCGGCGCCGACTCCACCCTTTTCTACATCGAGCGATATGAAGTATTTCTTGGGCAGAATCAACGGATGACCACCGCGATAGTCCGCCAGTATGTCGTAAACGACTTTCGGGGGAGCGTCGATCAGCGCCGACGCCGTAGCTCGATAGGGCTTCATCAGTACGTCTCCGTCTTGGAATTTGCCAAAGAAACACTAACGGCGCGAGGCGCCGCATCGTTTCCTTAAGCAGATGCGCGGAGGGATTGTAATCAAGGAGTAACGTTCGCGGCAAAGCTCGCCTGAAGCGGGCGATCGTGATTGTCCCAGCCAAGAGTCGTACAGACTACGTGTGCGCGCCAATCGGCCTCCGTGCGGCCGGCCAATTCTACGCCGACGGTGAATGTGAGCGCGCCCGTTGCGCCCAGCCGGTGAACAAAGGGAATGGCCTGCGTATGAGCAGCGCCGCTCGCGGACCTGGTGGTAATCAGGATCCTTTGCCATTGCGCCGAGCGTCCTGACTGTTCCTGCATATTGAAAGTCAGATCGTAGCGGTATCCCGAAGCCGTCCTCAATCCACGCACGCGGACGAGTCTCGCGTCGAACCCGCCCGACTCGCCTCGCGGCAATGGAGGCAGTGCAGGGTTTGTTGAGACGGAGTTCATTCGGGGAGCAGGTTGAGCGGGAACCGGCATCGATTGCGGTCGAGTCACCGGCGTCCGGTTTGTTGTTTGAAGCGCGGGAGGTTCGGCTATCTTCTTCTCGACAGTTTGGGGATTCTCGAGAGTTTTCGGCGGTTCGGGCGGCGCAGGTTGCTCGTCAACATAGTCTTGAGCCTCTTTCGGAGTGGCGATGAATGGGAGAGCGACTTCCGTTACGTTAGCGACGCGGGCCTCGGTCGTTGTGCGTCGCCGATTCATTTTCGAAAACACCATGTACAACGCCACCACCGAAATAAGAACAAGAACGACGACCGTTGCGACCGCGGCCAATCGAAATCCCTGGGACTCGGTGCTCCGATCTTGCGCAAACATCGGTTTCTCAGAAACAACGGCTTCATCGGCGGAGATTTCCTGCTGGGATTCCGCCGGCAGCGATTGCTGTTCGGCGAATTGCCCGGCAGCTTCTTCGTGATCGAGAGCGGACTCGTTTGCATTGCCATCGACCACCTCAATTTCCTGCTCAATATCAGGGGGAGTACTGGTTGTAGCCGGACTAATCGCCGTTTGAGGCTTTGATTCGACAGCCAGCATTTTTGGTATTGCATGCTTGACGAGTTGTACTCCGTGCACTGGGCACGTTGAGAAGGTCAAAGGGTACTCCGCCGCGCAAGTCGGACAGTACAGGACAACCGGATTTGCGGATTCATCATTAGCGCCGAACTCGCCGCGCTCATCAACGAGAATGCCGGCGCCGTGCATTGAGAGAGTCCGCACCTCAGGCGGGAGGCTCGATCCATCTTCAGGACAAAAGAGATAACCGTCGTCCACTTCGAGGGCGCAAACGGGGCACGTTTTCATTGCTTCCTCCCGATCAATTGCTTCAGATCGCGGCTACTGTTCGTGTTCAACAACTGGAACTTCTCACAGGCAGATGCGTTTGCCGTCCACAGGAGTTGCCCGTGAAAAACGGGTTTGTAAGCGCCCCCGGTTGACTCCAACGGCGACTGCTACGGCAATTTGGCGCGGGTGGCGCCGACTAGCAATCGCCGGTGATTGTCGGTTATTCTTGATCCTCATGCGAACATACATAAACCTGTCGAGGCGGCCCTTCACGAATCACCGTCTCTTTTGGATCGGTCTGGTTGTCGTTTATTTCGTCGGATTGTGGTCCGTGCTTTGGATCGGGTCCGAAAGGAATCGTGTGCTGGCGAAGCAAACGGAGATCAACCAGGGCATCGAGGGACAGCGCACGGCCTATGAAGATGTGATGCGCGAGCAACAGCGCCAAAAGGAACAACAGCAGAAAGTCTTTATCAGCGAAGAGCAGAAGCTGCAGCTTGCCTCAGCCCGGCAGTTGATTCAACGCAAGTCTTTTTCATGGAATCGAATGATCAGCGACCTCGAAGGCTATGTCCCAAAAAACACCCGGATAATGAGTATCAAGGTCGACGAGATTGCGAATGCCGGCGAGGGAGTCGAGGCCAGGGTCGAAGTAAAAGCTATCGGCACTACAGCGGCTGAGATGACTGAAATGATGGCAAACCTCGTAAAGTCCGGCGGCCTCTTTGTCGTAGGCAACACCGGTCAGGAAACCATGACCGAGAACGGTGAGACGCCGTTTACGCTGAGCTTAACCTACAATCCGAGAGGTGGCGGTCAATGAGCACCCGGGTGCGCGAACGAGTAACCCGCACTGAAGTCCGCAAGATAAGAACGGTAAGTTTGCCGTTCGGCCTGCGGGCCGGCGAGTTAATCGCGGCAGTGCTCGGACTGATTCTGATAATCTGGGTCACGGCCTATTATTTCACCTCGCTGCGGCCTCAACAGGATCAGTTGCTTGTACTGGAGAATCAACTTGCTGAGCAACAAAGGAATCTCGCGTTGAACGCGGGCCTAACTAACTCCAACCCGGGGAAGACTCCGGAAGACCAGGCCAAAGAGACTGTCGATAGCCTTGAAACATTCAAGGGCAGTCATCTGAGACCGTTTTCGTCGGGCCGCATAGATCTGATAAAGGAAATCAACGCGCTCGCCAAAAAGAACAGCGTCACGCTTACGAGTGGTATCGATATGGGAGGCGCCGCGTCGATCACCGATTCGGACAAGGCCGAGAGATCGAGTTCGCAACAACGTAACAAGGCCGACGAGATATTCAACGCGTTTCCCAATGTGAGCTTTCACTTTACTGTTTTCGGCCAGTACAACAACTTGAGAACATTCATCAACCAGCTCGAGCATGAAAAACATTTTTTGGTCGTCAAGTCGATCAACCTTTCCAATCAGGAAGCGAGGGCTAGCAGCAGACGAGCACGATCCGAAGCAGTATCGGGCATCATGCTGACGATTGAGATGTCGGCGTATTTTCAACCTTGATTAGAGAGAACGAAGTTCACGTTTCAACACGATCGAGGCACGCGCAAGACCAGAAGTAATGCACGGCAGTAAGTAAGAAATGGCAAAGCGAAATTCGGACAAGGTCAAGTACATTGCGCTTGCGGTTCTCGGCGGCGTTCTTGTCATCATCTTCGTCTACCAGATTTTTCTTAGCGCACCAAAGCCAAAGCCGAGGCTGAACACACAGCTCGGCAACACTGCTTCGACTGCGTCGGCGGCAAAACCGGCGCAGGCAGTCCCCCAGACACGAAACCTCAGCGCGTCCGCGCAGCAGGAAGCGTTGATTCAGCAGATGTTGTCGGACGTGACTCCGCTCAATCTATCGTTGATCTCGAGGGCATCTGATCGAAGCGACAAACCCGGCGCGCGAGGGAACATCTTTGCTTACTTCGTTGAGCCGCCGCCGCCGCCGCCCCCGCCACCGCCACCGCCTCCGATTCAGCTTCAATCGGTGCAGCCTCAGGGGGTCGTGGCAGGAACTCCGAGGGCTTTTACGCTGGTAGTAACCGGGAATCAAATTCCACCCGACGCGCAGTTATTTTTCGACGGCGCGTTGAGAACCTCAAAACGCGTGAGCGAGACTCAGATTTCGACGGAGATGGCGCCGGCTGACTACGCCTTCGCGCGCAACATCAACATTGACGTGAAGTCCCAGAGCGAGCCGGCGAAGTTGTTCTCGAACCCAGTCCAGTTTTCCATTCAACCGGCGCCCGAGCCTCAGTTTATTTACAAGGGCAGGCTGGGGGCTCTCAACCAACCGGCGTATAATTACGCTGTGTTTGAGTTGAACAGCACAAAAGAGATCAAACGAGGAAAAGTCGGCGATACCATAATGGGAGTGTGGCGCATTGATGCGATCTCCGCGGATTCGGTTGACGTAACGAATACTCAGTACGACATCAAGAGGCGAGTGCCTCTGCAGGACAAAGTAAGATGAAGCGAGTGATGGCCGCAACGAAAACACTGAGAGGCGAAGCATCGAACTCAGGCGAGCAGGGCTGGGCGCTGCTTGGTTTGTTGATGGCGCTCGGCATCATGAGCATTATGCTCGTGTCCACGGTCGTACCTAACGTGCAGATGGCTGTTCAACGCGATAAGGAAGTCGAGATGGTGTACCGCGGTGAGCAGATGGCGGCGGGAATTGCGCGCTACTACGGGCGCGGCAATCTCACCGGGATTCAGCTTCTGTCGCCTCCGCCCTATGGTTACTTGACCGAGTTGTCGAAGTTGAAAGAAGGCGTGACGATGGGGGTGCGAGAAATAAAACTCGTCAGAGCATCAGCAATGATTGACCCGATGAACAGCACTGAGTGGGAACCGGTGCGAGCCAGAGATCCGCGAATCATGAAATTTCTGCAGGCTTGGGCCGCCGAGAGTTTGATTCCAATTCCTACTCAGTACCTGTTGCTGGCCGCGCCGCCTCAAACAAGCGTCTTCAAACCCCTCACACCGGATCAGCCTGCGGTCACGCCGCCCGCGGGTGCAGTCGAGGGCCAGCCCACACCGCCCAACGTGATTAATCCGCCTCAACAGGGTAGGCCACCTGTAAGGCCAAATCCCAACGCCGATGATTCGGACGACGACGACGACGCGAACAACGATCCGCTGGGACATCTTTTCTCCGACGACAAACCAGGTCACAGCAACGCTCCCATCGTCGGCGTTGCGCCGAGGAGAAAGGGAACCGCGACCCGCCCCTACTACGGCTTGGACCAGTATGAAGATTGGGTGTTTCTTTATATTCCAAAGACCACGCAGTTGCAGCGTCCAGGTAACAATTCCGACCAGCCCAATAACCGGCGTCGACAAGTCAGCCAATAGCTGTCGCCGCAATTTCGATTTCTCCGCCGCCGCTTCCTGGATTAAACTTCTCACGCCTTAAGTAATCGACATCAAATCGCGCTGGCCATATGTGCTCTGGCCAGAACGCGTCGCGAAGGACAAACCTCTTCAAGAACGGATCACAAATGCCGACCACCTCGATCCCCAATGACCCCGATCATAATGCAATCCAGTCATCTCCCAACTCAGAGCCTCCACAGTTGATTCGTGGAGTCGGCTTGGTTAGCGCAACTACTCTGAACATGATCGATATGATCGGTGTGGGACCGTTCATTACGATCCCGGCGATCATCGCGGCGATGAATGGACCTCAAGCAATGCTCGGGTGGATCTTCGGAGCAGTGCTTGTGATGTGCGACGGATTGGTGTGGGCGGAACTCGGCGCTGCGATGCCAAAGTCCGGCGGGCCTTACGGATTCTTAAAAGAGATTTATGGCCCCCGGCGTCTCGGCCGGATGATGTCCTTTCTGTTCATCTGGCAGCTCACCTTCAGCGCGCCGCTCTCGATAGCGTCCGGTTGCATAGGCCTTTCGCAGTACGCGGGCTACATCTGGCCCAGGCTCGAACAAGCGAGCGATCTTCACTTCGGTCTCGGTGTGCTCGGTTCGTTTGACGTCAAACAGATTGCGCCGGCCGCCGCCCTGGTAGCGGTGGGAGCGTGCCTGATCGCGGTGTTCCTGTTGTATCGCAAGATAGCCGCTGTTGGCCGCCTGTCCGAGTATCTGTGGGTCGGCGTGATCCTCACCGTTGGCTGGGTGATTTTCGCGGGCGTGGTTCACTTCGACAAAGATCTTGCATTCAGTTTTCCACCGGATGCATTTACGTTATCACCGTCCTTCTTTACCGGCCTGGGTTCGGCGATGCTGATCGCGGTCTATGATTACTGGGGTTATTACAATGTGTGCTTCTTCGGCGGCGAAGTAAAAGACCCGGGCCGCACGATTCCACGCGCGATAATTTATTCGATCATCGCCGTCTCAGTAATCTACATCGTAATGAACATCAGCATCCTCGGCGTGATGCCGTGGCAGAAGCTTGCTGCGTCAAAAAAACCTATCGCCGATTTCATGGAGCAGCTCTATGGCCGCCGCGCAGCCATCGCCGCAAGCCTGCTGGTGATATGGACGGCGTTTGCGTCGGTGTTCTCGCTGCTGCTTGGTTACTCGCGAGTTCCATACGCGGCGGCGCTGGACGGCAACTATTTCAAAGTATTCTCGCGCATTCACAAGAAGCATCGCATCCCTCACGTGTCATTGCTTGTTCTTGGTTCAGTCGCCGTAGTGTTCTGCTTCTTCAAGCTGGTGGACGTCATAGCCGCACTCGTCGTGATAAGGATCATGGTTCAGTTCCTTGCGCAGACGATCGGCGTAATCGTTTTGCGCATTCGCAAACCCGAAATGGAACGTCCGTTTCGAATGTGGCTTTACCCGCTGCCGGCGTTGCTGGCGTTCGCGGGCTTTGTGTACGTGCTGGTGTCCAGACAGAATTTCCAGAAGGAAGTCAGGTACGCGGTCGTTTTGCTGATAGTGGGACTGGCGATTTATTTGTTCAGATCTCGGCGGCGAGGCGAATGGCCGTTCGGCGAACGGTTGGCGGTTGAGACTGGCGACTGAATTCTTACGCCCCACTCACGCGGCGGTGCTATTCAACAGCGCTCTGAGTGAGCGTTCGGCGTTCGCCTTGCGAGCCTTGAATTCCTCAATCCAGCTTTGCGTCTTGAGCATCAATTGAGTCGGGGAAGTAGGATCCTCTTGCGTGTCCTCTACCGTGGTGATGTCTTTTCGTTTGATCAACTTTATTGTCATCGCAAACCAAGCCTTCCAAATCATTTCTAAAGCCAACTACAAATCGGATGATTCATGCTTGAGCAACCCGGATGCCATAACACCGACGAGCTGTCACGGCGGTGAGAATTCACCGGGACTTAGTTGAATTTCATTCCGTCGCGCGCGATTCAGAGGGGGTTTTCCGGGCTTACAACCAGTCCAACAGCGATCAAATTGAAACCTCGAAGCGGCATTATGTTCACAAACGACTCACCAGACCGCGAACGTCTGGGGCGACTGCGTAGCGTCCGCGTTTCCTACAGCGTGTCTGAGTTATCGCGTGCAACCGGCAGCGAAGCGGCGCCGTTATGGGTGCAGGCACGACTGTTACGCTTGATTCTGAAAGGCGTGGCGGATACGATAACGAATAGAGTCTATCGTCAGAGACGCTCGAATGAAGGTGCAGGGCCGCGCATCGAATTTTCAATGCGGTGCAAATCGGCGTTAGACGACAGAGCAGGAAGGCGCCCGGCGAACTTGACTCTCCCGTTCCCGCGCATCGCCGATCGAAGTTCAGACCCGTGCCCCGTTTGGATTTAAGTGTTGTGCAGTTGAAGATTGTCGCGCAATGCAGCGCTGCGACGTAGAGATCCTTGCGTTAACTCAATACCGATATGAGCCGTTCCGCGGAACTATGGAAATTTCTTGAGCAGCTTCGCATCACCGATCTGATCGACTTCATCATCGTATGGGCGATCATCTACGGATTGCTGAAGCTGGTGCGAGGCACCCGTGCGGTGACAATGGCCGTCGGGCTGCTGGGCGTGGGCTTGCTCTATCAACTTTCCGTGATCCTGGGACTCGAGACGCTGCAGTTTGTCATGCGGAACGCGCTGTTGTATTTCGGCTTCGCGATCCTGGTGATATTCGCGCCTGAGATACGCTCGGCATTGATGCGCGTCGGATCGAATCTTGGCCCTTTTAAATTCGGACATCGAAAGACGAGCCACGAAACGTATGATGACATCGTGCTGGCCGCGATGACTCTTTCGTCGCGAAAAGTCGGCGCGCTGATCGTGCTCGAACGCAACGTTGGCTTGCAGAATTATATTGAGACTGGCGTGGTCCTGGGCGCCACGCTTTCCTATGATCTGCTTGTAACGGTTTTTGATGAGCACACGCCGTTGCACGACGGAGCAGTGATAATCCGAAATCACAAGATCGAAGCGGCGAGTTGCTTTCTTCCGCTCACACTCAACCCGAGACTGTCAAAGGAACTTGGTACGCGGCATCGCGCCGCCATCGGCATCTCCGAGGACACCGACGCCGCGGCAGTAGTCGTTAGCGAGGAAACCGGCGTCATCTCGTTCGTCCAGAGTGGTGAGATCACCCGCTATCTGAACAGCACTTCGCTGCGCGACTTGATCAAGCAGGCGCTTGAACCCCAGGGCGGTCTGATTGAAGTTGTTCTTCCGGCTCGGCGCGAACGCCGCAAGCGTGGAACAGCCACCGAAGCTTCACGAGAGCAGGTAACCGAAACCTACATCAAGTGAGTCGATAGATGAACTGGTTGGGCAAGTATCGAGATGCGATAAGAGAGTACGCTCGGGATTACGTGCTCGAGAATACCGGGTTGAAGGTGCTCGCTCTGTTGATCACCGCCGTCCTGTGGCTTTCGGTCGCGTCGCGCCCCGTTAGTCAGATTGCGTTGAATAGCGTACCAATCGAGTTTCACAACTGGCCCGAGTCGCCGAACCTGACCGTTTCGAAGTACGACACGCTTAATGCGCGCGTTTATCTGGAAGGCCCTCGCGAAGTAATCGAGTCGATGCGAGGCGCCCAGTTCAGCGTGGCAGCGGATATGACCGGTGTCGAACCCGGCGTGCGATTGATCCCGCTCAGCATAGATACGAAGAGCCTGCCGGCAAATGTCAGAGTAAAAGATATCGAGCCTCGCAGAATTCGCGCGACCGTCGAACGCGTAGTCGAACGTGAAGTGCCGATCATTCCGCGCTTCGAAGGCAAGCCGCCCGCAAACTTCGAACTCGTCGATTGGCATATCAACCCGGAGACGGTGAAAATCGGCGGTGCTGAAAGTCAGGTGCGCGACATCACGGAAGTTTCGACCGAAACCGTGAGCCTGACCGATCGCGCGGCGGCCTTTACTGATCTTGTAGCCATCGACATTGGCTCACCCAATCTCAGCCTGAGCGAGAGCGGCGGCGGCAAAGTTACTCTCTTCGTCAACATCGGCGAGATTCGCAAGGAACGGGTCATAACTAACGTCCCGGTGACGGTGCTGGACGCTCCGCCTCGGATTCGGGCGGTCCCGGCAACGGTGAGGGTCACAGTCTACGGACCTCGCTCACTGGTTGATTCACTCACAGCCGGTGATCTCAATACTTCGGTCGTCTATCAGCGCGGCGTTCGAGATGTTGCTCCAAAAGTTAAACTACCTCTCGATCTTGCGGACCGGGTTGTCGTGCACTCAGTTCAACCTCAGAGGATTCGCATCCGGTGAAGTCCTCGCGCGTCTGGTCAACATTTCACACACAGGAGGATTGATGCAGGAAGGCGGTAGACAACGACTGTTCGGAACAGATGGAATTCGTGGCGTCGCGGGGCGGTTTCCGCTCGACCCAGCGACGGTCGCGATCATCAGCGGCGCGCTGGTTCGAAATCTGACGATGGAACTTGGGCGCGCGCCTCGAATCGTGATCGGCCGAGACACTCGCGAGTCGGGTCCGGAGATCGAACGCGCGCTGGCTCGCGGCGCCATCAGCGCGGGCGCATCAGTGCAGTCGGCGGGAGTAATCACCACGCCGGGCGTCGCTTACATTACTCGGACTGAGCGCTTCGATGCAGGCGTTGTCATATCCGCTTCGCACAATCCATTTCAGGACAACGGCATCAAGGTTTTCTCGCCTACCGGGAGGAAGCTCGCGGATGAAATGGAACGCCGAATAGAAGCGGATGTCTTCGCAAGCCAACCATCAACCGAGCGTAACGGCGATGACTGGCTTCGCGATCAGCAAGCGCACGAGCACGACTATCAGGAGCATTATCTCAACTACCTCGCCGATGAAGTCGCCGTTGGCTTGCGGCTTGAAGGAATGAGTGTGGCTCTCGACTGCGCGAACGGTGCTGCCTCGACCCTCGCTCCGAAGTTGTTTGCGCGTTTGGGAGCCACAGTCGTAACAATCGCGGCCCAACCCGACGGGCGCAACATCAACGAAGCGTGCGGGTCGCTTCACCTCGAAGGCCTGCAACAAGTTGTCACCGATCAACGGCTGGACATCGGAATCGGTTTTGATGGCGATGCTGATCGAGCTTTGTTTGTTGATGCGGATGGAAACCTGGTTGATGGCGATGCGGCGCTGTTGATACTGGCGGATGATTTCAAAACGCGAGGATTGCTGTCAGGGAATTTGGTTGTCGCTACCGTGATGAGCAACATCGGATTGGAGCTTGCTCTGCGTGAGCGCGGCATGGAGATGGTGCGGGCGCAAGTGGGTGATCGCTACGTTCTCGAAGAACTTCTTCGGCGCGATGGCAAGCTTGGAGGCGAGCAGTCGGGGCACATTATCTTTCCGGACATCTCGCTTGCTGGCGACGGAATGATCACTGCGATCGAGCTGCTTCGCGCGATTCGCAATTCGGGGCGCACTGTCGCAAGCCTCGCTTCCCGGATGACGCGCTATCCTCAAGTGCTCGTCAACGTGAGAGTGCGCAGCAAGCCTGATCTCGATTCGATCCCCGAGGTGAAAGCTGAAATCGAGACACTCGAGCGGGAACTTGTAGGCCGTGGCCGGCTGCTCGTTCGATATTCGGGCACCGAGAATCTTGCTCGCGTGATGATCGAGGGCAAGGACCAGAAAAAAATTAACGAGCAGGCCAACCATCTGGCGGAGGTGATCCGTCTTAAGATCGGCTAGGAACCGTTTTTTCGGCGGTGTCCTAATTTCAAATCTCAAATTGCGTTCTTTGATCGTTGCTTTAATAGCGACACCACGTGACGGGGGCTGCTAGGGGCCGAACTTGTTCGCAGGTTGATCAAGGTTCTGACCCTTCGGACGACGAGGGCAGATCGTTCGCGCATCGCGGTCCAACCAAACGAAGCCAAGTATCCGGGTAATGGCTGGCACCTATCGTCTTGATTTTTAACCCGATGCAGCGGCAATAAACGAGGAGCGCTTCCGTTTGATTCGGCCTCTGACAGGTTTCTTGCCACTCGCGCATCGCTGAATGAACTGGCTGGCCGCTACGACATCGCCGAAGTGATCCGTTTCGTCATTTCTCCCGCGCGTGCCACAGTTTCACGCATAATTATGCGATTGAAAATTTGAGATTTGAAATTCGGACACCGCCGCTTTTTCTTGACCGTGCCTGGTTACTGAACTAACATCGAACTTGATCGCTACCAAGGGCCAGCCTGGAGGTACAAATGAAGAAATCATTCTGCTCTGTAGCGCTCTGCACTGTGATTGCGCTCGGCTCCGCCGTCAGCGCCCGCTCACAAGCAGCACGCGAAGCAACCATCGAACCTGAAACAAAAACAAAAATCATTCTGCAATCAAGACTCAGTTCAAAGCTGAGTGAGGTCGGCGATCCGGTGACCGCCGTGCTCGATGAACCGCTTTCGGTCAACGGACAGCTCGTTCTGCCGCGCGGAACCGAGTTCATTGGCCGCGTCACTCAAGTCACGCCCGCTCGCCGGGGACAAAAGAGCGGCAGCATTGCGATAGCCTTCGAACGCATCGCACTGTCGTGGGGCGAAGAGCAGGTCTCCGTCGTCATCACGTCCGTTGATGATTGGGACAAGAACGAAAAACTAAAAGCCGACACCGAAGGTAAGGTGAGCGGCGGGCATCGCGGTGAGGCGACTGCGAAAAATACTGAGCGCGGCGGCGCGATCGGCGGAGCCGGCGCGGGCGCGGTGATCCTTTCGGGCGGGAGCCTGGGAGCAGGCGCGGGCGCGCTTGGCGGAGGATTGCTCGCCGGTCTGCTGCTGACCAAAGGCGGCGAAGTCGTTGTCGCTCCGGGCGCTGTGTTTCGCGTCAAATTTGTGAAGCCCGTCACGCTACCAGTTGTTCAACAGGGAAGCGGCGCGCCGCGATCAATTCAACAAGACGAAACGAAAACAACACCGATCGAGAGAAAGCCTCCGAATCAGTAGTTGGAGTGCAGCGACCTGTTGCCGCTGGCGTTGATGCGCGACAGGTCGCACTCCATACCAGCCATGTGGAATCGCACGAAACGCCTCATCAATTCCTACCTCGACGATTTGATCGAGCGCGCAAGCGGCCCCGATCGCGATGCGCGTGAAATAACTCGAGCCGAACTAACGCGACTGAATGAACTCGAGGTCCAGACGCGAGCCTCGGCCAAGATGCTCGAGAAAGAATTGGCCGAAGTTCAACTGAAGATGATCGGAGTCGCCGAACGCGAACGCATCGCGCGCGAGCGAGGCGATTCGGCTGCCGCCAGCGCCGCGGGCAGTCAGCTCGTGACGCTAGGAGCCGAACGCGATCTGATCAGGCAACAAATCGCCGAAGCGAGCGGCGCCGCCGAACGCGCGCGAGCCTTGCGTGAAGAACGCCGGCGCCAGGGCGAAGACCTCGCGACCGACACTCATCTGACGGCCATGCGCGAGAATCTTTCTTCCGTTCAACGGCCCTTTGACAGCACGGACCCGGCCGGAACTATTGACGAGATGCGCGCGCGCATTCAGCGTTCGAGCGGAGCGCTCACGGACAATCGAGTCGCCGAAGCTGATCGCGAGCTTGAAAAGGAACGCGCTCGCGCAAGCGTTGAAGATATGCTCGCTCGATACAAACAGGGAAGTGTGGCAAGCGAGTTTACGGCTCCGTCGGAAGCGGCCACTCAACCGCTGCCCGCCACTCCCGAGAAAACATCATCGACCGCTGATAATGAGAGCGCGCCCGCGGAATCAAAGACGCTTGGCCGCACCGACGGCCCCATCCGCCCAATCGACTAGCAATCTCAAGACAGACATCCGTGCGAATCCGTCAGATCAGTGTCATCCGTGGTCTATGCAGCAATCACGCGCTGAACTAATAGACCGCGGATGACACGGATTTGACGGGTTCGCGCGGATCAAACTGTGAGCTCTCGTTCGTGGGCTTGGTCCGTGGTCGCGGCGAGCTCGATTTGAGGTTTAGGAATGGCTGCTCAATGACGTAATGAGAGACCGTCGCGAGCACAATCGTCACCGATATCGCTGCGAATAGCTGAACAATGACCGGGTACGCTTCAAGCGCGTGTCTCACTGCGTGCAGCGTGAGTTGTTGGTAGAGATACAGCGAATATGAGATTCGTCCAAGAAACTTGATCGCTCGCCACTCGGTCCATCCCCAAGTTCGCGTCGAACTCAACGCGATCATCTGCACGATCAGTATCGCGAACAACAACGGCTCGATAGCAAAGCCAAACACATCTCGGTAACGATCGATGTACGCTTCGCCTGCGTAGATCGAAATCCCGAGCGCTGCGATCGTCGCAAACGGCAACAACACGTTCGACGAGATCGCCCGCCACACGTTCGCGAGTGAACCTCGTTTCAGCAAGACCGCAAGCAGACAACCAACCATCAGCTCATCAAGCCGCGTGTCGAATGCGGCATAGATGTAAGCCTGATCGATATTGAATCCGTAGCAGAGAATCGCGCGATGAATCCAAACTGCTCCGATCAATCCCGCGAGAAAGATCGTCATCCGCCGGAGATTGCCTCTCAGCATGAGAAATAAAAACGGCCACAGCAGGTAAAACTGTTCTTCGATCGCGAGCGACCACGTGTGACTGAATCCGTTGTTGGGATCTCCGTTGATCGCCGAGTAGTAGTTACTCGTGTAGAACAGCGCGCTCCACGCGTGCGGCCACAACACGGCGCGGCCCGTAGCAACCAGCAGCACGACCATCATCAGCCAGTAACCGTAGAACGCCGGAAAGATTCTCAGGGTCCTGCGTTTGTAGAACGCGCCGAGCGAGATCGTTCCCGTTCGTTCGTTCTCCTTCAATAGAAGCCACGTGATCAGAAACCCGCTCAGCACGAAGAAGATCATGACTCCGTGTCCGCCGGGAACCATCACGAATCCAAAGTGTCCGATGATCACGAGAAAGACCGCGACTGCGCGCAAGCCATCAAGCGCGGGTATGTGCGAGTGGGTGAGTTTTGATTCGAGACTGGCGGGCAGCGGCATAGTTTATTCTTCTCGGCGCATCGAGCGACACGCTGATCTTAATGCGCTGCCGCTTATTCAAGTAATAGAGGGAATGGATTGCCGCTTCCAGCGAAGGAGTCAAGAGCGGCTGTCTTTTGATTCAACTGACAAGATGCGGCGGCCCGAGCATGACTTGGCCATCCAAAGACTTGTCACGCGGCTTCCCTTGGATGTCGAGTCAAAGGATCAGCCTTGGCGGGCCCGGCGATCAGGCGCATCACAGCGTGTCCGAGTACCACAATGCCGGCGTATGTCGCCGCATCAGCCAGGATAGGAGCAACGCCCGGCGCGAATACCATCCACTCGGGAAACTTCGACGCGATCAGGTAATCCCGCGGCGCGCCGATGATCGCGGCGACGATGACGAACACTGCCAGACCGCGCCATCCGAACCGGCGGGCAACCCGCCACGTCACGAGGTAGATTGGCGCAAGCGATGAAAGGCAGAGGAAGAAAAGTGGTAGCGAGTACAGCGTCGTGGCAAATGTTACGTGCCACCAACCGAGGGCCTCGCACACTGCGATCGCGCCCATCGCCAGGAACCCTGCCGCGACTCCACCGGCCAGTGCTCCGATCACGCGGCGCGCCGCCGCGCGCGTGAAGTAGACCACGGCGACAAGCTCGACCAAATACGCACAAGTCCACAGGATAATCTGCCGCGTTGTCACGCACCCTCCACGAAGGGCATAACCTCGTACTCACTCTGAACCAGGCCGCTCGGATAATGCCGAGTCGCCACGTGACGGAGTCGTATGTCCCGCGGCAACGCGCCAAAAAGTGGAATCCCTTCTCCAATGAGCACCGGCACGCGAGTGATGATGAGACGCCCGACGAGTCCTGCGCGCAGGAACCTTTGAATGGTGATCCCACCGTCGATGTAAAGATGATGAGCGCCACTGGCGGCAAGCCGCCGAGCGATGTCAGCCGGAGCGCCGGCCATCTGTTCAACAACGCCGCCGGCGGCCGCGGACAAATCGAGAGGGCGACTGCTCAGGACAACCACTCGCTTGTCGCGATACGGCCACGTTTTGAAGTTGAGAACCGTCTCGAAAGTCTTTCGGCCTATCACGAGCGCATCGACGCTTGCAAAAAACTCGTCGTAGCCGTGGGGTTCGCCGCCGCCTTCGGGCAGAAAGTCGAGGGCGCCGTTGGGTCGCGCAATGAAGCCGTCAAGGCTGGTGCCGATAAAGACAGATATCGTCATCGTAGACTCCTCACGTGTGGCCGACTCGAAGCCAGTGTTCGTCTACTCTACTTGTTCGTTTGAACTGCTTTTAAAGCGTTCTATTCGGTGCTGAATCTCACCAACTATCTCTCGAATGGTTTTAAGGTCAGTTTCGCTTACATAATTAGAAAGCTCGCCGATTAAGAGAGGGATGTGTGGTTGATATGTCTGGATCAGCAGAGCGATGTCGTTTTCGTATAGCGCGACCCGCGCAAAACGGCCCTGACGATAAAGCGACGGAAGGGCATACATCTTTAGGAGCAGTAATCCTTCCACTGTGGCCGTCGGTATTTCTCTCTCAATGAAGGATTGAATAGTGGAGTAGTCGCGCCGGACCTTTGCGAAGAGTGGATTGTCAGCAAGAAGAATATCAATTTGCAGTTCACGGAAGTTTCCGTGGATGAAATCTGGAGTCTTATCTGTGACTTTGATTTCAGGCAAATCATCCAGGGAGGCCAACGCCATTATGATGGCGATGTCCTCGGTGTTTCGACCTTCAACATACGTGAGCAACGCGATCCCGCCTACAAGAACATATTCGACTTGGCGCTCTTCGAGGAGAGCAAAAAGTTCGGCGACGGTTTCCAAAAGACTATCGGTACCCACAATATTTCCTCGCCAGTTTTTGGGGTTAAACACAACAGCATTTCTAATGACGTTGCCGATATGGACCGTGTTTTCAACCCTAATGACTTTCATTGCCGACTCCGAGTCGAAGTGTACAGTTGTAAGTGGGTGAATTCCAGACTGATTGCCAATCTGCGCAGTTCAAGATGGCAGTCTGACCGTAACGATCAGCCGGCGAGTAGCAAGGGGACATCGGCGGGCGTTCCGGCGCGTACTTCGACTTCAACGTTGTTCACAGTCAGCATCATCGGCAATGCTCTCTAAGAATGATCTAAGTCTCATTAGACATCGCCCCGGCCTCCGCCGATTGACTCACGGCGATCCAACCGCCATCACAAACGAGCACACGCTCGGACATCGCCTCGCGCACGGCGTACGCCGCAAGCAACCGCGTGGAATCCAAAACAGGCAGCGGTGAATTACTGTCACTGATGATGAGTGGAATCTCGGTGCAACCGAGGATCACGCAATCAGCGCCGGCTGCGCCGAGTTCGCGGATTGAGTCGACGAACATCTCGGTTGTCGATGCCGGGAACACGGCCTGGCACAACTCATCGAAGATTGCTCGGTTAATCTGCTCCTGACGTGTTTCGATGGGACTGAGTGGCGTCAAACCCTGTTTGTGGAGCGCGCTAGGATAAACAGGACCAGTCATAGTCCATTTGGTACCGAGCAATCCAGCGACTTTCCATCCAGCAGCTTTCATCTCGAGAGCGACGACATCGGCAATGTGCAATCCCGGGATGGGTAGCGTCTCCGCGATTTGCTCCAGCACTATGTGAGCGGTGTTGTCGGGGCAAACGAAGAAATCGGCGCCGGCCGCCGCGACTTGTTCAACGCCTCGCCGGAGGTGATGCGCAACTGCCTGGTGATCGCCGGACTCCCAGCCGGGCAAACTCAGGCCCATAGGAATCGCACTGACCACAATCTCGGGATGCATGTGGGGTCCAAGCAGCTTTTGACCTTCGCGACACGCAGTAATGAAGCAGAGAGCCCCGCCCTCCGCGCTATGCGCAACGATGCCGATTCGTTTCATAGGCGTCATGGTACTCAAGCACCGCTTCCAATGGAATCCCGAGGACGGCCAAAGAACAGGACGTAGCCGTCCGCGTCCTTGATCTCGAAACCACGCAGGCCGTCATGAGTGTCCTTTAGCGGCTCCGAAAACTCGACATTGCGCGAAGCGAATTCGGCCGCCAGTGCGTCCGGATCCGCGACGTCAACAAATGCGTCCCAGCGGGCGATACCTTTGTTGACGTCTCGCTTGTAGTTCGGCAGTGGAGCTACGCCAACGTCTTTGAGCAGGATCTGCGCGCCGCCCCTGCGAACGATGCCGAAGAAAATGTCATCAGGAGCCGGCCCCTGGAAGGTGATCTCAAATCCAAGCCGGTCTCGATAGAACGAAAGCGATGACGGTACGTGGCTCACGATAAAAAAAGGTGAGATGCCGGAAATCTTTGCTTGTGTCATGTGGACCCCTCGGTCGTTTACGCCCAACGCCCCGGTTTGACCGGTCGCGGGCGGGATGCACGATACCTGTTGAACGGGACCGGATCAATAACAGGGGTGCCGCCCGTGCTCCCTTTCCAACCGGGAGTTAGCCGACCCCCGCCCTACCGGGGGCTTCGGTCAATGGCATTCCGGCCGCCAACAGCTCGCGCTCTAGTTCTGCTTCCCATCGTGCATCGTCATCCATGCGGATATACACAATGCCCTCGAAATCTGAAGGGGTATCGAGGCCCGGAGTGATCAGTGCACAAACTCGCTCCTGGCCGAGGTGAGACAGGAAGTACCCCAGCTCAAGGATGACATTCTGGCGAGCGCGTGGTGCTAGCGGGTGGCCCTTCAGACTACCGACGTCGTCGTCAGTCATCAGAACGATCGCGAACGTCACAAGCTCTGCTTCCTCAATGAACTTGGTCAGTAGGTGACGTCCCATATTGGGTTGCTCATGAAGAACGATCCCATTCAATCCGACTCTCGAAAGAAACGAGACAACGGCTGATCTGGCGTTGTCGTTCTGGCCGTGCACGATGAAGACACGGTTCGGAGAACGGCCGGAAGATCCCGTTCCTGCGCGGCCTCGCAATGCCTTCTCCTCGGCTTTGGGGGGGCCGGTCGCTTCGTTCTCCGCATTTGAATCAGGGGCTGGCAATCCCGCCGCCCTCACAATGAAGACAGAGAGCAGTGAGTTCTCTGCGGTTATCTGGGCCGGGTGCGCGATCGCGAATTCGACAATTGCATTGGCTCGATCCCGACGACTGCCGATGGCGCGCCCTGCGGCCAAGCCATCCACTCCAGCCTCCAGCAGGAAATCATCGATCTCAGTGTGGGTCCATTCCGAGATGGCGTTTCGAGCGCTGATGAGATCCGAGCGACGCGGCGCTGGGAGCGATTTTTCCTCAAATAAGGCGACTACAGAGGAATCGAATGCGTAGCCTGTGGAGCGAAGTACCTGAAAGAGATCTCGGTCCTTGATAGCCCAGTGGTTACGGCTGAACTCGAACTGCTCGATGTCGAGATCGGTGCGAATTCTCCATAGAGCGTCATTGAGAATCGGAGACTCGCTTGGACACGGCGCGACCTTAAGCTTGATGTCTGCTTCAGCAACCTGAATGGCAGTTATCCGTCCGACATACGCCTGTTCTTCGCCCCGCCCCTCCTGCATGAGGACACACGGCCACGACTTGATGCAGTCAGTCGCTTCTATTGAGAGCGGACGCAGCTGTGCCGAAATCGCGTCACTCGTGTACTCAAGAAAACGATCCTTAGAAATCTCGAAGATCCCCTCGGCTCGATCCTCTACGTGGTTAGAGACCAGCAGGCTATACATAGATGGTGAATCAATGTTCTCGAATAAAGGACGCCGGCTAACGTTTGGTTGACCGGGGTCGCGCCAAGATACTAAGTAACGGGAACGATCAAAGACGTGCTTCGCGGCCTCCAGTCGAGCCGTTAGGCCGCACTGTCAGGGCTTTGTCTGAGAATTGGCACGCCTGATACGAAATGCATCGAAGCGAGATGTAAGAGAAAATATATAGATCAGGATGGCCTCAGTAAAGTCGAGCACATCTCGTGCATCACGCTTCGTAACCTTGGTATCAGGGTCGTGTGCCGCTTCGTTTCCGATCAGCCGAATTTCGTGCGCCCAGTTCAGAAGCCGAGAATCGATGTGACCACTGTCAAATAGGCTCTGCAATTTAGAATTAAGGTCTCGGCCTTTGGCACCGAGGTTCTTGCAGGTCGCCTCAAGGCACTTGCGGCACATCAGTACGCACGGCTCAAATAATGAAGCGGAAAAGGAACGCGCGGCCTGATCGTAGGCTGACTTTATTGTATTGGGCACCCCGTCAAGAGGTAGTTTCTTCTCGCTCGGATACAGAATCCTTTCTTCTGTTATGCTCTCGAATTCACGCGGAACCCCATAAAGCGATTGGCGAATGAGGAATGGCTGGCTGCACCGACCACACAGACAAATGTAGTAGTGTTCTCCATGATACTCGGTGTCAACTTCGTCAATAGGGTTAAGCGCATCGCTCCGGAAGGCACCAATTCCTTCCGCCACAACCTTCGCAGCGACGAGTATGTTGCAGCTTGGGCAGAAAACATCAAACTCGCCTTTCGACATATGATTCGGTGCCTCATTTAATGCGGCCCAACGCCCCGCACCACCGTGCCGCGTAGTGTGCGGCTACGGGGCATGCGGCGAGTTAGGCGGCCTTCTGCGTGGACTACTCAATCTTCTTGCCGCTCCATACATGCTTCTCACGATTGCCTTCCCTATCTCTCGTGTAGGCTCCGAGAAATGCTCGACCACCGTCAAAGAGTACGAAAACCACTTCTCCCGCGATGTCTCTATCAGCTAAGTTCTCAGTCCACCGTCCAATGAGGACATTATTCGTTGTTTTCCCCTCGATCCGGCCTGCTGGAAGCCCTGATATTTGGCTTGGTATTCGGTATGTCCCTTTTACCTCTCCGTTCGACTGGTTAAATTCGATGCGCAAGTACTTGTAGGTCTCTGTGTCGGTTTCCCATGAACCAGCCCACGAAGAATATGATTTCGTGTCATTGCTTTCTTTCAAGGACGCTGTGGAGTACTTTTGTATTGCGGCACCGAGTATTCCAGCAAGCGCGGTAATGATAGCGATGACGATCGCTTGTCGCGCAGATATCTTAGCAATGCGTTCTTCCGTAGATTCGTCAATCTCCTTGCTTGGCCGCGACATGGTTGGTCCCTACTCAAACTTACTGAAACAGTACTAACTGCAGTCTGACGCTGGCCTTCAGCCGCTCCGTTTTTGGCGTCGCCTGCAAGGCATTGTTGAACTAAGCGCTGCGCGCAGAGTCGGCAACCACTTGGTGGCGATGTATATTCGGAATCCTTCTCCCAAACTACTCGATGGAGAGAAAGATTACTCCGTCACGCACAATTGTACTATGTCCTTCAACGAGTCTGAGGCTCTATCGGCGCGATTAAGCATTCACCTTCAGACTGTGAGCAAGGCAGATGCAGCACATCTAAAACTGTCGTCAAGGCCGCGCGGCTGATTCCAAAAATGCCTTGAGCTTTCTTGACCGCGAGGGGTGACGGAGTTTCCTTAACGCTTTCGCTTCGATCTGGCGGATGCGCTCGCGAGTCACCGCGAAGTGCTGGCCTACTTCTTCAAGCGTGTGCTCGCTGCCGTTGGGACCAAGGCCGAATCGCATCTTGATGACTTTCTCTTCGCGGGGCGTCAGCGATTTCAAAACTTCTTCGGTGATCTCACGCAGGTTAGTAGTGATAACCGCGTCAGCCGGGTTCGTAATCGTCTTGTCTTCGATGAAGTCCCCGAGGTGCGAGTCTTCTTCTTCACCGATCGGCGTCTCGAGCGAGATCGGCTCCTGCGCGATCTTCAAAACTTTGCGCACTTTCGAAACCGGAATGTCCATCTTGATCGCAATCTCTTCCGAGCTGGGCTCGCGGCCCAGTTCCTGAACAAGCGCGCGAGAAGTGCGAATCAGCTTGTTGATCGTTTCGATCATGTGAACCGGGATTCGAATCGTGCGAGCCTGATCGGCTATCGCGCGAGTGATCGCCTGCCGAATCCACCACGTCGCATACGTCGAAAACTTGTAGCCGCGCCGCCACTCGAATTTGTCCACCGCTTTCATCAATCCGATGTTGCCTTCCTGAATCAGATCGAGAAATTGAAGCCCGCGGTTTGTGTATTTCTTTGCGATCGAGACGACCAGCCTGAGGTTCGCTTCGATGAGTTCCTGTTTTGCGACGTCGGCTTCCTGCTCGCCGGTCTTGATCGACGCAAGCGAGCGTTCGAGTTCAAGCGCCGTTGCCTGCCAGCTTGTTTCCAGATCCGCGAGCCGGCGCTCTGCATCGCGCATGTTGCGTTTCAACTCGCGTTCATCTTCATTCCACTTTTTCTTTTCGATCGCGCGCCGGGCCTTGTCGATCTGGGCTCGCGCGTCGCGCGCAAGTGCGACGCTCTCGCGGATCAATGCGGTGAAATGATGGTGTTGTTGAGTAACAAGGTCGAGCGCGCGAGCCTGGCGGCTCAGTTCGATGCGAGAGATCGCGAGCTTGCGGCGCAAGCGCGGCAGGCGCGGAGATTTTTTCGGCTCCTCCAACACGCGCTCGTGCATCTTCAACGTGCGGGCGTAACTCTTCTTCAATTCGCTGATTGCTTCAAGCGTCGCGAGGTGACATTCCTCGATGCGCTCCTCGGTGATCGCTTCCTGTTCGCCGAATGAGACAAGCTCACGGATGTGCAGTTCACCGTGTTTCAGGCGGTCGCCGATTTGGAGAATCTCTTCGATACAGATTGGCGAGCGGGAAACAGCTTTGAGCACGCGCAGGCGGCCTCGCTCGATTCGCCGCGCGATAACGACTTCCCCGTCGCGAGTCAGCAGAGGCACCACTGACATCTCGCGAAGATAGAGCCGGACGGGATCGTTGCCTTTGTCGGCGAGGCCCGGCGTCAAATCCAGATCGATCTCTTCATCGATCACGTCTTCGAGCTTGCCGTTGCCATTACTGCTGATCGCGCCGGCGGCGGCTTCGATGAACTTCTCATCCGAGTCGGAGATTGAAATACCTTCGGCGCCGATCACATCGAGAATGTTCTCGATGTCTTCGGCGGAATTCATTTCGGGTGGGAGCAGGCGATTGATGTCGTCGTAGGTGAGGTACTCCTTCTCTTTACCAACCTCGAGAAGTTTCTCGACTTCATCGGAGTACTTTTCGTTGCTCTCGGACAAGTATCGCTCTCCCGGGGGGCATCATTCACAGAGGCGTAAAAGCCACTGTGAATTCGTACCCTCAATAAAAAAATCTGTCAAGATGTTGACCATCAAATGACGCGCATTTCTCTTTCGATATCTACATTGCAACAAACTCGTAACGAATTCACTCCCACATAGACGACAAAACCGCGCTGGAACTCGTTTACGCCGCCGCGAAACTACGATGCGGACAGCGCGAGTCTGCGCCGTTGGATCTCAGTTTTCTGCTGATAGAGTTGCAACACGCGATCGCCGTTCTGTTCTCTTTCCGCCTGGCCGATCTCGATCTGAATTGCATCGAGCATTCGTTCGAGCTTTCTCTTTCGCAAAGACGACAGCGCTTCGGTCGCCTTTTTGAAAAGAGTGTCGAAGTCATCTCCGCCAACCCATGCGAGATCACTCATGAGGAGGGCAGGGAGCATCTCGCGTTCGGGTTCAGCCTCCAGGCGTTCAACCAGCGCATCGAAGTCGGGATTCCGGCCGCCGCGGTCGATTTCAATGACCGCCGTGAAAATGGCTCCAGTGGCCAGTTCCAGGTAATCGTCTTCGGTGAGGTTCGAAGCCATCGCCCGCCGCACCTCTTCGTGAGCGAGCATCAACTCCAGCAGTTGCGTCTCGGCCTTGGTGACATCTTCGGCTGAACGGATCCGACTCTTATCAAGCGAATCGCGGCGATTCGTTGCGGTGCGTTTCATTTCTTCGCGTATGACCCGCGAGTCAATCTTCAAGCGATCGGCGATTTGATCCGCATAATCTGCGCGCGCGACCTTGTCGCGCATTCGAGCAAGGTGCGGAAGTATCGCGTTCACCGCCGCGACTTTTCCGGTGGGCCGCGATGTGTCGTGTTCCACGATTGCGTTGTCGACGATGTACTCGATGTATGGTTGCGTAGTCTTCAGCAATTCGCGAAACCGATCTGCGCCGTGCGCGCGAACAAACGCATCGGGATCCTGATCGGTCGGCACTCGCAGTATGTTCACCTTGAAGCCTTCGGCGAGCAGCACGTCGATCGAGCGCATCGTTGCCGCTTGTCCGGCGGAGTCGGGATCAAAGTTCACCACGATCTGTGGTTGTTCCATGTAACGCCGCAGAAGCCGGACCTGCCCGTCGGTCAACGCGGTGCCGAGGCTCGCGACGATGTTGTTGATGCCTTCCTGAAACGGGATGATGCAGTCGAGATAACCTTCGACGAGAATCGCGAACCCGGCATTTCGAATCTCGCTCTTTGAATGCGCGAGGCCAAACAGGTTTCGGCCCTTCGTGTACAGAGCGGTCTCGGGTGAGTTCAGATACTTGGGCTCGCCTTCGCCCATCACGCGGCCGCCGAACGCGATCACGCGTCCTTGCGAATCCGAGATCGGGAACATCAATCGCGCGCGAAATCGATCATACAAACCGCCCGTGTCTTTGAGCACCGCGAGTCCGCTGGTGTGAATGTCATCGGTGGTTGCACCGCGCGATTTAAGATGTTCGATGAGCGCATCCCAGCTATCGGGCGCGTAGCCGACGCGAAAGAGCTTCGCGGTGTCGGCATTGATTCCGCGGCCGGCGACATACTCGCGAGCCTGGGCGCCCGCTTCGCTCTCGTTCAGTTGAATCTCAAAGAACTCGGCCGCCCATTCATTCAACCTCAGTATGGTGTCTCGATCGCGGGCGCTCTTCTTGTAGTCGTCGGTTTCCTCGACGGTGGGTATCGGGATGCCGGACTTGTTGGCGACGATGCGCACGGCTTCGGGGAATTCGCAGCCTTCGATTCGCATCACGAAGTCGAAGATGCCGCCGCCGACTCCGCAGCCGAAGCAGTGATAAGTGCCACGCGCGGGACTGACATTGAACGAAGGCGTTTTTTCCGAATGAAACGGGCAGCAAGCAACATAGTTCGCACCGCGCTTCTTCAGACTGAGGTAGTCCGAGACGACGCGCACAATATCGGCCTGAGTTTTAACGTCGTCAACAAAGCCTCGGGGCAGGCGCATGGTTTAATCCAATCGTGATTAGAAAACTTCGAAGGAGCAGATGATCTCAATTGAGCTAGAGAATTTCTAGCAGCAAAAAATTTCACACGCAAGGTGATCTTGAGGATGCGATCGATGATCGCGCGCGACTCGGGCAGCTTTCCTTGACGACCCTAACCGCGCGCGTATAATCGTTGACTTAACGACTCAAGCCTCCGCTGACACGTTGTAATGAACGACTTCCGCATACTCCTCAAAAATGTAAGACCCTACACCGGATTGTTCACGGTCGCGTTCATTCTGATGACCCTGGTCGGGCTCTTTGAAGCCGGTAGAACGGCGCTGTTGAAGTCGGCGATCGATCTCTTGTCTCCGTCTCCCGCGGTCGCAACCGGGCTGGCCTCGCGCATCGACATCGTTCGATACATCCCCTCTGATATCGACCCGCTTCCGCTCATCGCCGGACTGCTCGTTCTGTTCACGATCATACGTGGATCATCCGAGTATCTATCAAACATTCTGATGTGGCGGGTCGGCGTTGGAGCCGTGGTCAATCTGCGGCAGCGCCTCTACGATCATATCCTTCAACAATCGAGCGAGTTCTTCACCGAACATCCAACCAACACGTTGACCACTCACATCATCAGCGACTCCGAGAAGGTCCAGGTCGCGGTGTCGACGTTGCTGGCCGATCTATTGCGCGAAGGTCTGACGTTTCTGGCGTTGTTCACGCTGGTGTTGATGTTGAATTGGCGATTGACTATCGCGGTAGTCGTCGTAGGGCCGGTGATTTATTTGTTGACGGTACGCTTTGGCAGACGCCTGCGTAAGATCGCACACTCGACGCAGGTGGGAACCGAAGATGTGCTCGACATCGCGCAGGAGACGATTTCAGGTCATCGAATCGTTTCGGCGTTTGGCATGGAAGAATTCGAGCAGCGAAGGTTTGGCGCTTCGTTGCGGCATCTGGCGCGCACCCAGGTCCGGGCGGCTCGGGTCGTCTATCTTTCGTCACCGATACTCGAACTGCTCGGGGTGATGATCGCCGCGGCGTTCCTGTTGTACGCACGTGAGCTGATCGCGGCCAGAGTGATGACGATCGGCACTTTCGCTGCGTACATAGTGGCGATGCTTCAGATGTACGATCCACTGCGCAAGCTCTCGCGCATTCAGAATTATTTTCAGCAATCATTCGCGGCGACCTCGCGAATATACAAATTGCTCGACACGCATACCGAGAAGCGCGATGTGGCTGACGCGGTCCAATTGCCGGGGCTTTCCAATCGGATCGAGTTTCGCAACGTCTCATTCAAGTATGAGGATTCGAACGACTGGATTCTGAAGAACGTGAGCCTAACGGTTCAGCGCGGTGAAGTAGTGGCGCTTGTGGGGTTGTCAGGTGCCGGCAAATCGACGCTGACGAATCTGCTGATGCGTTTTTATGATCCGACAAGCGGCGAGATTGCGATCGATGGAATCGATATTCGCAAAGCGAAGCTTGCGAGTCTCAGGCAACAAATCGCTCTGGTGACACAGGAAGTCATTCTGTTCAACGATTCGATCATCAACAACATTGCTTACGGTGGCGAGGGATTTGATCGCCAGAAAATCGAGGGAGCCGCGCAGGCCGCGTACGCGCACGATTTCGTCATCGATCGGGGCGGATACGATACGCTGATCGGCGAACGAGGTGTTAAGCTTTCGGGTGGCGAGCGCCAGCGGCTTGCGATCGCTCGCGCCATTTTGAAAGACGCGCCGATTCTGGTACTCGACGAAGCGACCTCGTCGCTCGATACGCAATCGGAGCGGCTCGTTCAAAACGCGCTTGGCAACCTGATGCAGGGGCGCACGACGATTGTTGTCGCGCATCGGCTGACTACGATTCATCGAGCCGACAACATAGTGGTGCTGGATCGCGGGCGGGTCGTGGATACGGGCACTCATCAGGAATTGATGTCACGCGGCGGAATTTATCGCGATCTTTATGAGCTTCAATTTTCGGATGAGGTAGTTAGTTCATAGTTCCGGGTTCAGAGTTCAGGGTTCCGGGTTAGGACTGAAACCCTGAACTCTGAACTCGGAACCCTGAACTGTAGCTACTGACTACGGACTATTTCTTATGATTAAAAGCATGACCGGATTCGGGCAGGGAAGCGCACAGGGTGATGACTTCAGGATACGAGTCGATATTCGATCGGTGAACAATCGCGCGATCGATGTTCACACGCGGCTCCCGCAAGAGCTTGCGAGCCTCGAGGTGAGCTTGAAGAAACAAGTGCAGGCGGCCGTGAAACGCGGGCGAGTCGACGTGACTGTTTCCGTCGAGCAAATGAGAGCCGCGACCTTCGAGATCAACCGGCCGCTCGTCTCCGGTTACCTGTCGGCGCTGTCTGAAATCAAGCGCGAGTTCTCGCTCGAAGGAGATCCGTCGCTCGAGCTGATCGCCAAGCTGCCGGGCGCCTTGCAAGTCACACAGGATTCCGACTCTCTGGACGAGCGGATGGTAAGCGGAGCAGTGGCGGCATTGTCGCAGGCGCTGACTTCGCTCACCGAGATGAGAGTGATCGAAGGACAGGAGCTTGCCGCTGAACTCAATTCGCGGCTCGACAATATTGAACGGCAGATGCCGACGATTGAAAATGAAGCGGCTCGCTTGCCGGCAGTGTATCGCGAGAAGCTGATGAAGCGGTTGCAGGAGATCGCGGCGGGCGCAGCGGTGGATGACGCGCGTGTCGCGCAGGAAGCGGTGATGCTCGCGGATCGATCGGACATAAGCGAAGAGATCGCGCGCCTCAAGAGCCACATCACACAACTACGCGACTTGATTCGGAGCTCGGAGGAAGCGGGCAAGCGTCTTGATTTTATCCTGCAGGAAATGAATCGCGAGGCAAACACCATCCTGTCAAAGTCGAACGATCTTGCGATCAGCGATGCGGCAATTATCATCAAAACAGAAGTCGAGAAGCTCAGGGAGCAGGGTCAGAATGTCGAGTGAGCCTTCAACACCGCCGAAGGAACAGGTGGATCAAGCAGCTCCGAGTGAGCGCGGCAAACTGATCGTTGTGTCCGCGCCGTCGGGGGCGGGAAAGTCATCGCTTGCCGGGCGCGTGTTGAAGCGCGTCGAGGGGCTTCACTTTTCGGTCTCTTACACCACACGCGAGGCGCGAGGCTCGGAGCAAGACGGTGTGGATTATTTTTTTGTGAGCCAGGCGGAGTTTCTCGCGATGAGCGAGCGCGGCGAATTTCTCGAGAGCGCCGAAGTGCACGGCAATCTTTACGGGACTCACGAGAGCACAGTCGAAGAAATGCTCTCGGCCGGCGTTGATGTGATGCTCGACATCGACGTGCAGGGCGCGGAGCAGGTTCGCCGAAGGGTGCCGGAGGCTGTGTTGGTTTTCATACTGCCCCCCTCGCGAGAAGTGCTGGAAGCGCGGTTGCGAGCGAGAAACCTGAACGAGCCTTCGGACATCGAACGCAGGTTGCGGAACGCCTCGATCGAGGTTCAACTATACGAGCGGTTCGACTACGTTGTGATCAATGAAGATCTTGATCGCGCGCTTGCCCAACTTGAGGCTATAATATTGGGCGAGCGAGGACGCCCCGAACGGCAGAGAAATCGGATCGAATCAATAATCGCGACTTTTGGAGGGCATTGATTATGGCTGAAGAAGAGAACGAAGAGTGGACGACGCAAATTGATAGCAAGTACCGGTTGGTTCTGCTTGCGGCCAAGCGAAGTAAGCAGCTTCAGCGAGGCGCAAAACCGCGGATAATCAGCGTAGCCAAGAAGACCACACGCGTTGCGCTCGAAGAAGTTCAGCGCGGGCTTATTCAGTATCAAGTGATCGTGAAACCACCCAAGAGTGAATGACCAAATGAACGTCGCGTTGGGCGTCACGGGCTGCATAGCTGCCTACAAGGCTGTCGAGATTCTGCGCGGGCTTCAGAAGCGAGGCGCGAGCGTCAGAGTCGTGATGACGCGCCACGCAACTGAGTTCGTCACACCGCTGACTTTTCAGTCGATCTCGGGCTCTCCGGTCATCACCGAGATGTTCGCGCCTACTGATGACCCGGAAATCAAGCACATTCAATTGGCGCAGTCGATCGATCTTCTGCTGGTCGCGCCTGCCACCGCGAACACGCTTGCGAAATTCGCAAACGGAATCGCGGATGATTTTCTTTCGACGCTTTACATATCGACAACCGCGCCGGTGCTTGTCGCGCCCGCGATGAATGTTGAGATGTGGGCGCATCCGGCGACTCAGGAGAACGTAAGACGACTGCGGGAGCGCGGCCTGGAATTCGTTGACCCCGAAGAAGGCTACCTCGCGTGCCGCACCGTGGGGGCCGGACGATTGGCCGAACCCGATGAGATTGTCAGAAGAGCCTTGTCGTTGATGGGTTCGAATGGGGGCGCGGCGGATCTATCTGGCGAACGCGTATTGATAACCGCGGGGCCTACGCAGGAAGCGCTCGACCCGGTGCGATTCCTGACCAATCGTTCGTCCGGAAAGATGGGCTATGCAGTGGCTGAAGCGGCGATCGCGCGAGGCGCGGAAGTGACTTTGATAAGCGGCCCGGTGTCGCTGACTCCGCCGCGCGGCGCGATTACGATCTCCGTCAAATCAGCTTCCGAGATGCATCGCGCGGTGATGGACAATCTCGAACATTCGACGATGGTTGTGATGACCGCGGCGGTTGCCGATTATCGGCCCGCGAGCGTCGGTCAACAGAAGATCAAGAAAAACGGCGGCGGCATCGCGATCGAACTCGAGCCAACGGATGACATACTCTCAGCCGTTTGCCGCGAGCGTGCCAATCGAATCGTCATCGGCTTCGCGGCCGAGACGGAACACGTGATTGAAAACGCCAGGAAGAAACTCGCCGCAAAAGGCGCGGACCTGATTGTCGCCAACGACGTATCGGCTGCTGATTCAGGATTCGATGTTGAGACGAATCGAATCGCGCTGGTCGCTTCGGATGGCGTGATCGAGCTGCCGCTGATGTCGAAGCGCGAAGCGGCCGATCGAATACTCGACGCGGCGTTGAAGCTTCGCGCCGCAGTGGCGGCAGTCTAGACAGTACCTGTAGTGCCCATCACCCGCTCTCGGCGGACTCAATCAAATCGGAGGCCCACGTTGATTAACTTGATTCGCAAGTCATACGTCCTCGCGTTCATTTTCCTGATTGCGTGCCAGGCGTGGCCTGTTCGCATCACGATCGCTGACTTGCGTCCGCCTGAAGATCGCGGGGCGATGGCGTTGGGGCAGGCAATCAAGCGGCTCAGCGTTGTCGCAAGCGTGCTTCACACTGGCGCTCACCCGGATGATGAAGACAGCGGATTGCTCGCGTATCTCGCACGAGGCCGGCAAGCGCGCACGGCTTATCTCTCGCTCACTCGCGGCGACGGCGGGCAGAACGTGATCGGGCCGGAGCTATATGAGTCGCTCGGGGTGATACGAACTGAAGAGTTGCTTGCGGCTCGGCGAATAGACGGCGCGCAGCAATTTTTCACACGCGCGTTTGATTTTGGCTTCAGTAAGTCTCGCACTGAAACGCTGACGAAGTGGAATCGAGAAGCAGTGCTCGCCGATATGGTGCGTGTGATTCGCACGTTTCGGCCTCTCGTGATTGTGTCGGCCTGGAGCGGCACTCCCAATGATGGGCACGGACATCATCAATCGGCGGGGCTGTTGACTCAGGAGGCTTATCGAGCCGCGGCTGATCCGACAGCTTTCCCCGACCAAATCAGAGATGGATTGAAACCGTGGCAGGTGAAGAAGCTCTACACGCGTTCATTTGATGGCGCGGCGAGCGGGCGCGAGTTCCTGCCTTCGCTTGCGACGCTGTCCGTGAACACCGGAGAGTTCGATCCGTTGCTCGGCTGCAGCTATTACGAGATCGCGGCTCGCGGGCGCAGTCAGCATCGATCTCAGGATCAGGGGACCATCGAGGCGCGAGGCGAACGATATTCGAGACTCAGATTGATCGATTCAAAACTCGGCGCCATCAAGAACGAAAAAGATATCTTTGACGACATCGATACGCGATTGACAGGGATCGCAGCCTTTGCCGGCGCATCGGCGGGAAAACTTCGCGGACAACTTGCGGAAGCCCAGGCGGCGGCCGATGAAGCAAATGCGAAATACAATCCGCTGGCAAAGTCTTCGGTGAGCGATGCGATCGCGCGCGGCTTAAAGAAGCTGCGCGAGATCAATGGCGGCCTCAGCGCAATGGGCCTCAGTGAAGCTGAATCCTTTGAGACAAAGTTTCTGCTCAAGCAAAAGCAGCAAGACTTCGAAGACGCGCTCGCGCTGTCCGAAGGAGTCGTCGTCGATTGCCTGGCTGATGATGAGGTGATCACTCCCGGGCAAACATTCGTAGTCACGTTGAATGCCTATTCGAATTCTACCGCGAAGCTCACGGGCTTCGGTCTTGTGACGCCGCCGGGCTGGACCGCCGTCAAGAAGAGCGAAAAGACATCTGAAGCATCGGGCAGAACCACTCTGCAGGCGGAGTACACGGTCACCGCCAGTCCGGATGCCGAACCGTCTCGCCCTTACTGGCTCAATAGCACGCGCAAGAGCGATATGTTCTCGATCGAGCATCGCGAACCGGGCGCAACGGGCATCGAACCGGCCGCTCCCGGCGCGCTCACCGGCGTCATTGATGTCGAAGTCGCGGGCCAGGCCATGAAGATCAATCAGGAAGCTCAATATCGTTTCGCCGACCGCGCGCTTGGTGAGATTCGCCACCAGCTTAAAGTAGCTCCGCCGATTTCGCTCGGCGTCACGCCTGACATTCTTGTTTATCCGAAGTCCGCGGCCGCGGTCTCGCGTGAGGTCACGGTGTCGGTGACGAACAATCAAAAAGGGGGAGTGCGGGGAACGTTGGTGCTTCAGAATCCCGAGCATTGGCCAGTGACGCCCGCAACCGCGAGCTTTGATTTGAAACGCGAGGGCGAGCGCGCGGCGACCACATTCGTCGTCACAGTGCCTGCGGGCGCCGAGGAGACTCGGCGCCAGTTCGAAGCGGTTGCGACCATCGGCGGGCGCCAGTATCGAGACGGCTATCAAGTAGTCGCCTATGCGCACATCGAGCCGCGATTCGTTTATCAGGAAGCCAAGGTAGATGCCGAAGTGATCGATGTCAAAGTTGCTCCCGGCTTGAAAGTCGGCTTCATCGAAGGCGCGGGCGATGACTTCGCGAACGCGCTCAAGCGAATCGGCGTCGACGTGAAGACCATCGAATCAAAAGAACTCGCATCGGCCGATCTGAGCGCGTACGACACGATCGTCGCGGGAGTGCGAGCTTACGAAGTCCGGCCGGACTTGATCGCAAACAACGCGCGGCTGATGGACTACGTCAAGGGTGGTGGATGTTACATCGTGCAGTACAGCCGGGGTAACTTCGAGACGGCGGGCTACGCTCCATATCGAATAGGAAGAGAGGAGGCTGAGACGCCGAGCCCAGCCGAGCGGGGCCGTCAGCAGAATCGCGAGCCTCGGTTGTTTTATCTTGGCGAAGGTGACATCGCTCCTGCTCTTACCAAATCAACAACGAAACCAAAGGTCGGATTAATCGGCGATGCAAACGACCGAGTGTTTACTTCAATGAAGGGCGCGGGCCTTGAAACTCGACCGCTAGCGGCGAGTGATCTTGCTGGAGATTTGTCACAACTCGATGTGATCGTCGTTGGCGCAAACCCTGATTCGAGTCGAGGGCTCACGCAATACAACTCCAAGCTACTTGATTACTCGCGGCGCAAGCTTGTGATCCTTGCGTATTCGCAAGCTCAGTTTATCAGCGGCGAGTTTCCGGCCTTTCCCCGACCGGAGTCGCGTCCATTTCGAGTGACCGACGAGCTGGCGGCGGTCACGATTCTGGAACCTTCGCATCCTCGTTTCAACTTTCCGAACAAGATCACCGCGCGCGACTTCGAGGGCTGGGTTCAGGAGCGCGGAGCGTATTACTTGAGCGATTGGGATTCGCGCTTCAAGCCCTTGATGGCGAGTCACGATGCTGACGAACCGGATTTGAAGGGCGGGGAAGTGATCGCGGAGTATGGAAAGGGGTTGTATGTGTACAGTGCGTACGCGTGGTTCAGACAGTTGCCAAGAGGAGTTCCGGGCGCATATCGATTGATCGCAAATCTTGTGAGCTTGTCTAAGGCGAAAAGATGAACCCATAGTGAGCTTGACTCTTACGCGACAGCAAACGCTCAGCTTCCTCGAGCGCTGGGTCGCGATGTTGTCTGAGATCAGTGATCCTGAGTTCCACTTCTTTGTTCGGAACGATGCCGGTGCCTTCGAATGTCTTTCCGCCCGGAGAAAGGTAACCATATTCGCTGATCGCGAGTTCGCCGCCGCCAAACTTTCTGAACTTCGAAATGCCCAATACGCATCCGCAGCTTCGGCGGCCAACCACCACCGCGCGTCCCTTTTCCTGCATCACTCCGGCGAATAACTCTGAGCCGCTGCCCGAGCCTTCGTTGACCAGGATCGCGATCGGACCCTTGAATCCATCTTCGTCCTCGTCGGTCCTAAGATAAATCGACCGGCCGCTTCGGCTGCTGAACTTTCCGAACGACACGTGTGAATCGAAAAAGTAGCTCGCGATCTTTACGACTTCTTCGGCTTCGCCGCCGGGGTTGCCGCGAAGATCGATGATCAAACCGGGCGCGTCGCTCATCTGTTTCAATGCATTCTTGAATTGCTTTCGGACGGGCGACTTCCAAAGTGTCAACTTGATAAAACCTATTCCCGATGCAAGGCGGGTTGATGTTACGCTTGCCACGTCGCGAACCACTCGGCGCGTCAGCGAAGCGTCGAGCGTCGAACCATCAGCGCGAGCGAGACTGATCTTGAGAATGGTCCCCGGATCACCATCGACAATCATTCTGTAGATTCTCAAGCGCACGGCACGATCTGAAGACGAACCGGCGACGCGGGCGCGAGCTTCGGCGAGCCGGTCGGCAACGGGTTTTCCATCGATTGTCACGACGATCATTCCAGCTTCGATGCCGGCACGCGAGGCGTCAGAGTCGGGATCAACCGAGATGACAACCGGTTTGCCTTCGACTTCGAAGATCGTGAGTCCCGCGCTGACGGCTTGTTCACGTTCGCGAGCGCGGCGCTCCTCGGGCGTTGCGAATCGAGTGTGAGCGTCTTTCAACTCGCCGACCATTTGCTTGAGCAAGCGGAAGAAATCCTCGTCGCTAGCCGCCTGGTCAATTCTCGGGCGATAGCTCTCGCGCACCGCTCGCCAGTTCACGCCGTTGAAAGCGGGATCGTAGTATTTCTCGTTGACGGTCTTCCAGATTTCTTCGAATACTTCCACTCGATCTTTGGCTGAGAGCGCATCGGAGGAGGAGCTGGACGAAGCGCTGGTGATGATGGGGTGAATCGTTTTCGGCCGGCTTCCAAACGCTGCACTAGTGGCGAGCACCGTGATCAGAACGGCGATGCCAAACATTTTCATTGTTGCTTTGCGCGGCAAGCGTGATCCTCCATCCTAACGATCAATCCGGGCGAGCGACTGATTCAGCAATATAGCAATCGGCGTAGATTTGTCACAAACAATGCTGATCCGATCCTCAGCGTTCCTCCGCGTCCTCTGCGGTTGAATTGCTTCTTAACCGCAGAGGGCGCCGAGGAACGCTGAGGACTGCAACCCCACTACTTCGATTCAGTTGACCGCCGTCGAACGCCGTTGATAACGTTAAAGCCGTTGCCGTTCATGCCAAACCACGAAAGGAATTAATATGCTCGCCCCTTATCAAAACGAAGCATTGGTCGATTTTTCTAACGAACGAAACGCGGCGGTGATGCGCGAGGCTCTCGCGAACGTCGAATCTACATTTGGACGTGAGTACCCGCTGATCATCGGCGGCAAGCGCTACACGACCGGCGATATGCTCGCTTCGGTTAATCCTTCGAATTACGATGAGGTTATCGGAATCGTGCACAAGGCGAGCGTCGAGCTGGCCGACAAGGCTATCGAATCGGCAACGTCGGCGTTTCAGGAATGGAAGTATGTGTCGCCCGAGGTGCGGGCCCGTTATCTATTCAAGATCGCGGCGCTGCTTCGCAAGTACAAACCCGAGTTGACCGCTTTGATGGTTTTTGAAGTCGGCAAGTCGTGGGTCGAAGCAGACGCCGACGTGGCTGAGACGATCGACTTCGCTGAGTTCTACGGCCGAGAGATGCTTCGATACAGCGGCGAGCATCCGCTTACTCCGATGGCGGGCGAACAGAACGAGATGTTTTACATTCCCCTCGGGGTTGGATTGATAATCCCGCCGTGGAATTTTCCTCTCGCGATTCTGGGAGGAATGACGATGGCCTCGATAGTCACCGGCAACACCGTAGTCCTGAAGCCTTCGAGCGATAGCCCGATTATCGCCGCGAGATTCATGGAAATTCTGGAAGAAGCTTCGGTGCCGCCGGGCGTTGTGAATTTCGTTCCGGGCAGCGGCGGAAAGATCGGCGATTATCTTGTCGGCAATCCGCGCACGCGATTCATTGCGTTCACCGGATCAAAAGAAGTCGGGCTCCACATAAACGAACTCGCGGCGAAAACCGCCGAAGGCCAGCGTTGGATTAAACGCGTAGTGGCGGAGATGGGCGGCAAGGACACGATCGTTGTCGACGAGACCGCCGATCTTGACTCCGCGGTCGATGGAGTGGTCGCGGCGGCGTTTGGCTTCTCTGGCCAGAAGTGTTCGGCGTGTTCGCGAGTCGTCGTGGTCGACAAGGTTTATGATGAAGTTGTCGGACGAGTCGCCGATCGCGCGGCAAAAATAAAAGTCGGTCCGACGAAAGAACAAGAGAACTGGATGGGCCCGGTGTCGAGCAAGAGCGCTTACGGTTCTATTTTGAACTACATCGATATCGGAAAAGGGGAAGGGAAGTTGATGGCCGGAGGCGGACCGCTGGAGGAGCAAAAGGGCGGTTGGTTTGTAAAGCCGACGGTGATCGGAGAAGTCGATCCGATGGCTCGAGTTTCTCAGGAAGAGATCTTTGGCCCGGTGCTGGCGGCGTTTCGCGCGCGCGACTTCGAGTCGGCGCTCGAGATTGCGAATAACACTCAATTCGGTTTGACCGGCGCGCTGTACAGCCGCGAGCGACAAAGACTCGAGAAGGCGCGGCGTGATTTCCACGTAGGCAATCTCTACTTGAACCGCAAGTGCACGGGCGCGTACGTGGACGTGCATCCGTTCGGCGGATTCAATATGTCGGGTACGGATTCGAAGGCGGGCGGCCGCGATTACTTGTTGCTGTTTCAGCAGGCGAAAACCGTTTCGGAGAAGCTGTAGTGTTACAGGCGTTCAGAGTACCGGGCGTTCAGAGTACCGGCTTTAGCCGGCTGATCGAAATCCCATATACTGATCGAAATCCATATGTTGATCGAAATCCATATGTTGATCGAAATCCATATGTTGATCGAAATCCCATATTGCGAATCTCACTACCCGGCTAAAGCCGGTACTCTGAACGCCCGCTTACTCTGAACACCTGCGGACTCTGAACGCTCGATTCTTGAATAGCTGTTCTTGACCGCTCTTTTGTTGCCCCGCTATCTTTAACCTTATGCAAAAAGCTGTTGTTGCTTTGTGGATGTGTGGGTGTTTGTCGTTTTCTGTCTTTGCGCAGCAGACACCTCCCGCGGCGAAGACCGAAGCGCCCGCTCGATCGGCACAGGCGCCGGGGTTTATTACTCCGTCCGAAGCCAATGTACGAATCGACGCGGACTCGCGCACCTTTGTTGTGATGGCGGCGCTGAACATGGCCGGCTTTGATTACGAGACTGGCGGTCAGCCGCTCTCGCCGGCTCGCGTCGAATTGAGAAAGGACCTGGCCAGGATTGATCCTCAAATCAGAGAGAAGCTCGCCGCTTATTACAAAGCGCACCGCCGGCCGGGCGTCGAAGAAACCGCGGACGCCGCGCGATACATCGCGCTCAGCTTGATGATGACCGCGCCTCCGGCGTTTTCGGTTTATCAATCACCCGAGCGCCCGATCCCCCAGGACCTGCAACCGTTGCTTGATTTCATTCCGCTGCTGCGAGAGTTCTACGTCAAGAGCGGCATCAGGGAATTGGTTCCAAAGTACGTCTCGATCGGGAATGCTTATACAAATGCTTATCGAACGCCGGTTGGTGAATTGATATACGAAGTGCTGGATTATTTTCACACCGTTCCTGAAACCGTAATAAGCATGCGGCCGCTTGTGGTGAAGACGATCAGTCCGGATGCGGCCAGGAAACAGAAGACAACTGTTGTTAGCCGAAATCGAACGCGGCAGGTGTTTGTCATACCTGAGCCTCTTGCGGCGATGGATACCTCGACGGTTCGCGGCGACATCCTGAATCAAAAAGAAGATTTGTTGTCGCGCAGGATCGGCGATGACTACATCGTGATCGTGGGACCTTCAAGAACGGTTGCGACGGACCCGGTCAGGCAGGCGTTGATTCGCTTCGTGATCGATCCGCTGGTCGAGCGGCACCTGAAGGTGTCGCTTGGATACAAGGATCCGATTCTGAAACTGGTTGCGTCGGTGCCGACGGCCGCTCGCGAATACTCGAACAGCGTGTACCTGGTGGTTCGCGAGTCACTGGCTCAGGCGGCCGAAGCGCGAATGCGCCGCATGCGTTCGATTGCGACGCGCGGGTCTTACCGCGAGGACGATGCGCTATACGATGTCGCCCAGGCGTATCTGGGCGGCGCGGTGCTCAGCTTTCATTTCTATAACACGCTTTCGGGTCTGGAGAAGGTCGGCATTAGCTTCGAGGACGTTTTTGATGAGATGGTCGCAACTACTAATTTTGAACGCGAAGCCGGCCGCGCAAAAGAGTTCGAGGCGCTGGTGGCGCGCGTCGCGGCCAGTCGCGCAAAGCCCGCGAAGACGGTGGGTCGTGAAGACGTTGCGATGGGCAGCCTGGCTTCAAAACTGCTCGCATCGGATGATCTGATCAGGCAGAAGAAATTCACGGAAGCTCGCGTTATCTTGAGTGACGTGCTGACGCTGCAGCCTAACAACGCCAGGGCGCTGTATGGAATGGCGCAGATCACGACGCAGACGGCTTCGGCGGTCGAGTTGAATCCGAACGCCGACGAGAATGACAAGATCCAGGCCCAGCACGATCGATTGGAGCAGGCAATAAAGCTCTATCGCAAGGCCATAGAAACCGCCTCGAAGGACTCCGAGCGATGGGTGATTCAATGGAGTCACGTGCTGCTTGGCCGCATATTCGATTTTCAGGAGTTCAGAGCCGACGCGATCGGCGAGTATGAAAAAGCAATCGCACTAGGTCCCGATATTCCGAACGGCGCATACAAAGAGGCAGTCGAAGGAAAGCAGCGCCCGTTCGGGCAAAAATAGCGATCGGTTTGAGATGAATGTTGCGTGACAGAGGCCATCGTCCCTCGGATGAAGTGATTAAGTCTTGACGGCAGTACCCGTCACGGTTATGATCCTCGCCGTAAAACGACCCGATCCAAAAACAAGAGCCTCCAAACCCTGCCCTGATTGAACTCCTCACAGAAAAACTTACCTTGCGAGGGGTGTATCTATGTCGGTTAGTTTGGGAATGAATGGTACAACGGATGTGCGAGTTACTACCGGAGAGGATCTGGTTCTTCGCATAACGGCCTACGATCCAAACGGAATCAGAAGAATTTTTGTGCAGTGCTTTCAGTTCAGTACGGCGAGTTCGAGTAAAAGCAAGCTTGCCACCGGCGAAATGTCAGTCACGGCGGAGCAGGGTTTTTCACAGAACAGTTTCGAGGTCGCGATCCCGATTCCCGAGAACGCCGCGTTGGGAAAGTGGGGAATTCAGTTGATCGAATTCACAAACCGGCGCGGGTACAAATCGTCTTTTTATCGGGGACATGGGAAGTTCGATAACGTTGTGTTTGATGTCGTCCCGCCGCCCGCTAAAGAAGACGAGCTGCTTCGCTTTGATGGAGTGGAAATCTCAGACCGTGGCCGTTGTGCCTAGCCGTCCCGTTTGAAGAGGTGCGCGCGATTCGTCAATCTATGGGCGCGCGCCATTTTCTTTCACCGACTGTAGTAATTCGGAAACCGCCTTTATTGGGACGCCGAAATTGGATCCGCCAAAACTTTGATTTCCGTCAGTAGTCGTAAGAATGGCGGAGTTGATCGCGATAACTCGCGAGTCGCGGTCGAAGATTGGGCTCCCCGATCCGCCTTCGGTAGTCTGCGCGCTGTGAACAATTCGGCCCGTCAACGCATCGGTGACGGTGCCCGTAGTTGTGAGCGGTCTTATCAATCCTCGGGACGACAAGCCGGCCGCGACTTCAATTGCCGATTGCCCGTGCGTTCTCAATACCTCGCGGCGTTCGGGCTCTTCGATTCGTTGCAGCAATCCATCGACACCGGTTGGATAACCCAGGAGCACAACCGGTTCTCCAATTATCGAACTCGGATCTTCATCGCTCAACGTAAAGGCCGGCAATGCTGCATCGCCCTGCTCGAATTTGCATAGAGCGATGTCATAGCGGGCTGAGCTTCCGGCCACCTTTAAATCGAACGGCGATTTGATCGAAGGGAAAAACGCTTCGAGCGTATCGAGCTTTGGAGCGAGCCCGCCGCCCTGATGAAGAATGATCTCCGCCATTTGATCGGTCGCCCACGGTTGGACGACGTGTTTGTTGGTTGCAATGATTCCTTCTCCAACTACAAACCCGGTTCCGGTGTAGTCGATTTGAACCGGAGGCCCTGCGCCGTCCACTGACGCTTGCAGATTGCCGTTCTTATCAACCGGCATCTCTTTAATCGGGTCCGAGGTTTCGTAACGAAGGACGCGGCCGCTGCCGCGCTCGACAAACGTATAGCTGCCGACAATCAAACAAACGCCGGGGCTGTAAAGGCCGGCAATCTTTTGCGTGAACCGGCGCATTTGATCGCTGACTTCGCGCAGCCGCTGGATTTCGTCTTGTTGCTTGCGGATAAGCCCCTGGTCCTGTTCTCGAAGGTCGTTAAGGCTTTTCATCTGTTCACCAACGCGATCAGTCTTGTTGCTGTTGCGGATCAACGTGATGAGGCTGAAGCTGATCAGGCCGGCGGCGAGCAATAAGACCAAAGTCATTACGCTTACGCCGATCAATTTTGCCTTTCGGGGAATCTCAGCCCATAGACTGGTCGTAAGCTCTTTGACAAACAGTGTGGCGGTAAGCGGATGAACAGAGTGTCCTTGAATCCTTTCGACCTCCACGACGTTGCGGCGAACCGGATGGGTCGCGGAGAAGTTCTGAGGCATTACCTGGAACAATACGCTTGCCGCGGACGCGTCCTGTCCGAACTGAATGGTGTCGCCGTCGCCGAGCGAGTATCCGGCGCCGGTTTCGTCGCGCCTCAGGTTTTCTCCGTTTATCGTGATGGGAAAGTGATCCTGATCGGATCGAGGCACTAGATGAAAAACGTTCTCGTCATCATAGACGTCGGCGAGAATTCCATCGGGCAGTTCACCGCCCTCCTCGGGCACGAGCTTGAGATCACAAGCGTCGGATGTGCCCAGGGTCACATGGTCCTGCGTGAAGATTCTGGTTTTACCTTTCTCGCTGCCCGAAAGGTAAACAAACATCAGTCGACTCATTCTGTATCACGCCTCGCTTTGAAAGATAATAGCATCGGTGATTTAAACTTGCAGGGAAAAGTCCAAATCAGGCTTAGTTTGATCTGCGCTCGTTAAGGTTGCCTGAACTCAATCGATGCGCTCGAGATCGCAGCCCGGCTCGACGAGAATCGACTTGAACGAAGAAAGGCGCACGAGCCCGGGTTTCGCGCGGGGCGGCTTCGACACAAATTTTTTCTGAGTGTAGTGAATCGCGGCCTTGCCGTCGCGTTTGGCTTGTGAGTACAGAGCCGCAACGCCGGCCGCTTCGGCGATTGTGCGATGGGGCACGGCTTCCTGACGTTTGGGATTGCGGATGATCACGTGAGACCCGGGATAATCGGCAGCGTGAAGCCACACATCCTGGGGCCGCGCGATTTTGAAAGTGAGCGCGTCGTTGTCGCGGTCGTTCCTACCTACCGCGATCTCATAACCGTCGCTCGATCGAAACCATCGCCCGACACGGCCGCTCGTCTGCTTCTGTTTCTTCGCGGCCTTGTCGCGTGCCGCGCCGGCAGGCTTACCCAGAAGCCTCCGCGATCGTTTGTAAACATCTTCGATACGTTGCGCTGAGGGATCACGCTCAAGCTCTCGACTGAGTTCACGGAGCGGATCGAGTTCGCTCATTACGTCACGCTCGCGCACCGCGATCGCTTCGAGTGCACGGCGAGCCTTGCGATAGCGCGTGAAGTAATCCGTGGACGCTTCTTCCAACGTGAGGCCTTCGGGGATTTCTATTTCGATCTCGCGCTGGTCCGGATCGTAGTAGTCGACGACGGTCGCTTTACCCTCAGACAAGCGGGCATTCGCGAGGTTCGCCAGAATCAAATCGCCCTTTCGCTTCAGGTCATCGGGACTCCCAAACCGAGCGCGGTCCGAGTCCATCGCTTTGATTGCCGCGGCTCGCTTGTTAATTGCGCGGGAGAGTTCGTGCGTGAGTACTTCGTACTCGCCGTGAAGCTCGATCGCCTGTTCGCGAAGCGGATAATAAACATCCGCCGCCTCAGACAGAGACGAAAATTCATTGCGAATCAATCCAGCGGCTTGCGACAGCTCGATGTGCGACAGCAGCAAATCCACTTTAGCTGTGATGACCTCTTGAGTGATCTGATCGAGCGGCAAACGAGAATAGATCAAGGAAGGCGGATTCGATCTCAATAGGTCATCTACAAGCGATCGGAAAGCCTGCGCCGGCGTTGCAGTATCACACCGTGCGAGGAATTCACTCCTGAGCTGCGGTCCAAACAAGGAGCCCGCTCCAAAGATGCTATCAAGAAGCTCTTGCGAACTGATCGATGGTTCAATTTCATCGGTGAGGTTCGGCGCGCTTGTTCCGGACAAAGGTGTGGGATCAAGTTCCGGCTTTTCAAATAACGGCGCGAGTAAACTGTTCTGGCCGTCAAGCAGATATGCATTTGCTGATCGGCCGGTGAGGGACAAGACTAATGACGCCCTTGATCCTTTGCCGTTCGAGGCTCGGACTTCGAATCCAATCTCGACCACGCGATCGGATGGTCTCTTCGCAATTGACACCACTTTCGCGCCATCGAGTTGCTCACGCAAGACGGAATAAAAGTTTGATGGTGCTCGTTTGCCTGATTTTTGTTGATCGCGGCTTGAGAGGTACAACGCCGGCGACGCCCGATCCAACGACGCGAGCAGGCGGCGTCGGCTGTTTAGGCGAAAATCAAACAATAGTGTCGAGCCTGATAATGAGATGCCGGCCACCATGTGCCCCTCGACTTCGCGCTTGATCTCATCAACAATCGCCGACAGATAAAAGTTATCCACAGCGCTATCTTACTTGAGCCACGAAGATGTACGCGACACAAAGAACAAGGCGCCGGTCAACTGAAGTCCGGCGCCCGCGATTGATGTTGTCTTTTTGGTGAGTCTCAGAAGTCGCGCACGACGACGGTTCCCGAGATGATGTCCTGCCAGCCTCGATGCTTGTGGCTGAACGCGGCCCACAAGAAGCCAAGCAGTACTGGTGCGGCGGCAACGAAGTAGCCGACGGTCCTCATCAGGACGAGCGGCGCCGACGGTTTGTTGAATGTGAGCGAATCCACAACGCGCGTGTTGGTCAGCATCATTCCGAACGTGCGGCCCGACAAGCATTGAGTAAGGCCGAGATAAAGGAACGCAACCATCCCGGCGATGACGCCGGCTGACCATCGCGTCTGCGAATTCGAGAAGCTCCCGTTCGAAATGCTGATTGCAGCGACAAAGGGTGAGCAGCTCACCGCGATGGAAATCAAGTCGACTATGTTGATCACTATGTGAGTAAAGACCGACGGACTTTCGTCGCGCACAAACTGCGCGCCCAGAGTTTTATCGACTTTTCGCACCTCAGCTTCGAGATAGTCGAGCGGTTCGAGTTCGTCGATGATGGGCATGGACGATACGGCTGCTTCTTCAATCGAAGGCTCAGGTGCAATCGCTTCGGCTTTGGCAATTGGCTCAATCGCGCGATCGTCGGGCCGCGGCGCCGCTACATTCCCGGGCCTGGCGATAGTAACCGGAGCAGGCTTGTCGGCTGCCGGTCTCGCTATCGAAGGCGATGTAGCAAGAACATTCGCTGGTCTTGCAATCGAAGGTGGAGCGAGCGCCGGCGCGGCTGCGGGTGTCGCATACTCGATTCGCGGTTCGGGCTCGGGCATCGGCGCCAGGGCTCGTGCCGTAGCTTCGCGCTCAACTCCGATCGATACTTGCGGGATATGTATTGGCCTGACCGGTTCAATCTTTGGAAGCGCCGCGCGGCTGGCATTCTGGCTAGCGCGCTTCACACGAGTCAGCGCCGCCTCAACTATGTTCGAGCTGCTTCGCCGCGCAGGCGGTGCTGAAGCCTCGGGCTGATAACTCATCTCTGAACGCAGAACCGCTGCTCGTACGCTCGCCGGAGTCAGTGATGTTGCAAATCTTTCGTCGGCTAGCGCGCTCGCCACTGAGTTCGAATGATTGAGGTCAAGTGAAGGCGTTGGCTCGGGGGAGGGAGTCTCACTCGCGTCGCTGGAAGCTTTTCTGGCTTTTATCGCTCGCACCTTTTCATTGAGTTCGAGACGCCATGCCGGAAGCGCGGGAGCCGCGGCCACGGGTTGAGTTGCCACGCCGGCGCGCTTCGGAAATTCCAGAAGCCTCGACTCCTTTGAGTTACGCCCACGTTTGGAGGTGGAACGATGACAACGTGGACAACGTGGAGAGGAGTTAGTAAAGGAATGCCCGCAACCAACACATTTCATGCTCAGAGCACCTCGCTAAGATGGGGGGCATCCTGGGTGATTCGCGCGCGATAGTATCAGAAAGCTCGCAACTGGGTCAATAACAATGTTTGCTTAAAGGAGAATCTCATTCCATCGCGAACGCGGTATTGTTTCAATAAAGCAAACGCTACTCTTTCCCCGCGACTTTTTTGGATGTCCCGCTGACTGACGCAGCCGGTTCTTCGGACACAAGCGATGGAAGCCCCAATGCGTTCCTGACCTCAATTTCTATTCGGCTCGCGATCGACTGATCCGATTTGATCAGGTTCTTGGCGTTTTCGCGGCCCTGGCCGAGCCGCTCACCCTTGAAGCTGAACCATGCCCCGCTCTTTTCGACGATCTTATGTTCAACGGCAAGATCAAGCAGATCGCCTTCCCGCGAAATTCCTTCGCCGTACATTATGTCAAACTCGGATTCCTTGAACGGTGGAGCCAGTTTGTTCTTAACGACCTTGACTCTTGTGCGATTGCCTACAACCGAATCGCCGTCTTTAATCGAGCTTGTTCGGCGAATGTCGAGCCGCACCGAGGAGTAGAACTTCAGCGCACGGCCGCCGGTCGTGGTTTCCGGGCTGCCAAACATCACGCCGATCTTTTCGCGAATCTGATTTATGAAAACCAAACAAGTGTTCGAGCGCGCCACAACGGCGGTCAGCTTCCTTAGCGCCTGCGACATCAATCGGGCCTGGAGTCCCGGCAGCGAATCTCCCATTTCTCCATCAAGCTCAGCTCGAGGTACCAGCGCGGCGACCGAATCAATTACCAACACGTCGACGCCACCCGAGCGCACCAAAGCCTCGGCGATTTCGAGCGCCTGCTCGCCCGAATCAGGTTGAGAGATGAACAGGTCGTCGACCTTGACGCCGAGCTTTGCGGCGTACTGTGCGTCCATCGCGTGTTCTGCGTCGATGTAAGCAGCCACTCCGCCGGCCCTCTGCGCTTGCGCGACGATGTGAAGGGCAAGCGTCGTCTTGCCGCCCGACTCCGGGCCGTAGATCTCGACTATTCGGCCGCGAGGCACTCCGCCGATTCCAATCGCTGCGTCCAGGCTCAAGCACGAGGTCGATATCGCGGGGACATCGACGACCTTCTTTTCGCCAAGTCGCATGATTGAACCCTTGCCAAACTGCTTCTCAATATTCGCAATTGCAATGTCTATAGCGCGGTTCCGCTCTGCTCGATCATCAGCCATGTTGTGTATCCCTTTCTGTCCGAGGTGCCCCAGGAACGCTCACTATACCAAACCAAAAACCAACTTCCCAAATCAATTGTGGGCGGTCGGGTCCCAGCCGCGACGCGATTTCGCATCGGTTCGCTGTTCTGACTTCGCCACCCTTTGGGCAACGCGGTGGCACGGAGGTTGCACAAATGCATTGCGACCCAGAAGGGACTGGGAGCCGAGCAGCGTCACCGTGCAAGAGGCTGCTCGAAAGTTCTTGAAACAAACGAACTCGATTCGCGTTTGACGCGGGTGGAACTGGCGCTTAAGCAGTGGGTAAGCGCAACTAGAACCAGGATGATACAGTTACGACCGAGTTCAGAACAGACGGGGTGGAAAAGAAAAATGGCCAAAAACATCAAAAAAATGCAAGCAAGACCGATAGCCAGGAAGACAATCGATGAGGGAGTGAAGTGGTCGGAACTCGACGCCAACGAACTCAAGGCCACGATTCGCGATGGTTTGGTTTCGATGACGATTGACGAACGCGCGGAGTTCATCGGAACGCTCGAGGCCGAGATGAGGCGTGCGGGCTTGAACATGCGATCTTACCTTGTCCCATTGGGAATACCGGGGCGCAGCACTGAGGACCTGACGCCAACCGAGGTGGCTCACCTGATCAGGTTCCTCAAACTCAATGCGCCGCAAGCGATGCGTGCCGTCGAACGCGCGTTGACGCAATACGATACGCTGGGCGAGAGGCACAGCGGCACCCACCGTATCGCTGCATAATTCGCTTGCCACGAATAGCCTTCGAATGCCCGCCGAGTTGCACTTGGCGGGCATTTTCTATAGGGAACCCTTAGCCAGAACGCCTCACAGGTATTCGCCGCGCGAGGCCAAATTGCAGCAGCCGCGCTGATATCGCCACTTCCAAAAAGCTTCGCAGCTCCTGTACTATTACTGCTCGCTTGTGGAGATCGATCGCAGGTTCCCCCCTTTTGCCGCCACTATGAGAAGCGCATTTCTTTCACTAACTCTCATCTTGCTCGCAAGCATTGAAGCCGATGCGCGGCCGCAAAAGGCAGCCGCGGACGATCCTCCCAATCCCGCGGTCGCTCGCGCGCGCCGTCTCTTCGAGATTGCGGAATCAAACGATGCAGAGTCCCGCTCGAAACTAACTCAGTCGCTTTCCGATGAGAGTTGGTACGTGCGAGGTCAGGCCGCGCTTGCGCTTGCGCGAACGGGAGACAATTCAGTCGCTCAGCTTCTTGTGCCGATGTTGAAGGACGAGAGCTGGTTTGTTCGTTCGGCTGCTCTCGAAGCCATCGGCGCACTCGGCTCAGCAAGCACTGACAGAGCGCAACCATCCGACACTTCCGGCGATGCCTATTTCCGGGCTCGAGCCGCTGCCACCGCTGGTGCGCTCGGCGATTCAGGATCTGTCGACCAATTGATCAAGTCGCTCGCGGATAGTGACTCATTGGTAAGACGCACAGCAGCGGGCGCGCTCGGTCGGTTGAAGGCGGGCTCAGCGGTTGATGCATTGATAACGGCTCTCAAAGATGATGACGAAAGCGTGCGAAAGAATGCGGCCGCGGCGCTCGGACGAATCGGTGACCGGAGGGCCGCCGTCGCGGTGCGAACCGCCGCAAAAGAATCTGGCTCTGACGAGTGGGAATATGCGGCAGCGCTTTATCGTCTCGGCAATCGCGATCATCTTCAGCTCATCACGGCGGCGCTCGCGAGCGAATACGCCGACATCCGTCACGGCGCGCTGAAAGAACTGCTCGAGTTCGCCGATGAGCGCTCGCTTCCTGCGCTTCTTCCGTTAGCGCGTTCGAGCGCGGCGAAGGATTCGGCATCGATTCGTTTCGCGCTCGCCGGCGGGCTTGCAAAGTTCAACAGTGAAGATTCGAGAGCGGCAATCATAAACATGTTGAACGACGCGGAACCCGCTGTGCGCGCGGCGTCGGTGACCTCACTCTCACAGGTGAGCAAAGGCAAGAGTGAATTCTCGGAGCGCGCCCTCGCCGCGATCGTTCTGCTCTTGAGAAACGAGACCTCGCCGTTTGTGCTGGCTGCGATCAACGGCGCCTTCTCATCATTCGATCGAGCCCGCGTGACTGACGTCTTGCTTGACTCGCGAACCGCGGACGGTAAGTTGTCCCCCAACATCGTGCGAGCGCTGACAGCCGCGGGCGTTACCGCCGATACGCAAGCGTCGCAGTTGGTGACTGGAGACATCGCCGAGCGGATTCAAGCTGCCAACCGGCTTGCGCGTTTGGGCGATACAAAAGCCGTCGTGCCGCTTATCGATGCTTTGACGAGCGCCAAAGAAATAGAGCTTAGGGTGAAAGCCGCCGAAGCGCTCGGCGAGCTTCGTGACAGACGAGCGGTTGATGCGCTTGTGGCAGCTACAACGGCGCAGCAACCGGAGCTTCGAACCGCGGCTGCTATGTCGCTTGGAATGATCGGCGATCACGTCGCGGCTGAAGCTCTGTTTGTCGCAGCGCGAGATGAACAGCCGGCGGTTCGAGATGCCGCGATCCGTTCATTGTCGGCGTTGGGAATCTCGCTCGACAAAGTCTCGCCCGATCTTTCGAGTTCGAGTTGGCAAGTGCGGGCGGCGGCGGTTGCGACGCTTGCGCGGCTTGGAGATCGAAATGCCGTGCCGCTGATTGTTTCGGCGCTTCGCGATAGCGACAGCCGCGTTCGTTCGGAAGCTGCGCGGACGCTCGGCCAGTTCAATGATCCCACTGCGACTGATGCGCTGATCGGCACTCTCAATGATCAGAGCGGCGATGTTCGAGTTGAAGCAGCGTTTGCGCTTGGCCGATTGAAGAATAGCCGGGCGCTTGTCCCGCTCGCGTCGCTCTTGAATGATCGTGATCCCAGAGTAAGTCTCGCCGCGGCCGAATCGCTCGGGCGAATGGGCGATCCGCGCGCGACGCGAGTGCTGCTCGATTCGCTTGCGAGCGCGGATTGGCGCGTGCGCTCGCGCGCGACTCAGGTGCTCGCTCGCGTCGCGTCTGAGGGGTCACTCGATCAGGCGGTTGGTCCACTGGCGAGGGCACTGACTGACAATGACCCCGTTGTTCGATATTACGCCGCCGAAGCCCTGGCCGGCATTGGGGAAAAGAGTGTCCCGTCCTTGATCGAGATACTGCGCGCCAATCGCGAGGCCGATCGCGATCGAGCCGCGCGAGTCTTGTGGCGCATCGGCGCTACGGCGGTTGACCCTTTGCTTGCCGTGTTGCAGGAACGAAGCTCGACGGCTGAGATGCGAGCCGCCGCAGCGCACACGCTGGGATTGATCGGCGACGCGCGCGCGACTAAGGGACTAGCCTCGCTGTTGAGGGACGAGAGATACTTTGTTCGTCACGAAGCCGCCGTCGCGCTGGGACACGTGGGCGCGCCGGCGCTCGAACTGTTGTTGGAGATGGCCAGTTCGTCGACACCCGCGACTCGCGAGGCCGCTATCGAAGCTCTGGGCAGTTCTAATTCAACCCGCGCATTGGACAGAGTCATCGAAGCGCTTTCTGATCAAAACTCAAACGTGCGGGCCGCCGCAGTTCGCGCGCTGGGCGAAAGCGCGAGCGAACGTGCGGTAGCCCCGCTAGTGGGCGTGCTTCGAGACGAGACGAGCACTTTTCGCCCGCAAGCAGCGGCTTCGCTCTCGCGGCTCGGCCCGGTGGCGATGCCGAGTTTGATTCGCGCTTTGAAGGACCCCAAGCCATCGGTTCGTCAGCTTGTGGCGCAGTCGCTTGGTGAGATCGGCTCGAAGGAGGCCGTTCAGGCCTTGATCGAGTTGATAACCACCGATCAATCCGGCGCGCGGCCTGAAGCCATCGAAGCGCTTGGCAAGATCGGCGATCCGGCGGCGATTGCGCCGATTCTTTCGGTTCTTCGTTCCGGCTCCGTCGCCGTTCGAAAGAGAGCGGTGGCCGCGCTCGCAAAGTTTCGCGATCCTCGCGCACGCGACGCAATGACGGCGGCGCTGGCGGATCAAAACGAAGAGGTGAGACAATCGGCGGCTTCTGGGTTGGGCGAAATCGGCGATGAACATTCGATCGCGCAACTCGAGCGCCTGGCGGACAAAGATACCAGCTCCGATGTGCGAGCGGCTGCCGCGCAAGCCATTGAGCGAATTCGTCAGGAGAAAGCACGAGTTAAACCCTAATGGGCTAAGGCTGTCTCGGCCCTGACTGAAAATGAATACTGGATCCTCGAACTGCATGAAAAAAACCAGCCTCGTCTCAATCGCAACCATATTCGCCCTAATGCTTCTGGCGGGCGCGTGCCGAAAGAAAGAAACGGTGAGCAACGCAACGCCTCAACCCGCTCCCGCTGCAACCGTCACGCAAAACTCGAATCAGCCTGCGAAACCAACCGATCAAGGCAATGCGAACTCTGCGAAGTCAAGCGGTGCATCACCCACTTCCGACAGCCAGGCTGAGTTGATTGGCGAGTACGAAATGCGCGAGATTCAAGACAGGGGCGTTGTCACAATGGTCAGCGCGATCAAAACGAAGCTCTTTTTCATGGCTGACGGAAGCTATGAACGTGTGTCCAAGAAAGACGGCCGCACCTATCACAGCGATTCCGGCCGGTTTCGCATCGAATCGCCCGACAAGCTTGTGCTTTCGATTCAGTTGAGCGGTCAACAGGCCAATCGGACAATCCAGAATCCGCCGCTCCAGAAGACGCACAAGTTCAAATTGTCTCCAGACGGCGACGAGTTGAAGCTCACCTCCGACAAGGGTTCGGTTGCAGTCTATCACCGCTTATCAAAGCCAAAAACGAAGTGAGCATCTCATCGCAAGTAGAGTTGCGGGTAAGCATGTTGAGGATCGTGCTGCTTGCATTCGTAGCCGCGCTCATGTCTTGCGGTGCGTCGTCTCGCTCGACCGGATCCAACGCAAGCGATCCTCTTAGTGAGTTTGAAGACTCGGGGAAACGGATCGCCGGCGATTTCATCGCGTCCATTGATGACAGCTATCGTGGGAAAGATTCCGCGCCTCAGCGGCAAGCGACTCTCAGCTTTGACGGCGACGGGCACTTCAAACGCCAATCGGATTCGCGAATCGAAGAGGGTTCGTATCTCATCACAACCACCGGCGAGATGATTGTCTACATTGAGAAGGTCAACGGTGAGCCCCTTACTTCAGCCAAAACCGAGCGCTACCGCCTCGACGAGCAAAGCGAAGCGTCGATGACCTTAACTGGCCCGGCCCGTAGCTTCCTCCTCAAACGGAAGTGACCTGGCTTCCAGCGCCTCTCGATCGCGCCTGTCTCTGCGTAATCTCAGCGCGCTGTGCGTCTCTGCGGTGAATTCGCCGAAAGCAGCTCACCACGGAGGCGCCGAGAACGCAGAGAACGCGCAGAGTTTCCTTTCTCGACAGGCTCCTTCAGCAAGAAAAACAGTCGCACGCCGCTCCTCAACTCGTAACATCTTTCTTGTGATTCTGGTTTTCGCTTTTCCGCGTTTGCGTGATGCGCTATGATTTGCCGTAGCTCTTACAACCTCAGCCGAGGTGCTAATCACGGAGCGGCGGCTCCAGCGTATCGAAGTTAGGAGATGAGAAATGCGCGCCTATGATATTAAGGCGGAGCGAGGGCGCAGAGTCACTTTAGAGACGCCCGATTTTCTGGAACAAGCCCGACAACTTCTGTCTCGAACTCTGCCAGTCGAGTTGCGAATGAGCGGGACCAGCATGAGGCCCGCCATCGAAGACGGCGACATGATTACCCTCGAGCCCATTACCGCAGATCCGATCAAGCCCGGTGACATCGTGCTTTATCACAGCCGCTTTGACACCGCCGTCATCCACCGAGTCATTCGCGTCGAACGTTATGCGTCTGAGCGATGCATCGTCACACGAGGCGATGCGGCTTCACACAACGACGGCCCCGTTCCGCTGCACAGAATCCTGGGCAGGGTTAGCCGCGTAGAGAGGGCGGGCGAGCGGATCAGGATGGTTGTGCCTCGTCGCACATTCGCGCAAACGGTATTGTCATGGCTTCATCGATTGCGTTTCTGGTAGGTCCCGCCTAGTAGTCAGTCACAATGAAAATGATGAACTTGTACGGGCGTCCCTCGGTGGGCGCCCCTCGGTCGTGAGCGCTCATTATCGAAGAGGGGCGCCCACCGAGGGACGCCCGTACAAGTCGCTTACCAAGTTTATGACCTTGAGTGTGACGAGTTACTAGTTGGCCTGCACACGCCCGGACACCAACAACCAAATCAGCACCAGCCCGATGACTATTCGATACCCGACGAAAACAAACGTCGAGTGTCGTTGAAGGTATCTCAGCAGGAAAGCGATGGAGATGTAGCCTGATATCGCGGCTACGAGGGTCGCAGCAATTATCGCCGCCCAATCAGCGTTGAGTGAGTGAAGAGCCTTCGGCAGTTCGAGCGCTCCGCTTGCGGCAACCGCCGGGATCGAGAGCAGGAAGGAGAATCGCGCCGCGCTTTCGCGATTAAGGCCGGCAAATAATCCGCCGGTGATGGTGCTGCCCGAACGCGACGATCCCGGTATCAGCGCAAATACCTGAGTGATCCCTACGACTACGGCCTCGAACACTCCGAGGTTGTTCATGTCTTTGCGTTGGCGGCCAACAATTTCGGCTATCGTCAGCAGAAGGGCGAGTCCAATCAAGCTGCCGGCGATGACTCGCAAATCCTTTGTTAATGCGCCTTCGATTTGATGTCTGAATAACAGGCCAACGATCGCGATGGGCAGAGTCCCAATGATGATAAGCCAGCCAAGTTTCGCGTTCCTCTTTTCTGACTCACCGACGTGACTCCCGGTCGAGCTCCCAACAATCGCGGTGATGAATCCAACAATGATTCCGATGATGTCGGTCCAGAAATAAACGATCACGGCCAATAAAGTTCCAAGCTGAATGACGGCGATGAAAGCGGTCCACTGATCCGGCTGCAGCGGATCAACGAGATTCATCCACCTGCCCGCAAGCGTAAGATGAGCGGTGCTGCTGATGGGGATAAACTCGGTGAGCCCCTGAATCAATCCGAGTATGATGGCTTGCCAGATCGACATTCGTCTCTCACGTCTTCTCTTACCGTGGGTGTTACTCGTTCCGGGGAGGCGAGTGGAGGCGAGTGATAGTATCCAGCGCTCGGAGCAACTGTCAACGAAACTGCGGCGAGGGTTAGCGTCCGCTGCGAGCTTTGCAAATCTCCGCGAGCTTTGCGAGACTTTGCGATCTTTGCGCGAAACGATTGGACTCGAACACGCGAGGGTTGAAATGAGCGAGGAAGGGAATCGCGGACTCAAACTTTTTCTTGAGTTTTGGTTATTAATCGGGGTGTTAGCCGCGTTCAATCTGTACAGCTACTTTCGCGGAGGCAGCAAACTGTTTCTGGTGGTCGGAGTGATTTCGGTATTAGCGTTCATCGGCTGGGCGCTTTTCTATTTCTTTTACGTCCGCGGCAAACAATGAGGTCCGTCCCAACTCCCAACTACGGACCACGGACTACTGACTACGGACTGCTGTTCTCGAGCCTCAATTTGACAGTCTCAAGATCGATTGATTAACATCGGGGCTTGGCGTTGAAGAGCAAAAGCACACCATAGTGGCCAGGTAGCTCAGCTGGTAGAGCAGCGGACTGAAAATCCGCGTGTCGGCGGTTCGATTCCGTCCCTGGCCACCAAACACTCTCACCGACCCTTCCAACAGGGAGTCCGCTTTTCCAGAAACGCTCCCATCCCTTCCTGAGCGTCTTCAGCCATTGCGTTCAGGCTCATCACCTCTTTTGCATAAGCGTACGCCTTCGGTTGATCCAAATCGATCTGCGTGTAGAACGCCTGCTTGCCAACCGATACCGTGAATGAACTCGCTTCGGCGACTCGGCGCGCGAGCGCGTAGGTCTCTTCGCGCAAGTGCTCGGCCGCGACAACCCGATTCACCAAGCCGTATTCCATGGCGATCTCGGCTGAGATCGGTGTTCCAGTGAGCAGCATCTCGAACGCTCGCTTGCGCCCGATCGCTCGCGTGAGCGCCACCATCGGTGTCGTGCAGAACAATCCTATGCGGACGCCCGGAGTCGCGAACTGACTATTCTCGGAGGCAAGGGCCATATCGCACGTCGCTACCAACTGGCACCCGGCGGCGGTCGCTATACCCTGCACTTCGGCGATCACCGGCTGAGGGATGCTTTGAATCACGGTCATCAACTCGACGCATACATCGAATACGTGACGATAGTCGCTGATCTGGCGGTCAATGAGTTCGCTCAGGTCGTGACCGGCGGAAAATGCGGGACCGTTAGCGGCGAGGATGATTGCGCGAATCTCATGATTTCCGCCGAGCGCGCGCAAGCAATCGATCAGCTCTTGCATCAATGCGAGCGAGAGCGCGTTCCGGCGATCGGGCCGGTTCATTGTAATGATTGCGATGGGAGCGTCGGATTCGATTAACAGGTATTCGTACTGTTTCATAGCTCCTCCACGTTGGAAGAAATCTCGCCACTAAGGCACCAGGGCACAAGGCTGCACGAAGCGGCGACGTTAAACGCTCGCCTCAGTGTTCGGACCCGGCGTACTTCTTTTCTCCGGCTTCGACGCGAAAGGGAAGTCGATTCTGCCGCGGCGGTAACGGGCACGTCGCGAACTTCGTGAACGCGCAAGGCGGATTGTAAGACTTGTTGAAATCCAGAATCACCTTGCCGTCGGCGCCCGGCGGGTCGGCGTACAAATAGCGTCCCGCGCCGTAGGTTTCTTTTCCGCTCGTCTTGTCGGCGAAAATAATGAACCACTGCTTCTCACCTTTTTCCAAAACCGGATCGAGTCGATAAGTCTTGCCGTCGACATCGAAGATGAGCGTCCCCGGTGAAGGCATCTCTTCAACCATGCCAAGCACATTTACTATCGGGATCATCTTATGTGGAACATGAGCTTCATACTTCGCTTCAAGTTTCCATTTTGGATTAACAGCGAAGTAGTCGAGCCCCGCGAAACTGGATATGTTCGGGTTTTGAGAATCCTTTACTCGCACGCCCAGCCTTTCGCCTCGCTTGATGACGTAAAACGTGAGCGAGCCGAGTTTCAGAATCGTTTGTTTGCCGTCGGCGTCAGACTCGAGCACGAGATCGGTCACTCGCGAGCCGTTGTGAGTCACGCCAGCGCCGGGTTTTGCTTTGAGGCGGACGACTCCCTTCGAGAGCCAAAGAGAACCTGCAAGCCTGGGCGCCCGATTGCGGGGAAGCACGATCTCGTTCGAAGGGGCGCTCCCGAATCTGTTTTGATCTTGTTTGAGCCAGAACAATCCCGCAAGGCTCAACCATCCGCCTTCACCCGTCAGTTCCTCGACGCGCTTCTGCCGCCACTTCATAATGTCAGCCTGATATGCGTTATCTGGAGCAGGACGTCCCCCCGGTGTCGCACCGAGGGTTGAGAGCACAAGAAGAATGATTATCAGTCCCATAGTGAATGAGGCTCTCGAAGTCATCTCCAGTACTTCTCCTGATCGTGATCATACTATACGGAACGCTGCTCCAGAAAAGGGAGCTAGAAAGACTAGTGAGTTGGTGAAAGCGGTCTTGGTCTTGATGGGTGATTGAACCAGGTGCGGGCCGGTCTCGCAGTGCACCGGCCCGCTGAAACTCGCTTTGCTAATTCACCGACTTCCGCATGAAAGCGGGCGTATTGAAGTCAACCGCAATCTCGGAGTCCGTGCCCGTCGGCCGCAACGGAGGCCCCTCCGGTACAAAGCCCGTCGATGTCTGAGCCTCGGCGAAATGCGTTGCGATCACCGTTATCTTGATCGCGTCGAGGAGCCGATCGTCGATCACTGCGCCGAAGATTATGTTGGCTTCGGGATCGGCGGCTTCCTGAATGAGCGTCATCGCTTCGTGGATTTCAAACAGCGTCACGTCCGAACAGCCGGTGACGTTGACCAGCAAAGCCTTCGCTCCCTGAATAGACGTTTCGTCGAGCAGGGGACTGGAGATGGCTCGCTGGACAGCTTCAAGAGATCGGTTGTCCCCTGTAGCCATTCCGGTTCCCATCAATGCGACGCCTCTGCCGGCCATGATAGTCCTGACGTCGTTGAAGTCGACGTTGATCAGACCCTCGAGGTTCACGATGTCCGAAATCCCTTGAACAGCTTGACGTAGAACCCCATCCGCAAGCCCGAATGCCTCGGTGAAGCGGATGGCCTTGGTGACGGATTTCAGCAATCGCTCATTGGGAATGGTGATGACGCTATCCACGCACCCGCGCAGCTCGGCTAAGCCCTCTTCGGCTTGGAGCTCTCGCCGTTTTCCCTCGAAGCCGAACGGCTTGCTGACTATCGCGACGGTCAGTGCGCCAAGTTCGGTTGCGAGGCTCCCGATGACGGGCGCGGCGCCGGTGCCGGTGCCCCCGCCAAGACCGGCTGTGACAAAAACCATGTCCGCCCCATCAAGCGCATCGATGAGTTTGGCGGTGTCTTCAATCGCGGCGCGTTTGCCGATTTCGGGGTTGCCTCCAGCGCCGAGGCCTCGGGTCAGCTCCTCGCCGAGTTGGATCTTAACCGAGGCGCGCGAGTTCCTCAGAGACTGGAGATCGGTGTTGGCTACCAGGAACTCGACTCCCTCAAGACCTTCCTCGATCATGCGATTGACGGCGTTTGTGCCTCCGCCGCCTATTCCCACCACCTTGATATTCGCACCCTCTCCGAATTCGTCTTCAGCGTAGGTAATAAAGTTGGGCAGGGTCTCTTGATCTGACAACATACGGACCTCCGTTCTTGGCTGCGGTTTGGCGCCGGGACGGCGCGAATTCAACCCTTGTCGTTAACTAGAAAAGCTGGGCAACCATTCTATAAGAGCCGCTCGCAATGTCAAGATCGTATGCGACAAAAGTTTTTTGCGAATTGCACAGAACGTGTGCAACTAGTGCCTCGCGACTGACCCACCCCCACATCTTGCGAATTGACCCAACCGACTCAAACACAGCCAGATACCAGGCTCCGAACCCAGCCTGGTACACAAACCCGAACCCTTCCGTCGGCGTCCAGATACTGTCCGGATTGCGTCGAGATTCCTTTTGTGTAGTTAAGGGGTTCCTTTAGGGTGAATCTTCCTCCTTTCCCTGCGAACGCTGTTAAGTTTCCTGCAAGTGAGGCGTTTAGTGTTAGGGTTCAATATGGCCGGCGCAACCAAAGACCAGAACAATGCCTCTGTGGTGAGTCGTACGCCAAGGCGAGGCGGCTAGTCAAAAGAGTTCAAATCTCATGGGAAATGCAGTCTCATTCTATCTGGATGCCGCGAAGATCGCCCTGCAGTCGATCTTCGCTCACAAGCTGCGCGCACTGCTGACCCTTCTTGGAATCATCATCGGAGTTGCGTCGGTTGTGGTCGTTGGAGCCGCAATCGAGGGCCTGAACGTCTACATGGTCGAAACAATCTCAAAGGTGCTGGGCGCCAATCATTTCATGATCGCTCGCATAGCCCACGTCGGAGACATGAGCCAGGAAGAGTGGGAGAAGATGATGAAGCGCAACAAGCGGCTCGACTGGGACGATCTGGATTGGCTCATCAACAAGTGCGAGTCCTGCAAGGAAGTGGGCGCCGCAGCCGGCTGGCGAGTCGATCTCAAGCACGACGGACAGGATATCTACGGTACTCAGATCAACGGGGTGACATCGAACTTCGCCGAGATCGAAGATAAAGTGATCGTTGAGGGCAGGTTTTTGCTTGCACACGAGGTCGAGCACGCCTCGATGGTGTGTGTCATTGGGATGGACCTGAGAGAAAAGTTTTTCGCCGGCCTTGATCCGGTCGGCAGGACCCTGAGCATTCGGGGGCTTCCAATGACGATCGTGGGAGTCGAAGGGAAGCGCGGCTCGATGTTCGGCCAGTCGCTGGACAATCACGCATACATACCTCTTACAACCTTTGGGCGGATGTTTGGCCGGCGGCAGAGTCTTAGCCTGCACGGGAAGGCTTACAGCCGCGCTACGTTTGAGCCGACGATCGAAGAAGCTCGAATCGCAATGCGGAACCGGCACAAACTGAAAGGCGACCAGGAAGACGATTTCGGTCTAATAAACACCCAGCAGGCGAACAATCAGATCGATCAAATTACCGGAGCCATAACGATGGCAGTCATTCCCATAACGCTCATATCGCTGGTGGTCGGCGGTATCGTGGTTATGAACATCATGCTGGTAAGCGTCACCGAGAGAACCTTTGAGATCGGATTGAGAAAAGCCGTGGGTGCACGACGACGCCACATATTGATGCAATTTCTTATCGAGTCGTCGGTGCTGTGTGCGTTGGGAGGCGTGCTTGGGCTGTCCCTCGCCTACGGAGTATCTTCGCTCGTGCGAGCTACGACGCCGGTGCCAATGGCCATTACGCTCACGTATGTCGTGCTTTCGATTGCAGTATCAAGTGTCATCGGAATGCTGTTTGGAATCTATCCCGCGATGAAAGCGGCGCGGCTTGATCCGATAACCGCGCTCCAAAAGAACTGAGGTGCCTTAGTGAACCTGAGATCAATGGTTGCGAGCGAAACTCTGGCGATGGCGCTGGACAACATTCGCGCTCACAAATTTCGCAGCTTCCTTACGGTTCTCGGGATCGTCATTGGAGTGTCGACGGTTATTGCGATCGCTTCGATCCTGACAGGACTGCGGGCAAACATAGTCCAATTCGTTGAGGAGTTCGGGACCAACAACATCTACGCCTTTCATCTCTCAACCGGGATTTCACTGGGGCCCGGCGATCGCTCGGAGCGAACGAGAAAACCGCTGCGGCCTGAAGATGGAGAAGCGATCAAGGGGTATGCATCGGCGGTCGAGGACGTCGCAAATGATGGGTTCATCGAGTGGAACTTCGACAAGACGCTCAGCTATGGCGGGCAGACATACAAGCAGGCGAATCTGGAAGGCGTTTCGGCCAACTATGGAGAGATCACTAACCTGTCGCTTCAGGCCGGGCGATTTATTTCGGAGATGGACGACCAGCATCGGCGAGAAGTGATGGTGATAGGGAAGGGCGCGGCCGAAGCGCTGTTCCCCCAAGGCACCGACGCGGTGGTCGGCAAACAAGTTACGATGAACGGAAAGCCATACGAAATCATCGGCGTCTTAGCGCCACGAAAAGGCGGCATCCTGGGCGAGACCGAGGAGAACTCGGTACTGATTCCGTTCCGCACATTGCGAAAGATCTCTCCACGAAGTGAATGGATGATGCTGATTGTTCGCGCGCATTCGGGTCAGCTCAAGAAGGCGCTCGAACAGGTCGAGGATATCCTCCGTCGTCAACGCAATGTGAAGTACGACGAAAAGAATAACTTCGACTTGAACACCGCCGACCGCTTCATCGAGCAGTTTGACAGCATCACCGCGATGGTTGGCCTGGTTGCAATCGCGCTCTCGAGCGTCGGATTGCTCGTTGGCGGCATCGGGGTGATGAACATCATGCTTGTGAGCGTCACCGAGCGCACTTCCGAAATAGGTATTCGCAAGGCGATCGGCGCTCGCCGGCGTGACATCACCACTCAGTTTTTGTTTGAAGCGATGACGCTTACGCTGTTGGGCGGTGTGCTGGGAGTACTGTTGGCGGTCGGAGTGAGTCAGATAATCATTCTTATTTTCCCGTCGCTCCCGGCCTCGATCCCAATGTGGGCTGTGATTGCGGGCCTCGTGGTTTCGGCCGCGGTTGGACTGATCTTTGGCGTATGGCCGGCCAGGAAGGCCGCGCGATTGGATCCAATCGAAGCTCTACGCTACGAATGATTTTCACGTAGTCAGGCGGCTGTAGATTCCGGGCAACCTCTCAGGCAAGCTCAGCACATCGTCGATGATTGTATATCCCACTTCGCCGTACATGTCCTTCAACTGATCTTCAGACTCGCGATCGATCGTTATGCAGAACGGCGTGATGCCTTCGATGCGAGCTTGTCTGAGCGCCATCCTCGTATCCTCTCGCGCGTATCTGCTGTCGCCGTAATCGTGATCATATGGCCGTCCATCCGACAGCACGATCATCAATTTTGTTCGCGCGTCTTGCTCGGCCAGCCTCGTGGTCGCATGCCGAATCGCCGCTCCCAACCGCGTGTTGTTCTGGTATGAGATTCCTCCGATGCGCCGCTCGACTTCGGCTGAATAACCCTCGGAGAAATCCTTGATGAGATAAAACTTCACGTTGCGCCGGCCTTCGCTCGTGAATCCCTGCATCGAGTAAGAATCCCCGACCGCCTCGAGCGCCTCGCTCATCAACACAAGACCTTCTTTCTCGATATCAATAATGCGCTGTCCGGGCTGCGTGTATGGATGATTCGGATAGCGGCTGATCGTGCGTGCCGTCGAGCTGGACATATCGAGCAGGAACGAGACTGCCACATCGCGCTCCTTTCGAAGCTTGCGAGTGTACAGCCGATCATCGATCAATCCCGTGCTGCGCTTATCGAGCGCGTAATCAATCACCGCCTGCAGATCGTAATCTTCTCCGTCAATCTCGCCGCGAATTCGCCTGAGGTTCTCCGGACGCATCAACTGAAATTGATATCGTATCGACGAGATCACGCCGGCGTACCGGCTCCGCACCATCTCAACGAACCCGCGCGAGCCGCGAGCGCCGGCGCGCTCGACGATGCGGCACCAACGCGTGCGGTAATCGGCCAACTCGCGGTCCCATTCATCGTAGTAAAACGCCCGGTCGCCCTTTTCAAGATCGTGCTCCGGGCTGTCCGCGCCGTGCAATCGGTTGAAGACGTCTTGCTCGGGGTTCACCTCCTGCTGCTGTCCGCTGTTCCACAAGCTGAAAGGATCGTCGCGAGTCTGAATTTGCTGCTTCTCGCCGGTCTGATCGGCATCCGCATCGGCTTGCGAGCCTTCGGCGCCGCTTGTCTCACTGGTTTGGCTGTCGTCGCCGGTTTCTTCGTTTGAAGAATCAGATTGATTCGGCTGCTCGATGAAGAACTCGTAAACGTGCCGCGTAGCGATCAATGAATCAGCAACTGTCGCGTCTTCGCGAAAGATGTAGTCCGCCATGATCTGTTCGAGTTCGCGAACAATTGTCGGATAAGCGCGCTGGGTTTCGGGCGTTGCGCCGCCGCAGATGGCGAGTTGAAACAACAACTCGAATGGCAGAAGTTCGGGCGGGACATCTGAGATACTCGGACGCCGTTCCATCAATCGCCCGCGCACGAAGTCGAGATCTCGCCTGATTCCGCGATACACGGTGCGCAGGAGAAAGTCGATACGGCCGTTCTCGATAGTGGTAAACAGCCGAGTTGCAAGCTCGGTGTTTGGGAATTCGGCAAGCGCGGCAGGGAAGTCAATCGCTTCGACCGCCGTGCGATCGGCATTTGTGATACCGGCCTGCTCGCGTTTATCGCGAAAGGCTTCGCGCAAATCGGCAATCGCGGCGACCAGATCAGGAGAGTCGGCCGCAAAAGTGAGAAACTCGATTTGTCCGGCTCCGTGAGCAGCCAGAACCTTGAACAGCCGAAAATTCTCGCGCTCGTCTTCGAACTCGGCGACGACCGAGGGCAAATACACAGTGTTACCGTCCCCGATCTTGGCCTCATCCGGAATCGAAGCGAGCGACGCAATGTGCAGCGACCTTCCAGTTAAACCTTCAACGTAAAGCCTGAGGGTATGAGCGACGGAATCAAGCGTAAGGCCGCCTTCGATTTTGAATAGCGCCTCCTGACTCGCCTTTGATTCGAGCGAGTAGTACGCCTGAATGCGACGTGAATTATCCGAAAGCTTCTCGAGCCCGCGGTGAGCCCAATCGCGAAACTGCCCAAGCGAAGCCGCGCCCAGGGCAAGCGGGCTGGCCTTGAAGCATTCGACCGCCGCGATGGTGCTGCGCTCCGCGATCTCTTCAACTATCTCGAGTACCGCAGTAACAACCTGGGTGCGCCGTTGGGGACCCGCACGCGCGGCCAGCTCGGCAACTATGTGAGGGCTCTGCTTCATGAAGTGATAGCTTGCGGCATTACCCTGCAACGCAACTCTGCGAGCCAGGGTGGTCCATCGCTCGAAGGAGTCCTTGCCGGCGATGGTCAACACGCGGCTTGCCGCTTTGAAGTACTGCAGAGCAACACCACCTGAGCGATCCAGATACGACTCGGTTATCTCGAACAATCTCTCGACGGATTCGCGATCGGCCCCGATGATAACGGTTGGAAGTTCGCTAAAGAACTCGGCAGCAGTCCCGCCAGATCTAAAAGCGAATGACGATGTCAGCGTCAGCGCTCTCTTGATCAACTCATCGCCGAGGTCCGGAGTATGCGCCTTGATTTGAGCGATGACCTGAGGCGCAGCGAGGAAGAGATCGTTGCTATGTTTGACGGAGTGGCGAGCCAGTTCAAGGCAGATCGTCAAAACCTGGGCGACGTTCTCGGGATCGTGAATCGTGCTAATGATCTGGGGCGCCGCATTAAAGCTCTCGGTTGCGGTGTTAGCAGAAAGAGCTGCCTGCTTGTTCACCAGTCTGAGCACCGGTGAGCGCATGTCCTCAGGTATAGCTTGAAGCACCCGCGCGCTATCTTGAAAAAAGTTCGCGGCGCTATCACCGCTGGTGGCTGAGAGCCGCTTACCGACCTCACCCCAGACTCGCGCGTCGGCGGCATCGATCAGCCGCGATACTTCAGGTGCGGCCTTAAGCATCTCGACCGCGGCTCGAAGATTCGTTGCGGCCAGTGAAGCTCCGATATCGGTAGTGAGCAGCACTCGCTCATAGGGCAGTCCACCCATTCGCTTAACGAGATTCTCAATTGTCGACCCGCCGACACCCTTAAGATGTTTCTTGAGCTGCTTCTTTACTTCCTTCTCAAACTCTTCCATCGCGCGTTGATCATAACAAAAGCATGAGGCCATTTAAAAATTGGCGAGGCGAAGGCAGGGCGTTCGATCCGCAAAATTTCAGCAACACACTTACAATCCCTTTCCTCCTCGGCGTTCTCTGCGTCCTCGGCGGTTTCTGACGTTTCCGCTTGCATTGCTTTTGCGATTGCGGTAGAAGATGAATGAACCATCATTCAGTTTTCCTGGAGTCTATTCCAATGGCGTTTGCACGACGGGCTTCACAACCCGAGCGGAAACTTAACGGAAAATACGAGGCGATTCTTCGCGCCGCGATCAAGGTCTTCGCGGGCAGTGGGTTCTTTAACTCTAAGGTCGCCGACGTCGCGCGTGAGGCGGGAGTCGCCGACGGCACCGTTTATCTCTACTTCAAGAACAAAGACGACATTCTCGTTTCGATCTTCAATCATTACATGGATGAAGCGCTCGCGGCCGGCAAAGCTAGTCTTGCGGAGATCGACGATCCGATCGAGAAGCTCAGGAGAATTGTTCGCGCGCACCTCGAACGCCTCGGGCGCGATCGCAATCTGGCCGTCGTGTTTCAAGTCGAGTTGCGCTCATCCACAAAATTCATGGAACAGTTCTCGGCTACGAAAGTGACCGAGTATCTCGAATTGATTCGCGCGGTCATTGAAGACGGCCAGCGCGAAGGGGTGTTCCGGGCGGGCATCAACACCAAAGTCGCGGCGAAAGTTTTATTCGGGGCGTTGGATGAGATGGCTACAAATTGGGTTCTCAGCCGCAAGCGATACAACCTCATCTCGACCGCTGAGCCGGTACTTGATGTGTTCATCAACGGCGTTCAGCGCAAGGCGCGGCAGCGATAGCGAAGATGGAACAGCAGCCGACAACATTGAATGAGTTGTTCAACCAGGCGGTTGATCGATATCGCGAGTCCGAATTCCTTCGATTCAAGTCGGGCGATGCGTGGCGCTCGCTGACATACGGTGAAGTTGCGCGGCGTGTGCGTGAGCTGGCGCTGGGGTTACACTCGCTCGGGCTGAGCCCTTCGGATCGAGTAGCGATATGGTCCGAGAACCGGCCCGAATGGAATCTCGCGGATCTCGCGACGCTTGCAATCAGCGCGGTTGACGTTCCGATCTATGCTACACAGGCGAGGTCACAGGTCGAGTACATCCTCGCGGATTCGGCTGCCAGAGCCATTTTCGTGTCGCGAGCGTTTTTGGATGATGCGCTCGCGATGCAGAGCCAACTCCCGTCGCTCGAGTTCGTTATCTCATTCGACGCCGCCGAAACACAGGCGACTCCGTCAGTCGTTGCAATCGCTGAACTCGTCGATAAAGGACGCGCGGCCTACGGTGAGCGCCCGAGTCTTTACGACAGCCTCTGGCATAAAGCAACCGCGGCAGATCTTGCGACGATCTTGTACACCTCCGGTTCCACCGGCGATCCAAAAGGCGTGATGCTCACGCACAAGAACCTCACCGCCAATGCGCTGAATAGCGCGCATTGGCTCGAGCTGGGAAACCGGCACGACCTGGCGCTCACCTACTTGCCGTTTACTCATATTTT
>Ga0070705_100000005_pt1 | contig 120556 bp, 106 predicted proteins | sample KBSK5253metaG_FD_65455 | JGI IMG/M metagenome (GOLD analysis project Ga0070705, IMG submission 65455) | Corn, switchgrass and miscanthus rhizosphere microbial communities from Kellogg Biological Station, Michigan, USA - KBS K5-25-3 metaG | ecosystem: Host-associated > Plants > Roots >... | reverse complement strand
ACGCGAAGCATTTGAAAACTTGTACGGGCGGCCCACCGTGGCCGCCCCTCTTCATGAAACGGTTAACGGATCGCACGTATGTCTGATACAGAATTGGCCCGCGACCAGGCGCGTTTCACGTCGACGGATTTGTTATTGCTCCTGATGACTATCATCTGGGGAGCCAACTTCGCGGTAATAAAATACTCACTCGAAGATCTGCTTCCGTTGAGCTTCAACGCTCTACGATTCACGCTCGCGTCAGCGTTAATGCTCGGGATCGCGCTGGCGTCTCGCGGCGGTTTCAAGGTCGCGCCCGGCGACGGAAAGAAGTTGTTCGCGCTGGGTCTGCTCGGCAATGCTCTCTATCAATCATTTTTCATCAGCGGCATGGCGCACACGAGAGCCGGGAACGCGGCACTGCTGCTTGCGACAACTCCGCTATGCACGGCGATACTCGGCCGCCTCCGCAAACACGAATACTTCACCGCGCGCGGCGTCGCGGGCTTGCTCCTCGCCTTCGCCGGAATCGTGCTGATCGTCTTGAGCGGGCACGGCGAATTCTCAATCGGTGAGACCGTGCTTGGGGACTGTCTGCTTCTTGCAAGCACCGTGTGCTGGTCGCTCTACACCGTCGGCTCCAGGAATCTGATTCACACCTACGGGTCCATCAAAGCAACCGCGATAATGATGGCGAGCGGCACTCCTTTGTTATGGCTTGTATGCGCGCCCTCGCTCATGCGACAAGACTGGTCGCGCGTTCGGCCGGTCGCGTGGGCGGGTCTTGCGTTCAGCGCGATCTTCGCGATTGCGGTCGCGTACATGATCTGGAGCTACGGCGTGCGAAAGATCGGCTCAACGCGGACGGCGATTTACTCGAACATCACGCCGATAGTCGCGTTGCTCGTAGCCTGGCCCGCGCTCGGCGAATCCCCGACGGTCGGGCAACTCGCCGGCGCGGTTGTGATCTTCGCCGGTGTGTACCTCGTGCGCCACGGAATGATTGGGATCGGGCCCCGGAAGGGGACGGAGGAAGGTCGACGGGAGGGACCTTCTCTCGGTGAGGCAACTGAGAACCACGAAAAACATCCAGTGTTGTTGTAGTAGAGGTAGGCACAATGCATAGCTCTCTGTTGATCCGTTTACACGTCGGTTCTAAACATTCGTTTTAACTCGAGCAACAAGTCCTCGGCAGGTATCACACGCGACTCGCCAGAAATTCACCGGCGGCACGGAATCTCGGAACCATCCGGAAGCGTTCCCGCGCTCGTAATAGTTCGCGCTACGCTTGGAGATACTTCTAATTCATCATTCGAGGCAACGATAGCTCAACGCTCCGAAGATGGGCTTCCTTAGAGGGTCGAATCGGCGGCGGCGAGCGCCGCCTCGATCGCCGGCAAGAGCACGTTCATGCTCTTTGGATCCCCGATTCGGACGATATGCTGTCGAAGTAACTCTATCGTTCTTCTTCCCTCCGACACATTGCCGTTCGTGGTTAGATGGAGCGAGACCGTGAATAACTCGAGGTTGTCCGCGAAGCTGCCGGGCTCCATTTCAGATAACCATCTCTTAACCATCTCGGAGTTGCCGTCCGCGGCTCGCAACATTGCGGAAGCGCGCAGGTAGTCTAAGCCAGTGACATTCGCCTTTTGCGCCGCTTCCAGCGCTTCGCGTTTCTCGCGTTTTGATGCGTTGCCATTTTTTCTGGCGATTCTGGCAATACGGAGCGTCTCCCTTATCTTCATGGTTGGCCTCTCCCTTCCGATCGAACTAATGACCGCGTGCTGTAATTCTACTCTCCGCCAAAGCCAGGAAGACTTGCGCGCTATCACGCAACGAACAGGAAAAAGGTCAAAACGGCCTATTGCTCCCAGATGCCAATATGGACCACCTCCTTTGAGCGTAGCTTGCGATACCAGATCAGCCACCTTAGAATCGGATCGTGTAGGTAGACACGATAGTTTTCCTAGAGTTTAGGCATCATAGTTTCCATCCTCTGTGGTACTCAGTACAGGAGGGCGCCCGGTCAGATGATCGAGAAATTCTCACACTTTCCCTGGAGGAACTATCATGGTTTACCGCACGATTTCGCCACGGATTCGAAACATACACAAGACGGTATGTGATCTTGAGCGCTATATGAAGACTCTGCGCATAGACCGTGCCGAGCTCAAACTGGAGGCCCTAAGGCAAAAACTTCTTGGACACGAGGCGGCAGGTTCCCTTCTTAACAACTATGCCGCACGCGTCCTCATATGCTTCGCGATTGCTGCGGATTTTGATGAGTCATATCTGCCCGTTGCCAAAAGCATCCTGTCAGACCTAGCACGAAGCCCGGTCTTGATGCTATCAGTGCTTGACTACAGACGTATCAGCATCGCGGATGCACTGATACAGTTCTTTGAAGGCAAGCACGATAGAGCAAGGGCGATGCTTGAGAGCCTCGTCGAGGACAATAGTCTCTCAACACTGGACGCCGATTTGAAGTGTACGGCCTATTACTATCTGGCGAGGTGCTACTCGAGGGTCGGTGACTTCAGGAATGCTATTCGGTTATGCGGGTTGGCCAAGGAAGCCGAGCTTCAGGTCACCGGATCCAAGAGAGTAGCGGTCATAGAAGAACTCGAGGGATACTTGCTCTGCAATCAAGACAAGATCGACGACGGACTCGAGGTGCTTGAGCGCGCCAAGAGGGTATTCGACGAGACGGCTGATAAAATCAATCTGGCCATAGTACGCACCTTTCAGGGTCAGTTCTGCAGGCGAGCGGGTGATTACGAGGGGGCGCTCGAGCACTTTGAAGCAGCGAACGAGATTTTTACGAAGTTCACGAGGTCGACTGTTAAGCCAAATCGGAAAAAAGCGCGTTGCTTGCTAAATATCTCGAATGTTCTGCGTCTGATGGCCGCCAGACTCGAGGAGGAACGCGCCTCGGAGAGGCGATTGACAGAGAGGCCATCATCCGAGAAGGGTTCGGCTGAACAAAATCGATTGACAGTGATGGAAAAGAACTACTTGGCTCGTTCGCGTAGCTGCCTGACGGAAGCGAAGGCGGTCTATGATAAGGAACCCGAGCGCTTTCGAAGGAATTTCAGCAGGTACCACTATTTTTATGCGTTGCTTCTTATCGAGGAGGGGGATTTCGATGAGGCACGGCGCCAGGCCAAGAGCGCTTACGAGTTGGCCAAAGAAATGCGGGACAAAATCACAATGGCAAAAGCAAGAATCGCGCAGTGCATAATAGCGTTGGATCAAGACAAACATGGTAGCGTGACCGCGCGCCGGTTCGCTCGCGACGCAGTTAAGTTCGCCGAACATACGCAGTATCACCGAGTCATGGCGCGAGCTTATGTATGGCTTGGCAAAACCCTGCTGAAGCCGCCCTTCCCAGATCCTAAGAGTGCTGACGAGTGCTGGTTCAAAGCGTACGAAAGTTTGGCGCCCTCGCATAAGGATTACTTACGCGACGAACTAGATTCACTCAGGCGAGAGATCGACTCGTTTGACAGTCAACTTGCGAGTGACTTTCCGGCTCGATCAATCTACACCCTTCCAATTGACGCAATCAAAGAGCGCGCGCTTGAGGGACATATCCAGGATCTAGAGTCCAGTCTGGTAAGCCATTACATGTCGCTTGGAATGCGTCAAACTCAAATCGCCGACGCACTGCGCACTACGACAAAACGTATCAGGGGAATTCAAAAGCGGCTCATCGGAAGTCCGGCACGGCAAGATCAGTCATCCACTTTAGGAGCTGACTGGTCCTACGGAGCTTCGATCACTTGATAGACTCGAGCAAATGTTGGGTCGTTTCAGCCCCGCGAGTTCAAAGGTCAAACCGGCATTCTAAACGACAAGAGACACCAGTAACAGTCTTGCGTCTCGTTCCCCATCCAACCGATCATACTTGTGTCTACTTCTAGAGATTTCGACGAGTAAGGCTTGAAGTCGACAAAGCAAGTGCCGTTCGGCTTGCGCTGAATGGCCTGTAGGTCTGAGGGTAGTCAGGCTCGACGGTAGGCTCCCATCGCCAAACGAAAGCCCACCGTCAGCCTTCTTTCACAGAGACCAGAGGTCCCTGTTGTTCCACCGCAATGCGGCGTTACTGCAAATCTTACTACGCAGGAATGTAAGGTTCAACGGACCTCCTGTTCTCAAGGAGGACGCATGAAATTACATGACCGAAACCTGATCGAACCGCTCTCACTAGCGGGATCACTGCTCTGTCCTGGTCTGCTGCTGTTCGGAGGCACTAACAGCGGCTCCACCTTTTTTCTAGCTTTGGTGCTCCAGTATGCGCTGGGCGCAGCAATGGGCGTGGTCCTGTACAGAAGCAGGTCGCTGCGGGCTTGAATTAATGGAGAGGTATCTACTGCGGCTCTAGAGTTGAACCGCTTTCATAGATTTCCGTCCACTGGCGATCCCTCAGCCAATCACGTCGAGGATTCTCTTAATCGGTTTGTCCTGATGTGGTTGGCTGTTTTGTTGCCTCGATTAAGCGCAACACGCTTCGAAGCGCTATCGAAACGACAGGCCAACTCGAAACTGAAAGAAGTGCGGAGTGTCACTCGAGAAAATGTGATCGCGGACCTCGACTCGCAACGCGACGTGGTCTTTCATCCAATACTGAACGCCGCCGCCAAAGTTTCCACCGCCGCTCGATCCGTTTCGGAACCCAAGCGAGACTCCGCCGGTCACAAACGGCGCCAGCTTTCCCGATGACGATGCGTTGCGAAAATGATAAGACGGATTCACTGACAGAATCCCGAAACCATCGCCCGGGCCTCGGAATGGCGCCAGGTATCCGACTTCCGCGCCGAGTCCCAGCCCCTTGTAGACGAGCCCTTCACCTCCGCCCGCTACCTGAAACGTTGCGGTCGAAGAGCCATTACCCGGCGTCGCCCCAACACCACCGACGAAGTAGCCCCACGCCTTGCGCTCACTGCCGGATGTTTGAGCGAGCGCTGCCCCGCTGGTCATCATCAAGAAGATCATTCCTAAAATTATTCTTCGCATTTCGTTTTCCTCTCTACCAGATTTGATTCGATGCGGCCGCGAGTCTGCGACTCAAGACTCGCTCAAATACCAGTTGGCAATATGCATGCCACGGCGTAGAGGCTGTGTCCGTTACGATCCACAGCATTTACGTTGTTCGTTCGATAGAAGCCGCGCAGCAACGAACCGACAGGTGCAAGGGGAAGACTGCGGTGTATCAATTTCGTTTTACATATCAAAGCCTCCGAATTACAATGGCCGCGCCTTCACCCATTCACTTTTCTGGGATCAAACATATAGATGAAGAACAACAAGCCAGAAACGCTTGTCGAACTGTTGAAGAACTCCGTTGAAGCGGGTCCCGACAGGACTGCTCTCAGATTCAAGCAGGACAAAATGTGGGTCGGGATGGCGGCAGATCGGTTGCTCGAACGAGTGCGAAACGTCGCTCTTGGGCTCTACCATCGCGGCATTCGAAAGGGTGATCGAGTCGCGATTCTTGCCGAGAGCGGACCTCTGTGGTCGATCACCGATTATGCGATGCTCGCAAACGGCGCGGTGAACGTTCCCATCTATCCCACGCAACCTCCGCATCAGGTCGAGTACATCCTGCGCGAGTCCGAACCGAAGCTGCTGTTTGTCTCAACCGCCAAACAAATGCGGCGCGTGGAAAGCGTGCTCGATAAGTTCCCGGACCTGCGCATCATTCCTTTTCAACCGATTGAAGACGGCGAGAACGTCATTCCATTTGCGACTCTTGAAGCCGAAGGCGCGAGACTGGCAATCGAACGCCCCGAGCTTTTCGATTTGATTACATCGGATGTGCATCCATCGGATCTCGCTTCGATCATTTACACCTCCGGAACCACGGGCGAGCCCAAAGGCGCATTGCTCACTCATTCAAACATCACCTTTAACTCGCTCGCGTCGGCTGAGCTGTTGGGCATCGAGCCGGGCGGAATCATGCTTTCGTTCCTGCCGCTGTCACATATCTTCGAGCGAATGGTTTTGTATCTTTGTATGCACTGCCACGTGCAGATCAACTTCGCAACCGGAATTGAAACCGTGGCGACGGATATCAAAGAAGTGCGGCCTACGTTGATGTCAACAGTCCCGCGATTGCTGGAGAAGATTTACGCGCGAATGCAGAAGAACGCCACTGACGGCGGCAAACTTAAACAGAAGATCTTCCACTGGTCGCTTGGCGTGGCGCGGCGATCGGCATTGATCACCACCGCGAACGAGCCGTTGCCGCCGCTGCTCGAATTTCAACGGGGCATTGCCGATCATCTCGTGTTCGCCAAGCTTCGCGAAGCTGTCGGTGGAAGAATCAAGCGAATGGTATCGGGAGGCGCGGCGCTGCCTTCGGATATCGCTCTGGTGTTTATCGGCGCGGGAATCCCGGTGCTCCAGGGGTACGGGTTGACTGAAACATCTCCGGTGATCGCGGCAGGCACGCTCGAACGCAATCGCGTTGGAGCGGTCGGAATTCCATTGCCCGGGATCGAAGTGAAGATCGCTGAAGACGGCGAGATTCTGACGCGAGGGCCTCACGTGTTTCAGGGCTACTTCAAGAAGCCCGAAGAGACGACGGCCGCGTTCGAGGATAATTCCTCGGGCGGCGATCATTGGTTTAAGACTGGTGACATCGGTCTGTTCGATCCTGAAGGGTTTCTGTTCATCACCGATCGCAAGAAGGATTTGATCAAGACTTCGGCGGGCAAATACGTCGCGCCTCAGATGATCGAAGGGTTGCTCAATCAAAGCCAGTACGTCGAACAGGCGGTCATTATCGGCGACAAGCGCAAGTACGTGGCGGCTTTGATCGTGCCGGACTTCGAGAGCTTGCGCGCGTGGGCAAAAGAGCAAGGGGTCTCGACGAGCGACAAACAGCAACTGGTCGCGGACCGCCGAGTAGTGGATATGATCAAAGCGGATGTGAATCGGTTAACACGCGAGCTTGCGGACTATGAAAAAGTAAAACGCATAGCGCTGCTCTCGGACGAGTTCAGCGTCGATGGCGGAGAGTTAACGCCTACGTTGAAGGTGAAGCGTCGCGTGGTTGAAGAGAAGTATGGCGAGTTGATCGAGTCGCTGTATTCGGGTGGTGAATGACTTTCACGGGCGCAAGCCACGTTCGCGCAGGCGGCGTCGGCCCGGGGAATCTTTCGCTGCTTCGGCGTACGCTTCGACTTCCTTGAGCTGACGCATTATCTCGACATCGAACTCGGCCTGGTGATCATAGTAGTAGGTTAGAGCGGCGTGAATCTGAGCGAGCGATAGACCCGGATGTTGAAAGTGGATTTCTTCCGGGCTCCATCCGTAGGCCAGCTTATCGAGTACAACTTCGATGACCTTCGTATTCGCGCCCGTTATCCAAGCGACGCCACGTTCATCGATCTCTATGTGTGTGGTCGCAATGCTTGACATCGGATTCTCCTTCGCTGCACGTTGAAGCATAATGTATCACGTCTCAACGATCAAACCGCACGGGGCAGTGAATGGATCAACTCGGTTTTAGGGTCAGTCGTGCAGTTTGCTTTTTTTCACAAGCTGCAGGCGGAGTCTCGAAGAAGGCCCGGGAAACAGAGGCGACAAGAGATGAACAAGAAGGTTCGAGACGCAAGCGCCAAGAAGACCACGAGAGTCAAAGCTGAGACGGTCGAGCGGAGCAGCGGAAATGTCTTCGCGGATCTTGGCTTTCATGACGCCGACGAGCGACTGTGGAAAGCTCAATTGGGAATCGAAATCTCGCAGTTGATAGAGTCAAAAGGCTGGACTCAGGCTCAGACCGCCGAGCGTGTCGGGCTCGATCAGCCAAAGATCTCGCACCTCAGGCGCGGGAGGCTTTCGGGCTTTTCTGCCGACCGCCTATTCGCGATTCTCAATCGCTAAGATGACAACGTCGAGGTGCGAATCTCTGCTAAAGAGCGATCTCCTGAAGATACCAACACCCGCGTCACGATCGCCTAAGTCTTTCGGGTTCGTTTCGGTTCAGGTATATTCTGATACCGAATCAATGGTTCAAGTTTCGCCAAGGTAGTTGAATATGAACGTCTCATTAACCCCGGCGCTGGAGAAGCTGGTCAATGACGAAATGAAAAGCGGACAATATAAGTCCGCGAACGAAGTCGTGCGCGAAGGGTTGCGGCGCGTGCGACTCCGCAGGCAAAAGCTCGCGGCACTGAGACGGGAAATCCAAATCGGGATCGATGAGATCAAGCGCGGCGAATACATCGAGTACGATTCCGTTGACGAGTTGTTTGACGATATCGAGCCGGCCGCCGCAAAACGCACCACGAAAAAGTCAAAATCGCGTTGATGAAACGCCTTGTTCCTATGGAGGATCGGATGGGCTAACGCGGACCTGATCCGTGCAAATCGGTCCAATCCGTTTGTTCCGTGGTCTATTCTCTTAGCGCATCTGCCCATTTGAGAGCTTTTTGCCGGTCGATCAAAAGCAAGTTGACGAATTCCACTTCATCACATGTTGCACTGAGAGATGAACCGCTTCTTTCCCTGCGGCGAGTTTTCCTTTGCGTGATTCGCGAGGCGTGGTAAATTGCCCGCATGGCGCGGAAGGCAGTCAACTGCGCGGTCTCCATCGCCCTGGCCCTCGCGGGAATTAATGTCTTTGGCCAAACGCCTCGCGCGCTCGATCGCACAAGCGAAGCTTCCACGACAGCGTCGCCGCACCGAACCAGAATTATTCTCCTGCTCGAACAATTGGCAGATCAGGCGCGCGGCTCTGAGAACCTTGCGTTTGCCGTTCGGGCTCAGTCACACGCGGCCGCGCTGCTCTGGCCGCTCGATCCCGAACAAGCCCGCGCAATTTATCGCCGCGCGTTTGATTCGCTGCAGCGCACCTCAAATCAAATGCAAAGCGGTTCGAGCAAAGACGATCGCACGGCGGTTTCAGAGTCTGCAGCGCAGCCGCAGGGCCGCCAAATCAGCCGCGAGTTGCTCAATCAAATTGCCAGCCGCGACCCGGAACTAGCCGAACAACTTGCTCGAAGCGTAATCGAGTCATCCGAAAACACGTCTGTTGATTCCACGCATGATCCGGCATCGAACGCGGCGAGTCTGTTCGCGGCTGAGCCGACGCAAACGCCTGCGCGAGATTCCTCGGAGCGCCGCGAGTTGCTGATGAGTGCCGCGTTTCAGATTGTCGATCGTGATCCACAGCAAGCAATGGCATTCGCTCAGATGAGCCTGGCGCTTGGCGTTTCACCGAACTTCGCGCGTCTGCTGACGATGCTTCGAAACGCGGATCACGAGCGCGCGGACCTTTTGTTCTCAAACGCGCTTGAGCGGCTTCGGCAAATGCAGCGTCCGGCTCTGGCTGACGTTCACACGCTTGGCTCTTACGTTTTGACGACGGTGAATTCGCCCGCGAGCCGTCCTCTAAGCAAGGCTTTGATTATCCGATTCTTGAATTTCGGAATCGATCAGATCGCACAACGAGATGTTTACTCGTTGGCGCATGCTGGTGATGAATCGGAGCTTTATTTTATCTCGCGGCAACTCACCGAACTTGCGACGCGCTATCAGGTCGACCGGTTGGGCGAACTACAGCGCTATCTGATCAGCGCCGGCTACGAATCAACGTGTGAGGAATCGATTGACCCCGCTCTGCTCGAGGTCAGCGCTCCGAGCGACATTACGCGAGACGCCCGCGAAGCAACGAATGAGACGCAACGCAACGCGCTTTATGCGAGGGCTGCGCTTGCGTGGCTGGGTCAGGCAGATATGAAGGAGGCACAGGCCGCTGCCTTAAAGATCACGGAAGGCGCAACGCGCGATCGTGTTCTTATTCAGATTGCGCGTCGATACGCGTCCGATGGTAAGAGCGAAGACGCGCTTCTCGTGGTCCGGCGAATAACTGACATTGTCGGGCGCGTGGACGGGTTGGTGTTTCTCGGCGCCGCTGCTTCCACTTCGAAGGACAAAGTCCGCGCGGTTGAACTGTTGAGCGAAGCCGAGGACGGAATCCTGAAGACGAGGCCGACCATCGATCGAGCGCGAGCCTTGGTCAAGATCGCGAACAGTTTTTCCGGACTCGACTCGATGCGCACATTCAATGCGCTCGAGTTGGCGGTCGCGGCCATCAACGAAATCATCAAGCGGCAAGACTCTAAGGAGACTTCTTCGCAAGCGGCGCCGCCTTCAAAACTGGAGGAACTTGTTTCTGCGACCTTTGAGGACGCGCTTACGGCCTTGGCCGCATCCGATTTCGACCGAGCGCTGCTGTTGGCTCAACAGCTCGACGGGGAAGAGGCGCCGGTGCTCGCGCAATTGGCTGTACTGCGAGGAGGACTTGTCGAGAAACAGACATCGGAGGCAGTGGGCGGTGGGCAGGAGACGGAGGCCGGTAATCAGTAGGCAGTGGGCAGTGGGCAGTAGGCAGTCGGCAGTGAGGGTGCGATTACAAATTCGGAGAGAGCGAATGAATCGAATTGAGAAATCACTGAGAGTTGGCAGCGGTCGTTTTTCTGAATCGGGTGTCAGTTCTCCCCCCGTGCACAGAGCCGGCGTAGTTATTGCCTCGGCCATCGTGCTGGCCTTCGTGGTTAGTCAGATTTCAGCGTTCGCTTTGATCTCGCGCGCGCAAGCAAAGAACGATGCACTGTCAGCCGCCGAGTTTGCGCGGCTCGTTCGCGATCTCTCCGAAGAGGGCGGCTACTTTCGCTCGGATAATTTCACTTCGAATGAGACATCTTATTTGCACGTTGTCGATAAGCTGCGCGCGCTCGGAGCAACTGGAGGCGCGTACATCGGAGTCGGTCCGGAGCAGAATTTTACATACATCGCCAAAGTCAGACCGCGGATCGCCTTCATCGTGGACATTCGCCGTCAGGCGATGATTCAACATTTGATGTCCAAGGCCATCTTTCAACTGGCGACGACGCGCGCCGAATATCTATCGCTACTGCTGAGCAAGCCGATCCCGAAAGACAAAGCTCCCACGGCCGATGCTTCGATTGCCGACATTCTGAAGGCAATCGGCCAGGCAGCAACCGACGAGCGCGCGTACACGGCGAACCTTGCGGCAATTCGCAAGACGATCAAAGAAACTTTTCAGGTGCAGTTGACCGAGGGTGATCAGGCGAGCCTTGACTACGTGTACAGAAACTTCCGCGACGATGGATTGGATATCGGATATCGAATGGAAGGAATGCGCGGCGGTTGGTTTCCGAATTTGAAAGAACTCATCGAGCAGGCGGACCAGAACGGAAAGCTCGGAAACTTTCTAGCTACGAGAGAGGACTTTGAATTCGTGCGCGACATGCAGCGGCGCAATCTGATCATCCCGATCGTGGGTGATTTCGCTGGCAAGAAAGCGCTGGCCGCTGTCGGCGAATACTTAAAGAAGAACGCTTTCATCGTGACCGCGTTCTACACGTCGAACGTCGAACAGTACCTATTTCAAAACGGAGTATTCAGCGGCTTTGCCGAGAACGTGCGCAAGCTTCCGGTTAACGAGCACAGTCTTTTTATTCGAGCCGTACCCAACACTCGCTTCTCACACCCGGCGCAGCTTGCGGGACATCGGACAACGACGTTGTTGCAGCAAATCCCTGTGTTCCTCCGAGACTTTGATGAGGGAAAATACACGACGTATACGGAGTTGGTGATGACTCACTACATCGCCGCCGACGCGCCACGTTAAGCGGTCGTTGCGGAAAACGGCGACCGGCTGTATTATCACCACGTAGGATTTACCTGCCCCTGTTCGAACCGACGACTAACCTCACCTTGTTGTCTAACGGAAACATCTATGAGCACACCAGGAATGTCCGTAAAGAGGCGAGTGTTGGTAGTGGAAGACGACTTCGACACTCTGCATCCATTGGCCGAGTTGCTTAAGTTGAGAGGCTACGACGTAAGCACGGCGAGTGAAGCAGAACAGGGATTGGATGTCGCTCGCGAGTGCAATCCCGATCTGATAATCACCGACATCGCCTTACCCGGCAAAAGTGGACTCCATTTCATCGGCGCCGTGCGGAAAAACCAGGCGCTCCAGGCTACTCCAATAATCGTCATCAGCGGATGCGGGCCGATGATACTCGTCGAGGCGGAAGCGGCCGGTGCAAACTGCTGCCTGGAGAAACCCATCAGCATCGATTCGTTCTGGTCGGCGATAGATCAGGTCTTTCGAGCCAGCAAGCAAAGAGAGGTGCCCGAGCCAATGGATTGGCGAAACGAACAGCCTCCCGCGCTGGCGGGTGAGATTGATGGCCTGGTTGAAACGCTGCGAAGCTGTAACACGAGGGACGAGCGCGAAGAGATATTGGCCAGGCTGAAGGAACGGATCCTCAAGCTCCAGGCTCGGAACACGTCTTGCGCATAAAGCAGACTGGTATCAGGCGCCAACAAAGACGGGCCGTGGTGTATTAAACTTTACAGCAACACCCACTCTTTCACCGAATTGTTCCAGGCGGACAACCTGTGCCGCGTACTTCATCCAATTGTTATTCTTGAATGGCACCTTGATGCGCAGCTCGATTTTCGAGCCGGCCTTCAATCGCTTTTGGAAGTAAAAGTACGCCCCGCCGGAGCTGAGATTCTCGAGGCGCCCGGCCTCATCGAAGTCTCTTCCACCCAAGTCCTTGCCTCTTACTGCAAGGTCCCACCCGACGTCGAATCGCCGCCCGCATCTGCGCTCTTCTGTTAAATTGCTTTTCGGCATGAGTCTCGTTCCGATACGGCGTTCTTAAATTGCGAATAGCAGACCCGTTCCTTGATGCTTGAATAAAGGCGTCTGGTGCTGTATTGTTCGAGCCTTGTTAGAGCGGAAGCTGAGCAACACCAGGTGCGAATGCGCCTGATTTTTTTTGGCCCCGAAAAGTTGAAATAATAAGACATAGGAGCAGCGCAATGGCAACAAGAGCCCTCACCCCGGTTGCCCAGCGCCAAAGTCGCGCGAACGTGTCCGCGAGAAAAGCCCCGGGACATGCGCGGAACTGGCGATCGGTGTTACAGAGTCAGGATGCGGAAGCAATCTGGCAGCAACTGTCGATTCTGGTGCGCACGGCAGCGACCGGGCACCCAGCCGAGTGTGACCAAATCACCCAGGAACTCTTTCTGAATCTGATCGCCACCGATCGGATCAATCACTACCTCGAAAACGGCTATTCCGACTCCGAGATAAGAGCGGACCTGCTCGAAGCGCTGGGCTCGTGAGCGTATGTAGTTGGACCGGTCGCGTAACTTGAAGAGGAATGGGGCGGCGGTTCTACGCTGACGCGAGTGTTAGGCGACAAGATCGCTCGCGTTCGCCTCAGCGCCCATCATATCGCCCACCGAACCGCCTCCCATGTCTGAGAGCTCAAGAAGAAGATTCTGTCGATTCGTCGCGTAGGCGAGCCCTTCGTTCATCGTGATCAATCCGCTGCGGATCATACGATCAAGCTCGCCGTCGAACACCTGCATCCCTTCAAGATTTCCATCGCGCATCGCGTCGTAGAGCGATTTCCCTTCGCGCTCGCCTTTCTCGATGTAGTCGCGGGTGCGCGCCGTTGATTTGAGTATCTCGATCGCGGCAACGCGGCCGCGCCCGTCGGCTCGCGGAATCAAGCGTTGCGAAACAATAAACCGGAATGCGCCGGCCAGTCTCATTCTGATGATGTGCTCCTGGCTCTTTGGGAACATTCCTATGAGGCGTTCAACTGTCTTCACGGCGTCGGTTGTGTGCAGGGTTGACAGCACAAGGTGTCCTGTCTCGGACGCTTCAAGAGCGACCTCGCATGTTTCCAAATCGCGGATCTCGCCAACCAGGATCACCTTTGGCGCCTGGCGAAGCGCCGCTCGCAACGCATATGCAAAGCTCGATGTATCGGAGTGCAATTCACGCTGATGCACTGTGCAATTCTTGTGTCGATGCATGAATTCGATCGGGTCCTCAATAGTTACTATGTGGTAATACTTCACTTCGTTTATCAGATCGATGACCGCAGCAAGCGTCGACGACTTGCCGGATCCGGTAGGGCCGGTCACAAGAACGATACCGTTCTTTAGCTCCGCTACGTCCCTCAAAACCTCGGGAACCCCGAGTTGCTCAAAGGATGGAATGTCATTCGGCACAACGCGCATGACTATGGCATGGGTTCCGCGTTGCTTGAAGATGTTCACTCGAAATCGCGACAGCCCGGTAAGGCTGAATGACAGATCGGCCGAGCCGTTCTTTTCGAGCGATTCCTCGGCGGACTTATTGCTTCCCATCAACGCTTTCGCGATGGCCGCCGTGTGAGCGGGCGTCAGAATCTCCATGCCGGGAAGATTGACGGGCGTGAGTTTGCCGATCAGTTCTACTTGAGGCGGACGTCCTGGTGAAAAAATGAGATCGGATATTTTGTCCGAAACCGCAAGCATCGCTTGCACTACCTGCGAGAAGTTGATGGTCGACATTGCGAGGAACCCTCGGGCAAAGGTTGAACGAAAGAGGGCTACAATGCAGCCCCGCAAGCGGGGTCAAAACATTCGGGAGGAGGCAGTCAAATCTTCTGCGTCGATATTAACCGGGAGCGCGGTGAAGTCAATACTATGTTTCGCAAACGGAGAAGCGTTTTGTAAGTACAATCGCTCATTTGGGGGTTAGCCGCTCAAAGATGTAGTAGGTTTCCGCTCGATGAACGCTTCCAAGATAGCGCCACTTTTCGGCGATCGTCTCACCAGGTTTTAGAGTTTTTATCGATGCTGTCCCGTTCTCGATCAACTGATCTACTTGATCCATCGCAACGACGTGCAACTCCGGGACGTTATCCCGTCCACTCTCCCTCGCCAGATCGAGAACCGTTTGCCGGTGAATTGTGATTTGATTCTTAGCTCGAAGATAATCGCGCCGGGAGATTTCCTTGCGCTTGATCTGAAACTCGAGCTCGTCTTCCTCGTGACGCATCAGATCGAGGAACGATTTGACCTCGGGACCGTACGTGCTCTCGTTTGAACTCTGTCCGAGAGACGCAGCCCACATGAATAAGTGCAGCACTGCGATGAGGCACACCTTGAAACTGATTCTTACTCTCACTCGTCGTACCCAGGAAGCTCGGCGGCGTTTACTCCTCATACGCCGCATCCAGCAAGTCAATTGGATGTACAACGTCCACTTTCAAACCACTGAGCAAGACTCCCGCGCCGAGTTGCATGATGCATCCGGGATTCGCGGTCGCCACGGTATCCGCTCCGCTATCCCTGATGCTTGCGATCTTGTCGTTGAGAATCTCCGAGCTGAGTTCAGCATGCTGGAGGTTGTAGATTCCCGCGCCGCCACAGCAGCTCTCGAAACCACGCAAGGGGACAAGCAATATGCCCGGAATTGCTCGCAGTAAATCAACCGGCGCATTCACGATCCTTTGAGCATGGATCAAATGACACGGCGCATCGTAAGCCACAAACCTATTCGATAACCCGTCAGGTGTACGAATACCGATTTCGATCAGAAACTCAGACACGTCCCGGACTCGAGCGCTGAAGTCGATCGCTCGTTCGGCGAAACCAGGATCATCAGCGAGCAACTCGCGATATTCTTTCATCGCCGCGCCGCACCCGGCGGCATTCACGATTATTCGATCCGCGCCGATGCGCTCGAAGGCCTCAATGTTCCGCCTCGCAAGCTCGCGCGCGGTTTCAAGCTGCCCCGCGTGAGCGTGAAGCGCACCACAGCAGACCTGGCCCGGCGCCTCAACCAACTCACACCCATTGCGAGCCAGCACCCGCTCGGTCGCGCGGTTCGTCTCGCGAAACAATCCCTCCATCACGCAGCCGGTCAGGATCGAAACGCGCACAGCTTTGCTTGTGCTTTGGCCGCGGGCGCGACCGCGGGTTCGCGCAAACGAAGAGCGGCTCGACAACAGAAGCGCCGTCGCAAACCGCAATCGACCGCGAATCAGGTTCGACTTGAAGAAAAGACTGGCAAGGCCGCTGTCTCTGAATACACGAGCAAGCGCCAGTGCTGCCGCGAGCAAACGTGGGCGAGTGAATATCTTGTTCAGTACGAATCGCAATACCGCTTCAGTCGAATTGCCACCCGCCCGTTTCGCCTTCGAGACTTCCACACGAGCGGCTTCCAGCAAATGGCCGTAGGGCACACCCGAAGGACACACCGACTCGCACGCGCGACATCCCAAACACAGATCGATGTGATTGATGAACGCCCCACCCAACGGAAGCCTCTCCTCGACGACTCCTCGCATCAGGTATATGCGCCCGCGAGGCGAGTCGTTTTCGTTTCCAAGTTGTCGATATGTCGGACACGCGGGCAAACACAACCCGCAATGAACGCAGGTAAGGATTCTCTCGAGATTCTCCTCGAGGAGCGAATCAGGCGAATGGCTCGGTTTGATGTCCTGTTCGGTAATCGCCATTGACTAAACTTGATTACGAGAAAGGAACGCATCGGGCGCCGGCGGATTCAGATACCGGCAACAAACCTCCCCGGATTCAGCAAAGACTGGGGATCGAACGCTTCCTTCAACGTTCTCATCAGCAAAAGTGTAGCGCCCGCATCGCCCCACGCATCTGCTTCGGCCTTCACTTCGTGAGGCGCTTTCTCTATGAAGAGCGTTCCACCGCTCGATACTACGCTCTTGCGAAGGCGTTTGATTTGATCGGCAACCAATCGTTCATCGGCATCGAACGACATTCGAATTATACCAGTGCCGATGTCAGCGGTTGCAACGCACTCGATGTGCGCGACAAACGCCTTCTCGAATTCCGCGGGTACTGAAGAAAGCGGCACGCTGATCCTCAACCGAATCGCGCGCTCATCAAAGTCCGCCACTTCAGCCCACGCGGCTTGAGCTTCGGCTTCGTTCAACAATGCGGCAGTGCTGGTGTCATCAACTGCCGCCCTCACCCATTCGAGCTGACTCGCGACCGACGATTCGCTATCGATGAACCGAATCAGCAGCGCATCTTCCGGCAACGCTGACAGTCGCCTGCAGAGGACCACTGATGCAGGCAACAGCTCGGAAGCCAATACGCGCTTAGCCAGATGAAAGAGCGGTCCACGGTACTTCGAGGTTATCAGCATCGTCGAGCTGCAATCCGCCAGCGGCCGGAGCTTCACTATCACTTCGGTGATCACCGCAAGCGTCCCGTAGCTGCCGACATAGAGCTTGTTCATGTCGTAGCCCGCGACATTCTTGACTACCCGGCCTCCAGATTTGCTTTCAGTCCCATTCGCATGCGCGAGCTTCAACCCGATGACGTAGTCCCTCGGAGTGCCGAATCCAAGCCTCAGCGCGCCGCTCGAATTACACGCGGCAATTGCGCCGATACTCGAGCTTGCGAAGCCCGGCGGATCAAGCGGCAACCACTGTCTGTGTTTCATTGTGGCCGCTGTGAAATCGCTGAGAGCCACTCCGGCTTCGACACAAGCGGTCAAGTCCGGTGGGCTATATTCGATGATTCGATTCAAACGAGAAACGCTCAACAAGATATCGGCTTGCCGCAACGGATTGCCGCAATCAAGCCACGTCATCCGGCCCGCGGGAACCACCGCCGCTCCCGCATCCGCGCAGACCTTTAGACATTCGGCTACCTCTTCTCTTGAACCGGGAAGCGCGATGAGGTTTGGGGTAAGGCGACCGATTGAAGTCGACGCCTCGGTCACATATTCGTCGCCGATGACCGATGCGAGACTTTGCGGGAGATCAGTTCGGGTGCTCGTCATTCAACTCTCACAGGCTCCATTCTGCGTGATCGAGTAGCTGAATGCGAGGGCGAGGTGTGTCGACTGGAGGGGCTTCATTGTTGTTTTCGGTCAACTCCGAAAGACGATCCCTAAACTGCCGGGAGAAGTCGACAAGATCCAGCGACATGAAAATCGAAGGCAGCCGGCCAAGCTTTTCAATCACATTTGAGTGCATACCGCGAGCGCCACGAGCGTTGCCCCTCTCGTAGTGATGCAGCCCGACCGCGGCTTGAATCAGCATTTGATAAAACACCTTCGTCTGCCCCGAAGACCGAAGCCAAATCTCTTCCCACACTTCGTGTGCATCGAAGTATCGCGCCGCATTGAAGTGCCCGATGCCCTCAATGTACTCGAGCGGATACAAACCCGCCGTGCTGACATTGACGTTCGCAGGGTCGACCGCCGCGGGGCTGGTCAAATCGGCGCCTTCGGATTCGCTGGGCGCTCCGGTATTCGAAGCGTCCTTCTCGAACACAAACACAAACGGCCCGGCTCGAATCTTATCGCCCTGCTTCAGCTCGATCCATGAGACGCGCTCGCCATTCACCAGCGTGCCGTTCTCGCTTCCCTGATCGACCACGAACAGTTTGCCGTTGTTAAGCTCGACATAGAAGTGCTCGCGCGACACGGTTGGGTGAGTCAGCACGCCGTCACACGACGGGCTCCGGCCAAAAGTTACTTTGTTCTTATCGAGCGGAATCTTTTCGCCGGTTCGCGGACCAGATTCAAATTTCAGAGTTGCCATTTTTTTTGCTGTAATCAAATCAAGAAGTCCCGGATTAAAGTGGAAGCTTATCGAATGCGCGAAGTGCTCGCAATGGCCGGAACACGATCAAGGTGAACGCTCGCTGCACAACTCCGATCGTGATAGCATCTCGTTCATAACCAACCGGCACTGACCGGTTGAGACGGAGGCTCAAGATCATGAGCGTTGCAACCAACGATTATCTCGCCGCGATCAACCATCTACCCGCCGGGGCTGTGCTGCGAATCGACGACGTACGCTGGGATGAGTATGAAAATCTGCTCGCTGATTTGGGAGACGGATATTCCGTTCGCGTCTTCTACGATCAGGGAAGGATGGAGATCATGGCTCCAGCGTCAACTCATGAAAAACCAAAGGGTGCTATCAACCGCCTCGTTACGGCCCTCAGCGATGAACTTGACATAGACATCGAGTCGCTCGGCTCGACGACATTGAAACGGGAGATTAAGGCGCAAGGCGCCGAGCCGGATGACTGCTTTTACATTCAAAACGCAGCGCTGGTCATCGGCAAAGATGATCTTGACCTTCAGTACGATCCACCTCCTGATTTGGTCATAGAGATCGATCGGACAAGCGCTTCGCTGGACAAGTTTGCGATCTACGCCGGGCTTGGTGTGCCCGAGATTTGGCGCGTGGCCGGCCGACGCATTGAGTTTTATGTGTTGGCGGATGACTATTACACAGAATCGGCAACGAGTAATGCTTTCCCATTTTTGACTGCGGCAGTCCTGTCGGAGTTTCTCGAAGTCGTGTTGGACTCCGGTGGAAGAAAAGCGGCGCGCCAGTTTCGTTTGTGGATACGCGAACATCGTACAACATCCACCGAATAAGCCTGGGCTCGATTATTGACGACTCATACCGTGAGGCGTCAGCAATCTGTGTCTGAAGTCTTCCATCCCAAAGCCGCAATAACGACACGTCTTGAAAGTCGGAACAACCTTGCCGGGATTGCAAAGCCCCATCGCGTTGAACACGTGTCGCACCGCGATCATTCGATCCATATCGTTCTCTGAGAAGATCAACCTCATCGATTCAATCTTGTCCATACCCACACCGTGCTCACCGGTGATGGACCCCCCGGCATTCACGCACAACTGCATGATTTCTTTCGAAGCGGCTTCGACCCGGCGCACTTCATCCGGATCGCGGCCGTCGAAGCTGATGTTCGGATGAAGATTGCCATCGCCTGCGTGAAACACATTCGCCACAATCAAATCGTGGCGCTCGCCGATTCGATAGATCTCATCGAGCACCTCGGGCAGCCGCGAGCGAGGCACAACCGCATCCTGCACCATCAAGTCGGCTTTCATTCTGCCCATCGCTCCGAACGCGCGCTTGCGAGCCGCCCACAGTCGCTCGCGTTCAGCGGAGTCTTTCGCGACTCGAACTGCTCGAGCGTTGTTGCGCTGACAAATCTCGACGGCTTGCGCGGCTGTCTCTTCCAGTCCGGCAGTTAGTCCGTCAACTTCGATGATCAACAACGCGGCCACGTCCGTTGGGAAACCGCCCGCGAAAATCGAGTTCTCGATCGCCTGAATAGTCGCCTGGTCGATCAATTCGAGCGCCGCGGGAAGAATGCCGGCGGCGATGATTTCTGACACGCTGCGGCTCGCGTCGGTGACGGTCATGAATTCGCCCAGCAGAGTCTTGATGCTTTGCGGCAATCGAGTGAGCTTCAGCGTTGCTTTCGTCGCGATACCGAACGTGCCTTCTGATCCGACAAACACTCCGAGCAGATCGTAACCCGGCGCGTCCACGCCCCCGCCTCCCAGCGTGACGATCTCGCCCGTGGGCAAAACAACTTCAACCGCCAGCACGTGATTCGTGGTCATTCCGTATTTCAGACAGTGAGGCCCGCCGGAGTTCTCCGCCACGTTCCCGCCGATCGTGCAGGCCATCTGACTCGAAGGATCAGGCGCATAATGGTAGCCGTGCGACGCGGTCGCTTGTGAGAGGTGAACGTTAATCACACCGGTCTCGACCACCGCGAGCTTGTTTTCATAATCGATTTTCAGAATCTTGTTGAGCCGAGCCAGCTCGAAGATCACCGCGCCATGGAGCGACAACGCGCCGCCGGAGAGTCCCGTGCCCGCGCCTCGCGGCGTAAAAGGAATTTTCTCGGCGGCAAGGATCTTTACACAAGCAGCGACTTCCTCGGCTGTGCCGGGAATGACGACCGCTACCGGAATGTGTTTGTGAATTGTGAGCGCGTCGGCTTCGTAGACCAGCAGCTCGTCGGGATCGGTGAGAACAAACCTATTGCCGATTGCGGCCTTGAGCTTATCGATGACCGGATTCGGCAATGTTTGAGTCTTCGCTGTCATTTGGAGGAGGCCACTAAGACTCGAAGACACAAGCTGCACGACGAGCGTTGGTGCAACTTTGTGCCTTGGCGTCTTAGTGGCGGTGTCTCAGTATTTCGGCACGCTTGGATCGACATCATCCGACCAGCGTAGGATTCCACCGACAAGGTTCTTCACTTTGCGATAGCCCGCTTGCTTCATCAGATCGACTACCTGTCCGCTGCGAACTCCGCTGCGGCAGTGCACGATTATGTCGTCCGCCGTCGACAGTTCGTGTAAGCGTTCGGGAACGGTCGCCTTCGGAATCAGCTTCGAGCCGGGCATTCGGCAGATCGCGTACTCTTCGGGTTCGCGCACGTCTACGAGAATGAAATCATCGCCGCGATCCATCTTCGCTTTGAGCTCCACCGGAGTGATTTCGAAATCAGCCCCGACCGAGACTTCGGGTTGATGAGTCACGCCGCAAAACTCGTTGTAGTCGATCAACTCGTGAATAGTCGGGTTCTCGCCGCAGATCGGGCACTCGGGATTCTTTCTGAGCTTCAATTCGCGGAACTTCATCTTCAACGCATCGAACAGCAACAATCGCCCGATCAGCGAATCGCCCTTGCCGAGTATGAGCTTCACCGTTTCGATCGCCTGAATCACGCCAATCACACCGGGCAGGACTCCGAGCACCCCGCCTTCAGCGCAGCTCGGGACAAGCCCCGGCGGCGGAGGCTCGGGATACAGACACCGATAGCACGGGCCCTCTTTCGCGTAGAACACCGTCGCCTGACCTTCGAATCTGAAGATCGAGCCGTACACATTAGGCTTGCCCATCAACACGCACGCGTCGTTGACCAGGTAGCGAGTCGGAAAGTTGTCGGTGCCGTCGACCACGATGTCGTAGTCCGCGAACAGCTCCATCGCGTTCTCGGATGTAAGCGCGACTTCGTGCGGAACGACATTCACGTACGGATTGATCTCGGCGATTCGCTCTCGCGCAGAGTCGAGCTTCGAGCGGCCTACGTTAGAAGTCGAATGGATGATCTGCCGTTGAAGATTGGTGAAGTCGACAACATCGAAATCGACGATGCCGAGCTTACCGACACCCGCTGCGCCGAGATACAACGCCAACGGAGAACCCAGTCCACCCGCGCCGATGCACAAGACCTTCGCGGCTTTGAGTTTCTTCTGCCCCTCGAGCGCGACCTCGGGCATGATCAGGTGCCGGCTGTATCGCAGTATCTCGTCGTGATCCAATTCGACCGCGCTAGCGGCGGCTTCTTCGATAACCGCAACGCCGCCGGCAATCGACGGCACGATGCTGACCGAATCGCCGTCCTTGAGCGGCGTCGCATGTTTCTCCGCGTATCGAATGTCTTCGTCGTTGACGTAAATGTTGACGAAGTGCCGCAGCGCGCCTTCGTCGTTATACAGATGTTTCTTCAAATCGGGATAGGTTGTCATCAGCGCATCGAGCGCGCCTCCGACTGTACTGGCCTCGACCGCGACAGCATCGCTGCCACCCGCGTAGTTACGCAGGGCGGTCGGGATCAGAATGTTGACTGACATTGGGAGTCTCCTTCGAAAAGCTCTCGGCTATCTCTCCATTGGTTGATTGTAGAGTTGGCGGATGGAAAAGCAAAGCGCAGGGTCACGTGGCTGCGGTGAGAGGCTTGTAAGGGCGTCCCACCGTGGGCGCCCCTCTTTGCAAGCGAGAGCCTTTCGCGACGAGAGGGGCGCCCACGGTGGGACGCCCTTACAAGCATTACTACTTCGCTTCTTCGATCTGAATCTCTTCCTGCTCGAAGCTTGTGTAGTCGGGCTTAGTAAAAGAATTGAGCGCTGCTGATTTGCCTTTCTCGATCGCGACGATGATGTAAGACTCGCCGGGCCAGCACGAGTGATCGAGGTCGTAGCCCGACGGTGCGGCGGGATGATCCGGATGAGAGTGATAGTACCCGATGATGCCGAGGCCTCGAGTGCGTGCGTAATCGTCCGCGCGTTTGTATTGCTGCGGCGTAATCAGGTATCGAGTCTCTTGCGACTCTTGCCGTTCGTTCTCGGCCGGAAATGCTTCATTGAGAACGTTCGTTTCACCTTCGCGAACGCCAAGCAAAAAGCCGCAGCACTCGTAAGGATAAGTCAGCTCGCCGTGCTTTCTTATTTGATCCAGATGTTCCTGCTCGAGTCTGATTGCCACAGGTATAGTCCTTCGCTTAGAGATTCACTTCATCCGTCGGCTTCACGTTAATCGAATGCGGGCCTGCGTCGAAGCCATCGAGCAACGCGTTGTGATGCGCGATGATCTGCGCCGCGGTTAGCGGCTTGTTGTCGATAGTCGTATGAGCGTCGCTCACGAGCGTCACGTCATAGCCGAGACTGACTGCTCTTCGTGAAGTCGTATCGACACAGTATTCGGTCATGCAACCAGTGACGATGAGATGTTTGACGCCTCTCGCTTCAAGCTCTCGCCGTAGAGCCGTCTCAAAGAAAGAATCCGAAGCTCGTTTGCGGATGATCAAGTCTTCTTTATGGGGTTTGATGTCCGGATGAATCTGCCAGCCGTCAGTGCCAACTTCGAGAGGATGCCCCGCTTCGCCATCGTGCTGAATGTAGATGATTGGCACGTTCGAAGCGCGAGCTTTCGATAGAAGCTTGTTGATATGGCCAAGCACTTCGCTCGCACGATATGCGTGGAAGCCTTCGATGATGCCGACTTGAACGTCGATGATTACTAATGCCTTTTGTTGCATCGCCATCAGCCTTCATCCCAAAACCGTTCGCTCAAATACTTATCCCCAGCATCCGGAAACACTGTCACGATCACTCCTGATTCGATCTTCTCCGCGACTTTGAGCGCGCACGCGAGCGCAGCTCCCGATGACACTCCAACCAGCAAACCCTCGCGCTTACCGAGTCGGCGCGTGTACTCGTGAGCTTGCTCGGTGTTGATCTCATAATTCTCATCGGCAAGAGTTGCATCGTAGATGCCCGGCACGATCGCCGATTCCATGTGCTTTAAGCCTTCGAGCCCGTGAAACGGAGAGTCCGGCTGAAAGGCTATCGCTCTGATCTCAGGATTCAATTCCTTCAACCGCCGCGTAGTGCCTACGAAAGTTCCGCTCGTGCCGAGACCCGCGATGAAATGCGTCACGCGCCCCGATGTCTGCTGCCAAATCTCCAGCGCCGTCGTTTCGTAATGAGCCCGCCAGTTAGCCGGGTTGTTGTACTGATCGGGATAAAAGTAGAGATCGGGATTCTCAGCATAAAGCCGCCGAGCTTCTCTTATCGCCCCGTCCGAGCCTTCGAGCGGACTCGTTAACACAAGCTCCGCGCCGTAGCTTTTTAGGATTCGTTTGCGTTCTTCGCTCGCGTTCTGAGGCAGCGCGAGCTTCACCTTGTACTCGCGAGCGGCTCCGATCCAGGCATAAGCGATGCCCGTGTTGCCCGATGTCGCATCGAGAATTATCTTGCCCGGCGTTAGTTTTCCGGAGCGTTCCCCGTCCAGAATCATGCTGAGCGCGGGCCGGTCTTTAACGGAGCCGCCCGGGTTGAACCATTCGGCTTTGGCGTAGATCTCGACCTTGCTCGGCGAAGTAATGTTGCGAAGCCGAAGCAGCGGCGTGTTGCCGACAAGCTCCCACGCTTCCATCGCCGTGTACGCCCGACGCAGGATACTCTCGGGGCTCCTGCTGTCATCGAGCTTGCTGTCAGCGGTTTCGCTGTCGATTGTTTTGCTGCCGGCCTTCGCGTCCATCGTCGATCGTTTCCCGTTCGTATTTCGTTCTCGTTTGCCACCTCGGATTCGCGAAAAGCATTATGCCCGAACCCAACAAGCGGGCGAAAGCATGTCGGAGTGCCGACATGTTCGTGAGCTTGAGGACGAGCGAGCCCCTAGAAGTGACTCCGGGAGAAACTTCTGAGAGGTACGTAAAAAGCACAACCGGTGAGGCGGGTGGAAATCGAGACGCCAAGTGGGGACGTGATGGAAGTCGGTATACCCGCGGCGGTCGATCGATTTATCCAGCAGGCAGTGATGCAGGTCTTGCAGAGGAAGTGAGACGACGTTTTGCGAACACGGCTACGGATTCAGGCCGCGGCGGACGGCGCATCAGGCCGCCGCGCGGGCCTACGCCGATCGCTACCTCACCCCAAGGCTCGCGGACTCGCCCTGGGATACGTCATCCGCCCACTTAGTTGGCTATGCCATTCGGTTTGTAACGTCACTTCCGAGAAGATTCGCGACCGGCGCTGCCCTATCGGACGGGTATCAACTGCAGGTATCGCGCGAAGCCGTTCGGGATTTCAACCGTGAACTCGTCGCCGGTTTCGTAGCTGTCCAATCCTTCATCACCGACCAATTCAATCGCTCCCTTATTGAGCCAGACTTCGCCGCCTTCCTGATACACCCGGTGGACTTCATTCTTCAATACATTAACCGAAGCTCGGGTGAGCCTCTTCCATCGAACGTCTTCATTGAAGTACTCAAATGTCGTATCCGCCTCGTTATGGTCTGCGAAGAAAACGACTGTCTTCTCATCCCACCGTCTGTCGGCGACTTCGGCCTCAGCGACGACAACATTCGCGTCAACATGCATGTTTGGACCGATGTAGAACGCCAGATTGAACAACGCGAACGCGATCACAGCGAGCGCGGCCGCGCCCGACGCTTTAGCCCCGGTCACGTGATGATAACTCGCCAATGCGAGTCCAAGTCCCAATATGATGGCTGGAGTATAGGCGGCTCGAAAATAAATTAACGGCCCCCAGAACAGGAAGAAGACGATGTAAATCGAGATCCAAATGATAAGCATCGGCGCAATTCGGCGATTTGTTTCGTTTATCCAAGGGGCCCATTGCCGGATGGTTCTGAAAGCTCGACCGAGATCAACGCGCCGCGCGATTGTAAAACAAACGACAATCAGAGTGATCGCCGCCGCGAGCGCTACGGCCACTTCCATCCATCCTGCTTTCGAGCGAAATACTGAAAAGGTATGACCGATGATCGCATCGAAATTCGCGCGCGGGAACGCAGTCAACCCATCTACGGGAGTCGCGGACAGATGTTTCTCGCTCGGATTCGACGTCACCCACCGGAGCACATCGAGCGGGCGCGTGTAGCCATGGAGCAATACCGCGCACAAGTAGTAACCGGCGATCGCAGGGGCCGCCGCCAACAGAGTCATCCGCGCGGCGAAGCTTGCGCGATGTTCGATATTTCTATTCCAAAAGATCGCCGTCAGTGCCGCGGGGTAAAAGAGCGATGCCATTTCGTGAACGAGCATCGCCCCCGCGAGCGCGAGACTCGCGATGGCAACACGAGGCTTGTCACTGATCAGATTCGCGGCGCAGACGAGTATCAACGAGTACGTCAGGATATACGCGTCGGCGTCGGTAGAGATTTTCCACCACGCGGCGGACGCAGCGAGCGCGGCCGTGCAAACGACGGCCACATACCGGCTCCGCGTAGCGCGCTCGGTAAGTCGAAAGAAAACGGCAACAGCCAGGCCGCCAACAACAGCGTTTGTGATTTGCAGCACCTGTATCGCGCGAACGGCGAACCCGGCCGCCTGCGCCGCCCTGTAAAGCACGAATCCAATGGCGTTGTAAAGAAGATGGTTCTGATGAAAGAGAAGCTCGGCGCCGCGATCGCCCTTTGCCACCTTCTCGATTTGCAGCGCGAAGGTGATTCCGTCCCAGTAATAATCCGAGGTGAGCGTCGCAAGGTAAACAACCGTTGCCAGGAATCCTATTAACAGGGCAGTCTTGCGAGTGCGGAGGTATCCACTGTTTTTCGGCAAGGTATCAATTGGCATTGGCGAGATCACGAACGGTCGCGGAAGAACTCGGCGGAACGCTGCTCGACATTCTCAAACACGCGAGCCGCATTTTGTTTCCATGTGTAAAACTCCACAGCGGTACTTCTGGCGTTGGCGCCCAGGCGCTGTCTCAACGCTCCGTCATTCGCTAATTCTTCGATCGCTCTTGTGAGCGCGAGATGATCGCCTGGCTCCACGAGCAAACCGTTTTCGCCGTCGACAATCACTTCGGCTATTTGGCCGAGCCGGCTGGCGATAATCGGTTTCGCCATCGCCATATATTCGAAAAGTTTTGTGGGCGACCCGAAAAACTCTCGCCCGTCACTTAGAGGGACGTGCGGCGACACCAACAGGTCACAAGAATCCAAATAAGCCGGCACAGATTCATGCGCGACTCGTCCGGTGAAGATCGAATTCACACCCGCTTGTTCGACGATAGATTCGCTCTTTGCCCGCTCGTCTCCGTCGCCCATGAACACAAAAGTGAAGCTCGGCTTCGACTTGATCGCTCGAGCCGCTTCGGCCAGCACCGGCGCGCCGTGCCACGGCCCGAACGTGCCGATGAAGCCCACGACGATTTGATTGTCGTCGATTCCAAGCGACCTTCTTACCTCGCTGCCGCCAGCGCCCGGGCGAAACTCATTGATATCGACGCCGTTCGGGTTTGTAATAATCTCCTCAGCGCTGATGCCGGAAGCAATCACGCTGCGGCGCTCGGCTTCCGAAACCACAAAGATCAAATCAGCCGCGCGCTGATTCAGCCGCTCAAAACGTTTCAACAACGAAAGCTGTCCGATAGGGTCCCAGTGTCCGCTGATCCAAACTTCAGAACCGTTGAACTCCAACAGCAACGGGAGCCCCGTCATCAACGATAACGCGACGCCCGTCCAATTGAATCGGCTGTAGCGTTGATAGATAAAATCAAACTCGCGTGATCCCAACTCTCCACTCGCGATCATCTGCAAGCTCTTTTGCGTGAACGCCAGATTGTTCCAAACTTCAAACAATGTTTTGGTTGCGCTGAACGCTCGTGACGGTTGAATTGAAGTGACTCGTTCCCCGCGCTGCTCTACGCCGCTGAACAGAAACGTAAGCCGATGACCCAGCCGAGCCGCGCCGCTCGCAAATCCCGCGACGTGCGAGTGCATTCCGCCCTCATTGCCGCTTGTAAGCGTAGCTCGAACATACAAAGCGACGAGGCCGCGCGATTCACCATTGATGCGCGCGGGATCGATTCTGCGCGATGCACGCGAGACTTCGCGAAACATCAGCGAGGCCCCAAGCATTGCTGTTAGCAACCAACTCAGCGGGATGATCAATCCGTACCCGACCACCAGTTCAAGCACGAGACGCGGGGCTTCAACCAAAAACACGCCGGCTCGTGAGCGCAACAGGATATGCCCACGACTGTCGCCAATCACGATGCGACGCGCACCCGCAAGAGCCGCGAACAACATAAGCAAAGCGCACGCGCTCTGCGCTTCAATATCCGCGGTGAATATCAGGAAGACGTCCGGCTCAAGCGCCCGCACGCGAGTCAAAGCCTCGCTCTTCGAAGTCCACTTGAGGTCGATCTTGTTTATTTGTTTGAGCGCCGCATTCGGCGCAATCGACGCAGCCCAATCGAGCGCCGCATTCAAATCGCCCGAGAGGTCGAGGAGCACGGCCCGCGATTTCTTTTTGCTTTGAGTCTTGTTATGCCCGCGACTGTTAGGAGAGTTGGTTGGATTCACCAGGTTGCGCCCGCCTTGAATCAAGTGTCCGCGCGAACTTCCGATAGTAGTAAAGGTGTAACACGTAGTCCAATGCCATCGACCCCGCGCCCGTCCACGCGGCGCCGGCGATTCCGAATCGCGGCACCGACAAAATCAAGGCGGCGATTGTTAGCACAACCACGATCAGGACAATGTTGCGCAATTCGGCGCCGCGCCCGTGCGATCCGAGAAAAACGTTGTAAGGTTGAAACAATCCCACAAACGCATTCATCGCGGCGAACGGGATCAGCAGCGGCGCGGCTTCGGCATACTTTGGAAAGAACAGCTTGAGCACGATGGGTCCGAGCACAACCAGTCCGATGGCGGCGGCGATGACACCGGCGGCATTCCACTTGATGATTCGGCTCGGCACACGCGGGAGTTTTGCGAATGCGCGAAAGCGAGTCGTCGCAAGCGCCCGGCCCATCATCGCGATCGGATTGCTGAACTTCTGCGCCACCGCATACATCCCAAGCGGCGCCGCATCGGTCAGGAAATAACCAATCGCAAGCTGATCCGAACGCGATGAAGCCATTCCGCTTATTCGCGCGAGGTACAGGTTCAGTCCATATCCACGGGTTTCTTTGAGCGTCAGCTTTACGTAATGCGAGGTGCCGCTGAAACTTGGCCGCAGCCGGGCCAACGCCCAGATCGATGCGACAGCCACCCCCGCAAAATAGGCTCCCAGAGCCGTTCCCGCGCTCAGGCGCTGCGTGGCAACAAGCAAAACCAACCCGGCGAGATAGGATCCTGACAACATCAACTGAAACATCGACAGCCGCCGAATCTGATTCAGGCCCGTGCAACTCTGTTCGATGAATAATTGAAAAGGCTGGAAGAAAGCCAGCGCCGCGCTCGCAACCAACAACAATCGAACATCCTTGTTAAAGATCAAATCGATCGGCGCCGCCATCAACGCGATGAACAGCGAAAACGCGATGCTGATTGCGATTGTCACCAGCACCAGCGCGCCAAGCGCTTGCCGTTCAGCCTCGCGATCCTGAGCGAGCGCCAGCACTCGAGCTCCCGCCGACGAAATGCCAAACTCGAAAAACAAACTGCTCACGACGATGATCGTCAAACAGAAGGCGAATCTCCCCATCTCCGCCGGCTCCATCCATCTCGCCTGGATGACGCTTGCGCAGAAGCCCGCAAACATCGCAGCCGTCTGCGCGGAGAAAAGCATCCCGGTTTGGCGGGTCGTCTCCTTTCGCAGCAGTCGTTGATAGAGTCCGTGCAGTGTGTTTGTGGGTGTCATTCGTTCGACTAAAGATAGCAATCAGCATCGGGGATGCAAACTAAACCTGTGCGCTTCCGAGCCATTGACGGCCTGCTTCACACAAGTCGCTGAAGTTGCACACCCGACAATGATCGGCAGGCTTCGGGTCAAAACTCTCAGGCGAGGATGAAGACACAATGCTGAGCATTGCTTCATCGATCGCGCTCGCGCACGCGTTCGCTTCGAGCAACTCCGCAGGCAACGATACCTCGGCGTTGGGATCGAGAAAGTGAAGCGTCACTCGCACGCTTCCCGCTTCCGGAATTAACTCGCGCGCGGCCAAAGCGTACGCCTGCATCTGTATCTGATAATCATTTGCCGCCGCTCGAATCTCAGATTGAATGATAGGTTCCTGATCGGGATGTGCGCCGCGCCCTTGCTTCAAAAAACCAAATGAAAGCTGTTCAGCATCGCCCGCCGATTCCTTGCCGATCACTCGATGTGGATCTGATTCAGGCTCGCGTTTGAGGCCGCGAAAACGGTTTGTCTTGAAGTCAATGATTTCGATGTTCGTCCGGCCATCCGCTTCGGATGAAGAAATCAAAAGCTTATCGATCGTGCCAGTCAGAATCCCAAGCGGCCGCCGAAGCCGGAAACGTTGCTCGCTCAAAACACCGGCGAGCGCGTGCTGAGCGCTGAGTGCGGAGTGCTGAGTCCGCGCGGATTCGATTCGCCCGCGAACATCGCTTGTAACATAGTTCTCAGCAAGCGGGAGCAGATTGCGAATCGCTTTTTCAGGGTCGATCTCCAGAACTCGCTCTGCAAGCTCCGCCGCGCGCTGTCTCAACACTTCATCAAAGCTCTTCGTCAGCAACTGGCGAACATCGTCACCCTCCGCAAACCGCTCGCAGAAGCGATGAATAACCGCGCCCTTCAGAGTCGCCGTCAGATTAGCGGGCGGCTCGGGCGCGTCGGCGTCATTCCATACACTGAGTTGATCTTCGGACGGCGTGTGCAGAACTCGATCAAAATAGTATTGGCGCGGACAGCGCGAATAATTCAGGAGCTGCGTCACGCTGAAACGATGAAGGCCCGTTCCACGTTCGGCTACGACCGGAGCAAGCAACGGAAATGAATCATCGGCCGGCAACGGCAAAACGGTTCGCATCCGCTGCTCGGCTGAAGGGCCAATCTCAGCGTCCAAAAGGTTGACGGTCAATCCGACGTTGACGCCTTCGGCAAGATTCAACGTGCTGCTCGCCGGCTCACCAGCGGATTCAAGCGCGCGTGAGACCCACTCGAGCCAGGAGCCGCCGAGACCCCTGAGGTCCTTCGCGGCGCCCGACAGTATCAGCCGATCTTCCGCGCGTGTGGCCGCGACGTAAAGCAACCGCATGCTTTCAAACTCTTCTCGCAGCTTCGCTCGGTCGCCGAACATCGCGTAACAAGATCCCGCCGCGAGCCGCCCGCGTCCGTCGGGCACCTTCACAGTCAATCCGCGATGGCGATCAAGCGCCCACCACTCGATACGGTTGTCGGGCTGGCGATGCAGATCGGGAATAATCACTACCGGGAACTCGAGCCCCTTTGACTGGTGAATCGACATCAACCGCACCGCATCGGCCGATTCGTCGATCTGGCCTTCGCTTTCCCGGCCGCCGGCCTCTTCGAAATCTCGAACGAACCGAACGAAATCGCGAATCATATACGCGCCCGATCGCTCAAATCGCTCGGCCAGGGTAAACAGTTTTTCGATATTCGCAAGCCGCTGCGCGCCGTCGAAGTTAGCTGCTGTTACGATCCGGTATTCCGAAGTCTCGGCGGCGTATCGCACCAACTCGGAGACGCTCGAGCGCTTCGCGCGCGCGATCATTTCGCCGAGCAGATCTCTTGCGCGATCGAGGACCACGCGATCGTCATCCTCGATGGCCGATATCAGTTCATGCTCTCGAAGGGCGCGAAGCAGAGGTCGAACCCCTTTGCGTCTACTCATCGATGCTTGCGCATCAGCACCCGCCACGGGCGGCGCGCATCGAAGCGCAAACAGCGCATCGTCGGACACTCCGCACATCGGCGAACGCAGCACCGCCGCAAGCGCAACCTCATCGGTCTTGTTGTCGAGGAACCGCAGAAGCTGAATGAAGTCGGCGATCTCTTCGCGAGCATAGAAGCCCTTGCCGTCTACAGTCACGTAGGGAATGCCCGAGCGCCGCAATGCCGATTCGTAGATGTGAACTTCGGTCATAGCGCGAAACAGCATTGCAATGTCGCGGTAATGGATCGCACGTTTGTCACTCGCGTCTTCGTCGCGCAGGCGCGATTCGTTCTCGACAAGCATTCTGATTCGCGTGGCTAATTGCTCGGCGTCGCGCTCGCGAGGCTTCAACCGCGACCACTTGTCATCCGAGTTGCCGCTTTCTCTCACGTCAACGAGCAACTCGACAACCGGTGATGTTGCATCGTCGTCACGCGAGGCGACGCTGGCTTCGTGTGCGACGTAACCAAGCTCGTTAAGATCGTTTGAGTCAGTTCTGTTGTGTTCGAAGACTCGCTCGAACAAAAAGTTGAAGAACCGGATCAGCGAGAGCTGACTGCGGAAGTTCCGATTGAGCGGCACACTCAAGCCGTTCTGTGCCTCGATCAATTCGGTCATCTCGCGAAACACATCTACGTCCGCGCCTCGGAATCCGTAGATGGACTGTTTGCGATCGCCGACGATGAACAGATTTGCCCGCCTGTCTCGTCCGAGCGCGAGCTTCGCCGTCAACTTTCGCTGCAAACTGTTCGTGTCCTGAAATTCGTCGACCAGAAAGAAGCGATATCGACGCGATGTGCGGCTCATCACCTCGGGGTGATCTTCAAGCAGCCTCAGCGTGCGAAGCTGCAAATCATCGAAGTCGAGCGCCGACCTTCGCCGCTTTTGCTCGTCGAGCCGCCGTTCGAGCGCCTCGACCACTGAGATCAACTCGCGCGTGTAGCGAGCCGCGTGCAAGTCAAAGAAGCACTGCGGTACGCGGCCGCGAAGCCTCTCATCCCACAACAACTCATCGAGCGCTTTGATCGTCTCGCCTATTCTTCCCTGCGCCTTCGGCCGGGCCGCTTCGCGAAACTCGAGAATCGCGGATGCGAGTTCCGCGGCCGGCGTTGAAGCTGCAACGTTAGACAGTAATTCAAAAAGCGCGGGCCAGCGGCGTTCTGCTTCGCGGCGTTTGGATTCCGCCGGCGCGGTCAAGCCGCGAGCCTGTATGAACTCACGCATCTTCGCCGCCAGTTCCTGAAGCGCGGCGTTGTAGTCGTCGATTGTCTTGTGATTCTTGCCGGCCTCGGCGCGCAGCTTCTCGATCGTCAAGCCCTGGTTGCGCATCGATCGATAAATACCGATCAATCCGCGCGCGAGCCTCACGCGTCCTATTCCCGCGGCGAGTTCCGTGATCGCCTGAACCTCGGCGCTGATGAATTCAGTGATCGTCTCTTCGGCAACAGATTCTTCGAGCATCGACGACTGATGTGCGTCAAGCAGTGCGAATTGCGGGTCGAGATCGGCCTCGACCGGAAACTCGCGCAACAGCCTCGCGCAGAAGCCGTGAATCGTCGTGATGATCGCGCCGTCGAGCGTTCGCTTGTGACGCATCCATCGAGCGCGCTCACGCGGGCCGGCACTCGCGAGTATCTTGTCCAGCTCATGCCTGAGTCTCTCGCGCATTTCATTCGCGGCGCGATTTGTAAAAGTGATTGCGACGATTTGATCTACAGAGATGTTTTCATTGCGAAGAATGTGGAGGTATCGCTCGACGAGGACGGTGGTCTTGCCGGCGCCGGGACCGGCGGTCACGGAGACGTGACGGTCGAGCGTGTGAGCGGCGAGCTGCTGCTCGGGTTTAAACGAAGCACGACCGACGACGGTAGACGGACGACCGGCATTGATCCGTTCTCGTTCATGGTCCTGTTTTCTGTCATCCGTCATCGGTCCGCCGTCATCCGACCTCGGACTTGCTTCGAATTCGAAACTTCTCGTATCGGCAAACAGCCGAGTAGTCGCAATGCGGACACGTAGCTTCGGGAGCCGAAGGCAACACCACGAAGCGGCCGCCGCGCATCCCGTCGATGAATTCCCACACGCGTGATTCCATCTCCGCTCGAATATGCTTCCACTCCGTGTCAGCAAGCGTTGATGCCGTTCGCGTTCCGACTGCCGTGTAAGCTTGCATCGCCGCTCGATACAACCCCTGATTGCGGCGCGCGTGTCCGCCCTTCATCGTGTAGTAACCCGCGCCCGCGATTTCGCTTCCGGGCAGGAACAGTTGCTCGAGCGCCGCGAGATAAATGTGAAGCTGCAACGCGCGGCCTTCCTTCATGTCATCAAGGGCCGCGCCCCGAGATAGCTTGTAGTCGTAAGCGATCGCCGTCCCTTTCTCACCAACATCGACGCGATCGATTTGCCCGCGAAGTTGCACCGCTTCACTTTCTTCATCCATACCGCGCCGCAATTCAAGGCGCCGATCAGTCGAACGCGGATCGACTCCATCTCCGCGCATCCCGAACGCAAGCTCGAAGAAAGCAGGGAGCACACTTTTTTCCCGAGCCTTCTCCTGAATCTCAAGCTCGTAATCGAGCACCTGTTCGAGCAACAGCTTTCGTATCTCGCGATCGAGCCGCCACACCTGCGGATTGAGCGGCGGCATCGCGCGTTCGTGTTCGTCAAAGACCGCGTCGGCGACTTCGCCAAGCTCATTTCGCAACGCCCGGCGATCGAGATCCCCAAGCCGCTCGCCTCGATGCCGTTCAAAGAATCGCCTGAGCACTTCATGCAGCAGGCTTCCAGCGTCAAGCGCGGTCAGGTCCATTGCCGCTTCGCCGCGCGGTTCGAGGCGCAGCACTTTTTCCGCGTAAAACTTGAACGGGCATTTGCCGTAGAGGCTGAGCTCGCTTGCACTGAACGGATGACCCGCGTCGTACTGCTCGGCGAGCCTGGCGATCAAACCAATGTTCGTTATCAAGCCGTCGAACTTTCCAAACCGGGCGCCTCCGCGCTCCCGCTCGATCGCGATGCGGCGCCTCGCCGAGCCGGTCAGGAACGCCGTCTCGGCGGCCGGGTTCATGAAACGATCGATCACATCACCCGAAAAGTTGCCGTCCCGTTGACCGCTGTGCCGGCGACGCTCGTCCTGCCGCACCAGCAACATCGCAAGCTCCTGACTGCGTGATGAATCAAACAAAGTGCTCCCATTGAAATCACTTCGCACCGTCTCTTTCGCGATCTCAACCGGCGAGATCGCGCGTCTCAATTCTTCGATGTAATAGGAACCGACTGTTTCGGACCCGTCTTCAAGCACCAACGGCCTGCTCAAGTAGAGCCGCTCGGTCGCGCGGCAAGCGGCCTGATAAAAATAATGTTCCTCTTTCAGAAGCGTGTCGGGCGAGATGTCCTCGAGCGTCAATCCGTATTGCTTCAATCGCTCGCGTTCTTCGTGCGGATAAATCCAATCGCGCGAAGCTCGCAATGGAAACCCGCCTTCGATAAGCCCGGCGATGAACAACGCGCGAAACCTCAACCCGCGAACGTCGGTCGCTTCGAGCACCTTCAAGCCATCTGCGTTCGCGTGCCCGGTCACCAACACTTGCCCGCGCAGACACCGCAACGCTTCGTCCAGAAAAGTCGCGAGCGTGATTGGCCTCGGCGTTTCATCATCCTGCTCAGACATCTCAATGCTTCGAGTCGCAGCCGCAAGCGCGCGGCGCAGGCTCTCGAGCCCGCGCAAGTCGAGCGTCAACGGCGGAAGCTCCGAGTCCGCAATCGAAGAGCCTCGAACTTCGGCGGTGAATTGAAGCTCATCAAGCAATCGCATCATCGCGCCGCCGAGCTGACGAGGACTTCCGTCGCGAGGCGCGGCTGAGATCAGCTTCCAGAAGCGATCGATGATCAACTCGGACCAGGCGATCACCGCCGGATCGATGTCGCGAGCCGGCTTTGATTTTCGTTCGGAACCAGGAAGCGGCACTTCGACAAACTCCGTCTGTCCAACGCGCCGCCTTTGGATGGCCGCCTGCTCGCCGGGCGCGGCAACCGTGTCGTCTTCCGCCAATACTTCGTCGTCCGGCTCCGCATCGTCCAACTTCTCACGCTCGGCGGGAGGTTTCCGGCCAGTGAGCTTTCGCGCCCTCGCAAGCCACGTTTCGACTCGCAACTCACCTCCGACGTATGCGATCACGTTTTCGAGTTCATCAGCGTCCCAGTGCGGCGGCGACTGGCGGCGCGCGGCTTCTTCACTCTGGAAAACCCAATCGCGGTCGAATCGCTCGGCGAGCATCGCGACTTCGTCCTTCGATAAGCGAAAGTATCCGGACTTGATGAGATCCGCGAGATCGCTTACTTTCGCCGTTGACTGCTGCTCTCGCCTCAACTCGATGAGCATCTCAATCAACTTGAGCGCGGCGCGAACAGCCGGGATCTCGACCGCGGGCGTGCGTCTTCCCAACGCAACCGGTATCGCCTCTTCCTCAAAGACTCGCGCGATGGTGGCTTCGTAGGACGCTCGCTGTCGCACGACCAACGCGATGTCGCTGAGCTTGAAATCGCTTGTCAAAACGAGCCGCTTTATCTCCTTCGCGATCGCGCGGATTTCCGTCTGGCGATTGGCGCATTCGAGCAGTCGTATGCGCGCGAGACTCTCCGGCGACTCGATTGGTGCTGACTCGGCGGCAAGCGTTTCAAATGGGAGCGGATTGAAGAGTCGTTCTCGCAAGAGCGCAAGCTGATCAGCCACCGGCCGCGCGTCCGAGATTGTGAGCACCTCGAACTCAGCCATCGAAGCAAGTTGCTTCACCGTTTGTTCAAAAGGCCGAAAGACTTCCGCGTTACGCTCATCGCGATTCAAATTGACGACTACGTCAGGAACTTGCGGGATCAACAGGCGCAGCATCTCGCCTTGCACAGGTGTGAAATCGAAAAACCCGTCGAGCACCAACAGACGAACGTGCGAAAGCCACGGCACGCTGACTCGCTTGCCGTCCACTTCTCCGCGCAGCACTTCGAGCGCGCGCAATTGATCGGCATCGTCTTCAGTGAAGCCTGACGAGGCGAGCGCCGACTCATAAGCCGCGTAGATGATCGCGACTTCACGGTCGAAGTCCGACTGGCGAGGAACCGTCGCAGCCTCGACAGCCGGTTCATCCGTATTTGAGTCGGAATCAAAATCGCGAATGCGAGCTTCGACGATTGAAGCGAACTCGGCGGCTGATTTTCCCGCGCGTTGGATCTCGCCAATCAGCGTCGCGATGCTGTTGATACAGCCGTCACGACCAGCAAGCGGCGCTATGGCTTTGAGCTTACCTTCGCGCGCGAGCCGTTTGATTATCTGGGAGATGATGCTGCGTTTCAGTGGAAGCTCTTCGCGATCGATCGCGATTCGGGGCGGGAGGGGCAATCCCGTCTCTTCTTCGATCGCCGTTGCGAGCACGAACCTGGCGAATCCGCGGAACAGGTGAACCGGCAGCGACCCCCACACGCCTCGATTGCGACCGCCGTCAAGCAAGCGGTCGGCGGCCAGTTCAAGCAACGGACGCGACGCGGCTATGTAGAGCAGCGCTTCGGCGGGCCCCGAAGCGAGCACATCCGACGCGCGCGCAATCAAGCGCTCTCGATTGTCACTGAGAATGGGAGCCAGCCAGATTTGTTTGGACAAGGTAACTCCAGAAGGAAGGGGTCGGGAATTGAAAATTGAGAATTGAAAAATGAAAATTGCAAATCGCCCGATGCTTCTCCTCTTAGCAATTTTCAATTTTCATTTCTCAATCCTCAATCCTCAATCCTCAATGCAGTCTCTTCCTCATCTGAGTCTTCACTCTCAAGCAATCCCGGAATCAGCGCCGTTTCGCCGATGTCCAACAATCGCGTCGTGCGATCGACGATCTCGAGAGGCTCGATGTCTTCGCTTGTCGTCGCACTCAAGTCCTTGAACTTCCGCGCTGTCACAAGCACCCTTCCTTCGAATGAGCCGACGGCCTTGTTGTAGGATTCAACTGCCTTGTCCAAACCTTTGCGCACGTCCGAGAAGTGCTCGGCCAGGATTCGCAACCGTTCATACAACTGCCGCCCCAGCTTGCTGATCTGTTGAGCATTTTCGTTCACGCGTTCCTGTTGCCATCCGTACGCGACGGCTTTCAGCAAGGCTATCAGCGTCGTCGGCGTCGCCAGAATCACTCGTTGATCGACACCGAATTCGATCAATGATGGGTCCTGTTCAAGCGCCGCGCTGAAGAAAGTTTCGCCGGGCAAAAACAGGACAACGAATTCCGGCGTGCAATCGAGTTGTTCCCAGTAAGTCTTCGCGCCAAGCTTGGTCAGATGAGTTCGAACGTGGCGCGCGTGATCTTTGAGCTTGGCGGTTCTGACCGTTTCATCCGACGTCTCGAGCGATTCGTAGTAGGCTTCGATTGGCGCTTTCGAATCCACGACGATCAACCGCTCGTTCGGGAGCCGGACGATCATATCGGGCCGCGCGCGTCCGTCTTCGGTAACAATCGTCTCCTGCTGACGAAAGTCGCAATAGCTCACCATGCCCGCAAGCTCGACAACGCGGCGAAGCTGAACCTCACCCCATCGCCCCCTCACCACAGGGCTGCGAAGCGCGTTCACAAGCTTGGACGTTTCGATTTGGAGTTGCCCCTGTGAAGTCGTGAGACTCTTCACCTGTTCGGTGAGCGACGAGTAGGCCGACGCGCGAGCCGATTCAAGCTCGCGAATTTTGCCGTCAACTTTTTCAAGCGAGTCCTTGAGCGGGCCGACGAGTTCACCGATCGCTTTCTGCCTCGTATCAAGATCACCCTTCGCGGCTTCCTGAAAATGCCCGAGCGTCTCGCGCGCGAGGTTGAGAAAGTTTCGGCTGTTCGTATTGAGCGCGTCGGCCGAGAGCGCTTTGAATGCGTCGGACAGTTTGCTCTGGGCGTCTTCCAGCAAGCCGAGCTTTTCATTCGACGCCTTGCGTTCGGCTTCGAGCTGCGTTTCAAGCGAGCTGATGCGCGCAAGCAAACTCGCGTTCTCGTTTTGAAACGCGGCGAGCTTCGAGTTCAAATCCGTCAGATCGCTTTCAAGCCGGCGGGTCTGATCGTGCTTACCCTGGAGGCGTTCAGCGAGCGTCGCGCGTTCCGCTTCGGATTCGCTTCGAGCGCGATCGTATTCGTGTTTGATCCGTGGGCGAAGAATGAGCCAAACAGCGAATGCACCGATGAGTACGCCGGCGACCATCACGACCACCGACTCAAGAGTTAACGCCAAGAATTTCTCCCCTCAGATTAATGCCGAACAGAAATATTAAATCGGATTTTACGTGGAGAGTTCGATTCATTCAACACGGGGAGTCATCTCCCCAGCACAGAAACGATTCGTTCCTGCACGTTGTGCTCATACAAACGTGGGTCACGCCGTCGCTCTACCGGCTCAACACAAAATCAAACAGCCGCGCGGGGAGCAATCGTTTCACCGCCAACGCGAATCTTGCGTGGCCGGGCGCCGCGTAACGCGCTCGGGGACTCTTCGATGCGAGCGCTTTGAACACTGCTTCCGCGATGTCATCGGGATGCCCCGCCAGTTTTCTCAATCGCTGAAGAGCGGCGCCTGTTCGCTCGATTGATTCGGCGTAAGGTCCCGCGTTCTCGATAATCTCGCGAGCATTTTCATTCGCAACCCCGAGAAACTCGGTGATGATGAAGCCGGGTTCGACGATGACAACCTTTATGCCGAACGGAGCAAGCTCGCCGCGCAGTCCGTCAGAAACGGCTTCCAGAGCGTGTTTCGTGGCGTCGTATACCGACGACAGCGGTCTCGCGATGCGCCCCGCGACCGAACTGATGTTCACAATCCTCCCGCTCTTCTGTTCACGCATTATAGGAATGACAAGCTGAGTTAGCGCGATGAGCGAAAAGAGATTCGTTTCGAAGTTCTGCCGGATCGCTTCGACAGGCACGAGTTCGATCGGGCCTCGCTGACCATAGCCGGCGTTGTTGACCAGAGCGTCGACACGGCCGAACGCTCGCATCGTCTCCTGAACAAGCCGCTCGCGATCGGGCGCCGATGTGACGTCACCGGTGACCGCAAGCACACGCCCGCCCGCGGCTTCAATCTCTCGCTTTATAACGTCGAGCCGCTCAGCACGCCGCGCGTTGATCACCACCGTGGCGCCTTCGCGAGCGAGCCACCGCGCCGTAGCTTCGCCGATTCCCGCCGACGCTCCAGTGATGATTACAACCTGACCCGTGAGACTCGCCATCGATCCTAGATCCTCAATCCTCGATTCTCAAAATTTCGTCTGCAGATACACTCGCATCATCTCGCGCCAGGTCGGCCAGTCGTGAGGCATGTCATAACCCCACAAGTCCAGCTCGTGAGGAATTCCCTTCGCTGACAATATCGCCGACAGCCGCCGCGACGCATCGGGGTTCTCGTACGAACCCTGCCCGGTTACGAGGTGTATGTGTTCCTTGTGCCGAAGCGCTTCCAGATCCGGCCCTCCGATGTTCGGCAAATAATCGACAGGATTGTTGAAGTAAACATTGTCGTCGTAGTAGTCACCCTTGTAGTAGCCGCGGATATCGAACGCGCCGCTCATCGCAATGCATCCCGCGAAGAGATCGGGACGCCGGCAAAGCTGGTTCATGCAATGAAACGCGCCGAGGCTCGCGCCGGCGGTGATGATTCCAACTCGCCCCTGACAACTGTTCCAGATGTAAGGCACGACTTCTTCGGTGATGTAGTTGTTGTAATGGGTCTGACGCAACGCTTTGTACTTCGGATGCAACTGGTCGTTGAGCCAGCCTTCGCGATTGATGCTGTTGATCGAGAAGACCTTGACCTTGCCGCTGTCGATGGATTCACGAATCGCATCGATGACATAGAAGCGTTCGTATTCCAAAAAGTCCGCCGCGGCGGTTGGAAACATCAACAACGGAAAACCCCAATGTCCGTAGGTGACTATTTCCATCGGTTTGTTCAGGCTTGGGCTGTGCCACGTTTCGATTGAGCGATGCATAGATTTCTTTCCTCTTTTTTGAGCGGGATAATTGCGCGTGATTAATTTGGCAAGCGTGTACGCTAGCGGGTTAGGCGGCGCGACGCGTGATTTTCCTGCGAAGGTCCTCTTGTGCATCAAGGGACGCCACCATTTCACCACCGGCATTGGAAAGACGAGCAAGATCCTTCCTAGGAATGGAGCCTTGGTCGGCAAAAATTAGGACTGACTCAAACTGAGCGTTGGCCCGGAGGAGTCTCTCCAACACAATCGTTGCAAGCCGTGCCTTGTCGCGATTGGGGATTCCAAAGACGAACAGCGGATCGTCTTTGCCCTCAATGCGGTAATCAATCGGATAGTCTTCGGCGTTCGCCATCTCCGCAAAAATGTAGTCCTGCGAAATTTTCTCGGTGGGGACTATTCTTGACAAGACCTCGGTCAGATCCTCATAGAAGGTTGACTCCACCCGTGCCCGATTCAGGAACGTGAGATCGCAAATCTTGGTCAATGTTTGCGCAAGGCGAAACAGGGCATTGCTCAACCCGTCCGGGGACGAATCGATAAAAAACTCGCCTTCCTTCTCAATTACGTCCTGTTCACTGAGAATCTGATCGAATAGGCGTCCTCGCGACCCCTCTCGGAACTTGTCTATGTCGTTCTCGTAGCTGAGGTGCATAAGAGTGTGACCAGCATCCGTCAGTCGAAGTACTCCGCCAGGACGTTCCTGCAAATAGACAAGGTAAGGATCACCGTCCGGGAATAGAAAGGGTGTTGTCACGAGAAGACGACCATTCTTTCGGTCGATCAAACGCACTTCCGCGCACATCAGCGCGCAGAGACGGTCTTGTAGTTGTGTTAAGTCCAAACTCATGCCGAGAATAAGTTCGGGTGATCCGGAATCGTCTGAATCCCCGAGATATTGCAATCGGTTACCAAGCAGTAGAGCGCACCGCGAAGCGTTTCGTATCTCGTAGTTCCCTCGGCGTAACCCTCAGCCTTTTTACCAGCTTCTAAATAGCGGCTGGTTACTCTATGGATATGACAAACAAACCCAAGCTTCTCTCCTTCGATTTTGTTTTCATGAGCATGACTGGGCCCGTTATACCGCGCAAGGGTAAGTACTTCCCCGCTCGGTGTATTCCAACTTAGACCGCAGGAGAAATCTTCGGGTATGTTGGTGTTCTGTCTCGAATACAGGTTAAAAACAAATTCATCAGCACCCACGACGTGGTAGTTAACTTGCTGATGCTGGGCCTTTACGACTACCCGCGCGTTTGGATTCCTGATTCTCTTCGGCATCGCGATCAGTTCGTCGATCTTATCCTGAGAGATTGATTCAATGCTCATGGAGTCGAGTTCAGCAACTAAGAAAAATCGCTATCCTAAAGCTAGGGGATAATACGCCGTTGAGGCACTGCCTTCAAGTTCATCGCTCGGCTAAATACCAACAACGTCATCATAAAGAACGCTCGTGAGGCCTTCTGCTGGCGAACGACTACTGGCACGCAGTCAAATCACTTGACCTTGCCCGGCCCCCACAATGCGCGGCCCGGTTTCGCGTTCGTGTGCTCGCCGTCCTTCAGCACCTGAGCGCCGTTCACGAAGACGTGCTTCACTCCGACTGAGTATTGATGCGGGTTCTCGAAGGTCGCGCGGTCGGCTATCGTCGCGGGATCGAACACAACAACATCGGCAAACATTCCCTGTTTGAGAAAGCCTCGATGATAAAGCCCTAGATTTGTCGCGGGCAATCCGCTCAGCCTTCGAATCGCTTCCCGGAGCGTTATCACTTTTTCTTCGCGCACGTACTTGCCGAGCAATCGAGCGAAATTCCCGTACGCACGCGGATGCGTTGACGATCGAAGGAACGCACCCTCCGGCGCCATCGAAGCGGCGTCCGATCCCAACGACACCCACGGCTGGCGAAGCTGCTTCTTGATGTTGTCTTCGCTCATCATGAAATAGACCGTGCCAACCCGAGAGTGATCCTCGTACACCAGGTCCATGATCGTTTCGATTGGATCTTTGCCGCGCATCTTTGCAACTTCCGCAAGTGTCTTTCCCGTCAGCGGCTTTAACGCGTCGCTCCTGAACCCAACCAGCAGTATGCGATCGGGTGATCCGGCGAGCATGTAGAGATTCTCCCAGTCGTTCGACGGCGTGCTAATCGCCGCGGCAATCTTCCTCCGAGTCCCCGGGTCCTCCAATCGTTTATCCGCGGCGGCGCGTCCACCGTCAAACACCCACGGCGGCATTGCGGCATCGAGCCCGGTTGCACCCGCGGTGTACATATACATGTCGGCAGTTATTTTCATTCCCTTGCGGCGAGCGTCGTTGACCATCGCGATGACTTTGTCCATCTTGTTCCAGTTCGATTCGCCGGATGTTTTGAGGTGATAGATCTCGGCGGGAAGCCCGGCTTCGCGGCTTATGCGAAGCGTCTCTTCGACTGCTTCGATCAACTGGTTTCCTTCGCTTCGAATGTGCGCAATGTATTTTCCCTTGTACTTCGCGGCGACTTTGCAAAGCTCGATCAGCTCTTCGGTCTTCGCATAAAACGCGGGCGGATAAATCAAAGCGGTGGTAACTCCGAGCGCGCCGGTTTCCATCTCCCGGCGCACAAGCTCGCGCATGCGATCGAGTTGTTCGGGGGTAGGCGGCTTGTCTTCGAGACCAATGACGTTTTCGCGAATCGTTGTAGCGCTGACAAACGACGCGGCGTTTTGAGAGATACCGTGCTTCTCGAGATAGATCAGGTATTCGGAAAGCGTCGTCCACGGCACCTCGAATCTCAAATCACCCTGGCCCGACACACGCCGGCGTTTCATCTCATCGCTGAGCGGACCCATGGATCCCTCGCCGAAGATCTGAGTCGTCACTCCCTGGCGGAGTTCACCTTGCGAGCGGCCGTCCGTAATCAACGAGCTCTCAGAGTGAGAAAGCATGTTGATGAAACCGGGCGCGACCGCGAGTCCCGTTGCGTCGATGACTGTCGCCGCGGTCGCGGATTTGAGATTGCCGATAGCTGCGATGCGATCGCCTTTGATGCCAACATCGGCGCGCCGGGGCGCGGCTCCGGTGCCGTCATAGACAGTTCCGCCCTTGATGATGACGTCGAATGAAGCAGCGCGTTGGGCTTGTTCGGCGCTTGCAAGCGGCAGCAGCACGAGCGAAAGCGCAAGCAACGGAGCGACATATTTCTTCAGAACGTTAATCACAATATTCTTCTCCTGAAAGCTTGTATGGGCGGCGCTCCGTCGCCGCCCCTCTCAACGCAAACGAGCTCCTTACGAGTGAGGGGCGGCCCGCGGAGGGCCGCCCGTACAAGCTGCTTTATTTCACTCAATCGTTCGTTGTTTTCTTCTTCTCGCGTTTTGGACCAGGTGGGATCGTTCCGGGCTTGACCAACTCACTCATTGGTGTGCCTTCGGCCTTGGCGAATCTCAAACCCAAAACAGCAGCCGCCGTCGGTCCAATGTCGATCATTCTCGCAAGCGCCATCTTCGCGCCCACGCGCGCGGTCGCGCCGTAAACAATCAGCGACGATCGCATCTCTACTCGCGAGGGCAACTGACCGTGCGTGCCGCGGTAGTCCTTTGCTTCATGCTCGGCGGACCCGGTCAGGTGTTCGTCGAACGAGACACCAGGCGCCGCGTCGAGCATCACTAAAGCGTTCGGAATCGCTTCCAGCTTTTTGATGTCGGCCTGATTCAGCATCGAATTGATCGGGCCTTTTTCGGCTGCGATTTTGGCGAATATCTCGATGACCTTCGCCGCGGTTTCCTTATCGTTGGGATCGCGCAACACGATCGCGCACGAGCCGCCCGCGGGCCACGCCGCTGCTTTCCAATCCGTGGGTTTGCCATCCGGACCGAGAGTTATCAACTTGTTTTTCACGAGTACAACTCCGGGCTCGAACTTTCTGTTCACATCGGCGAAACCGTGATCGGATACGAGAAAGAAAGTGGTCTGATCGAAAATGCCGGCCTTGCGAGTCGCCTCGATTATGCGGCCTATGTACGCGTCCATCCGTTCAGTGCATTCGATCGCTGCCGCCGAACGCGGGCCGTTTTTGTGATGTACATCGTCGAGCGCAAGCAGATGAATGAGCATCAAGTTCGGCTTGTGCGTGTTGATTACGTATTCGCTGATCGCCGTTCGGCGTCCGTCGGTCGAGTTGTCACCCCCCGATCCGTTCTCAAGCGCTTTCGCCAACAGACCTGGCGTCGAGTATTGAGCAGTGCGTTTCCCGGATTGAGTTGTACCTGCTGGATCGGCGATCTCCGGAACGCTGTAATCAATGTCGGCGCCAACAGTCACCGGCCAACCCACGTTTGCGGTAACCAGTCCCGCTTTCTTCGCCATGCTCCAGAGCGTTTCCGTCTTCAACGCTTCGGCAAACCAGTACCACTCACGCGTCTGAGGATCGGTGGGCGCTTCGAAGATTCGATTCTGAATGATTCCGTGAATCGCGGGGCGAACGCCGGTGATCAACGTCGTGTGCGCCGGGTAGGTGACGGTCGGGAATACGCCTTCGACGCCTTCGGCATACGCGCCGCCGAGTTTCATCTTCACCAGGTTCGGCACGCGAAGTCCGAGCCGCGCGGGCTCGACATAGTACTCCGGCACAAGCCCGTCGATCGAGATCATTATTACGTGCGCATCGCGCCTCGGCTGCGGTTGCTCGACCTGTGTTTGATTTGCTCGCTGCGCCGCCTGAGCTATTGATGCAAGTAACAACGAAACGACGACAAGCAGTCGCGGGCGGAGCCTTCTTGATTGGGTCATTCTGTTGCGCCTCCAAAACGATGAGTGATCAAAGGAGAAAGATTCTTGATGACAACCGTCTGCGTCGTCACGTCCTCCGGCAATCGGCAAGGGCCACGCTAATGCTTTGCGTTTCCGAGGTCAAGTTGAACAACTACACCTCAACACTCACTCCATCCCGGCCTATGACAACCTCGCCGCCGTAACCGCGCTCCAATTCGGCTTTCAGCTCGGCTTCGTCGACGTCGAAATAAAAGTGCGTGACTATCAATTTCGCGACTGACGCGTGAGTGGCCAGCCGGGCGGTCTCTGCAATCGACAGATGCCGCGCGTCTTGTCGCGGCTCACGAAAGGAGCATTCCGAAATCAGAACATCCGCCCTACTGAAAAAGCCTGCGAGATCTTCGTCATAAGCTGTGTCGCCGGTGTAACAAAGAGAGCGGCCGCCACTCTCAATCCTCACCGCAAGGCTTTCGGCGGTGTGCGGCGTCTTCGCGGCCAACAGGTTCGATTCGCGTCCCAGTTCGACGCGGTCACCCGGTTTCACGACTTGAACGACGACTGGAAATTTCGGCTCAAAGGCTTTGCGCCCGAACGCGGACTTCAATCCGTCGATTATTTTTTCGAGTCCAGCCGGACCCAGAAGTGTGAGCGGTTCAGTGCGCTCGCTTCGCATCCCGTAACAAAACGCGAAGAACAAAGAAGCCACTTCGCCCACGTGATCGACATGAAAATGACTGATGAACAGGTGAGTCATTCGCTCCCAGGGCAGGCCGTATCGATCGAGCGCGTGCACGGTCCCGGCGCCGCAGTCCATCATCACGCGCGCGTCGGGGAGTTCGACGAAGTAACCGGCCGAGTTACGCGCACCGTTCGGAACACCAGTCCCGGAACCAAGTATCGTCAGCTTCATTGTGACTTGAGTCTATCACTCGCGATCGACGCGGGTGTTTGATGTCCGTCCGATACGCTTTAGCTTGTCGTCCCCGTCTAACGAGACCTCAGTTTACCGAGAGAGACGACTAGCTAACAGGACATCATTTCGACGCGGCAATTTCAATGACTGCCCAGTAGATGTACTCGACAAACTTGCCGAGACCGTCGACGGAGATCCGCTCATCGTTGCCGTGAACGCTCGCGCGTTCCTTGTCTCCGGCAACGCTCCCCAATCCGTAAGCCTGCACGCCCTTCGCTCTCAGTTGCGCGGAGTCGGTTGCGCCGGTCAGCATCATTGGCAATGTGGGAACGCCGGGAAATACCTTTGCCTGCGAAATCTCCAGGGAGCGAAACATATCCGTTTCAAGCTTCGATGGCGGCGACGCGGGCCTTCCGCGAGCCGCCGGCGGAATCACTTCTACGGCCGGATCGTTGATCAATTTTCGCAAAGCCGCCGCGAGCGCTTCGATGTCTTCATCGGGCACGGCTCGCACGTCCAGCGTCGCTTCGGCGTCGCCGGGAATTACGTTGCTTCGGAATCCGCCCTTGATGATTGTCGGAACAATCGAAGTACGAAGCATGGAATTGTACGCTCCGTTCTGCGAGCGAATCGTTTGCTGAATCATCTCTGTCTTCGCCGGATCTTCGAGATGGCTATACAACTCGGCCTCCGCCGGCGGGCTGATCTTTGCGAGCCTCGAAAAGAACGCGCGGGTCGTCTCGTTCAATCGCATCGGCACTTGCCAGTTCCCTACTTTTGCGACCGCGGCCGCCAGATGCGTGATCGCGTTGTCGGGCCGCGGAATCGAACCGTGGCCGCTGGTCCCTCGAGCTATGAGCTTGAAGCCTCGCGGGACCTTTTCAGTGGTCGCGACGCCGACGTACTTCACCTTGCCTTGCGGCGCGTAGATCGTACCGCCTTCGTTTAGGGCGTATTCGCATTCGATCTTGTCCCAGTGCTGCTGAACCATGAAATCGATTCCAACGCTCGATGTTCCTTCCTCGCCGGCTTCGGCGAGATATATCACATCGCGATCGAGCGGAACCTTGAGCCTGTTAAGCAACAGAAATACTTCCAGGCAGGCGACGGCCATGCCTTTGTCGTCCGAAGAGCCGCGGCCATACAAGTAACCGTCTTTCACCTCGCCGCCAAATGGATCGACGGTCCACTTCTCGCGCTCGACTCCGACGACATCGATGTGACCCATCAACAGAATTGGTTTCTTTTTGCCGTTACCTTTTATGCGCGCGACGATGTTGCCGCGGCCCGGCTCCATTTCAAATATCTCGGACGGAATTCCTTCGCGATCCAGAATCGCTTTCAGGTACTCGGCGCCTTTTGTTTCGTTTCCAGGCGGATTGCTCGTGTCTATACGCACGAAGCCAGAGAGAATCTTGACGGCTTCATCGCGCGCGGCCGTGAAGTCCGGCTTGTCGAACGAGTGAACCCGAAATGAACTCGAGGCTAAGATCGCGAGAGCAGCAGCAAGAGAAGTCAGAGTTCGATATTTCATCAATAGTCCTCGTGGTGAGCTGAAGCCGGCGTAGGCGAGCCGTAGCTTAGCAACGCCCTCATCAAAGCCGCAAGAAGCGGCGCGCGATCTTCCGATCAGTCAAAACGAAAGCACTGTTCGGGCGGCGACGGTCAATCTGAGAGAGCGGCGCGTCGTCAGCATGTTGATGATGATCGATTTGACCAAAAGGAATCGGATTCAAGCTCAAGGGCCAGTGGCACGGTGTGTGCAGATTCATCTACCGGAAGCTTGAGACGCCTGACGGTCTCATGGGCCACTGTACACAGCGCCGGATTTACTTGGCGCGAGCGATGATGAAGTCTTCGCCAATTCGGGCCTCACCGCCGAACGGGTGACTACTCGATGCCTCGCTCGCGCAAATTAAAAACCGAGTCAGAACCCTCTCTACGGCATCTGGCGCTGTTGTATGGTGGCCCGCTTTCTTGATTTTGGATTTCGGATTTCACTCGCACTCACCTGATAACCTCCAGTCCATCCATGAACGGTCGTAACGATTCGGGAATCAAAATCGAACCGTCAGCTTGTTGATAATTCTCCAGAATAGCCAGCCACAACCGGCCAATCGCCAGTCCCGATCCGTTCAGTGTGTGAGCGAATTCCGGTTTAGATTTCTGCTCGCGGCGAAATCGAATCCCGGCGCGGCGAGCCTGAAACGCTTCGCAATTCGAACACGACGAGATCTCGCGATAGGTATTCTGGCTCGGCAGCCACACTTCGATGTCATAAGTCTTCGCCGAGGAGAATCCGAGGTCACCGGTTGCAAGCGCGACTCGGCGATACGCGAGACCCAGTTCCTCGAGCACCGTTTCGGCATCGCGCGTCAGCGATTCGAGTTCGTCATACGAATCCTCCGGGCGCGTGATCTTAACCAACTCGACCTTGTCGAATTGATGCTGCCGAATAAGCCCGCGAGTGTCCTTCCCGTGGCTGCCGGCTTCGGACCTGAAGCACGGCGTGTAAGCGGTCATCTTTATCGGCAGCCGCGCACCGTCCAATATTTCATCGGCGTAGATGTTCGTCAGCGGCACTTCGGCCGTCGGTATCAAATATAACTCACGGTCATCTCGCAGCTTGAACAGATCGGTTTCGAACTTTGGCAACTGGCCGGTGCCGTACAGAGTCTTCGAATTCACAATGAACGGCGGCAGCACTTCCTGGTAGCCGTGCCGCTTCGTTTGGATATCGAGACAGAAATTGATCAACGCGCGCTCGAGGCGGGCGCCCAATCCGGTCAGGATCGCGAATCGCGCGCCCGAAAGTTTTGCGGCTCGCTCCAAATCGAGCAGCCCGAGCGCGGCGCCCAGATCGACGTGATCGCGCGGCTCAAAGTCAAAAGCCGGCGGCGTGCCCGAGCGCTTGATTTCCTCGTTCGCGGATTCGTCGGGTCCGACGGGCGCGCTGTCGTGCGCGATATTCGGAAGCGTCGCCATTAGATTGTTCAAATCTGTTTCGATCGCATCCAGTTCGCTTTCTGCCGCGGCGATCTGGTTTCCAAGATCGCGAACCGCGGCCCGGCGAGACTCGGCCTCATCCTTCCGGCCCGCTTTCATCAGCGCGCCAATCTCCTGGCTCTCGCTGTTGCGAGTAGCTTTGAAGTCATCGCGCTGGCGAATGAGCGCGCGGCGGCGCCCGTCGAGTTCGTTGAAGCGATCGAGCGCCTGCATCGGAAAGCCTCGCTCGCCGAGTTTTCTTGTCACGAGGTCGAGATTGGCTCGCACAAAATTTATGTCGAGCATACACAGTCACCTTTCATGGCTGAATGATAAAACGAGAGCGTAAGCGGGGCTCAAGCGGAGTGTCAACCGAGTGCTTGATCAACGCAGGCCAGAATGCATCAGCGTGAAGTCGGATGAACGTTCAGCTTCGCTTACGCAAGCCGCGGAGCATTCCGCTGCAACTGTAGCGTGATGAGAATACGGCCGGGGATGAGATGGATGCGAAGAAAACGACATAGAGGATGAACTTGAGCCAGCGCGTACCCCCAAGATCGACTCCCATCATCAAGCTAGTTGCTTGTAACAAGCATTTCGCTAGCGACCAAACGGATAGAAATCCGCGTGAACCCGTCAAATCCGTTGCATCCGTGGTCTATGGTTCTGGGGAATCTCTTGCCAGGGATGCATAGACCACGGATGACGCCGATTCGACGGGTCAGACGGATCTTCTCACCTTCACTAGCGATGTGCCTGTTACAAGCAACTAGTTGATTATCAGTCTCAGCGTAGAGCAAGCTCGCACAAGAATCGGAACCACTCGCGCGCGGATTAGGAGCGCGCGGATTAAGAGCAACACAACTTTGATCCTGTGTTACAATCGCGCTTATGAAAGCGGCAGACAGCGTGACGATCGAAGGCGGCGGCAAGATCACCCTGCCCGCTGATGTGCGATCCCGATACGGTTTGGCGGAACACACTCCTGTCCGAGTGATCGAAACGCGCACCGGCATACTGCTTGTTCCACTCACTCAGGAACCAATGAGCGAGTCGCTGGCCGATGAGCTGCAAGCGTGGCGCTCAGTAGGCGCTGAAAGCCTTGAGATGTTCCCCTACGACGAGGACACGCAACCGTGACTGTCGGTGATCTCTATTGGGTCGAGCTTCCAGCGCGAGGAGGCCGCGCCCAGACTGGACGCCGCCCTGCGATCATCCTTCAAATGGTCTCCACCTTACCAACTACGCTGCTTGTCCCTCTTACCACGCAACTAGACGCTCTGCGCTTTCCCGGTACTATTCTGGTGGAACCCGACCGAGATAACGGACTGCGACGCCCTTCGGTTGCGCTTGTCTTTCAACTCAATGCCGTCGATAGCCGGTTCGTCACAGCGAGGATGGGCAACGTATCAGAACGGGTTCTGGACGAAAGCTTCTCCGCGCTTGATGCACTGACCGGCCGAACATAAAGGTGAGATTCGAGTCGAGTATGCAGGAACTTGCTGAAGACGCAGCAAACGAAGCAGCGTTCGCGATGCGAGAGCGAGAAGTCGACGCAGGTGACAGCGGCGTAACCATCTCGATGCTTGTGTGCGAGCCGCTCGAGCGCGCCGGTTTCATCAACGCATTCAGCACTCGGCTCGGCGGCGAGAGCGCGCTTCCATCGCTCGCGCTCAATCTCGCTTACTTCAAAGGCGACGAAAAGGAAGCCGTAGCCGAGAACCGGCGGCGCTTTCTGAAGGCGATGGGCGCGGAAGAAATGCAAGTCGTTACCGCGCGGCAAACGCACTCGACCGAACGCTGCACGATCGAATCAGCCGCACAAGCTCGCGGTCCGCAGCCCGACTGCGACGCGATGATCACTCGAATGCCGGACGTGCTGCTCGCGGTTCAAACGGCCGATTGCCTGCCTGTGCTCATCGCGGATACAAAAAGCGGAGCGGTGGCTGGGATTCACGCAGGATGGCGCGGGACAGCCGGGCGAATCACCGAACGAACTGTCGCCGATTTGATGTTGACCGGCGGAGTCAACCCGCGCGACTGCATCGCGGCGCTTGGGCCGGCTGCGTGTGCTGAATGTTACGAAGTTGGCGAAGACGTGATCGAGCGATACAAAAGTGAATTCGGATACTGGAGAAACCTTCTGGTTAACTTCAAAGAGAACGGCAAGGCCCATCTCGACATCCGCGCGGCGAACGTCCAGCAACTAATGTTTTGCGGATTCACCGAGGATCGCATCCACGTCGCGGACTTCTGCACTATGCATCAGAATGAGCTCTTCTTTTCATATCGCAAGGAAGGGCGCGGGCTTCCGTCGCAGGTTGGCCGGTTGTTGTCCGTGATCGGCAAGCGGTCCGGCTCGTAATAAAACACTCTTTCACTTGCGGTGACTTTTGCACCGATGATAGAGTCCGCGGCATTGAAAGCAAGAGAAGCCTGCACGGTCTATTGTGCAGGCATTTTTTTGCCTGATCGTGCTGTGGGCTTAGCCAAGCCGGACTTCGTGCAGCTTGGTGTCTTTGAGTCTTTGTGGCGACGCCCCTCTGCACCAGGTTGTTACGGCGCGAAATACCCTCGGCGATGCCTCACGTTAAGATCGGTGTGATTCTTCACCTTCAACTGGATTGTTCGAAAAGACCCGTCCTTCGCGGCGTTCGAAGGCGTGTACGCCATTATGTACTGAGATCGAAGGTCCTCGTCGATCTGCGCGTATGCCTTGTCCAGATCTTCTTCATTGCGCGGGAAGAAAGCCCGGCCGCCGGTTTCGGAAGCGATCTTTTTGAGCGTCCCGGTATCGATGCCGTACTCGGCGGCGCCAATGCCGATCGAGTAGACAATAATCTCGCTGCGCCACGTTCGCTCGATTGCCTCGCGCATCTTTACGCTGCTCGAGTTATCCTGGCCATCGGTGACCAGAATGATCACGCGCCGGCCCGCCTCGCGTCTCAACAAATCAGATGACACCGAATAAACCGAATCGTAGAGCGCGGTCGAACCCACGCCCGAGTTGTTGATGGGCGGTGTACTGCCGGGGCGGCTCATCGTTGCGGTTTGCGCGGGAACACGAACGTCGTCGAGCGCGCGATACAGCTTCTCAATGTCAGAGGTCAGATCCTGCACGAGCACCGAGTCGTGCTCAAACGTCACGACCGCGCCGAGGTCCTTTTTCGGACGAAGCACGCGGCGAAAGAAGCGCTGCCCGGCTGAGCGCTCCTGCGGCAACGTGTATTCCTGGCTGCCCGATATGTCGATCAGCATCGCGATCGTTATCGGCAGATCCGTCTGGCGTTCGAACGAAAAAACCTGCTGTTGCTTGCCGTCTTCAAGGACTTCGACGTCGTCTTTTGTGAGATCGTTTATGTAACGATTCTTCTTGTCGGTGACATTGAAGGGAACGGTGACCAGTTGAGTGCCGAGCTTGAGAGCTTGTTCATCCTGCGGACCTTCATCCGCCTTCTTTTCGTCTTTGTTTGTTTTCTGCTGGTCTTGCTTCGACGGCTTTTGAGTTCCTGCAAAGCTTGCTGCAAACAGAGAAAGGATAAGAGCTGCATTGATTGCTACCACAAAACTGATTCTTCTTAACTTCATTTCCTTACATCTTCCGTAGCCGCGTAGTAACCGCGGCGATGAATAATGCGCGCATCAGGCCGCGCGTTGACTCGCACTTCGACGCGCCTGAATCGCCCATCGTGCGTCAGGTTCGACGGTGAATAAGCCACCAGGTACTGGCTTCGCATTTCGGATTCTATCTGTCGAAAATCGTCCAGCAGATCGTCGGCGCCTCTCGGAAAATAAGCTCGCCCGCCGGTCTCTTCGCCAAGCCGCCTCAGCACGTCTTCGCGGATTCCCTCGAATCTGAACCGGTCCCCGATACCGATCGAATAAATGACGACGCCTGCGCGCCACGCCCGGTCAATCGCATCATCAAGCTTTCGGCGGCTTGCGTTATCGACGCCATCCGTCAACAGAATGATCGCGCGCCGCGTGACGGCATCATCAGACGCTTTGCGATAATCATCGTGCGCGAGTATTTCGTCGGCGGTGATGTATATCGCGTCGTACAGAGCCGTCGCCTGATGCCGCGAACTGGACGGGGCCAGCCGGCTCGAGTATTGAATCGTATCGAACGCGCGATTGAGCGTGTCGATTCGCGATGACAAGCCCTGAACCAGCTCGACGTCATCCTGAAATGTCAGGATCGCCGCTGAATCTCGATTGGGCCGTATGATCGATCGAAGAAATTCCCCCGCCGCAATTTTCTCTTGCGGGAAGGTGTACTCCTGACTGCCGGACAGGTCCATCAGGATCGCGATATTGATGGGCAGCGTCGTCTCACGTTTGAAAGTGAAGATCTGCTGAGGCCGGCCGTCCTCGAGCACGGATATCTCTTCCTGACGGATATCGCCGATGACTCGGTTGTTGCGATCGACCGCGGTGAACAGGACGTTTACAAGATCGGTACCGAGCCGGACTGCGTCATCGCTCGTTGCGACCTCGGGTTCTTTGTTCGAGTCCAGAGGCGGTTTTTTCTGACCGCTTTGGGAATCGTTTTTCGGCGGACGCTCGGCGGCGGGTCGTGGCCTCTGCGCCAATCCGCTCAGCGAGCAAACGGTGAGGACGATCAATGCTGTAAGCAATTTCATAGCTTGATAACCTCAGTAAGCGTATCCGCGTTTGTGATGCAGTTGCCCGTCCGCGGTAACCAATTTGACCTTAATCTCCCGCTTCTTTCCGTTCTTAGTTTGATTGGTTGGCGTGTAGAAGAGAACGTATTCGAGTCTGAGGTCGTCCCGCACTTGAGAGAACGCCTTGTACAATTCTACTTTCTCCGATGGAAGAAACAACTGCCCGCCGGTGTCTTCGCACAGCCGGCGCAATTCCTTGTCATCCGAGTTCTCGACTTGCCCGGAGGTGATGCCCTTAAAATTCTTGGTGCTTATGCCGAAGACGGTGACGTCGTACTGCTGGGCCATCTCAATGGTCTCTCGAAGCGTGTGCTCGCTGGCCGTGTCTTCGCCGTCCGAGAGAACGACAACAATGCGGCGCGCTTCTGAGCCTTGCATGCTGGCCATTTTTTCTTCGATGACGCGATAGACGCCGTCGTAGAGTTTGGTATATCCGCCCGCCTTCAGTTTCCTGATCGAATCGACAAGCGGCTGCAGGTTGTCCGTGAGGTCCTGATGAAGCTCGACGTCCGAATCGAAAGATGCGACCAGTACCTGATCCTTCCGTTTGAAGGTCGTAACAGTGGCGACGAAGTCTTCGGCCGCGTCTTTTTCGAACGGCAGCTTGAGCTTGACGCTGTTGCTTGTATCGATCAGCAGCCCGATCCGTAGCGGCAGCATGCTCGGAGAGGTGAATCTCTCAATCTGTTGACGCTTGCCGTCCTCGTACACTTCGAAGTTGTTGATGGTCAAACCCTCGACGAACCTCTTGTCCTGTTTGACGGAGATCGGCAATCGGACGTTAAGCACGCCGATGCGTTGCGCGGGGTCGTCCCTCTGCTGAGCGGGTGGTTGTTGAGTTGCAGTTGCAGGTTTCTGCGCCGATGCCGCCGCCGCGAAAACTAGTGCGATGGCTGTAATCGAGAGCGCAAGCGAGGATCTTCTCATCTGCTTTGGGGAACCTCCGACGGGTCTGATGCACGGGATATCGATTAGCGATGCTAATTCGAATGAAAATTATAGGGGGAAAGCAGCGAGGTCACAACTGAGCCCGCGGCCCGCGTGATCTGGCGGCCGCGCGAGCAGCGCGTGTTTCGCGCCTGAGCGCCAGCCATACGCGAAGCACATCCTTGCCGGCTTCGAGGACCGACGACAGCTTTGCGCCGCGCGCTTTGCCGGCCGCGCGCTCGGAAACATTCACTGGGTGAGATGCGATTCGATACCCGGCTCGCTCGGCTCGTATCAGGCGTTCGGCTTCGGTGAACGGCGAGCGTGATACGAGCGAGAACCGTTCAATCACTTCGCGCCGGACCAGCTTAACTGCGCCCGCATCGTACGTCTTCACGCCGAAAAGCAGGGGAGGAATCGAATTGAAAACCCACGAGGTGAAGCTGCGCGAAACGCCATAATGTTTATTCCTGCGCGAGGCGATCACGATATCGAACTCACTCATCAACGGTAACATCTCGATCAGAACGCTAGTCGCCCACTGACGATCGGTCGAGTTGAGGAACACGAGTTCTTTTGAAGCTTCTCGATATAGGCGCTCGAACGTATCGCGAATGCCCAGGTTCTTTGAATTGCGAAGCACACGAATGCGCGGCCAACGCGCGGCAATTTCGTCAGCGATGCTCGCAGTGTTGTCGGCGGACGCGTCATCGCAAACGAGGATTTCGTAATCGAGGCCCGAGGTGGATAACAACTCGTGTGCTTCGCTCAACACCGCACCGATTGTGGCTCGTTCGTTATAGGCGGGAAAGCAAACAGAGACGCTGGGCAATGCGTTAGCGCTCCCTTCAGGATGTCCGGCAAAATCTAGTTTGTCCGATGCTCTCGATCGCCGCGCACTGCGAGTGAACGACAAGCCGCAGCTTATCGGACATCAGAGCTCAACAAGCTCTCCACGCGCGCGCATGGATTTTTCGGCAGCCTCCAGCAGGCGCACCACCCGCAATCCCGCCGCCCCGTCAGTTTCAGGGCGCTTGTTGTTCTCGATACAGTCGATGAAATGGCGCGCTTCGGTTTGAAGGCCCTCACTTTGATCGAGCTTCGGCGCCCACATATCGCCCGATCGATAACTCACAAGCAGCTCATACACTTCTTCGTGGCCGCGCGAGAGCGCAACACCCTTGTCGTAGACTTTCACTTTTTCGCTGGGTTCGATGTCGTCGTATACGATCATCTTCTCGCTTCCGCCGATCAACGTTCGCCGAACCTTGACCGGCGCGAGCCAGTTCACGTGCAGGTGCGCGAGCTTTGAATCTCCAAAGAAAAGCGTGATGTAAGCGATGTTCTCAGGCTGTCCCGCGATGTGACTGATTCCGGTTGCCGACACCGCGACAGGTTTCTCCGAGAGTACGAAATCAAGTATTGAGAGATCGTGTACCGCGAGGTCCCAGATCACGTTGACATCATGCTGGAATAAACCCAGGTTCACACGGACCGCGTCGTAGTAGTAAATATCGCCAAGGGCGCCCGTCGTTACCATTTCGCGAATTTTGCGCACCGCGCCGGTGTACACAAAGGTGTGATCGACCATCAACACAAGGTTGCGCCGCGCGGCTTCGTCGATCAGCCGGGATGCTTCGTCGGATGAAGCCGCCAGAGGTTTCTCGACAAGCACATGCTTTCCCGCCCGGAGCGCTTCCATGGCGATCGTGAAGTGAGTCGAGACAGGCGTCGCGATGGCAATTGCATCGACATCCGTTGCGGCGAGCAGCTCCGAAAAATGCTCGGTCGTCGTTGCGCCTGGATATCGGCGCCGCGCGTGATCGAGCCGCTCGGCGCGAACGTCGCTCACACCGGCGAGCCGCGCGCCTGGCGCTTCCGCGAAGTTTCGAACGAGATTCGGTCCCCAGTATCCGTAGCCTATTACTCCGACGCCGATCATTTCATCTCCAACTCAAATCGGTGCTTGCCCTGAAAGCGGCTTCCAGGGCCAATTTCACCGGACACTATTGTTCTGATTTCGCCTTACGCTCTCTAATGTCCGCGACGACTCGCGCCGGTACACCCGCGACGATTGCAAAAGCGGGCACGTCTCGCGTAACAACTGCGCCGGCGCCCACCAACGCGCCTTCACCGATGGTTACTCCGGCCAGTATTGTCGCGTTGCTGCCGATCGATGCGCGACGCCGAACCGTTGTTGGAACGACTGCCCAATCCGATTCAGTTTGCGGAGCGCCTTCTTCGTTGGTCGCGCGCGGGTAGATGTCATTCGTGAACATCACTCCGTGGCCGATAAAGACTTCGTCTTCGAGGGTGACGCCTTCGCAAATAAAGGTATGCGAGGAAACCTTGCAGCGTGCACCGATGACTGCGTTCTTCTGAATCTCGACGAATGCTCCGATCTTCGTGTCTTCGCCGATCTCGCAGCCATAGAGGTTGACGAGATCCGGCTGGAAGATTTTCACCCCCGCGGCTAAGTGGACATCGGACGCGATAGGCATTGATTTCTTCTCTGCGTTTTCAACTCTGAATATCGAGCACATCCTGGCGAGTGACGATGCCGACGATGCGCCCGTATTCCTCAACAAGCAACGCCGGCGAGCCTTTCAGATACTTGACCGCCGTTTCAACGCCGGCGTCTTCGTTGACCACCGGCAACGCGCGATCCATCACCTCTGAAACCGGCGATTGCATCAACTCACGATTCTCGAGCAGCTTCGCCATCAACCGTCCTTCGCGAATGCTTCCAACTGACTTCGCGTCGTCCAGCACAGGGAGTTGTGAGAGCCCAAAGGTCTTCATCATCTGAAGCGCATCCGCGACCTTGTGATTGGGACTCACGGAGACCAGATGCGGGGTCGAGTCGTCATTCTTCAACTGGTTGATCAGGCCAACGGACATCTTTTCGACGCCGAGCATTCGCTTCTCTTTCATCCATTCATCGGACAGGAACTTCGACAGATAACGCTCGCCGGTGTCGCACACGATGAACACGACCACGTCGTCTTTTCCCAGGTCGCGAGCGACTTGCAACGCGGCAACCAGATTCGTGCCGGTCGAGCCGCCGCAGAAAATTCCTTCTTCGCGTCCGAGACGCCGGGCCATCTGAAATGAATCCTTGTCGGTGACGTTGATGATTTCGTCGATGTATTTGAAGTGAACGTTCTCGGGGATGATTTCCTGCCCGATGCCTTCGACCAGATACGGCGTGGCTTGCATCAGCTTGCCGGTTTCTTTGTAGGTCTTGAAAACGGAGCCGTAAGGGTCCGCGCCAATCACTCGAATGTGTGGATTCTTTTCTTTTAGGAATCTCCCGGTCCCACTTATAGTCCCGCCTGTTCCGATGCCCGAAACAAAATGTGTGATTCGTCCCTGAGTCTGGTCCCAGAGTTCCGGTCCTGTCGTCCGGTAGTGAGCTTCGGGATTCGCGACGTTGCCGTATTGAAAAACGAACAGCGAGTTCGGGGTCTCTTGCGCGATTCGCCGCGCTGTCACGACGTAATGATCCGGCGAATCGGGCTTCGCGGCGACGGGAACGACTACGACGTCGGAACCGAGCGCCTTGAGGTAGCGGACTTTCTCGACCGAGCACTTATCGGTCATCACGAACACGGCTTTGTAGCCTCGCACTGCGCACACGAGAGCCACGCCGATGCCGGTGTTGCCGCTCGTGGCTTCGACAACTGTGCCACCGGGCTTGAGCCGGCCATCGCGTTCGGCTGCATCGATCATCGAGATGCCTATGCGATCTTTGACCGAGCCTCCGGGATTCAGCGATTCCATTTTCGCAAGCACGAGCGCTTCGATGCCTTTTGTCAGCTTATTGAGCTTGACCAGCGGCGTTTGGCCAATGAGCCCGAGAACATTCTCTGAGTAGTTCATGATTCCTCGATTGAATTCGCAGCGGTTGTCACTTGCCGCCGCGAGGAGTTTATCATCGCGAGTTACAACAAGTCAGCCCGCGCAGGCGAGCGTGCTGTCCTAATCTGTGTTGCTACCAATAAGTCTTGTGGTGGTTTCACTCACCAAACTCCATAAGGCACGAAAACCGCGTAGCGGTGTCCTCTCGATAGTTTCGGTGGTTGCCGGACCTCGTGGACCGCGTAGCGGTTACCTTTTGACTCATAAGTTATGAACGCAACGAGGTAACCACTACGCGGCCCGCGAGATCCATAACTACGAGCTATTGAGAGGACACCGTTACGCGGTTGGAACTTGGGAGCGCCCCTAAGTTTCAATCACGGCAACTCACCTTAGGACAGCGCGCAGGCGAGAGCATTGTAGCGCAGGTCAGCCGGGGTCTGCGCCCGCTACGCGGGTTTGCCGGCCGCGCGTCATATACGGATTTGTGCAAGCCGGAGCCGTCGGCCTTGACCGAAGCTCATCGCCGAACAAGGACGGTCTATTTGGCTCCGCGCTGTCCACAAATCCCACAGTTGATCACATGCCCCCGCCGCGTCGCATGGTAGAGTGTTCCCGTGGACCGGCACGACAACCGCCTTCATCTCAAGCCGCTGGCGATTTACATCACGATATTCCTTCTCATCTGGTCGCTGCGCGCGACTGTGTTCATCAGCATCGACGAGGGAATCCAATCAGATCTCTGGAAGAACATCTATTCCAACGCTGTCAAATTCGCCCTCTGGGCGCTGCCGGCGTTGATCGCGTTATGGGTCTGGCGCCGCCCTCCGTTCAAGTACGTAAAACTGACTACACGTGTTGAGTTGCGAGGATTGATGATCGCGGCGCTCGTTGTAGCGGCGTGGCTCAGTGTTGTGATCGTTGTCGAAGCGACGCTGTCGGGGAAGACGATTGCCGCGATGATTTTCCACAGGGAGTGGCTGATGATTCTCGCCGGCGTCGTAGTCTCTCCGATCTCGGAGGAGATCTTATTCCGGGGATTTTTTCTGAACGGCTTGAATGAGAGCTTGAGTTTTTGGAAATCGAATGTGATTTCCTCGGCGGTGTTTATGCTCGTTCACGTGCCGTACTGGGTATCGAAGAACGGTTTTTCCGGTCCGGTATTGAAGAACCTGGCTAATGTCTTCCTGCTCGGATGTCTCTTCGGATGGGTGATGAAAAAGACAAACTCGTTGTGGCCGGCGATCGGAGCGCACATCGCGAACAACTTTCTCTCCGGGTTGATTCACGCCTGATGCTCACATGATCCGAAACCAATCCATCATCTGCTTTGCCGGGGAAGACTGGTGGTATCACCATCAGCACTCCAAGAACCACATCATGCGAAGGCTCGCGCGCGCGGGCAATCGAGTTATCTTCGTAAACTCGATCTCGATGGGCTTACCCTCGCTTTCGAGTCCCGATCTTTTGAGCAAGATCAAACGCAAGCTTAAGAGCTATGCCCGAGCCGTGCGCGTCACCGACGAAGGCATAGTCGTTGTCTCACCATTGGTGCTTCCATTTTATTCAAGCCCCGTCGCGCGCGTGATTAATAGATGGTTGCTCGTGTTCCAACTCAAGCTGCTGATGATCACATACGATATGCGCTCGCCGATTCTTTGGATCGCGATCCCAACCGCGCGCGACGTCGCCGGACTGCTTGGCGAACGCGCGCTGATCTATCAGGTGTCGGACAAATACGACGCAAATCAAATGGATCACGCGACGGCTTCAAACGTGATCGGCGCGATGCACGATGAACTTCTCGCGCGCTCCGATCTGGTTTATTACTCGGGGCGAAAGTTGTTCGAAGAAGAAACCGCGGCCCGGCCCGAGATCGCAGCCAAAGCCAAACTGCTCGAGCAGGCCGTGGACTTCGATCACTTTGCTTCTGCAACCACTCAAACGTGGACTGAGCCGGCGGATATCGCTCGAGTGGCGCGTCCGCGGCTCGGGTACTTTGGAGCCGTGGATTCGTGGCTGCTCGATCAGGAACTCATCAAGAACGTGAGCCGCAAGCGTCCTGATTGGCACTGGGTGTTGATCGGATTGCGCGCGGCGCCGCTCGACATCGAGTCGCTTGCGAACGTGCACTATCTCGGATCGAAGCCTTACTCGTCGATGCCTGAATATGCCTCGGCGTTCGACGTGTGTGTGTTGCCATGGCCGACCAACAACGAGTTCGTGAACTACGGCAGCCCGATCAAGGTTCGCGAGTATCTGGCGACGGGCAAGCCGGTTGTGATCACTCCGATTTACGAATACGAAAGGCTCGATGGTATACTGCGCATCTCGCGCGGGTACGATGACTTCATTGCAAAGGTTGAAGACGCTCTCACGAACGATTCCGAAAACAAGCGAATAGCCCGTCAGCTCGCGGTGAAGGAAGCAACCTGGGACGCACGCGCCGAGGAAGTAAGCAACGATATCGAGGAATTGTTAGAGCCGAAATAGACGCCTGGCGTTCAGAGTATCGGCACCGGGCGTTCAGAGTATCGGCACCGGGCGTTCAGAATATCGGCACCGGGCGTTCAAAGTACCGACTTTAGTCGGGCAGTGCTTTTTGTGATAACCAAACCTCTTTTTTTCACTGCACTGCCCGACTAAAGTCGGTACTCTGAACGCCCGGTAAACGCCAAAGCCTCGGTGATCCGATTTCTATCGCAGCAGCTCACCGGAGACATTGAATGAACCGACGACGAATCTTTTGGGGCATCGCGCTGATAACGCTATCAGTGTTGATGCTCGAACTCTCACTAACTCGCCTTTTTTCGGCCACGATGTACTATCACTTTGCATTCATGGCGATCTCGCTGGCGTTGTTCGGTTCAGGCGCGAGCGGCGTGTTCGTTTACATCTTTCAGCGCAGCTTGAAGCCCGAACACACCGGGCGCTGGCTTGCAATCGCGGCCACTTTGTTTGCGCTCACGAATCTGCTTTCGCTGTATGTGATCCTTGCCAATCCGTTGACCTTCGAGCCGGGGCCCGAAAACTACTATCGGCTGGCGAGAATCTACAGCGCGGCGGCGCTTCCGTTTTTCTTTGCGGGGTGCGCGGTGACGCTTGCCATAACGAGACTCGCGAAAGACATCAGCAGACTCTACTTGTTCGATCTGGCGGGCGCGGCGCTCGGCTGTCTGCTGCTGATCCCTGTCTTGAACTTGATTGGCGCAATCAACATCGTGTTGCTCGTGTCCGCGTTGGCTGCAGTAGGCGGCATCTTGTTTGGAACAGCGGAGGCTGGCAGTCGCGGCGTGACTGCCTGTGCGCTGGTGGTTGCTGTGGCGCTCGGCGGGCTTGTCGCGTACAACAGCGCGACGCATCGCATCGACATTCGCAAATCAAAGGGCTTCGAAGAAACTCGGGTGCTTTTCTCGAAGTGGAATTCCTTCTCACGCATCACGGTCGAAGGCAATATGGACACCGGCATCGAAATAAAAATCGACGCCGATGCCGCAACCGGCATAAGCCGAGATGCCAGCAACGTCGCGATTCATCAAGACGCCCGCGGCGCGCTCACGACGCTGGTGCATCACGTGAAGCACGACGCAAATGTGCTGATCATAGGGCCGGGCGGCGGCAACGATGTGATGGCTTCGCGAGTCTTCGGGCAAAAATTCACGACCGCCGTCGAGATCAACCCGATCATCGCGCGCGACGTGATGTCATCCGAGCCGTTCAAGAGCTATTCGGGTTCGATCTATCAGCAACCGGATGTGCGGCTGGTGGTGGATGAAGGCCGCAGCTTTATTCGAAACTCGCAAGATCGCTACGACATCATTCAGGCGTCGATGGTGGATACGTGGGCGGCGACCGCGGCCGGCGCGTTCTCACTCAGTGAGAACAATCTCTACACGGTCGAGGCGTTCAAGGATTACGTCACGCATTTGAATGACGACGGCATGTTGACGATGACGCGTTGGTACTTCGAGCCGCCGGATCAGCTTCTGCGACTGCTATCGCTGACGCGGGTGATGATGAGCGAGTTGGGGATTTCGAATCCCGTGCGTCACGTTGTGCTCGTGCGAGCGCTTGATCCCAATTCAGATCGCACGCCGGCAACTTACATTTTCAAGAAGAGCGAATTCACCGACGATGAAGTTCGCACGCTCGAAGACGTATCCCGCGCGAGCCGCTTCGAAGTGCTCTTCACTCCGCTGACTCGCCCGCAAAACGTGTTCACAGCGATGCTCGAAGCCGCGGATCCGGCCGACGTTTGGAGGGCATTCGAAACCAACGTCGATCCCACGCGTGACAACAATCCTTTCTTCTTCAATTCGGTGCGGCTCGCGAATTTATCGCGAGTGATTGAAGGCTCGGGCGAATGGCAAAAGACAAACCTCGGCAGTTGGATATTGTTTGCGTTGCTGGCGATGACATCGGTGCTGGTGTTGTTGTTTATCATCGGGCCGCTGTTGTTGGTGCGCAGGCGCGCGCTTGCGACTCGCACCGGGACGAAGCTGTCGTACCTGTTGTATTTCGCGTGCCTTGGCGCCGGCTTCATCATCGTCGAAGTTGCGATGATCCAGAAATTCATACTGTTCCTGGGTCACCCGGTTTACGCGCTCGCGGTCGTGTTGTTTTCAGTGCTTGCGTTCAGCGCAGCGGGAAGCTATCTAAGCGGCCGCGTGAGCGACGAGCGGCTCGCGAAAGCACCGATCAAGCTGCTGATCGGGTTGGTCGCTTTGGTGTGCTTGTACATAGTGGTGCTGCCGCCGATCTTTTATGGGCTGGTTGGTCTCGCGCATCCGATTAGAATAGTGATCGCGGTTGTGCTAATGGCGCCGCTTGCAATGACGATGGGAATGCCTATGCCGATTGGCATACGACTGTTGGAACGCAACTCACCCGAGTTGATTCCGTGGGCGTGGGGAGTGAACGGCGCAACGTCGGTGATGGGGTCGGTCGCGGCTCTGGTGATAGCGATTCTGTCGGGCTTCAATCAAGCATTGCTGGTGGGCGCGGGTTTATATCTGGTTGCGATGTTCCTAATTACACGGCCCCGCGCGAGCGAAGAAAACGTGGCTTTTGCTGAGACGGCTCTTGAGCAAGAGGTCGGCATCTGAATCAAACGAACAAAGCTTGCCTGATATCCGGTTGCATTACGTCGGCGCTTGAGGTCAGAATGAATTACCCTTTAGTCTTACGTCGGAGCCGTATAACGGTGGTTACCTTATGAGCATCCTAGTTGAAGCCCCGCCTGTGCCGCTGAGAACGGATGAGCATGGCGTCATGCGCGTGGGCAAAACCCGCGTACCGCTCGATACTGTCGTTTTTGGCTTCAACGACGGCGCCACGCCTGAAGAGATTGTGATGCGGTACCCCAGCCTCGAACTAAGCGATGTCTACGCGGTCGTCAACTATTACTTGCATAACCGCGCCGAAGTTGACGCATATCTAGCCCAACGCGAAGCGGACGCCACGCGGATCCGAGCTGAAAATGAGAAGCGCTTCCCGCAAGACGGCATCCGCGCGCGACTTCTTTCCAGAGGATTCGGGTCAGTATAGGTCGTGATAAAATGGCGCGGTCGTGAAACGGAGAATCGCTCATGAGTACGAAGGAAGAAATCGTCCAAACGGTTTATCAGTTGAGACCGTCAGAATTGGAACAGCTAGCGCAGTTTCTAGCCTTCATCAAGTACCAGTCGCGCATCACAACTATCCCATCGCTTGATGAGAGTCAGTTGGCTGCGCTGTATGCTGGTTGTGCCGAAGAAGACCGGGATCTCGCAGAAGAAGGAATATCAGACTACGCTGTTGCGCTGGCGCAAGAGGACGCCGGATGACATTCAGACGAAGCGAAGTATGGTTGGCTGATCTCAATCCAACGCGCGGCTCCGAGCAAGCCGGCACACGGCCGGTGCTCATATTCCAGAACGATCTGATTAACAAGTTCACGACGACTGTGCTGACGATCCCATTCACAACCAACCTGCGGAGAGCTTCACTTCCATCCTCTGTCAAGGTATCGAAGGGAGACGGCGGTCTCACAAGCGATTCAGTAGCGTTATGTCACCAGTTGAGAGTTCTGGACAAGACTCGATTGCAAAGGAAGCTGGGAGAATTGAGTGAAGAGACAATGGTTTCCATTGAGAGTCGGGTAATATTCACGATGGGCATCGTCTGACCGCTATGCTAGTCAGTACCGGTTCACTTGCACCGAAAGCCTCCGTGACTCGAAACGAGTGAGCGATCCCGTCACGAAGTAGGACTGCTCCTTGGCGTGCTCGAAGAAAGCGAGCATATGAAACCAAAGACACAACAACCTGTCCAGCTTCTTCGACGTTCGATCCGGCTTGCGCGCAGACTTGAGAGAATCGCGTCGAGACTTGCAGCGTCGAAACCTCTGACGCTGGTCGGTTATGGGTTTCTTATTCGCAGCCGCCGGCTCGCCCGTGCGATTGAGGCCATACCTCCCGAGTGCGCATATGAGGCGCTCATCCTGCTCCGCACAATGCTAGAGATCTTCTTCGACTACAGATGGATTCATCTAAAGCGTAAGCATTCGCGAGCGGTTCGTTTCCTGCGATATCAGGCGATAGATAAGCTGAAGTCTATTAACGCCATGCCAACCATGTTCACCCCCCACCAGCTTCGGTCCATACGGGCGCGGCTCAAAACTAGGCGATCTAAGGCGCGCCACTTATTTCGCGTTCGGGACAAAAACGGTAAATTGCGATGGGCGACCTCATGGGCATACCCTATAAGTTCAGTTGCGTCACGAATGAGCGAGGTACGATTGCATCCGGGCACGACCCCCCAAGACAACGAATGGTATGGCGTGTACAGTTGGATGAGTTGGGTTGTACATGCGAGTCCGCAATCGCTAGATGCTGTGGTAACACTGACCGGACCTTTGAGACCAGCAAAACAGCCGATCAAGGATCCGAGCATGCCGACTTTTGTAGCATGTGTACTGGTTCTGTCAATTGTCGGAGTCCTAGCCAATGATCTAAAGGTCACGAAGGCCCTAGAACCGGAATTCTCCAGACTAAAGAGACACCTAAAGCTTTAATAATACTGGAACGCTCCAGCCCGCAACTCCTCAAGAGAAATGGAGATCGGTCGATGCATCTAACCGAACCGCGTATCAAGCCTCTTCCCGAATCCGAGTGGAGCGAGGAACAAAAAGAGATGTTGGAGGGCCTCAGACGTGACGGGCACGTCTACAATATCTTTGCGACTCTCGCTCGGCATCCGCAGCTTCTCAAACGCTGGCTGGTGTTCGCGGGCCACGTGCTCTCCAAGTCCACGCTTCAAGCGCGAGAACGAGAGATCGTTATCCTGCGAATGGGCTGGCTGTGCCGCGCCCAGTACGAATGGGGTCATCACGTCGCCATCGGAAAACAAGCGGGACTCACGGACGACGACATCAATCGAATCCGAGAAGGCCCTGACGCTGGAGGGCTCGACCCTTTTGAATCGCTGCTGATGCGCGCTGTTGATGAGCTGCATTCGAACACGTTCATCTGCGATTCAACGTGGAACGCACTCGCGGAGCGCTACAACACTCAACAGCTCATGGATATGATATTCACCGCCGGCCAATACAAGCTCGTGTCGATGGCGCTCAACTCACTGGGAGTCCAGTTGGAAGAAGGCTTCGAGAGGCTTTCAGAATGAGACTCGAGGGTAAGGTCGCAGTCGTAGTCGGAGCCGGCCAAACGCCCGGTGATACGATCGGCAACGGCCGCGCGGCTTCTATTCTGTTCGCAAGAGAAGGCGCTCGAGTCGTGCTGGTTGATCACAACCTCGAGTCGGCGCTCGAAACTCAAGCGATGATCGAAGCAGAGGGCGGCGCATGTTTTTCTTTTCTCGCCGATGTCACTCGCGAAGACGAGTGCCGCGGCTTTGTGCAAGCTGCGATCGAAGCGTACGGCCGCATCGACGTGTTGCATAACAACGTTGGCATCGGCGGAGGCGATGATGAGATTCTGAGCCTCACCGAAGCGGCGTGGGACCGCATCATGAACGTGAACCTCAAGGGTATGTTCCTGTCCTCACGAAGCGTGCTGCCGGTGATGAGAGAACAGCGCGCCGGTTCGATCATCAACATCTCTTCGATTGCGGCGGTGTGCTCGACCGGCATCGTCGCGTACAAAACATCGAAAGCCGGCGTGAACGCGCTCACTCATCAGATCGCCCTCGAGAATGCGAAGTACAACATTCGCGCTAATTCGATCATGCCGGGCTTGATGAACACACCGATGGCGATCGAGGGAATCTCAAAGGCGCGAGGCGTTCCGAAAGAAGATTTGATTCGCCAGCGAGACGCGAGCGTTCCGCTTGGCGGCAAGATGGGAACGGCGTGGGACGTTGCTTACGCGGCATTGTTTCTGGCATCGGACGAAGCGAAGTTCATCACCGGAGTGGTGCTGCCGGTTGATGGTGGGCAAAGCGCGCGAATCGGTTAGCATAGTTCCGGTCAGGCGACCCGAGTGGCGCGGGTGAGTCGGGCGTATCTTTACTTATGAGAGGAATCGCGAATGGAAAAATGGCTCGGTAAGTACTCAAACTTTTTCTACGCATTGTTGCGAATCGTCGCGGGCGTGCTCTTCGCTTGCCACGGCGCGCAGAAGCTTTTCGGGGTGCTCGGTGGAACGAAACCCACCGATACGCTGACGCAGGCAGCCGGTGTCATCGAGTTTGTGGGAGGGATTCTGATTGCCGCCGGGTTATTCACGAGCATCGTCGCGTTCATAGCCGCGGGAGAGATGGCGGTGGCTTACTTCACGCGCCACGCGTCCGGGGGCGTCTGGCCCATCGTGAACCGCGGTGAACTCGCGGTTCTGTATTGCTTCGTCTTCCTATTCATTGCATCACGAGGCTCAGGCATTTTGAGCATCGATGCGTTGAGAGGAAAACCAGGCAGGCGATAGCCACTAACGAGACTAATCTACTTCAGCTTTGCTTTTGTGACCCGTATATCTCCAAGGCAAAAAAACCTTGTCTTTCGCTCCCTTGAGTCCTAAGATTTGCGCGTCACTCAGTCCGCGACAGGTCACAATCGCACCACAGGAGGAGATTATGGACATAGCATCTGGTCCGGGAGTGCATTCTTCTGCCGAAGCGGCGAACAGCTCGGCGAATGCCGGCACCCTCAATCTCAATGTCCCGGGCGACTCGGTTCTTCAGGCCGAGATTGCCGATCTAACAAGACGCAGCCAGATTGGCGCAAACTGGTTCTTCTGGATCGCGGGGCTTTCTTTCATCAATTCGGTCATTGTGCTGATGGATGGAAGATGGAGCTTTCTGGCTGGCTTGGGCATTACGCAGTTTATAGACGGGATGGCGAAAGCACTTTCGCCGAAACTCGGCGGCGCAGCGGTGGTCTTCGCACTTTTGATGGACCTTGCGGCCGCTGGTGTCATCATCCTCTTTGGATTGATGGCACGCCAGAAACACAACTGGGCATTCGTGCTCGGAATGATCCTGTACGGGCTCGACGGCCTGCTGTTCCTGCTCGTCGGAGACTGGCTGAGCCTGGCGTTTCATGGCTACGCCCTCTATTGCATCTATCGAGGGCTGAGCGCGAACAGGCAACTCATAGAGCTGCAACCAAACGTGAGTGCGCTTCCGGCGTGAAGCGGCAAACTAATTCAACCGTTCCCTAAGCAACACCTTGACGCCGCTTCGCCAGTCTTCGTTGATCCCAATTCGATAGACCGGCACGCGCGGGTGAATCCGGCTCGCCAGCGCTTTTGTAGTCTCGTGAAACCGGAACAACGGCGCGACCAGATAAAGCAGCGGCGGCGCGTCTATCAAACCGAGACCTTCGAAGTAGCCGCGTCGATGAAAGTCGCCGCGCGCGCGGTGCCATTCAACTCGCAACCAATAGTCGAGAGCCTGGAACGGAAACTCGGTTTCTTCGCTTACCTTCAGTTCCATCACCACCAATCGCCCTTCCCGAGTTGCGGCCAGCAAATCGATAAACGTCCGCTGCTCGCCTCGATACGTTGGGACCTGAGAGTAAACGAAACGCGGATCGAGCGTCGCATCGATTGCCGCAACGTCTCTCGAGAGGATCGACTCGAGCCAGCGCTCGGGCTGATAACGAAAAGTCATCTCGTTGCGAAACTCTGCTTCGGGCCGCCGCCGCGCGATCGTTTCTTTGATTAGTTTCCCGAGCTCAGATTCGTTCGCGTGATCGAGCTTGATCCGCAGGTCGCCGATTCCAAACTCGACTCGCTGGCGATTGATCAACACCCGCGCGATCTCGAGCCCTCGTATCGAAAGCGAAACCCACGCGCCTCGATGATGAGCCTCGATGTGATCGGGAGCGAGTTTCCTCACCGACTCGACGAGCATCACCGCGTCCGGCGGCAGCATCCCGGGACGAGGCCAATGCGCGCGCCGCGCTGCTTTGCGAAACCGATCGTTCAGATCGCCCTGGTCGAATGGCGAAACCGAGGCGATCGTGGCTTTCGCTTCGTCAACGCGATATAGAAGGATTTGTTCGGGAGCTTCGAGGCCCATCAACCGAAGCGCAATCGTGTCGCATCGAGGCGTGAAGATCATCAATCCGTCCACTCGGCCGCTTCGCCGGCGCAGCTCCTCGATCCAGCTAAAGCCGGCCGCAAGCGCCCCGTCAACATCGGGCTGCAGCTCGCTTTCGGCTACGCCGATTCCCGCAAACCGCTTTCCTCGATCTCGAATAATCAATCGCGAATGCACACCCGAAAGATGCCGGCGGTCGTTGCGAGCCGAGATAGCTTGTTCGACTTTCACGTCGAGGGAGGCTTCGATCAGCGCGGCCAGCTTGTGCGCGAATTCTTTTCTGGCCTGCTGAGCCTGTCTCACGCCGGCGCCGCGCGTGAGAGTGAGGGCGCAGCGCTTCAAGCCCATTTGCTTCGCGCATTCGAGGGTCAGCCGTTCGGGTGAGCTCTCGCATGAGATTATTCGCCACGATCTCGACCAGCCATCGCCCCAACAAGAGAGTATTAGCTTGCCGTAGGAAAAATCCGCCGAGGTGTTATCGACATTCAGCTTCGCCAACAGCAGGTCATCTTCGAATAAGTCGAACTGGCCGCCGAGCAGAAACCGCTCCAACTCATACTTGATCTGACTGAAATCAAAGATGACTGTGGGACGAGTCACGCGCGCGTTTTAGCAGCCCGCGAAGAGCGAGGTCAAGGCAGGGATGTGCAGCTTGACTGGATTGGCGGGCAGACAATACGATTTAGCAACACATGGCCACGGTAACTATCGAACAACGATTGAAGGCATTAGAGCAGGAAGTGCGCTTGCTTAGAGCCGCTGTTCGGAAGGGCAAGAACGAGGGGCCCTGGTGGGAACGGCTCGGCGGCGCTTTCGAAAATGATCCTTTGTTTGACAAGATAGTGAGAGCAGGACAGAAGTATCGCAGATCCCTTCGACCCCGATCGAAATGATCCTAATACTCGACACGGATCACCTCACGGTGATGCGAAAGACCGAACCCGCACATTCGCGTCTTCGCGCCCGCCTCGGTGCATACGCGGAGGAGACCGTTCGAACCAAGATAGTAAGCTCTGAGGAGCAAATGCGGGGCTGGCTCGCCACCATCGCGCGTGCTAGGAACGGCGAACGCGAGGTTGTCGCTTATCAAAAGCTCCATGACCTCCTGGTTTTCTTTAGCAGTATTCCCGCAGTCTCATATGGCGATTCCGCCGCGAAGCAGTTTGCACGACTCCGTCGTCTTCGTTTGCACGTTGGCTCGATGGACCTAAGAATCGCGGCAATCGCCCTTACGCAGGACAGCCTCCTGCTTTCTCGAAATCGTAAGGACTTCAGTCGAGTGCCGGCGTTGCGCGTCGAGGACTGGACTGTATAAGACGCTTAGTCTAACGGGGGAGATCACTATGTGCGACGTTTCGCGAAGGGAAATGCTGTTGGGAGGCGCGGCGCTGGTCGGGCTCACAATGAAAGATGCAAAGGCGCTCGTTGCGGCCCGGCCGGAAATCGGCAAGGTCGATGCGCTCGCGCCCGAGGTCTACTTTCACGAAGGCAATCTCGTTCGAGGTCATTGCAACAACGGCTGGATCATCTTCGAAGATTACGTGCTCGTGATCGACGCCAACTTTCCATCCGGCGCCGCCGAGATACTTCCGAAGATTCGAGCGCTCACTGACAAGCCGATTCGTTTCGCATTCGACACTCATCATCACGGCGATCACGCTTATGGAAATCAGATGTGGGTCGATAACGGAGCCACGCCGGTCGCGCATACCGGTGTGATCGAAGAGATGAAGCGTTACGAGACCGGCTACTACGGCGGCAAGCCCGGCCGCTGGGAAGACACAGCAAAGAATCGGCCGGATGTCGCGGGATCGAAGCTCAAGCCGCCGTCGGTTCTATTCCCCCGCGAGATGATCTTTGATGATGGCAAGCATCGGGTCGAGCTTATGCATTTGGGCGTAGCGCACACGCACGGAGACGCAGTCGCCTGGCTTCCGAACGAACGCATACTGTTCACCGGCGATGCATGTGTGAACGGTCCCTACAACTACGTGGGCGACGGCGACACCGAGAAGTGGATACCGACGCTCGAGGCTGCTCGCAAGCTTGGCGCTCGCATCATCTGTCCGGGTCACGGGCCTCGTGGTGTTGAAACGGTGTTGGCAGATCAGCAAAAGTTTTTCAAATCGTTGCGCGACCAGGTGGGCGCGTTAGTAAAGGCTGAGAAGTCCGCTCAGGAAGTGCGCGATTCAATTGAGAAGGTCAACGCGACGCTTGCCGCTGATGCTCAGATCGCGAGATATGTTGGCAAGGGCGGAGGCTTCGCGTCTCAGGTCGAGAAGGTCTACGTCGAGATGACCGGCCAGCAACTGCCGGCCGCGAAGAAGATAGCAAGCGCGGCTCGCAATCAGCACGCGATCTCACACGGGCTCGCGTCGCTCGCGTAGAGTGGAACGCTGCAAGCCAGATATCCACTTGGTCAAAGGAAGAACGAGCAAGCCGGCCGGTGAGCTAACGTCATCGGCCGGCCTCACTCATCACGGATGACTACGCCTCCACTCTGCAAGTATCACTCACTAAAAAGGTGATGATGGGGTAGTCGGGTACAGATTCTTTGGTGTCTCATCGAGGAAGTCGCGGGGTTCCAAATGAAATTCCAGGAACTCATAAGGCACGACGTTCGTTTCCTCCGCAAGCTGTCTCGGCTGGTGATGGTGACGCAGGCAATACCAGACGACCACATCCTCTCCATCCACCGATTCCCCGTTGCAGTAAGTCGACCCGAGCACAGTATCCTTGCACGCCACTGTTGATCCGTCCTCAATCGGATACTTATAACGAACCACCCACAAGTCACCGGTGGAATACGTGCCATCAGGAGCACCATCGGACCCTGGGGTGAGTTCGTAGGATCGGAACTGACCGTTAGGTTTCGGCGTCTTATTGAGGATACGCCACTTTGTGAACTGCGCCGGATTCATCGTCTCTTTCGACTCAACTTTGATGTCCGTCCATTTGTCATCGCCAGGGTTATTGCCGGCGTGCCCAAAACGCTGGACCAGATTGTTCCCGGAACTGACGATGTCAAAGTCGAGACGAAAATAAAAGTTGTGAATATGACCACCGGTGAGCGCGTCGTATGTCCACAACCGTGCGCCGAGCCCAACCTTGACGTGGACAGATCCATCGGCGTTGAACTCCCACTGCTGAATATACTGATAGTTGTAGGCTTGAAGCTTCGCCCAAATGACGGCTTTCGCGGGCTCCGTTAGAGTGGCCGGCTCTTTTTCGACCATGACGGCTCCCCCAGGGTTTCCGATGGGGTCGTACTGGTTGTCATTGGTTGCCTGACTCCCCGGCGGCATGTTCACCTCGGGTGCGTTTGGCGCCGTCGGCTTCATCGCGGTAAAGGCGATTCCCGAACCACATGCGCCCGAATTCAAGCCGTCCTTAAACGTCGGAGAGTTGCCGTGATAGGGGACCAGGACAAAGGGCTGCGTACCCATATGCAGCACTTTCGATCCTTTGAAATATGCTTGAGAAATAGTCATCCCGCCGCCCTGCAGCAGGGGGATTGACCACGAGACACTCCAGTCTGCGAAATTTACGGTTCCAGGCACGTCATTATCCTCCTTTCTCTTTTCAGAGATGTTTAGCTGCGAGCCGCTGGGCTTAGGCCGGACTCGCTTCGGTCCAGGGATACAGTTTGCGAGTGCTCATGTCTAAGACAGCTTCGCCGACGCGCGTGGGCCGCTTGCCACCAGTCCAGAGATAGACCGAAAAACAGCGATGTCCAAAGGCCGGGTGCGATGGATCGAATGCAGCTCGCGAAGGAAAAGCTATGACCTCCAATCGGGAACGCTTTTTCAGAGATCGAAATCGGGCCTCGGCCAGGAGGAGATCCTTCGCCTCTTCCAATTCATCGGACGTGAGCGGCGGCTGGACCCCCGCCCGTTCTTCAATCCCCGCGACGGTACCGCTTCCCAGGTCAACGGTGGCCACGAGAAGGACGTTGCGGTCATAATCGTAAATACCAACCTCGGCCACGCTTAAAGCAGCCTCCCCTGGCGCTGGCTTTTCTCCCTTTATGTCGGCCCCCGTCACACTTAAGTCTGAGCCCATCACCCTAAAGCGCGAGCCTTCGAGACGTTTCACCACCTTCGGATCCGTCGACGCTGTTTGAACTGCCCTCTCCGCCACCTCTCCCAGCGACGATTGCAGGTCCCCCAATGAAGCAGGTTGGTTCTGCAAGTGCCGCAGAATCTTCGCCTTTCCTCGCTCACTCAAAGGATCACTCTTTGCCATCTTCAAGACCTCCTCATTTGAGTTTGTGCTTCGGACAGGGAGGGCCTCCTTAGCTCCCTTACACTCATAGACGTGAATAATGTCACAAATATCGCAAATCTTTTAAGAATTCCATAAACAGTCATTATCAAATGCGTAACTCTTTGTCGGTTCCGGCTAGACCATTTCTTTGATCTAACTAGCGCAGGTTTGCCATAACGCGAGTTTGACCGGACTCTGAGCCTACTCGCGTGCTTGATCGCTCAGTGCTTTGGTCAAGCGAGCGGCGCCTCGTCATTTTGAGCACGCCTATCCCGGTTGCTATACTTCCGTGGCTATTCGGTTCTGGTTCGCGACCCCGGCCGGAGCCACTGTTAGCGGAAGGAATTGTTGATGTCCATTGAAAAAGTTGTGCTGGCCAAGCCTCGCGGATTCTGTGCCGGCGTAGTGCGTGCCATTGATATTGTTGAACGAGCGCTCGACTTTTATCCGCCGCCAATTTATGTCTTTCACGAGATCGTTCATAACCGGTACGTCGTCGAGAACCTCAGCAAACGCGATGTGATCTTCGTCGACAGCATCGAAGAAATCCCCGACGGCGCGGTTTGCGTGTTCAGCGCCCATGGAGTTTCACCTCAAATAGTCGCGCTGGCTGAAAGCAAACGCCTTCGCGTTATCGACGCCACGTGCCCGCTAGTAACTAAAGTTCACCTCGAAGCGGTTCGCTTCGCGCGCGATGACTACTCGCTCGTGTTGATAGGTCATCCCGGTCACGAAGAAGTCGAGGGCACGATGGGAGAAGCGCCGATGCAATTGGTTAGTTCGGTCGCGGATGTGGCCGCGCTCGAGGTTCCGAATCCCGATCGAGTGATGTATCTGACGCAGACCACGCTCTCACTGGACGACGTTGCGGAGATCATCGACGCGCTCAAACGAAAATTCCCGAGCGTGAAGTCGCCGGCCAGGGATGACATTTGTTATGCAACCCAGAATCGGCAAAACGCGGTTAAGGAGTTAGCCGGCCGGGTCGATGTGCTGCTCGTCGTGGGCTCGCAAAACAGCTCGAACTCGCAACGGTTGCGGGAGGTGTCTTCCGTCGCGGGCACTCCGGCTTATCTGGTGAACGATGAAAATGAGATCAGGCCTGAATGGCTCGAGGGCTCGCGAATCGTAGGCGTGACCGCGGGGGCGTCGGCTCCAGAGGAGTTGGTGATCCGAGTTATCGAGCACCTGCGCGCGATGGGCGCAATCGCCTTTGAAGAGCAACCCGGGGAAGATGAGAACGTTCATTTCGCGTTACCCCAGGAATTGCTTCACCCCGAAAAACTGATGGTGTGAGGCGCCGATTGGGCCGGACCGACAGTTTGCCTGTCACCCTCACACACAGGTATGATTTTTTGCCGTTTAGCGATGGACCCCGGCTGAGCGCAATCTTCAGCAATTGATGAGGAGCGACTTGTGAGTGCCATGTCTCAACAGAAACTGAAGGTGGCCCGAGCCAACCCCGAGCTGCGCACCGGAGTGGTCCATTCGATTCAAGCGGCTCGCGAGTATCTGCTTCAAATCCAGCATGCCGATGGTCATTGGTGCGGCGAACTGGAAGGCGACACCATCCTCGAATCCGAGTACATCCTGACGATGCACTTCATCGGACGCTCATCCGAGGATCGATGCCGCAAAGCCGCAAACTATATTCGTCAAAAAATGCTTCCCGAAGGCGGCTGGTCGATTTATGAAGGCGGCCCGGCTGAGGTGAGCGCTTCGGCGAAGGCTTACTTTGTACTCAAGTTGCTTGGGGATTCTCCCGATGCTCCTCACATGAAGAAGTCTCGCCAGGTTATTTGCGATCTTGGCGGGATCGATGCGACCAACAGCTTCACGCGGATTTACCTGGCGATCTTCGGACAGTATCCGTGGGAGCGTTGCCCGGCGGTTCCTCCTGAAATCGTGCTGTTGCCGACCTGGGCGCCTATTAATTTGTATGAAATGTCTTCGTGGACGCGCGGCATCGTAGTTCCGCTCGCGGTGATGTGGGCAAGCAAGCCGTACTGCGCGGTCCCGGAGCACGCAAACATAGAAGAACTCGTGCTCGACAAATCCGTGAACATGTCGGCACGCCGCGGCTTCTGGCGCACCGTGTTCAACACGACCGATTACACGTTGAAGCTGCTCGAGCGAAAACAATGGTCTCCGTCGCGTGAGAAGGCTCTCAAAGCATGCGAGCAATGGATGATCGACCACTTCGAAAAAAGTGACGGCATCGGAGCAATTTTTCCGCCGATCATAAACTCGATCATCGCGATGCGCTGCCTGGGCTACGACAATGATCATCCGTTGACCGCGTCGCAGATTCGCGAACTGGAGAAACTCGAAATCGAAGAGGGCGACACGCTTCGAGTCGCGCCGTGTTTTTCGCCAGTCTGGGACACGGCGCTCGCGATGAATGCCCTGGCCGAATCGGGCTTGCCCGCCGATCATCCCGCGCTTCAAAAAGCTGCGGAGTGGATTCTTGCAAAGGAAGTCAAGGAAGTCGGCGACTGGAAGGTCAAAAACCCGGATGCGGAACCGGGAGGGTGGTACTTCGAATACGCCAACGAGTTTTATCCCGATGTTGACGATACGTTTCAGGTGTTGACCGCGCTTAGCAAGGTTCGTTTTCGCGACGAGTCAATGGATCGCCGCAAGCGCGAAGCGATGGACCGGGGTCTGGCGTGGGTGCTCACGATGCAAAACAAGGACGGCGGATTCGCGTCGTTCGATCGGGATTGCGATGAGCAATTCCTGACGCAGATTCCGTTCGCCGATCACAACGCGATGATCGATCCGTCAACCAGCGACATCACCGGGCGCGGACTCGAGACCTTTGCAAGGCTCGGCTTTGGCCCGGAGGATCCGGCGGTTCAGAGGGCGCTCTCGTTTCTGGCAAAAGAGCAGGAGCGCGACGGCTCGTGGTTTGGCCGTTGGGGATGCAATTACATCTACGGCACGTGGCTGGCGCTTTACGGATTGAAGTGCATCGGCGAAGACATGATGGAGCCCGGTTATCAGGCGGCCGGTTGCTGGCTGCGCGCGATTCAAAACGAGGACGGCGGTTGGGGCGAGTCACCGAGGAGCTACGACGAACCGGCTTACAAGGGGCAGGGACCGAGCACTCCTTCGCAGACGGCGTGGTCGTTGATGGGATTGCTGGCGACGGAAGATCAAACCGACGGGCTGACTCGCGGGCTGGAATATCTGATCAAGAACCAGCGCGAGGACGGCTCGTGGAAAGATGATTACTGGACGGGCACCGGGTTTCCGGGCGTGTTTTATTTGCGCTACCATCTTTACGCGACTTACTTTCCGCTGCTCGCGCTCGGGATGTTCGAGAAGCAAATGGAGAAGGATTAGGTTCGGGCGTTCAGAGTACCGACTTTAGTCGGGTAGTACTCTTTGAGCCACGGCGATGAGAAAAGGCCCGACTAAAGTCGGTACTCTGAACGCTCGCTAAAGGCTGTACCATAAACAGGATAAGCATGAGATTTCCACTTCACATAACTACGGACGCGATCAAGCATCAGGTCAGAAACGGGATTGCGGGCAATAAGCGCTACCCCATGGTGTTGATGCTCGAGCCCTTATACACCTGTAACCTCGCGTGTCTGGGCTGCGCGCTGGAGCGGCACACTGGCAAGCTCGAGGATCGTATGCCGCTCGAAGATTGCCTGAGCGCGGTTGAACAATCGCAAGCGCCGATCGTGTCGATCTGCGGAGGCGAACCGACGATTTATCCCGAACTGAAACAACTTCTCGAAGGAATCATCGAGCGCAAACGTCACATCTACCTGTGCACGAATGCGCTGCTGCTCGATAAAAATCTCTTCGGAAAAGTTGCTCCACACAAACGCCTGACGATCAACGTTCATCTCGACGGCATGCAGAAGACTCACGACATGGTTTGCGATCGAGCGGGTGTGTTCGACAAAGCAATCGAGATGATCAAGGAATCAAAGCGGCTCGGTTATCACGTGACGACTAACACTACAGTGTTTAAAGAAACCGAGATGAGCGAGATCGAGGAAGTATGCCGGCTGGCGTCTGAGCTCAACGTCGATGGGATGATGATCTCGCCCGGCTATCATTATGAGTCAGTCGATCGCGATATCTTTCTTTCGCAGCGTGAGATTCAAACCAAGTTCCAACGCGTGCTCGAGCTTTCAAAGAAGTACCGCTTGATGTCCACACCGATGTATCTCGAGTTCACAGCGGGCATGCGAGACTACAACTGCTCGCCCTGGAGCACCGTGACTCGCACGCCGGCTGGCTGGAAGGGCCCGTGCTACTTGATCGGCCAGCATTATTACGAGACGTGGGATGAGTTTTGGAACGGCGTGGATTGGGCTTATTGGGAGTCGCGAGAGGACCGGTTGTGTAAGAACTGCATGATGCACAGCGGGTTCGAGGCTTCGGCGATGTTCGAGTTGAGAAAGAGCCCCAAGGATATGGCGCGGATGGCGGTTTGGAATTTCACGGGGTGAAGATAAGTTGAGACTCAGCTAAGACATGTATGAGATTAGATATGTCGAGGACGTCGCAGAAGATCTTAGAAGACTTCGCACCGTCCAACGCAGACAAATCTTAGATCGCATCGACGCACAGCTTACCTACCAACCTACGAAGCAAACCCGTAACCGAAAGATGCTTGTTGGTTTGGTTCCACCGTGGGAACATGAAGAACCGGTTTGGGAATTGCGGATTAGTGAGTTCCGTGCGTTTTATGATGTGGACGAGACGGAAGCGGTGGTAACGATTCGGGCTATCCGGCACAAGCCGCCGCACAAGACCACAGAGGAAATCCTATGAAAGTTATGAATCTTGAACGAGCCACTCTTGATACTTGCATAAGAGAATCCCAGAACGAGCGATTGGTAATAACACGCGAAGGCAAGCCTGTGGCGTTGATTGTCGGCGTGGAAGGCTTGGACGAGGAGCAGATAGAACTCGGAACGAGCGACAAGTTTTGGAAACTGATTAGGGAGCGCCGGAGTCAAGGGACTCTGAGCCGTGCGGAACTAGAGCAAAGGGTGAGTAGAAGGAAGTCTGGCAACGGTCAAAAACCAAATCAGTTGAAACGATCCTGATTTCTCGAGCAAGCGACCCAAGAACCAGTTACGACAGATCAAGGCGCAGCAATCAATTCTGCCCGAAGTTACGAAGACGCTATGGAAGCACAAGGCTCAGTTTCTAGAGTACAACTCGGGACGATCATTACTCTCGAACCGAGAGTCGTTTGGCCAAATGAGGAAAGGGATTTTACTCCTTGGCTTGCTGAGAACATTGATCAACTATCAGCCGTAATCGGCCTACCGCTAAGAGTGGAACAGATCGAAGCAAGGGTTGGAGACTTCGAGCTTGATATTCAAGCCCAAGACGAGAATACGGGCGCCCCTGTTATTATCGAGAATCAATTCGGGCGAACCGACCACGTGCACCTTGGGAAGCTGATGACTTATGCAGCGGGCCTCGACGCGAAGACGATTGTTTGGGTTACTCACCAGATACGAGACGAGCATCACGCCGTAATCGAATGGCTGAACAAGATCGCGAACCAGCAAGTTGCATTCTTCTTGGTGCGCGTTGAGGTCATAAGGATTGACAACTCGTTGCCTGCCGTTACATTTGTCGTCGAATCCGCGCCAAGTGAGTTTGAGCAGACTTTTGATGAGATTAGGGCAAGGCGAAGGATACCAAGTCCCGCAAGAATGATCTGGAGCGATTCAGCGACCACCGCGCTGCAAGTCTCCAGATGGAAAGAGGTCCTTCGCATCGTCTGGGAACGAGCGCTCCAAGAAAACGTGGATCTCCAACACCTCCCATGGACGCCCGCACATAATGAGGAGGAAGCCGGTGACTTGTTCCACGCGCCGCTTCGCATTGGCGAAAACCTGTACATCGAGAGCGGGTTAGGCTCCTCGGCTATACGAAGCAGAGTCAGTCGCCTGTTGAGGGCAATAGGGAAGCCGGAAAGATTCCTACGAATCGAATGCTCTGATGGCTCCATGTTTGAGTTACCGCCGAGCGGTGCATGAAGGTACCGGACGGATGCTGTGTCGATGACGTGTTAGAATCGAGTTGATTCAAATCGAGAAGGAGATTCGGAAATGCAAGAAGTGCTGAATCAAACCATTGTTCGTACCGAGCGAGGACTAACGATCGCCGGAACCAGAATCACAATCTATCAGTTGATGGATTGTCTCAAAGCCGATCAGCCGACTTCGATAATCAAGGATTTGTTTAGGCTGACCGACGAGCAAATGACCGGTGTCCTCGAATACATCGCACAACATCCGGAGCAAGTAGAGGAAGAGTATCAAGAGGTACTGCGACAAGCGGAGGCGAATCGAGCTTACTGGGAAGAGCGCAATCGCGAACGGCTTCAGGCCATTTCCCAGCAACCGCCAAAACCTGGCACGGAGAAGATCCGTGCGCTGATAGAGAAGAAGAAAAGAGAACTGGGTATCCGGTGATCGCAATCCTTGTTGATCACGATATTGAAGGACAAGCCGCACTTCTCCTGAGTACGCTGGAATCTCAAGGCTGGGTGAACTTGGGTCTGCTCCAAGTAGCGACCTTTGAAGAGCTATCGTTGCCGGTTGAGAGTTCTGATCGCGAGATCTGGCGATTCGCTCAGGAGCGCAGAATGCTCCTGCTGACCGGTAATCGCAATATGGCCGGTGAAGACTCGTTGGAGCAGACAATCCGTGACGAAAATCGGCTCGACTCGATACCGATAGTCACCATAGCGAACGTCAATCGCGTCGCTGAGAGGGACTACCGGGAAGAGTGCGCTACCCGTTTGGCGGTAATCTGCTTGGACTTGGAGGACTATTTGGGCGTTGGCCGGCTTTTCATACCTTAAGAAAGGTTAGACCTGCTACCGTTCCATATCGAGATGAACGTGTTAGTCACAGGCGGCACTGGATTCGTCGGATCACATCTGGTTCGAGTTCTGCTCGAACGCGGCGAACACCCTCGCTGTCTCGTCAGGTCAACAAGCCGCCGAGATAACCTCGAAGGACTCGATATAGAATTCGTCACCGGTGACTTACGAGATCTCGATTCGCTCAGGCAAGCCCTCAAAGGCGCGCGCGTCGTCTATCATTGCGCAGCCGATTATCGTCTCTGGTCCAAAGACCCCGACGAGATGTATCAAAGCAACGTCGAAGGCTCGAACAACGTCATGCAAGCGGCGTTTGACAAAAAGGTCGAACGCGTCGTCTATACAAGCACCGTCGGTTGTCTCGGATTGAAGGACGACGGCGCGCCGGCAAACGAAGACACTCCGGTAACGATCGACGATATGATCGGGCACTACAAACGCAGCAAGTATCTCGCTGAAGAAAAAGTGAGAGAGTGGGCAGCTCGCGGGTTGCCCGTTGTAATCGTCAATCCAAGCACGCCGGTCGGCGAACTCGATATCAAACCTACGCCAACCGGAAAGATCATCGTCGATTTTCTTCGAGGCAAGATGTTCGGCTACGTCGACACCGGTATGAACCTGATCGATGTTCGCGACTGTGCCGAAGGTCACGTGCTTGCGGCGGAGAAGGGCCGTGTGGGTGAGCGCTACATTCTCGGCGGCAGAAACGTCACGCTCAAAGAGATATTCGATATGCTCGCGAGCGTGACTGATGTGCGATCGCCGACGATGAAGGTTCCGCACTGGGTGGCCGAGGCTTATGCGAGGCTCGAGAACATCTGGTCGATCGAGATCGCTCGCCGCGAGCCCGACGTGCCGCTTGAAAGCGTGCAGATGTCGCGTCACAAGATGTGGTTCGATCCGTCGAAAGCCATCCGCGAACTGGGACTTCCGCAAAGTCCTGTCGAAGGCGCGCTTGAACGCGCGGTCAAATGGTTCCGAGAAAATGGCTACGCCTAACTCCGAGACGACTCCGATTTTGGTGGTTGCGGCGCTCGGCCGAGAGCTCGCCAGTCTCAATCGCCAAGCTCTCGACGGCGTCGCGCTGCTCGAGACTGGCGAGGGAACGGACAACGCCTGGCGCGGACTTGAAGCCTGGCTCGAACAACACACAGCGAGTGCAATCGTGAGTATTGGGTTCGCGGGCGCACTCTCAAACGCACTAAAAGCTGGAGACCTTGTGATTGCGTCTAAGGTTCGCGATGGCTTGGCGCAACCCGATAACTGGTTGCTCTCAACAGCAGAAAACGCACGAGTCGCAGGAGTGCCCGTGCACAACGGGATAGCCATCACGACTAACGAGATCATCTGGCAGGCGGAATCAAAGCGAGCGTTGGCGGCGACCCTTGAACCGAATGAGATCGGCATCGTGGACATGGAATCCACTGCAATCGCCGGCGTGTGCTTGCGCCACGAATTGCCTTTCCTGATTGCCCGGTCGATCACCGATCTGTTGGATGAAGACCTGCCGCTCAATTTCAATCTTTATCGGGGCGAGGATGGCCGCGTGGACTCGGCAAGAATCGTAAAGGCAGCGCTGTTAAGGCCCCGGGCGCTTTCGGGGCTATTGGAGCTTCGCCGCCGGTCGGAACTGTGCGCGCAGAGAATGGCGGGCTTTGTGCGACTTCTTGCTCCTCTAATACGTCAGCGCCCCCGATAACAAAAAAGGTCAGGTAGACACGAGTGTCAATGGCTGTAGTATAATCCGCCTTCGCCCAAGAGATCCCCAACGCCAGGCTAAAAGATAACGTCGAGGAGGAGACAATTCATGGAAGTTCAACATGCCCGCGAAAGTGGCGCCGGCACGCTTGACTGTCATTCAAATGAAGGAACCGTAAGGGTATTTTCGAAAACCATCACGGTCGCAACTCACGAAAGAACTGATCTCGTCAACCTGAGCGACGACATCCGCGAGTTCGTTAAATCAACAGGCGTACAGGACGGCTATGTTCAGGTGTCATCGCTGCACACCACCGCCGGGTTGATAATCAATGAATGGCAAGATGCGTTGCTTGCTGACGTAAAGAACCTCACTGAAAGCATTGTGCCTCGCGACACCTATTACCGGCACAACGATCCTGAGTTTTCCGACTGCGATCGGCACAACGCCGACTCGCATTTGAGAATCGTGGTGCTCGGCCATAGCGCGTCAGTGCCGATCGATCAGGGCGAGCTTGTGTTGGGCCGCTGGCAGAGCGTGATCCTGACGGAGTTCGACGGTCCTAATCACCGCAAGGTGCACATTCAGGTGTTTGGGATCTAGCCGGCGGCGCTAGCGATACTGGATTGATGCGATTGCACTGCGTAGGATTTGTTGACTCTCAGGTCTGAAGGATTCGATAACCGCTGACGATCTTCATTTGTATCCTCGTTCGTTTCGAATAGGAGTCTCTTTGCAGCAGGCCGCTGAAGCTGACCTCCCTTCACTCGTAAAACCGGGCCGACTGCTTCGAATCCTCGGTGTCGGATTCGGACTTGCCGTCATCATCGGCAACACGATCGGCGCAGGCATCCTGAGTTCGCCGGGCACGATTGCGGGCCGGCTCCCGAACGGCTGGTTGTTTATCGGAGTCTGGATAATCGGCGGTCTGTATGCGCTGCTCGGCGCTATCTCAGTCGCGGAACTGGGTACGATGATCCCAAAATCGGGCGGGCAATACGTGTTCGCTCACGATGCGTTGGGAGATTACGCCGGATTCATCGTTGGATGGAGCGACTGGATCTCGACCTGCGGATCTTCAGCATTCATCTCGCTGATCATTTCTCAGTACGCCAGTGTTTTGTTTCCGGCGCTCGCCACGCACACGAACGCGTTGGCCATAACGACTGTTGTTTTTTTTGGATTCCTTCAATGGCGAGGCATCCGATGGGGCAGCGGAGTTCAAAACGTCACAAGTCTTCTCAAAGCGCTTGCCTTCATCGCGTTGGTTATCGCGTGCTTTGCGATGGGCGGTAATGCCCCGGCATCGGCGGCGCCGCCGGCCGAAGCGCCGCACGGGGTGAGCCTGTTTGTCGCGTTGATACTCGCGCTTCAATTGGTTATCTACACGTACGATGGCTGGACCGGCGTTATTTACTTTTCGGAAGAAGTGCAAGATCCCGATCGCGACATCCCTCGCTCGATGTTCGGCGGAGTGCTCTCGGTAATTGCGATCTATCTTCTGGTCAATCTTGCTGTTCTTTACGTACTGCCGATATCTGAGATCGCGGGCAGCGATCTTGCCTTGGGCAAAGCCGCTCGAGTGATATTCGGCACAAATGGCGATCGCATCTTCCGGGCGCTCATGATTTTATCGATGCTAAGCGCGGTGAACGCGTGCCAGTTGATGGCATCGCGAGTCCTTTTTGCGATGAGTCGCGACCGGCTCTTTTCCGTCCGGGGAGCGCGAGCGAACAAAGGCGGTACGCCGACGATCGCTCTGTTGTTATCGACCGTGGTTGCGGTGCTTTTCATTCTGACGGGAACGGTGGATCAGGTGGGCGCCGTCGTAGCTTTCTTCTTCGTTGTGAACTACGGGATTTCGTTCGCTGTGGTGTTCGTGCTTCGAAGGCGCGAGCCCGATCGACGAAGGCCCTACCGCGCGTGGGGTTATCCGTGGACCACCGGCCTCTCCCTGCTTGGCTCGATTGCGTTTCTTGCCGGAGCAGTTGCTAGCGACACTCGCAACAGCCTCTATGCGGTTATCGTCCTCGCCGCGAGCTATCCGGTCTTTCGACTCACTCGCAGGCTTACCGCAAGCGAATAACTCACGTCCGAGGTCGAGCAGCCGCTTGGCTGACTGAATCCGCCGTCACACCACTAATGTTTATTCATCACAATCAACTGTGACCGGTGAACTTGTGAGCGATGACACCGGAAGCTGACAATGTAGACAGTCGCTGATCCTAATCAAAGTCAGGAGAGTGGAAGTGAAAACGATAATCGAACCGTTCAGGGTAAAGGTTGTAGAACCGTTGAGAATGACGACGCGCGAGGAGCGCGACTCGTATCTGAAAGAGGTCTGGTACAACCTGTTCCTGTTGCGGGCGGAGAACGTCATTATTGACTTGCTCACCGACAGCGGAACGGCCGCGATGAGTTCCGAACAATGGGCTGCCTCGGTGCGCGGTGACGAATCTTATGCCGGTAGCGCCAGCTTTTATAGATTCGAAGCCAGCGTTCGAGACATATTCGGATTCAAGCACGTCATCCCGGCGCATCAGGGCCGCGCCGCCGAGCGCATCCTCTTCTCGGTGATGTGCAAGCCCGGCCAGATCATTCCCAACAACACGCACTTCGATACGACTCGAGCGAACATCGAATACACCGGCGCCGAAGCTCTTGATTTGCCTATTCCAGAATTTTTTCAGCCGTCGGTTCAGCATCCGTTTAAGGGGAATATGGACGTAGGCGCGTTGCGCGATCTCATCGGACGCGTGGGACCCGGCCGAATCCCGCTGGTGATGTTGACGGTGACGAGTAATTCGGGCGGTGGCCAGCCCGTCTCGATGGCCAACATGCGCGAGGTCAAAGACGTTTGCGCGCGTTACGGCATTCCGCTTTATCTGGACGCGTGCCGATTCGCGGAGAATGCCTTCTTCATCAAGCTTCGCGAAGAAGGCTTCGCAGATCTTTCCGTCAAAGAGATCGCGCGCCAAATGTTCGCGCTCGCTGACGGTTGCACGATGTCGGCGAAGAAGGATGGGCTCGCGAACATCGGCGGCTTTCTGTGCACGAACGATGATTTGCTCGCGCAACAAGAGAAAGACTTGTTGATCTTGACCGAGGGCTTTCCGACCTACGGAGGCCTTGCGGGTCGCGACCTTGAAGCGATCGCCGTCGGCTTGCAGGAAGTGCTCCACGAGGACTACCTCCAATACCGCATGGCCTCAATCGAGTACCTGGGCAAGCATCTGCGCGAAGCTGGGGTGCCGATCGTCGAACCTCCCGGCGGACACGCAATCTACATCGACGCCCGGGCTATGCTGTCTCACATTCCGTCGAGTCAGTATCCTGGTCAGGCGTTGGCAGTCGAGCTCTATCGTGAAGCCGGAATTCGTTCCTGCGAAATCGGCTCGGTGATGCTGGCCCACCGCAGTGATGACGGCGCCGAAGAGAAGCCCGCGGCAATGGAACTGGTCCGGCTCGCCATCCCGCATCGCGTTTACACTCAAAGTCACATTGACTACGTGATTGAAGCGATCTTGCAAGTGCACGAGCGGCGCGCGTCGATCGGCGGCTATCGAATCATTCATCAGCCGCCGTTTTTGAGGCACTTCAGCGCACGCTTCGAGCCGTATGCCGAGGCCTATGGTGTGCGACGTAAGACTGCTCTTGCCGGCAGGTTCTTGATTGCTTAGACGAGGATTGGGAATACGAAATGGAAAACACACACTTTTACGACACCGAGGTTGGCTGGATGGGAGGACGGCGCGGTTACCTTCGATCGTCCGCGGACTTGCCCGTGCTGGAGGTTTCGTCACCTCCCGAGTTTCAGGGTCAGCCGCACACCTGGACGCCTGAGCATTTGTTTGTCGCTTCGGTGAACTCGTGTTTCATGGCGACGTTCATCGCGATCGCCGAACTATCGAAGCTCGAAGTTGTCAGCTTTAGCTCGACTGCCGTCGGCAAGCTCGAAAAGAGAGAGCGTTCGGGCTTTTGGATAACCGAGATAACGCTGAAGCCAAAGCTTGTGATCAAGAACGAGCGCGAGGCCGAACGGGCACTGCGCATTCTCGAGAAGGCCGAGAAGAAGTGCCTGATCACTAATTCGATTCTCACTGAGGTCAGCTTTGAACCCGAGATCGACTTTGATGTGGCCGCGAGAGTCGGCGTTTGATAACCGTTGTTAGTCTACAGTTGAAACCCTGCGCACAGTTGCTTTCTTTTCAACGCGCAGAAGCTAGCTAGGTGAGTTCCTTTGCTTCTCGTACGTGGAGGTGTGTGCTGAACTTAGAGATTAGCCAAGGGGCAGGGACTCCAACTGTTCGACCCACATGTTAAGCAGCGGGCATGCATCGCGCAGCTTTTGCAGGCCTACTTCAGTGCAGATTCGCGGAAGGTCGGCGTTCATGCCCTTCCCTTTCCGGTAGTCGGGAAAGAGCGCCATGATGCGTTTGGACGGCGCGGTGACCGGGTCGTCGTTTATGTCCTCGCAACCACCTTCTGTCTGCACCGCCGCATGAAGAGCGCTTGCAAGCACGGAGTTCCCAAGCAACCGCGCTGTCTCGTCCGGCACCGCAAAGAGGTATGCCTCAATCTCATAGAACTGAACGTAGGGGAGAAATCGCTCTGTGCGGAAGTCTGATCCCATCGTTGCACTTATGGTGGTGTGCATTGCCTGACACACAGTGGCGTGCGCTTCGGCGAGAGTCGGTTTCAACTTGCTGTCTCCGAGGCCGGGCCAGTCCGCCGGCAGCCCGTAGCGATCGAAGAGCGTAGTGACATATGCGTCCGCGTCTTGTTTGAGGAGATTTGAGATTTCCCGCTGTACGAAGTCAAAACTGCGAATGCCTCCCTTGTGACCGGGCTTTCCCAGGAGAACCGCGGAGGGATAGGTATCGTGCGCGCTCAAACACGGCGTGAGAACATCGCGCACGAATGCTTGCTCGGTTTGACCTTCCGCAAGCACGTACACCCTATTCATAGACCGGGCTCCCGTCGAGCACGTTCTTTTGCCAGAGTTGGCCCAAGCTGTAATCCTGAAGCCAATCTTGGAGTGGGTTGGCTTCCAGCCGGCGGAAGCGAGAGGCGCCGTTTTCACGATCTACGACAATGACTTCCTCGGGCTCGAAATTGTCGAGGAGCGATGCAGATTGGGTTGATACGATAATCTGCGATCGGCCGGACGCCTGACGCAGCATCGAGGCCAGCACACCAAGTGCGAACGGATGTAGCCCTAACTCAGGCTCGTCGATCACAATGGTGCCCGGTGGGTTTGGCTGGAGCAGCGCCGCCGCAAGGCAAATGAACCGCATGGTTCCATCGGAGAATTGGTAGGGCTGGAATGGAGTTGAGTTTTCCTTCTGCCGCCACTCGAGCCGGATTAGTTCAGCGGGGCCGCTCTGCTCTGGCTCGAGAATAAAGTCATCGAAGTAGGGTGCGATGAGACGCACCTGGTAACGGATCTCGGCGTACCTGTCCTTGTCGGTCTGCCGAAGCCGATACAAGAAGGCGGCGATGTTGCCCGCATCCGGCTTCAGTTCCCGCCAGTCGCGAAGTGATTGGTCTCGCCGCATCGCTGCAGTCGCACTAGTGTCGTGGAAATGATAGACGAACGACTTCAAAGCTGATTCGTACGACGTGTCCATGGGATCCGCCGACGGTGATCCATAGCTTCCTGCGTTTGCCTGACCACTTCTCAATCGTTGCGGTCCCTCGTTTAGTAACGAGTCGAACTCACCGGTGAGCATAGGCCTTAGAATTAGGTCAAGCAAATACTGGTCATGCGGTTGTGGTGAAGATTCCAAGTGAACGAATATCTCTTCCGTGGCTTTCGGCCCATTAAAAAGAAAAGCATCAGCCTTGCCATTTTTTCGAACAAATTTGTCTAGATTGTTGGGACCCTGTAGGTAGGCGTTCAAGAATCGGAAAAAATCGACGAAGTTGCTCTTCCCAGCGCCATTTGCGCCGATCAATAGATTCAGCCCCTTTAACTCAAAGGCCTCTAGCGCTCGAATAGATTTGAACCCTCGAATAGTAATTCTCGCTAGAGCCATAACGCTTAGACCTATACTGACTGGACCTATGATAGCTCACAAGGAGTCAGCGCGCATCTCGCCATCTAACACGCTTCCGCCCGAGAATCAGTAGGACAGCAATTGTCTCGCGGCCGCCGCGATCTTATTGACCGAGGGCAGCATCGCCATCTCGAGCGGAGGGCTGAACGGTACGGGCACATCGAGTGAAGCAACTCGCATCACCGGCGCATCGAGATGCTCGAACGCTTCCTGCGCGATCAGCGCCGCGATCTCGGCTCCGAAGCCGGCGGTGATGTTCGCTTCGTGAACGACCAGCGCGCGGCTTGTTTTTTTGACGCTGTCGAGAACAGTCTCGCGATCGAGCGGCACAAGTGAGCGCAAATCCACCACCTCGATCGAAGCGCCTTCGCGTTCCATTGTCCGCGCGACTTCCACGCACAGGTGAACGGCCGCGCCGTAGCTGATTATCGACAGATCATTTCCGATTGTTCGCAATGCCGCGAGGCCGATCGGAACGACGTAATCGTCATCGGGCACTTCCTCGCGGTGGTGGCGATACAGAAACTTGTTCTCGAGATAGACGACCGGGTTGTTGTCGCGAATCGCGGCTACCAGCAATCCCTTCGCGTCTTTCGCCGTTGAAGGCAGCACGACTTTGAGTCCAGGCGTGTGGGCGAACCAGGCTTCGGGATTCTGCGAGTGATAAGGTCCCGCGTGAATCCCGCCGCCGGTCGGTCCTCGAAACACAACCGGCATCTGAATGCCCCAGCGGTAATAGCACTTCGCAGCGTAGTTGACGATTTGATCGAACGCGCAGGCGATGAAGTCGATGAATTGAAATTCGACGACCGGGCGAAAACCAATCGTAGCGGCCGCGCACGCGGCTCCGACAAATCCTGATTCAGAGATAGGAGTGTCGATGACGCGATCGGGTCCGAACTCATCGAGGAAACCCTGAGTGATTTTAAAGGCGCCGCCGAACACGCCGATGTCTTCGCCCAGCACGAAGACGTTCGGGTCGCGCCGCATCTCATCGCGAAGCGCGTGTGTGATTGCCTGGAGGTAGGTTTGTTGCGCCATCGGACCTTTTGAAGGGCGGAAATTACATTCCTTGCGGGCTTCCCCTTTGCGACTCTGCGGGCCTTAGCGTCTCCGCGCGAAATGCATTTCTCAGCTTAGGAAAACCGGTTTCGCGCAGAGACGCTAAGCTTCGCAGAGTCGCAAATTCAAAAGTGTTCTCCACTCGACCGGTCTTGCGCGGCCGTTAAAGCCGGGATCGCTGGAGTCTCGATTGGCTGAAAAATGTTCTTGCGATCTTCAGGCTTCGGATCGTGCGGCGAAGGAGCGAACAATCGCTCGGTCACCGTCTCGGATCTCGGAAACGGAAGCGCGTCCGCATATTCGACCGCAGCCTCGATCCTCTGCGCGGCTTCATCGTCGATGCGCTCGATCTCGCTTTCTTCGATGCCCGCACGACCAGTCAGCCATCTCTGATACATCGCGACCGGATCACGCTCCTCCCAAAACTCGCGAAGCTCCTTCGACACGTAACCCATATCGTCGTGCTCGCCGTGGCCGCGTCTTCGAAAGGTCTTGAACTCGATCAGCGCGGGACCATTCCCGCTTCTCGCGTGTTCGATGCCCCGGCGAGCGGCCGCGATCACCGTGAACAAATCGTTGCCATACGCAGTCTCACTGTAGATGTTGAAAGCGGCCGCGCGATCGGCGACGTTCGTCACAGGCATCTGAAGCTCGGGCGGCGTCGAATAAGCGAACTGATTCACTTCGCAGATGATCACCAGCGGAAGCTTGTGTATCGAAGCGAAGTTCACGCCTTCGTAGAAGTCGCCGGGGCTCGTCGCGCCGTCGCCGGTGAAACAAAGACACACGTTCGTCTGGCGCCTCATCTTGAATGCGAGCGCGTAGCCCGCGCCCGCGGGAATCCACGAAGCCATCGACCCGTTGTGATACGGGAATATTCCATACTCTTTGAGGTCGGCAAGAAACAATCCGAGTTCGCGTCCGTGCGAGGGCGCCTGATCCTTGCCGAACCAGCGAGCCAGTACGTGTTCGGGCTTCACGCCTCGGTAGAACCACGATGAAAGGTTTCGCGCGACGGTCGAGAACAAATCGCCATCGATCAACTGGCTGACGCTGCCAACAGAAGTCGCCTCCTGACCCATGCCCAGATAGACCGCTCCGAAGATTTTGCCCTGGCGATACAGCGCTCCGAGCTTTTCTTCGAAGCTTCGAGCGAGCCGCATGGCGGAATACATTTTCAGCAGCTTTTCGCGTGTGAATGACAGTTCTCGCGGGTCGGCCTGAATCTCACTTGGATAATCAGGCAACGCGATCTTTGGCCACATCTTCGCCATTCATCATCTCCGCGAAATCAATGAGTGATCGGGCCGCGCGTCGGGTCTTCAATGTAGACGCCGAGCTGCAGCGACTCGAGCACTTCGTCCCACACCGGCCCGTACAGATCCAATTCGTCAGTCCAAATCTCCATCGTCAGCAGCGGTTGAATGTATGACCCGCGCCCAATGCACAACCGTGATCGGCAATCTCGCTGCTGCGCCGGATCGATAAACGAAACCTCAAACCATGCAAGCTCAAGATCGTCGCGCTTGATGATGACGGGTTCACTTCTCGCGTAGACGGGCCGAGTGTCTCCGTCGAGCGCGACTTTTAGCATTTCCGTAATTGGCAAACCGCTGAGATCAACCGGCGGCAAATGCATGTAGGAGACAGCAAGGCAGGTATCATCGTCAGGCGGCTGCTTGTTGTAGAACTTAATTGAATCGTCGTCAGGAATCACGACCCAGTCTTCGGGATAATCGATGCGAATCGCGCCCCTGTCGCCGACAAAGATTTTCTTCCCCGGCTTCGACTTCCAACCGTGGCCCTTCTTGAGTTCCAGTTCTTCTTTGTCCCAATTTGCCATTGATAATCACCGAACGTGAGTTTATTCCGTCTTTGGCGCGAAGGATGAAACAACTCCGGCGGAGGTCAAAATACGGCGCATCTCATCTGGTATCGGGGCCGATTTCAATGTGCCGTCTTCGTTGATGCGAGCGTAAACGCGAGTGGCCGTGCCTTCGGTGACGGGCGCTCCGGTCAGCGTGATCTTCGCGCTGCAATCCCAGAGCAAGGTGCGCTCGCGAATCTCACGAAGCACCAGCTTGAGCGTCACTCGATCGCCATACGCCGCGGGTCCGATGAATCTAAAATGAATCTCGCCCATCACGAACGTAGTCCGATCGTCTTGAATCATCCTGTCGATGGGATAGCCGAGCGTGCGAAACAATTCGTGCTCGGTGTCATTGAACCACGCGAGCATTCGCGGATAGTAGACCAGCCCGAACGGGTCCGACTCACCCCAGGCCACCGAGATTTCGCGCCAGTACATCATGATGGGTTGATCCTTGTTGTCAGATCCATGCCTTCCTTCAGGAGCTACTTCTGAGCAAAGCGCACTCGCCTCTCCGTTACAACAACGAATCGATCAGGCAATCGATCAGCGTGGGATTCCAGAAGGCGACGAAGAACCGCTATCTTGTTGGCGGCGCGCTCGTTGGCGAGACGAAGTAGCACCACCCCGTGGTGTGGCCGCTGCCAGCGATAAACGTGCTCGCCGAAATCCTTGTCATTGGTAATCAGAATCCAATTCTCATCGGCCGCTTTCTTTATGACTTCCTCGTCGCGCATTCCGCGCGCCTCATCGTAGACTGAAAACACCTCGTGTTGCTGGGCACGGAGCCAGCGAGCGACTGCCGGTCCGGTACACTCATCCACCAGAAACCGCACCTATACCGTCTCCATCGTGAGCGGCATGAACTCCGAATCTTCCAGGGACTTGGCTGCAAACAACAAACACGCTTGAACATCATCTGCTGTCAGGCCTTGATACTCATCGAGGATTTCCTCCGTGTTTGCGCCGTGCGCGAGAAGATTCACCATGTATTCCACAGTCAGCCGGGTTCCCTTAATCACGGGCTTCCCAGTCATCACTTCAGGATCCAAGGTGATTCGCTCGAGTAGTTGGTTATCCGTCATGTTTTTACCCCTTCAAGCCTTCATTGCAAACCGCGCGCGGTGAATGTCGCTCACTTTACGACCTTGAAGGAACCAAACGACGTTTGCCATCTTCGCTCATCGTGATCCCCGGTTCGTCCAGATTCACTCGATCCCAAAGCTTGCACGTGACCTGCTTGTGCATCTGATCCAGGCCCTCACAATAATTCGTGAACACGCAGCGGCGAATCTCATCACCGCGGCCGAGCCGAATCTTCAAGAACCAATCCGGGTCCGCAAGCGATTGCCGCGCGGCCGCTATGATATCAGCTTCACCGCGCCCGAGAATAGCCTCGGCTTGCTCGAATGTAGCGATTCCACCCGACGTGACAACAGGCGTCGCGAAGCCCGCGTTGTTCACCGCGCGTTTAATCGCAGACGCGAGAGGCACATTGCGGCTGAACGGCCCGCGCTCATCTGACAACACCGTAGGCATGCATTCGTAACCGCTGCGCCCGGTGTAAGGATAAACCGCGTGCCCTACCTTCGGTTGCTTCGCATCGTCGAACTTTCCGCCCTTCGATACAGACAAGTAATCGAAGCCCGCGCGCGCGAATTCGACTCCGAAATAAACCGCGTCGTCGAGATCACTGCCGTGTTCGATTGATTCATCGCCGAGATATCTGACGCCGACCGTGTAGTCGCGGCCCACGCGCTCGCGAACCGCGCGATAGATTTCAAGCGGTAACCGCACGCGATTATCTTGGGAGCCGCCGTAGCCGTCCGGGCGATTGTTCTTCGCGCTCAGGAACGACGCCATCGTATAAGCGTGCGCGTAGTGAAGCTCGACTCCATCGAAGCCCGATTCCTTCGCACGGAAAGCAGCATCGGCAAAAATATCGGGCAACACGCGAGGCAGTTCGCGGATGTGAGGCAGGTCCATATCGGTGACTCGTTCGCGATACCCGAAACGCAACGATTCAAGCGCACGCTCCTCGAGCACACAATCGAGCATCTCATCCGTCGACTCATTCAGATAATCGCGAAGCTCCGATTCGCTTGCCGAAAGCCATCGCGAATCTCCGGTCGCTTCAGCAAGCCGCTCTCGATGTTTGTTGTTGACCTCGAAGAAGCGCGCGAAAAACTTGTCCTTCGGCGGGCGGCGTTTCACCGCCAGAAAGTCGATGATCTGAATAAACAAGCGCGTGTGGCCTTCGCTTTCGCGGCGAACCGTCTCGACCAGATCACGTAATCCCGGAAGAAAGCGATCGTGCCCGATCCGAAGAAGCGGACCGCTTGCGATGTCGCGGACGCCCGTCGCTTCGACGACGATCGCCCCCGGCCGCCCCGCCGCGAATCGCCCGTACCACTCGATTATGTTTGGAGTGACAAATCCGTCTTCGGTGGCTCGCCACGGAACCATCGCGGGCACCCAGGTCCGGCTTTCAAGCTCGATCGTGCCGATATCGATCGGACTGAAGAGCATCGATCTTTCCGCTTCATCGGCCGCCGGCCAATGAGCTTCGAGAATCGGATGCCTGATTGGATTTTCCGGGTGCCACATAGGGACGGAGGCGAAAATCAGAAGTCAGAAGTCAGAGGTCAGAAGTCAGAGGTCAGACCCGCAAACAGTGATCATTTCTTATCAACTTTCTTCGCGGTTGACTTGCGACTCTTAGCCTTGGATTCTTTCAGCCATTGATCGTATGCCGCGATGAACGTCGGGTCGCGCTGTTTCAAATTTTCGTAGTCGATCTTTTTGCTGCGAGTCATCAGCTTGTAGGCGAATGGAATCGGATCGAGTTCCATCTCGTCGGCTGCGTTCTCAAACAGCAACAAGCTCGAGTACGCCGCCTCCTGATACTCATCGACAATCGGCTTGCGAACTTTTTCGAATTCGGCAAGCGCACGTTCAACATCGCTCTCAGCTTTGAAGCACTTCGCCAACGCGATCGAATCTTCGAGCGCGAGCTTTGTTCCCGAGCCGATCGAAAAATGCGCGGTGTGCAACGCGTCTCCAAGCAGCACGACGTTCTTGTGATGCCAGTGACGATTCTTCACCAACGGAAAGTTCAGCCATCGGACGAAATTGTTTGACAGAAGCCGGTGCCCACCCAGATCTTCCTTGAAAACCTCGCCAAGGTACGCGCAAGTCTCCGGGTCGGTCATCCAGTCAAACCGCGCGTTGCGCCACGTGCTGTCATCGCATTCGACGATGAACGTGCTCGTCGTTTCGTTGAACTTATATGAGTGCGCGACGAACAAGCCTGCTTCGTGCTTTCGAAACGTCAGCGTGAGCCCGTTGAACAATTGATGAGTTCCTAGCCAGATGTATTTGTTCTTGCGCAGATCGACGCTCGGATCGAAGGCTTTCAGAAACGCTCGCCGCACGGTGCTGTTCGCGCCGTCCGCGCCGACCAGCAGATCGGCGGGCGGCAGCTCGTTCAAGTCCGTCGCGTTGGTATTGAATTGAAGATCGACGCCAAGGTCCTGACATCGCTTGTGCAGGATGTTGAGAAATGCGAGCCGCGAGATTCCAGAGAACTTATTACCGTGAATCGTGACCTTCTCGCCCTTGTGAACCACGTCGACGTTGTCCCAACGCTGACACACGCGAGTGACGGCCGTGAACGATTTCTTGTCGTTCTCTTCGAGGTAAGAAAAGGTCTGATCCGAAAATACTATGCCCCATCCGAACGTATCGTTCGGGCCATCGCGTTCGAGGATTGTGATCTCGTGAGATTTGTTGAGCCGCTTCATTAGGATCGCGAAATACAACCCCGATGGCCCGGCCCCGATAATATTTATTTTCATTGTCCCCTTAAGACCACGTGTAACCAACGACCTGGCAAGAGCCTGTTCTTTTCCCTGTGCTCCCCATGTCCCCCGTGGTTCCATTCCGTCTGATCTTCACCGGGGTATTATAGCGAATGCATTGACCGGAGCGCCCGTCGCTCCGCGCATTCTCGGCGGGTTTAATACAAGGGCGAATTCGTAGACTTTCTGGCCGGCAAGCGCCAGGGCGAGTTCTTCGAGGTTCAAATTCTCAACCAGATAGATACCACTGTCAGCGATTAGTATCCGATGACACGGGAAAACCGTCCCCTTCTGTGGGACTACCTCGTAGCTCATTTGATCGTCGCCGGTCAAAAAAATCTTTTTGCTAGCGAGCCAGCGCGCCGCGCCCTCGCCCGGGCCGGGTCTGAATCCGGAATATTTTGCGCGGTCGGCTTCGAAGAATTTGCCGAAGCCCGTTCGAATCAACACCGAGTCGCCCGCTTGAATTTCGACGCCTTGGGCTTTGGCGGTCGCCTCAAGGTCTTCGGCGGTGATTTCGTATCCGGCTTCGAGCGCGTCCACTTTCTTGTATCGCGCAACGTCCAACAGCACCGCTCGATTGACGAGCTTGTCCTTTGGATAGGTTTCGATTCCAAGCGCGAGCAAACCCGAAGGGCTTTCGCTTGCGACTGCGTCGAGTCCGCCGAAAAGTTTTCCGTTATCCGATATGTGCCCGAGCGCATCGATCGTCGGCGCGCCGTGCTGCCCGCTGAAAAACATCATGTCTTCGGCGAAGGCGATGCCACCGGGAATCATGCCGGCCGTTTGCTTGTGACTCGAATGCAGGCCGATGGCGAACGGAGGATTCAAGCTGAGGATTGGCGATTTGCTGTCCCAGATAAAATTTAACTCGATCACTCGAGCGGATTTTAGCGAGGTAATCAGACTGTCGGTTGCTTTCTTTTTGTCCTGAGCGCGAATTGCAAGCGGCGAGCACGCAGCCGCGATCATTGCGATGATTAGTGTGATGGTTGTTCTGTTCATTAGTTCCTCTCCGTGCGCGCAAAGCCGAGCGCGATGATTGCCAGTGCGATGATGACCAGCGCCGCGCCGACAGCCGCGAGCGCCTGCGGGATGATACCTCTATCAAGCGTCTGAAAAATAACGCCAAGCGGAAACGTCACCGACCCGATTACAAGCGACCAGGCCAGCAATAATTTCTGGCGCTCGAGAAATCGCACTCGATCAAACGCGACGCCGAAAACTATCAACAGCATCGCGAGTCCGATCCAGTGCGAATGAACATCGACCGAGCGCACATAATCAAACTGCGTGTCGGCGTAGGTCTGAAGCGCCGCGCGCGATGCGATTACATCACCGCTGGCAGCGTCGCTGAAACTTGCCGCAAGCGAGCCCCCGATCTGATCGAGTGTCTGATGCTCGACGAACAACGCGTAATACAAACCGAAGCCCATGCCCCACAAGGCGAGCGCAACTCCCGAGACGATCAATACTTTTCGTGATCCGCTCACGCCGCCGCTCCTTCCGTCGCGTCGACTTGTCCTTTGTTGCGAAGCACTCCAACGAGCATTCCGATTAACGCGATGATGACCAGCAAGCCTCCGGCATCGGCGACGCCGCCCGCAATCAAACCAAATTGCAATTCCAGCAGCACGAAGGCCGGCAACAGCACCGAGCCCGTCAACATCACAACTGCCCACCGGCGCTTCCATCGTTCGGCGAGAAAAACATACTGCTGAATGAAGGCCAGCAAAATCGCGAGCAATCCAAACTCGATGATGTGAGAGTGCGCCGCGATGTTGACGGCCTTTTCCGCTTGAATCATTCCGTAGCCTTCGACGACTGTGTTGGTGTCTCTCATATTCCGCGCGGCCGAGTTCTGCTGCGCAACCGAAGCGTTGATCATCGTCTCGAGCGCGATCTGGTCCTGAGTTTCGTAATTGCGCAGATCGAAGACCGCGTAGAACGCACCGTGCAAGAATCCGGCGAGAATCAGCAAGGTTCCGCCCGCTAACAGCGTGCGTGAAGCCCAGGTGATTTCTTTCGGAGTAACGTTTTGCGATTCGGCTTCTCTCGAGTTGCGCGCGTGACGCCACAAGCCAATCAACTCGCCCGCACACGCGACGATCACAAGCAAGCCTCCGAGATCAGCAGAGATGCTTGCCCAGCCGATCGATGACAGAGGGCTGTACGACAAACCAACGTAGTGAATCAGGAATACTGAAACCGGCAACATCACCGCGCCGAGCAGAAATAATTTCGCGAGCCGCCTGCGTGTGAGTTCAGTAAGCGCGACATAAGGCTGAATCAACGCGAGCAACAGAGCCAGGTATCCGAAGTCGATCATGTGAACGTGCGCATCCACTTTTGTCCCGCGGTTCTCGAGCATTCCTCCGATGTTTGTGAACTGCGCGAGAACTAACGCTGAATCCTTCGACGCGACTGCATCGGTCGCGGCCATCAACGCCGCGCCGATTCGATTCGCGTTTTGATGCAGCACGAACACCGCGAACACATCGCCGAAGATCATTCCAGCGACGACAAGCGTTATGCCTCCGACGATCAACAATCGCCGCGCGCCCATCGATTCAAATGCGGTTGTGTTTTCCACTTACTCTCTTTTCAGTACATCCTCGCGCCGCACAAGCAAACAAGCTTGTAGGGGCGGCCCTCCGTGGCCGCCCCTCTTACCGCAAGGAGCTTACTTTGAGTGAGAGGCGGCGCGGAGCGCCGCCCCTACAAGCTTAAAATGTAAACCTTGCCGCAAACTGGATCTGCCGCGGATTGAAGATCGCGCGAGGATTTCCGTATCCCGGGTTGAGCGCACCTTCGCGGAACGTCGGTATCGGCCCGAGCAGCGGATCGTTGATCGTGGTGTTCGCCGGATGAAAAACCGAATCGCCATACACCGTGTTGAAGAACCTCACATTCAGCGTGTTCAGAACATTGAAGGCTTCGGCCAGCAGCTCCAGCTTTCTTTTCTCCCTGAACGCGAATGACCGCGACACTCGCACGTCGAGCGTTCGCACGTTGTCGCCTTCGAAGGTGTTCCTGCCGTCGGCTCCAACGCGATCGTTCACACCGAACACATCGCCGTTCGCATCAAACCCCGCGAACTTTGTGAAGCGATGCGGAGACTCGAGCGTCGCGATAAAGCTCAATTGAAAATCGCGAACCAGCGCGTTCGCGTCAGCCGGAGTCGCGAGCGTGGCATTGCCTACGAAGCGATGACGCGCATCATCAGACGAAACCGCGCGTTCCAGATCGATGCGCGATGAGTTGACCGGGATCAACACAAAGCTCGGATTCGGGCCGTCGTCGATCGTCTTCGAAAACGTGTAGCTGATCCCGAAGCTCAACGCCTTCTTCACGCGCTGATTCAAATTCACAAGCAGTCCATCGTAAGTCGAGTTCCACCGCGAGTCGGCTTCGAAGAAAACTCCGAACTCGGGATTGCGAAAACCGGGAACGGCGATTCTTCGATCGAGCAAACACGGGCGACACGAAGCGAGTGGCCGAAACGCAGCATAATCCGGCGTGCCCGCTTCGGTGGTGCCCGAGGCGTCCGGTTGATTGACGTTGAAGAAGCTGCCGAGATGAACTCCGCGAACTCGCAGATACGACGCGCTGAACGCGGTGCCCGCCGCAGGCTGAATCTCGAAACCGAAACTCATTTGAATTCCGTATGGCGCCTGATGATCTCTCGCGAATCGAACGATCGTCGCCTTCTGTGCGTCTCCGCCGGGTCCGGGCGCAAATCGTGGATACACTGCTGTCTTGACGCCAGGTCCGATCATAGCCGCGAGCGCCGCGTGCATCGTCGCGGGGTCCGCGCCGAATGCGAACAGCCCGGTCGTGGAATTCAGATCATCGTCTTTGTTCTCTCGGCCCGGATATTTCTTCGGGCCTCCGCACGAAGGAATCTGACACGACAACAGCGGCGACGGGATCGTTCCGTGAAAGATCCCCGCGCCGCCACGGAACACGAGATTCCACTTTGAGCCGGCGTTGAACGCGAAGCCGAAGCGCGGGTCGAAATTGTTGAAGTCATTGTCGAGCGCTTCCTTTGGCCACGTTTCGAATTCATATCGCAACCCGAGAGTCGCGGTCAGCCGGCTGCTCACGCGAATCTTGTCCTGAATAAAGAATCCGTCATAAGTATGATTGAGCACACCCTTCGCCTGATTGCGCACGGCGTCGGGAATGCGGCTGTTTAGGTACGCCGAGGTGTCGAGCGTGGGCTCATCGAAGTTCGGCGCGCGAAATCGCTGGAAGAAAATCACGAACGGATCTCCGTTGAGCAGATCCGGCAGAGAGGCGAACGTCGCTTCAAACGGGTAGAACAGCGGGAACGACTCGGTCGTGCGCACGTAGTTGTAGTTGCCGCCAAACCCGATCGTGTGACTCCCGCGAGTTAGCGTCACGTTATCTACAAGCTCGAACCGGCTCTCTTTGTAGAAATCGGGATTGCCGCGATTGACTCCGATCGCGAAGGTGTTTGCGACTTCCAGATGCGGCTGCGTGCTGACGGTCGGAAAATCAAACGAGCGATGCGCGTACTGGCCGCGCAGCTCGTTGTACAGATGCGGGGTGAAAATCGAGATCAAATTGCCTACGACCGACTGATCGCGCAGGAAGTTGTCCTTGAACCCTGAGGGCAGATCGAAGCCGTCATTCAGGGGCGACACGTTGGTGTAGCGAATGTCGTTGAAAAAGTATCGGCCGGCAAGCGTGTGGCGCTTAGACAGATTGTGATCGAGCTTGATCAGGAAATTATCGCCGTTCGAGTCGCGAAGCACATCGAGGTTCTCAGCGGGCAAACCGTACCGAGTCACCTTCGCGTTGTTGATCGCGGCTATGTTCGCGAGCACCGTCGAGTTGTAGAACGGCGATTCGGTTCGACGCTGGCCTTCATAGTTCATGAAGTAAAACGTCCGGTCTCTTCTAACCGGCCCGCCGATCGTCCCGCCAAATTGATTTTGATGAAGCGTGTTCAGCCCCGGCGACGAAAGAATGCTTCGAGCATCGAGCGCATCATTGCGAAAGTATTCGTAGAGCGAACCGTGAACCTCGTTCGAACCGCCCTTGGTGATGATGTTGACGATTCCGCCTACCGCACGGCCGAACTCGGCGCTATAGACCGTGTTGACGACGCGGAATTCCTGAACTGCGTCCTGCGATGGAGTCGTCTTCTGGATCCCGGAGGCGGTCGAGATGTTATCGGCGCCGTCAATCGCGACGAAGTTGAAGTGAATGTTTTGCCCCGCGAAAGAAATCTTGGTGACCGGCTCGACGATGACATCGGTGCTGCCCGAGGTTGTATCCCCGATCGTCACTCCGGGCGCCAGCAGCACGAAGTCGATGAACTGCCTGCCATTGACCGGAAGATTAACGATCTGGCGCTGGCTGATCACCGAACTCAACTCGGTGCGCGTAGGCTCGGCGATTGTCTCCGCCGCCTCAACGTTGACCTGTTCGGCGACACCTCCGGCTTGCAATGAGAAGTCCAGTGTTGCCGTTTGTCCCACGACGAGTGTGATTCTCTTTGAGTCCTTGCGGAAGCCTTGATGGTCCACCGTTACGGTGTACTCGCCCACCGGCAGGAGTGAGATTCGATACTCACCGGTGTCTGACGTCATAGTTGACCGCGACAGGCCGGTGCTTGAATTCGCCGCGGTGACATTAGCTCCGGCGACCGCCGCGCCCGCGTTGTCGGTGGCGCGGCCCTCGAGCGTCGCGGTAATTGTTTGCGCTCCGGCGGACGCGCAAAGAGAGCCTCCCAGGACAAATGCTGCGAAAGCAATCATCAATCGAGACCTGTTCATGATCGTCAACCTCCACGTTGTTTGTTGCGGCTGCAATCACGCCTCAGACAGGCAGTCGCGTTTTAGTTAGCGGGGTCCTGCCATCATTCCTGCCATCATTCCAACCGCTCGCCGCGTGTTTCGCGGGCGAAGATTAGAATAAAGATTCCGAGTATGTAGATCAGACTCACCGCGCTCGCGGCCTTGGCATAAGATCCGAAGAACCCGACCAGCGCTCCGGTCACCAACACGCCGCCCGCGGTCACAATCCGCCCGAGGTTGTAACACAATCCGACGCCTGTCGTTCGCACGCGCGTCGGGAATAATTCGGGCAAGTAAATTGGAAAACCGCTGGTGATGCCTAACGTGAAGACGCCTACAAGCGGCAACAGAATGAAAATCTGCGTAAGGCCGCTCGTCATCAAGAAAGTCACTGGGAACAGAATCACTCCGCCGATGAAGAAGCACAAGAACGCGGCGCGGCGGCCGAAGCGATCCGCCAGCGGGCCGAATCCGAGATAGCCAAACAGCGAGCCTCCGTTGAGCAGCATCACGGCGTAGGTCGCATATCTGTTCTGATCGGCGGGGCTCAATCCTTCGCGGCCACCGATTTCGCGAACGACCGACGGTATCCACATCGTCGCGCCCCACAGTGCCAACAGCACCGTGAACGCGAGCGCCGAAGCTACGAGCGTGTCGCGGCGAAGCTTGGGACCAAAGAGTTGCTTCAAAGTGAATGCGTCAAGCTCGCTTGGCTTATGAGGTTCGGCTTTTGCGAGCCGCCGCCGGTCTCGCACTTCGATCCAGCGCTCGGGCTCTTTGACCATCAAACGAATAAACAGAACGAAGATCGCGGGCACCGCTCCGACGATGTAAACGTAGCGCCACGAGGCAACATCAACCACGCGAGTTATCAACGCCGCGAAGAAATATCCAAACGCGGCTGCCGATTGAAGCATTGCGCCGGCTTTTGCGCGAAGGCGGTCCGGCCACACCTCTGCCACCAAAGCGGCTCCTGCAGCCCATTCCCCGCCAAGCCCGAGTCCGGTGATGAACCTGAACGCCGCCAGTTGTTGCCACGAATGCGACGCAGCCGACAACCCGGTGAACAGCGAGTAGATCAGGATCGTCGCCGCGAGTGCTTTTGTGCGCCCGATGTAGTCGGCGATTATTCCGAAGCAGATTCCACCCGCGGCCCAGCCGAGCAGCATCACCGCGAACACCACGCTGCTGTAGAAACCGATTGCCGCATCCGTCGCGCCGGGACCCATGAGCTCGGTCATCGACGGCTTCTGCACGAGCGAGAACAGGGTCCCGTCCATGCTGTCAAACACCCAGCCGAGCCAGGCGACAAGCAAGACGAGCCATTGATAGCGAGTTACTTCGCTTGACCACGCGAATAAGCCTGTTCGTTGATGAGTCAGTTTGGCATGAGAAACAGGCGGCGACAGTTTGCGATCCGATAGCAGAGGGTCGTGGGCGTCTGCCATTCTTGAGGATGCCTTTCGAGATGAGGAGAATCAGCGGGATTATATGACTAACATCCGTGACATAAAAGTCAAAACAGGCTCGCAGCGAAATCTTCGGTAGAACGTCCCGAAGACTCGGCAACTTGATGTTTGCGATATCGCTTTGTTACGATGCGCCGCATCAGTGAAAACACTCACTGACACCATTCAAATGCAGAGAGGCACGGATGTGAAGCGGGCGGATTCGCTTATCATTCTAATCTTCTCGCGGGAGAAAAAATGCTCAGACGCTATTCCATTATCGTTGTCCTAATCGTTTCAATCGTCTCCATTTTGAGTTCGACAGTCAGCGCAAGCGGATCACAACAAAAGGCCGCTGCCGCAGCTACTTCAATCAAACCAGGTCGCGATCCGAATCAACCAATCGACGAAGAGTACACAAAGAAGATTCGCGAATACACAACGGAGACGTTCTTCAGCTCGCCGCTCGTTGATTATTTGCCCGCATCGAAAACCGTCCCGACGCCAAAAGCCGTGATCGGTGACATAGCCGGAGCTCCGGGCAAGCTTCCCTATTCAGCGGACGTGTACAAGTACATGCGAATGCTCGAGAAGGCCAGCCCTCGCGTGAAGGTCTATTCGATCGGCACAACCGAAGAGGGCCGCGAGATGATCGCCGTCGCCGTCAGCTCCGAAGCTAATATGTCGAAGCTCGAAGAGAATCGCGCGCGGCTCGCAAAGCTCGCCGATCCACGCACGATCAACATGGACGATGCCGAAGCGGATCGGCTCGTAGCGGCTTCGACACCGATCTATTACATCACCGGTACGATTCACTCGCCCGAAACAGGGGCGCCAACAGCGCTGATGGAGCTTGCCTATCGGCTGGCAGTCGATGAGAGCCCGTACATCAAAGCGATTCGCGACGGCGTGATTACGCTCATCACACCGATAGTCGAAGTCGACGGACGCGACCGCCAGGTCGATATCTACAACTGGCATCTCGCGCATCCGAACGATAACTGGCCGCAGCTTATCTACTGGGGACACTACGTCGCGCACGACAACAATCGCGATGCGATGGGAATGACGCTCAAGCTGACTCAGAACGTTGCGAAGGCTTTCATGAGTTGGAAAGCCCAGGTGCTTCACGATCTGCACGAATCGGTTCCTTATTTGTACGACAACACCGTCGGCGATGAACCTTACAACGCGTGGCTCGATCCAATCCTCACCGATGAGTGGCAGTTGATGGGATGGAACAACATTTCGGAGATGACCAAGTTCGGGATGCCCGGCGTGTTCACTCACGGCACGTTCGACACGTGGTCGCCGGGTTACCTGATGTTCATCGCCGCGACTCACAACGGGATCAGCCGCTTGTACGAAACGTTCGGCAACGGCGGCGCCGACACCGTCGAGCGCACGCTGTCACCGAATGAGTATTCGCGGACGTGGTATCGCCAGAACCCGCCGCTGCCGAAAACGAAATGGTCTCAGCGCAACAACAACAACTACCAGCAGACTGGACTCTTGACCGCGCTTTCGTATTTCAGCGCGAACAACAAACTCTTTCTCCACAATTTCTATTTGAAGAGCAAACGCTCGATCGAGAAGCCGAAGTCTTCCGGGCCCGCGGCCTACGTTCTGCCGGGAGACGATCCGCGGCCGGGTGGCCAGGCTGAGTTGCTCCGCACGCTTCAACTACAGGGATGTGAGATTTCCCGAGCAACGGCCGCTTTCACAGTGACAGTCAAGAAGAAGAAAACTTCCGCACCGGCCGGCAACGCTGCTGCAACTCCGGCTGATGCCAAACCGGCAGCCGATCAGAAGAAGCCAGCGGAAACCGAGACTCGCCAGTTCCCGGCAGGTAGCTACATCGTGCGAATGGATCAGCCTTACAGCCGAATCGCCGATATGCTTCTCGACTATCAATACTGGAGCCCGAACGATCCGCAGAAGCAAATCTACGACGACACCGCGTGGACGTTTGGTGAGCTTGGCAACGTTCAAGTCGTGCGAGTCACTGACGTGAAGGTCCTTGAAGCGCCGATGGAGCGAGTCTCGGGCGACGTGCGCGCGCCCGGAGGAATGAAAGGAAGCGGGTCGATCTACCTCATCAATCACAACACCGACAATGCGCTGGCAACTCTTCGATACCGTTTCAAAGAAGCCGCGATGGAGGCCGCCGAAGATCCGTTCGAAGCGTCGGGTCAGAAATTCAATCGCGGGTCGTTCATCATTCGAAACGTCAGCGGACCGGATCTCGAGCGCGCGGCGTCCGAGCTTGGATTGCAGGTGCTGGCGGTTCAGGCGGCGCCTTCGGTCAAGACTCATGCGATCAAAGCCGCGCGCGTCGCGATGATGCACACGTGGCTCGGCACTCAGGACGAAGGCTGGTGGCGGTACGCGCTCGACAATATCAAGGTGCCGTTCGATTACATCAGCACCCAGGACGTCGCGAAGGAGAGCAACCTTCGAGCGAAATACGATGTGATTCTGTTCGCGCCCGTCGGACGCGGCAATCCGATGGCGATCATCGAAGGCATGCCGATGTGGGGAAATCCGCTGCCGTGGAAAGTCACATCGCTTACACCGAATCTGGGCAAGACCGATGAGACCGACGATATGCGTCCGGGTCTAGGCTGGACAGGCGTCGCTAATCTGAAGAGCTTTGTTGAGAAGGGCGGATTGCTCGTCAGCGTGATGGACACCGCGAACTTTGCGGTGACGCTTGGATTCACGCCGGGCGTTTCGATTACGCCGCCGCAGCGACTGAAAGTAACCGGCAGCATACTGCGTTCGAAGTTCGTCGATTCTGCTAGTCCGATTGCCTACGGCTACGGCGACGCGCTGTCGATCTACAGCTACGAAGGACCAATCTTCAACGTGAGCAACTCTGCTGGCGGCGGACGCGGAAGGCGGCGCTCACCCGAAGATCGTGAACGCCCAACCGGGCGCGGAACAGCGGATGATCCGGACACGCCGCAAGCGAGGAGCGTGGTCGAAGCTCCCGAAGATCCCAAGGTTGAAACGTGGCAAGCGGTGCCCGTAACCGACGAGCAGCGCCGAAACGGTATCGGCATCATCCCGCCTCAGTACCGGCCGCGAGTTGTGTTGCGTTATGGTGACGCTCGCGACTTGCTGGTGTCGGGGTTGTTGGATGGCGGGGCGGAGATTGCTCAACATCCGGCGGTGATCGATGTGCCGGTTGGCAATGGTCACGTGGTGGTGTTTTCGAACAACCCGATCTGGCGCGGCGAGACCCAGGGGAGTTACTTCCTGGTGCTCAACGCGATCATGAATTTCGATAATTTGAATGCCGGCCGCAAGCTTGATGAGAAGTGATGTAGCCTCATCTGCGACTGAGAGAAGAAAGGGCGGCCACGCGGGGCCGCCCTTTTTAGCAGATGGGTACTGTCCTAATCTGTGTTGCCACCAATCAGACTTGTGGTGGTTTCAGTCCCTCAAACTCCATAAAGGGGGGATAACCGCGTGGCGGTGTCCTCTCGATAGCTCGCGTGATTACCGGATCCCATGGGCCGCGTAGCGGTTACCCATTGACGTCAGATTGGGTGTGGACGCAACGAGGCAACCGCTACGCGGCCCAGAAGATCCTCAACTACGCGAGCTATCGATAGGACACCGCTACGCGGTTACGATTTGGGAGCGCTCCTAGAGTTTCGATCACGGCAACCATCTTAGGACAGCACCAGGAGATGCTTTTGGTTGCATGTTGCCGGGATTGCTATTAGCATAATCAGTTTGATTGAGGCCTCGAAAGCTGACTGAGGGATGTATGCCCGGGAGAAGAGCCGAGCGGCTCGCTGAACAAATCAGGGAAGAACTGAGTTTGATCATCGCAGGTGAGGTCGAAGACCCAAAGGTCGGCTTCGTCACCGTCACCGAAGCGAAGGTCAGCGCCGACCTGCGCACCGCCAAAGTTTACGTGAGCGTGCTCGGCACCGAGGACGAGGTCAAAGAATCGATGGCGGCGCTCAAACACGCCGCCGGTTTCATCCGCAATCAGCTTGGCGTCGTACTCAGAATGAAACGAACGCCCGATTTGCACTTTGTATACGATGATACCGATTTGAGGGCTGCCAGAATCGAAGAGTTACTTAGTCAGGAGGTAGCAAAGGCGCAGGAGCCAAGCGAACTCGCGGACAATCCGAACGCAATCGTCGAAACCGAAATATAGGCTTCCGCTTTTTCACATCATGTTAGATCAGGTTGTACAGCTCATAGAACAAAAGCAGCGATTCATGATCACGTCGCATATCAGACCCGATGGTGACGGGCTGGGTTCGGGGCTTGCGCTTTACTGGATGCTCAAGTCCCTCAACAAAGACGCGGAAGTGGTGTTGCACGACCGGGTGCCTCCTTCGTATCACGTGCTTCCCGGATCCGATTACGTCACGGTGCAGGACGACGTGACCGAAACCTACGACGCGGCTTTCATCATCGAGTGCAGCGACGTCGATCGGCCCGGGCTTCCAAGCCTGAAGGATCAATTCGTGGTCAACATCGATCATCATTCGACCACTGTTCCGTTCGGCGATATTAACTGGATCGATTCGACTGCCGCCGCCGTGGGCGAGATGATCTATAACCTGTGCAAGGCGCTGGGCGTCGAGGTGACAAAGGAAATCGCCGAATGCATCTACACGGCGCTGCTCACGGACACAGGGAGTTTTCACTTCTCGAACACCACTGAACGAACGCTCAAGATTGCCTCAGAGCTCGTGCGGCGTGGTGTCGAGCCCGCTCGAATCTCGGAAGCGCTGTTCTATTCGAGTTCGTTCTCGAAGGTCAGGCTTTTGGGGCTTGTGCTTTCGAACATCGAGCGCGAGGAATCGGGCCGCATCGCCTGGATAACGATGGACCGCGCGACGATGTACGTAGCCGACGCCGAGGAAGAGGACGCGGACGGAATTGTGAATCAGGCTCTGTCGATCGGCGACGTGGAAGCTGTCGCGTTTTTCAAGGAGCTTGCGCCGGGCGCGTGGCGAGTGAGCCTTCGCTCAAAGGGCAAGAACAACGTAGCCAAAGTCGCCGAGTTGTTTGGCGGCGGCGGGCATCGAAACGCGGCGGGGTGTCGAGTAAAGGGCGAACTCTCTGAAGTGAAAGAGTTGGTGATTGACGCCCTTCAAGCTGCGCTGGGAGTAGTGCCCGTTCAGGCTTAGAGTCAGGTGATTCGCGAGTAGTAAGCTTCTCCGGCGCAAGCGCGGCAAAGCGTTCGGCCTTCGCGTAAGACTTCGCGGCGATCGTTGATTCCCTCGCCGCATTCATCACACTGAACCCTTGAAACCGGCCTTCCAGGCTGATCCTGAGGCGGCAACTCCACTCGAACTCGTTCTACTTTGAAGAGCTCTTCCTCGGGTAACAGCTTGTAAGCCTGGAGCTGGCGTTGGTATTTGTTTGCGATTTCAGGAAACGCGCAGTCAGCCGCTTCGCGCGATGAATCGAGGGCTACGATGCGCACCGCCTCGCCGGTCTTCACGTTCAGGAACGTCGCCGCGAGCTTGCCGTAGTCGTAATACTTCAATGTTCGCTTGCCGAGTCGGCAGCCGGTGACCGTGTTCACCGCATCGGCGGCGCAGCGATCGATCTCAACATAAACAATCAAACTCTTTCGATCGGCGCCGAGTGGGTCCGCGATCCCGACAGTCTCACATCCGAGCATAGCCATCCTCACACCAAGCACCTGGCCCGCGCACATGTGCCCGTGAGATTGCTCGGCTCGCACGAGAAGTTCTTCGAGGGTTTCCATATGCTGGATTATAGACCACGGATCGGGCGGATTCGACGGGTTCTGCGCGGATCAGCGCTAATCGGCTCGATCCGCGTCGTCCGTATTCTATTGAGTTCTATCGTAAAGAAGATAGGTTTCACGCCGCTCGGCGAATTCGCTGAGACCGTCTTGCCAACTCTCTTCGATCACTGATGACGCGACGTTTGATTCAATCTGTTCCCGCAGCCGAGAGCTTCCGTTGATCACATCAAACGGCAGCTTGTCGTGGACATACTCGTAAGGCGGCTGCTTCCATTCGAAGCCATCTGGATATAGCCGGCGAATCGCGCTGATGATTGCGACGCCAGTGATCACAGGCTTGAACACGTTGCGATTGGTTACGTGAATTTGAATTCCTCCGCATAGCTCATCCGCGAACTTGTGAAAGGTTGGTCGGAAATGAATCGAGCGAAACACAACACCGGGCAAGTTGGTCTTAGTCAACGCGTTGGTCAATTCATCGGGATCGATGAAGGGGGCGCCGATGATTTCGAATGGCCGAGTCGTCCCGCGGCCTTCGGAGATGTTTGTTCCTTCAAACATCACTGTGCCGGGATAGACGATCGCCGTATCGACCGTCGGCATGTTAGGCGAAGGCATCACCCAGGGAAGACCCGTGTCTTCGAACCACATCTCGCGATGCCAGCCTTCCATTTGAACCACATCGAGATCGCAGCCGATTCCGAATTCCTGATTGAACATCAAAGCCAGTTCGCCGATGGTCATGCCGTGACGCATCGGGATCGGGAACATTCCTACGAATGATTGAAACTCGGGCTCGAGGATGTTGCCTTCGATCTGACCGCCGTTGATTGGATTGGGCCGGTCGAGAACCACGAATCGCTTGCCACACTCGCGCGCCGCTTCCATCGCAAGCGCCATCGTGTAGATGAATGTGTACACGCGAGTGCCTACGTCCTGAATGTCGAATACAAGCACATCGACGCCGTCGAGCATTTCGGGCGTCGGCTTGCGAGTCTCGCCGTAGAGTGAATACGCGGGCAAGCCGGTTCGCTTATCGCGAAACGATTGCCACTCGATCATGTTGTCCTGAGTTTCACCGCGAATGCCGTGCTGCGGACCAAACAAGGCAGTGAGATTGATTTGCTGATCTTGGTGAAATAGATCAGCAGCGTGTCGGAAACGTGAGTCGATCGATGCGGGATTGACGATGAGTCCGACTCGTGCGCCGTCGAGGAGGGCGAGCTTCGAGTCGAGGAGTACTTCGAGTCCAAGTTTCATTCTTGTCGATGCTTGTAGGGGCGGGCCTCCGTGCCCGCCCCTTGCTTAGATCCCGCGGGGCTTGGAGTAAGGGCGGGCACGGAGGCCCGCCCGTACAAGCTCCCACGCGCACACGCTCCTACCCGCACAACACCGAGCCGCCGTTCACGTTGAGCACTTCACCATTAACGTGACTCGCAAGCCCCGACGCTAGAAAAAGAATCGGGCCGGCGATTTCTTCCGGGGTCGCGACTCGTCCGAGCGGGATCAACTCGCGAATCTTGCGGCGCTCCTTCGGGTCGTTCAACGCGTCAATCGTCATATCCGTTGCGACCCATCCGGGCGCCACGCAATTCACGGTGATGCCGCGCGGTCCGAGCTCGGCGGCAAGCGACTTAGTCATTGAGATGATCGCACCCTTTGACGCAGCGTAATGCGAATGAAACGGCTCACCTCGCTGACCGGCGGTTGATGATACGAGGATGATCGTTCCGCGCCGCTTTGGGATCATCACTCGCGCCGCCGAATGACAGCACGCGTAGATTGACTTCAGGTTGATATCGATCGTTTCGTCCCACTCGGTCTCAGTCATCTTTTCAATCGGCGCTTCCTTCCAGATGCCGGCGTTGGCAACGAGAATGTCCAGGCGGCCGAAGCGCGCAACAGTTTTCTCGATCATTCGATCAACGGCTGCGACTCGCGAGACGTCCGCGCGAATAGGAATCGCCTCGGCGCCGAACGACTCACATTCAGCGGCAACCCGTTGGGCTGCGTCGCGATCGCGATTGTAGTTGATGATCACGGCACGGATGCCGGCCTTTGCAAAGAGGATCGCAGTTGCCGCTCCGATGCCTCGCGAAGCGCCGGTGATGATCGCGACTTTGTTTGAGAGGTTGATCATCGGGCGTGGGAATTGGGAGTTGGATCAGTCACCCGTCGCGGTTGCGACCGCGAGGTCAGCTTCGACGACCGAGCTATGGTGATGCTCTTCGCGCGGAAGAAAGTACGCCAGCACAGCGCTCACCATCGTGAACGCCGAAGCGAATATCAGCACCTTGCTGAATCCGTATGCGGGTACGAAATTCGACAAGGCCTGCGGAGCGAGCGCGCCGACTCCCCACGCGGCTCCCATCATCAAAGCGGAGACCGTGCTTGTTTGACCGGGCACTAATTCCTGAGCCATCGCTACGATCACGGGAATCGTCGATAACAGCATGAACCCGCCGAGTCCCAGGCAAATGATGCTCAACGGACCAGACAATGCGAACGCGCCTATCATCAACGGCCCAGCAAGAATTCCTGTATACAATGTCACAGCGCGGCCTGAGAACCGCTCAGCCGTGAAGCCTCCCGCGATTCCACCCAGTCCGCCAAGCAGCAAAAACACAGTGAGCATATTGCCGGTATCGGTGAGCCCGTAGCCGCGGGACTCGAGCAAGAACGGCAAGTAATTATTCGTCGTCATCTGCAATCCTGAGCGGATGACTGTGATGAGATAAAGCAGCAACAGAGGCTTCCATGCGGGACGCAAAGCAGCGAGTAGCTGCCACTTGATTTTCTCGACACCGGGCGCCGATGAGACGTGCGCCGGGAGCGGCGGACATACGCGATACAATATGGCTGACATCACCAATCCGGTTCCGATGATGTAATACGAGTGCTCGAGGCCGTACGCGGACACAACTCGCGTGATCACTAGCGGGCCGACCGCAAACCCAAGAGTGCCGAGTGCCGAGAAGAGCGCCATACCTACTCGGCGGCGGTCGCTTGCGGCCCTCACGGCCATTGCGGCGGCTTGCGGATGGAACGAGCCAATGCCGATGCCTCCGGCGACCAGCAGAACAATCAGGATTCCATAAGACGGCGCGAGTCCGATCAGCGATACGAAGATTCCGGTGATGGTCGGGCCGAAGACGGCGAAGAACCTTCGCGCGTAACGATCGGAGATAAAACCGTAGACCGGCTGCATCAGCGAAGACGAGATCGCATACAGCGGCGCGAGCCAGAACACCTGCGCCGGAGTAAGCCCGAGCTTGATCTTAATCAGCGGAAGCAGCGGATAGATGATGCTGGAGTAGGAATCGTTGACGAAGTGTCCGGCGCACAGAGTCGCGAGGGTGAGTTTGTCTCTTCTGCGCATTGGTGCATCGACGCTTAGGAATGTTAGCTGTTTGCACTCACCGCATCGGCCGCTCGTGACATCGAACGTTCGCGCGCCACGGTAATGAAATGACCAAACAATGCTTGTGAAAGATCATCGGTTTGCCACCCGACTTCAGGGTGCCACTGCACGCCGAGCACGAACTGTTCGGGCTTCGTGTTGATGACCGCTTCTATCACGCCATCGCGCGCCCATGCTATCGGTTCGAGATCGCGTCCGACGATCTCGATCGCCTGGTGATGATGACTGTTGACCGCGGTGTGAGTCGAACCGGCAAGTTTTGCGATGAGCGAGTCTTCGGTGACGTTGATTGAGTGCGAGCGGCGCGTGAACACATCGCCCTGCATGTGCTTGAGCGGTTCTTTCACCTCGGAATCGATGTCCTGAATCAGAGTGCCGCCGCGATACACATTCAGCGATTGTATGCCGAAACAAATCGCCAGCACCGGAAGCCGCCGAGCTTCGGCCGCTGCGAGCAACATCATATCGGTCTCGTCGCGCCGCGGCACAACAGGTCCGAGTTTCGGTTTTGGTTCGTGTCCGTATCGAAGTGGATCTACATCGTTGACCGCCCCTGACAAGCAGAGCGCATCAGCGTGAGCCATCACGGATTCAATGTATTCGGGCTCAGGAATTAACGGCAGAAGCAAGGGTGTACCGCCGGCCGCATAGATCGCTTCGCAATATGTCTCACGCAGTTCGTAGTACGAAGTGGTCCAGTTATACCGGCACGGTATGACAACAATGGGTCTGTCGTTTGCGGTCAAGTTGAGCCCTTTCAATAAAGATAGCCGCAGAGAGGCGCCTCTGCGGCATTCACTGTGTGAGTCGCCTTCAGGATAGCCGGGCGCTGGAATGTTGTCAATTCATGCATTCCACAGCGCCTATTACGAAACATTTTGTAGTGTTCAATCGACTTGAATTCCGCGCCGACTGAGGTATAGTCTTCGGCGACGTATGACGATAGAAACCAAAATCTCAGTCGAGGAAGCCAACACTGCGTTTTATCGCGCACTCGAATCGGGGTTGCTCGAACGCATGGATGAGGTGTGGGCGCACGAAGACTGGGTCAGGTGTGTCCATCCGGGATGGGACCTGTTAACCGGATGGAATCGCGTCCGCGAAAGCTGGGAGATGATCTTCGAAAGCGGACAGAAGCTCCGCGCGAGCGCGTCGGATGTTTGGGTAAAGACCGACGGAGACTTCGCGTGGGTTACCTGCACCGAGAACATAACGGTGTTCAACGAAGCCAGCTTTGATTCGGCGCTTGCGGCGGCGACTAATCTTTTCATGCGAGCAAACAATCGATGGCTGCTGATTCATCATCACGCCTCCCCGATTCCGATCGTGGTTCCCGACAGTACGTCGCACACGATTCAGTAGTCCGAGTTCTCGGAAAAAATCCATAATTTCATCCCTTTCTAACTTCAAATCATTGAAGTTCGAGCTCCCGTAAGTCCTAAAGAAACTTATACTTGACCTTAGTAAATCTCACGAAGACGCGCTCTCGCTGGAATGTGAGTTGAGTGTAATCACGCGTGTGTCCCGCGGCTCTGGGCAATTCAATCTCACCAGAGAATTGAGCGTCTCAAATTCAATTCGACGCGTCTACTTTTGTCAGGATTTCAAGGAGGTGTAGTGATGAGATTTCTAAAGGGTCTGCCACGCAGGCTCGCAACGTTGTTCACCTTATGTAGTCTGCTATCTTCGCCGCTGCTCGCGCAAACTTCGACGGGCGATATCACGGGCCGTGTGCTCGATGCGCAGGGTAACGTCGTGGCCGGCGCCACGGTATCAGCGAGAAACGTCGCAACCGGCGCAACACGCACAACAACCACGAACGATACGGGCGAGTACACGATCACTCAATTGGCGCCCGGCACTTATGAAGTTGCCGCCGAAGGAAAGGGTTTCTCTCGGTCCGTGCAGAAGGGCTTCGATGTGAATGTGGGCGCCAAGCCTACACTGAACTTCGAACTGAAGGCTGGCGGCGCAACTGAAACGATCGAGGTGCAGGGGGGCGCGCCGATGATCGAGACGACCCGCTCTGAAATCGGCGGTGTCGTGACACCAAACGAAGTTCAGAATCTTCCATTGTTGAATCGAACTTTCGCAAACCTGTCGACAATCCTTCCCGAAGCTCGTCCGATCGGCAGCTTTGATCCGACCAAAACGCGTGTTGGTAACATTGCGTTCAGCGGCGGCGACGGGCGGCAGCTAGACGTTAACGTGGACGGTGGCGACGACAAGGACAACGTTGTCGGAAGTCTGCTTCAGAATTTTGCCTACGAGGGCATCCAGGAATTCCAGGTGCTTCAGCATCGATGGACCGCCGAGAGCGGACGCGCGGTGGGCGGCGTTGTAAACGTCGTCACCAAGTCCGGAAGCAACGCGCTGCACGGCTCGGGGTTCTTCAACTTTCGCAATCAGAGCATGCGCGCGCGAGACTTCTTCGAGAAGCGCGACGACGCCGACAAGCCCGACTTCGATCGCAAAGAGTTTGGCGGGTCAATCGGCGGGCGCATTATCAAGGACAAACTGTTTTTCTTTGGCGCATTCGAGCGGTTCAAGGAGCAGCAAAGCCTGCTCATCCCGACGGATCTGGTTGCTCAGATCGCAGCCATCCCCGGAGTCACCGCGACCGGTCTGATTCCGGTTCCGTACAATGACTACCTGGGCAGCGCGAAGGTCGATCACCGGATCAGTGACACGCAGTCGATGTTCTATCGGTATTCCTACCAGAAGAACAACTCGCCCAACGATCAGGTTGATCCCACGGTGCCGTCTGATCTGACGGGCGGCAACACGAACGACAACCATCTGCACAGCTTCGTGCTCAACCACACTTATGCGATCAGCCCGACGAAGCTCAATGTCTTCACTTTTCATTTCCAGAATTTCGTCAACGAGATCCTGAGCGTTACGGACAAGCCGAACATCACGTTCCCTTCGGTGCAGACCGGGGCGAACGTCAACGTGCCGCAGAAGACCGCGGTTCGAAAATACCAATTCCGCGATGACTTCTCGTGGCAGGCCGGGGCGCACAGTCTGAAGGCCGGTGTGAACTATATTCCGACAACGCTCGGGGGCTTCTTCTTCTTCGGCGCCAACGGGTATCAAATCTTTTTCTTTGATGATCCGTTGACGATCCTGAGCGATCACGCAACGTACCCGCAGGGCTTTGCTACTCGCGGGGCGGTGTCGGCGATCAACTTTTCAACGGGCAACGGAGACACGAGTCAGCCGCGTGTTCATCAATTGGCGTTGTATCTTCAGGATGATTACAAGATCTCTCCCCGGCTGACGCTTAACCTTGGGCTGCGGTGGGACGCCAACATCAATCTGTTGGTTGATCAGACGAACAACCGCACGATGAAGATTCTCGAGAAGCTGAACAACCCTCGCGCAAAGGCAATCACAGGCAGCGATCTGAATCGCACGACGCCGGGGTTCAAGGAGTTTCAACCTCGGCTCGGCTTCGCCTGGGATCCGAAGGGCGATGGCCGAACGGTGATCCGCGGCGGGTATGGGATTTTCTACGATCAGATCTTCCAGAACCTGACGTTGTTCGCCACTCAGCAGACCAACCCGACGATCTACCAGACGGTTCTGGCACTGGTGAACGATTCGGTGGGAGTCGGTCAGTTGGCTAACTTCAGGTTCGGCGTCGATCCGCTGCCCGCTCCGCCAGCTAACGCATCGAACACGGAATTGGAGTTCGGAGGCTTTGGGAGAATCAATGATCCGAGAATGACTGATCCGTACGTTCAAAAGTTCTCAATCGGGGTGCAAAAGACTTTGGGAACAAACTACGTGTTGTCGAGCGACTTTACTCACACGCTTGGCATTCACGAGAATCGCATACAGAACATCAACCCGAGAATCGCGCCGATTTGCAACGCGGCGTTTCCTGGCTCGACTCCGAACTCGTCGCTGTGTGTGAGAGGCGCGAACACGCGTTTCTTCGACCGTGCGTTTGTTGATGCGGGACTCGGCGCGGGCCGGCTCGAACAGATCAACATGTTCACGACGACCAATCGCTCAATGTTCGACAGTTGGACAACAACTCTTCAGGGACGTGTGAGGCGATTCTTGTTCAAAGCAAGCTACGTGCTTTCGAGCTCGCGATCGTGGGGCGGACAGCCGACTGCTTCGTATAGCGGCAACGGCGTGGCGATAACTCCGGAGCAGCAGTTCAGGCCGGAGGAGTTTGGACCGACGCGAATTGACGAGCGGCATCGCTTCGTTGGAAGCGGCGTGTTTGATTTGCCGTTGGGCATTCAGCTTTCGCCAATCGTTCAGTTGGCGAGTTCGCGGCCGTACTCAATCAACACCGGCTTCGATGTTGACGGCGACGGACGGACAACTGTTGACCGTGTATGTGAAGGTGCGGATCTGGCGGCGGTGTTTGCGGCCCGCGGCAACGCGACCGCGCTCCAGGCATTGAACCGGCCGGGGTGCACGCAGATCAAGGTCAATAGCACGCGTGAAGGATTTATCGTTGACGACAACGGTCAGATTATCGGGAAACGGAGCGGCCGTTACTTGAACGTTGACCTCAGGGCAACGAAGATCTTCAGCATAGGTGAGCGGATCAAGGTCAAGCCGTATGCTGAGCTGTATAACTTGTTCAACACTGAAAACCTGAACATTGGCGGAAGACTCGCCTTGAGCAATGCGACTTCGACAGGCGCATTCCGCCAGCCAATCGCGCTCTACGGTCCTGGATTTGGTCCACCCGTGGGCCGGCCGTTTACCGCGCAGGTTGGTTTTCGGTTGGAGTTCTAGGCAATCCAAATCGCGGTTGACATCAGCGCTGGGCTTCGGCCCAGCGCTTTTTTTGTGCTCATTCACGATTGAGAGGCAGCGCCTCGGACGGAAAGAGGTTCAAAAATTTGGAGATATTTCCATTTTTTCATACTGGCGCCGGGCATGCTCTGATGTATAATGCGGCTTCAGTTCAGCCCTAAGTAGAAAAACACAGTTTCTTAGCGGATTTACGTTGCGTCGAGGAGTTGGAATGGCTCTTGCTGATTTAGGCAGTGCCTCGATGCAATTAATTAGACGTTTTTCAAAACAACAGCACAAGTAGAAGCCACTCAGGCTTCGCCCAGAGCGGGGAACTCACATCGAAGTGAGACCAAAAGACTCTTGGCTAACCAAATGAACCATACCCAAATTAGGAGGTCTGCATGAAGAATCCATGGAAGAGGATAGTCGTGGGCATGTTATCGCTCACAATGATGTTGATGAGCTTGGCGCCGATTTCCCTCGCGGGGCAGGAGCCAACAGGAGGTGTTGAAGGAACGGTTACTGACGCTCAGGGCGCGGTGGTGCCGGACGCGACCGTAACGGTCCGCAACACAGCCACTAACGCAACCCGCACAGCGAACACGGGGAGCGATGGACATTACAAGGTTACGTCACTTGTTCCCGGAAACTACGAAGTCAAAGTTTCGGCCAAGGGATTCAAGGCGTTCGTGACGACGGACGTGGGCGTACAGGTCGGGCGCACAACGCCTCTTGATGCTTCGTTACAGCCTGGCGGGGCCAGCGAAACGGTCACCGTGACAAGCGGCGGCGAAGCTCAGATCGATCGAACCGACAACACGGTCTCCGGAGTTGTCGGCACGGTTCAAATTCAAAACTTGCCGCTCAACGGCCGCAACTTCCTGGATCTTGCACGACTGCAGCCGGGAGCGGAAACGGTTGACGGCGGAAGCTTCGATCCGACAAAAGCAAACTATACCGGGGTGTCGATTGCCGGTCAGGCCGGCCGCTCGACGCAGATTACGGTAGACGGCGGATCAGTGGTCGACAACGTAGTCGGCACGACCGTTCAGAACTTCTCACAGGAGATTGTGCAGGAGTTCCAGGTCGGCATCTCAAACTTCGATCTTTCAACCGGCGCATCGGCGACCGGCTCGGTTAACATCGTCAGCAAGGGCGGCACGAACCAATATCATGGCAACGGCTACCTGTACTGGAGAGATGCGAAATTCGCCGCGTTCCCGGCGCTCGACCGGCTCGACGCAATACACGGACTGCCGCCAGATTTGCAGGTCGACAGAATTCCGTTTGACCGCGAACAATTCGGCGGGACCTTCGGTGGTCCAATCAAGAAGGACAAAGCCTTCTTCTTTGCGAACGTCGAATACAACAACCAGGACGATATCTCGATTCACAATCAGACCCCAGGCCTTCTCGGGTTTAACGGTTTTACCGGCAAGCCGTTCAACGGGCTGCTGGCGACGGGCCGGGTCGATTACAGATGGAACGACAAGACGTCGCTCTTCTTCCGCTACTCGCACGACAACAACGATCAACAGGCGCCATTCGCGCCGGGCACCGGCATCCTGCCGAGGGATAGCGCGAGCGGAATCTTCCAAACAAACGATCAAATCGACCTCAATCGCTCGGATGGAGGAGTCTTTGGCATGACCCGAAGCCTCACGGCCACAATGGTCAATGACTTCCGTTACGCCATCAACGACTTCCACAACCGAATCGATCCTGCGTCGCCGGGCATCCCTGAACTTCGAGTAATCAACCCGGATCAGAACTGGAAGTCGGGCGCGAATTACATTACGCCGCAGGTTACCGATCAGCGGCGAAATCAGATTCGGGACGACTTGACCTGGTCAAAGGGCAAGCACTCGATTCGATTCGGCGGCGACTGGGAGCGCACAACGATTGACGGACAATTTGCGTTTGCCAAACCAGCTCGCATCCGGCTATACGGACCCGGCTTCGGCGGTCCCGCGGTGCTCGCAACCGAAGCGGACTTTCTGAATGCGCCAGTGCGTGACATAAGCCTTGGCGTCGGCGACGATCTGTTGCCCTTCAATACGCCTTCGGGTGTGACCGCCAATAATCGCTACAGTTTCTACGGAACTGATGCCTGGAAGATTGGCCGCAACTTTACGTTTAATTTCGGGTTGGCTTATCGCTATGACACGAACCTGTGGAATCACGACCAGGGCCATCCGGCGTTAGTTGCTCCGCTTTTCGGCAAAGGGACTGCCGCAAGCCCAGTTGACAAAAACAACATCGCCCCGCGCGTTGGTTTTGCGTGGGATTTGGGCGGAAACGGTCACACGGTCATCCGGGGCGGCGTTGGCATGTACTACGACACCGCGATTGATAACCTAAGGTTGTTCGAGCGTGCGGACCTCGGCCCTCCAGGGGCGGAGTTGTTCCTCACAGGTAATGCGATAACGAGCGCCTTGCTGCCGGGTGGCAATGCTCAATTCGGTTCAACACCGGGCTCGGCGAGCGGGTTCATCACACTTAAGAATTTGCTCGCGATAATCGGCAATGTTCGTAAGGACGTTGAGTCGCGCGCGTTTAACTGCAGCCTGCCGACGTCGATCGATTGCTTCCACGCTGTGTCAGGACCTCTGTTCTCGACCGAATTCCAGATACCGTACTCCTTGCAGTACGCTATCGGCGTTCAAAGGCAGTTGCCCGGCAAGATGGTGCTGCAGGCAGACTTCAACTATCGGAAGGGCGTGCACGAAGTCCTTGTGTACGACGCAAACTTCAACGACTCAGTTGATAAGAATGGCAATCCGACCCCGACCGTTCGCAGCATCGATTTCAGTGTGCCATACGCGGACTCGTCGGCATTCTCAGTTTACAAGGCGCTGTTGGCTCGCCTGGATCGCCGCTTCGACCACGGCTTCCAAATGACGGCGAGCTATACGCTGTCGCGACTAAAGAACTTTGGCGGTGATGCCCTGGGTCTCGGTTCAATTCTTTCCAACCGGCATGATTTCTCCGCGGAGTTTGGTCCGGGCGGAATCGATAGAACCCATCGTCTGGTAGTCAGCGGTGTTTGGGAGATGCCGTTCTTCAAGGACAGCTCCTCGGCATTCAAGAAGCATGCACTGGGCGGCTGGACTTTCTCGCTGATCTCAACTTCGCTTAGCGGGTTGCCCTTCAGCGCGATTCTTCCTGATGGCGTGGACCTGACGGGGACCGGTTCGTTCTTCTCTTACCTGCCCGGGACCAGACCTGGAGATGTAGGTCGCAAAATCAACTCCCTCAGCAAGCTGAATGAGATCATCAGCAACTACAACGCGAACAGAAAGTCGTTTGCTGCTCGCATTGAGAGTGGTGTACCGGTCGATCCATATGGCACCGAGTTGCGCGAGCTTGCGCAACTGCCCGAAGGAACGCGGATGGGCGGCGACTCAGTCCTGTCACAGGACATTCGGCTGACAAAAACGTTCCGAATGAATGAGTCGGTTCATATGGATCTTATTGGCGAGGTCTTCAATCTGTTCAACGTCGCTAACCTGACCAACACAGCGACACAGGTCATTCCGGCTAAAGATGACATATCGGGCCCTGCGGACTTTGTGACCTACAAACCGACGCAGCGCACGACAAACATCTTCGGCACGGGTGGCGCGCGAGCCTTCCAGTTCGGATTGAAGTTCACCTTCTAAGCGGGCTAGGATAAAGCCGCGTCTTTGAAATGTGGTGGAGCCCTGGTCCGGTTCCACCACTTTTTCTTTTGTGTTGATTTGTGAACGCTCGGTTTAAGAAAGCAGGAGGGTCTATCCTATGATGGCGAGATCCAACTATCTTCTGGTGGTCTGCGTTCTACTTTTTGGAGTACTGGCAGGCGCCCAAACCGATGGGAACATTTTGATCGGTAAGGTTCGCCAGGAATCGGGCCCGCCTCTTTCAAATGTTCTGGTCGAACTGCAGACCGGCAACGGCGTACTCATCTCTCAGACCGTCACAACGAATGAGGGCGACTATGCTTTTTCGGGCCTGACTGGCGCTTCCTTTATTCTTGTTGTCAACGAACCGAATCACCAGCCGTTTTCTGAACGTGTAGAGCTGACGCGGACAGCTACGACCCGGCCAGGCGAGCGCGTTCGAGTGGACCTCGTGCTTAAGCCGAGAGAGAAAGCCGCGACGCAGCCAGCCGGAACCGTATTTCAACAGGACGTCCCTGAGACTGCATTGAAAGCTTATCGTCGAGGAATGAGGCTGCTGGCCGAACGCAGGAGCGATGAAGGCCTGGCGGCGCTCCAGGAGGCCGTCAAGATTATGCCGACGTACTTCGACGCCCACTTCGGACTTGGCCTTGAACTGTTGCGCCTTCATCGGCTCCCCGATGCTATCCGGGAATTGGAGAAAGCGCGCGCGATAAATCCTAAGGACGGGCGCCTCTACCACACGTTCGGCATGGTTTTGTATGAGCTGAAAAACTATTCGG